>Ga0315899_10000549_pt1 | contig 45307 bp, 49 predicted proteins | sample LakEriMetagenome_2_FD_203518 | JGI IMG/M metagenome (GOLD analysis project Ga0315899, IMG submission 203518) | Freshwater fungal communities from buoy surface, Lake Erie, Ohio, United States - Buoy 4 MA112 | ecosystem: Environmental > Aquatic > Freshwater > Lake | place: USA: Lake Erie, Ohio...
GCGCGGATCCGCGCGGGCGCCGAGTCCTACGTCGCGCGCGCCGCGGCGTTCCGCACGGCGCTGCGCAGGCTCGACACGTGAGCGCCGCACGGCGGAGCCGGGGTTTCGCCGCGCATTGCGCGGCGCCGGCGGCGCGGGCACCGCTCGGGAGCGGTGCCCTCCCGCACCGGAGGCGCTCGCTCCCCCACGGCGGGACGGCGCGAAGCGCCAAGGGGGCACGATGAGCGAAGCGAAGGCTCCAGCCCTCGGCGGCAGCGCCGACACGCTGCAGCGCTTCATGCTGCAGGGCGCACCGGTCCGCGGCGAGGTGGTGTCGCTCGACGCCGCGTGGCGCGAGGTCGCGGACCGTCACGCCTATCCGCGCTCGGTGCGCGACCGGCTCGGCGAGCTCTGTGCGGCCGGCCTGCTGCTGTCGGCGACGCTGAAGTTCGACGGCGCACTGGTGCTGCAGATCCACGGCGACGGCCCGGTGTCGCTGCTGGTCGTCGAGTGCGAGGCCGACGGCACGTTCCGTGCGACCGCGAAGCTGCGCGAGGGCGAGACCTGTCCAGAGGACGCGGACCTCGCGACGCTGGTCAACGCGCACGGGCGCGGGCGCTTCGTCGTGACGCTCGATCCGCGCACCGACTCGCCGCAGCGCCAGCCCTACCAGGGCATCGTGCCCTTCGAGGGCCGCACGGTCGCCGAGGTGCTCGAGCGCTACATGGCGCGCTCGGAGCAGGTGCCCACGCGCCTGTGGCTCGCCGCGGACGACGCGCGCGCCACCGGCCTGCTGCTGCAGCGACTGCCCGAGGAAGGCGGCCGCACGCCGGCGTGGACGCCCGGCCCGGCCGACGACGGCACCGGGCCGGCCGCCGCGGCCGCGTTTCCCGGCGCGGCCCCGGTCGAGGACACCGACGGCTGGAACCGGATGCAGCACCTGGCCGAGACGCTGACCCGCGACGAGCTGCTCGCGCTGCCGCCCGAGTCGGTGCTGCGCCGGCTGTTCTGGCAGGAGCCGCTGCGCGCGTTCGACGCGCGCTCGCCGCGCTTCGCGTGCACCTGCTCGCGCGACAAGGTCGCCGCGATGCTGAGGATGCTGGGGCGCGAGGAGATCGAATCGATCCTCCTCGAGCAGGGATCGGTGGGCGTGCGCTGCGAGTTCTGCAACACGCCCTACGAGTTCGACGCGATCGAAGGCGCCGAGCTCTTCCTCACCGAACCGACCGCCCCGGGTTCGTCGGCGCGGCACTGAGCGTCGTCGGTGCGCCGGCGGGCGCCACCGGGGCCGCCGGAACCGGCGTGCCGGGCTCGGCGATCTGAACGAAGACCTCGTCGGACTTCATCATGCCGAGCTCGTAGCGCGCGCGCTCCTCGATCGCGCCGGTGCCCTGCTTCAGGTCGCGCACCTCGCCCTCGAGCGCGCGGTTGCGCGACAGCAGCCGCCCGTTGGTCTGCTGCTGCGCGACCAGCTGCCGATCGAGCTCCCAGACCCGCAGCCAGCCGCCCTTGCCCAGCCACAGCGGCCACTGGATCAGCACCAGCAGCGCGACGAGCGCCAGCGTGAACAGTCGCATCGCGCCCGCCGGTCAGAGGAGGTTGTAGAAGGCCGATCGGCCGGGGTACTGCGCGACGTCGCCGAGGTCCTCCTCGATGCGCAGCAGCTGGTTGTACTTCGCGATCCGGTCGCTGCGCGACATCGAGCCGGTCTTGATCTGCAGCGCGTTGGTGGCCACCGCGATGTCGGCGATCGTCGTGTCCTCGGTCTCGCCCGAGCGGTGCGAGACGACCGCGGTGTAGTTGTTGCGCTTGGCCAGCTCGATCGCCGCGAAGGTCTCGGTCAGCGTGCCGATCTGGTTGATCTTGATGAGGATCGAGTTGGCGATGCCCGCCTCGATGCCTTCGCGCAGGATCCGCGTGTTGGTGACGAACAGGTCGTCCCCGACCAGCTGCACGCGGTCGCCGAGCGCGTCGGTCAGCGTGCGCCAGCCGTCCCAGTCGTTCTCGGCCATCGCGTCCTCGATCGAGATGATCGGGTACTTGTCGCACCAGGTCGACAGCAGGTTCGTGAAGTCGACCGCCGACAGCGTCAGGCCCTCGCCGCCCAGCACGTACTTGCCGTCCTTGTAGAACTCGGAGGCCGCGCAGTCGAGGCCGAGCGCGATCTGCGAGCCGGCCTGGTAGCCGGCGCGGTCGATCGCCTCGAGGATCATCTGGATCGCCGCCTCGTGGTTCGCGACGCTCGGCGCGAAGCCGCCCTCGTCACCCACCGCGGTGCTCATCCCCTTGTCGTGGAGGATCTTCTTCAGCGCGTGGAACACCTCGGCGCCGTAGCGGATCGCCTCGCGGAAGCTCGGCGCCCCCACCGGGATGATCATGAACTCCTGCAGGTCGAGGTTGTTGTTCGCGTGCGCGCCGCCGTTGATGACGTTCATCATCGGCACCGGCAGCGCCATCGCGCCCGAGCCGCCGAAGTAGCGGTAGAGCGGCAGCCCCGACTCCTCGGCCGCGGCCTTGGCCACCGCCATCGACACCGCGAGCGTCGCGTTGGCACCCAGGCGCGCCTTGTTGTCGGTGCCGTCGAGCTCGATCAGCGTCTTGTCGATGTACGCCTGCTCGGTCGCGTCGAGGCCCATGATCGCCTCGGAGATCTCGGTGTTGATGTTCTCCACCGCCCGCAGCACGCCCTTGCCGAGGTAGCGCGACGTGTCGCCGTCGCGCAGCTCGATCGCCTCGCGCGAGCCGGTCGAGGCGCCCGAGGGCACCGCTGCGCGGCCCATCGTGCCCGACTCGAGCAGCACGTCGCACTCGACCGTGGGATTGCCGCGGGAGTCGATGACCTCGCGGCCGATGATGTCGACGATCGTGCTCATGTGTCTTCAGACTCCCTCGACGATGATCATGTTGAACCTGCGGGTCGCGCCCTCGCGCGCGGCGCGCGCGACGAGGTACGGCGGCGAGTCGTAGAAGGCCTTCGCGGCCTCCCAGCTCGGGAACTCGATGACGACGACACGGCCCGGGACCCAGTGGCCCTCCATCGTCTCGCGGCGTCCGCCGCGCACGACGAAGCGCCCGCCCGCCGCGGCCACCGCGCCCGGCGACAGCGCCTTGTAGGCCTCGTACTTCTCCGGGTCGGAGACGTCGACGTCGGCGATCACATAGGCGACGGGCATGGCGGAGTCCTCGGGCGTGGGCGGTGCGGCGGGCGCTCAACCGGCCATCGACAGTTCTGCGAAGCCCGAGCGCTTGACCAGCGCGTCGAGCTCGACCAGCGTCGCGAGCAGCTCGGCCATCCGCGGCATCGGCCAGGCGTTCGGGCCGTCGGACAGCGCCTTCGCCGGGTCCGGGTGCGTCTCCATGAAGAGCCCCGCGACGCCGGTGGCGACCGCCGCGCGCGCGAGCACCGGCACGAACTCGCGCTGGCCGCCCGAGCTCGTGCCCTGCCCGCCCGGCAGCTGCACCGAGTGGGTGGCGTCGAAGACCACCGGGCAGCCGGTCTCGCGCATGATCGCGAGCGAGCGCATGTCCGACACCAGGTTGTTGTAGCCGAACGAGGCGCCGCGCTCGCAGACCATGATCGAGTCGCCGTCGTGGCCGGCCTCGATCGCCGCGCGCCGCGCCTTCTCGGCGACGTTCTTCATGTCGTGCGGCGCGAGGAACTGGCCCTTCTTGATGTTGCAGGGCTTGCCGCTCGCGGCGACCGCGCGGATGAAGTCGGTCTGCCGGCACAGGAACGCCGGCGTCTGCAGCACGTCCACGACCGCCGCCACCGGCCCGATCTGGTCGATGTCGTGCACGTCGGTCAGCACCGGCACGCCGATCTCGCGGCGCACATCGTCGAGGATGCGCAGCCCGCCGTCGAGCCCCGGGCCGCGGAACGACGCGCCCGAGCTGCGGTTGGCCTTGTCGAACGACGACTTGTAGACGAACGGGACGCCGAGCGCGCCGGTGATCTCCTTGAGCCGCCCGGCGGTCTCCATCGCGAGCTCGCGCGACTCGATCGCGCAGGGCCCCGCGATCAGGAACACCGGCCGGTCCAGCCCGACCTCGAACCCGCACAGTCGCATCGTGGCTCCCGGCCTCAGGCGGCCTTCAGCGCCGCGCGCCGCTCGGCGTGCGCGATCGCGGCCTCGACGTAGGCGCGGAACAGCGGGTGCCCGTCGCGCGGCGTCGAGGTGAACTCGGGGTGGAATTGCACACCGACGAACCAGGGGTGCGCGTGGCGCCCCGACTGCGGCAGCTCGGCGATCTCGGTCAGTTCCTCGGACGGCGTGCGCGCCGACACCTTCAGGCCCGCCGCCTCGAGCTGCGGCACGTAGTGGTTGTTGACCTCGTAGCGGTGGCGGTGCCGCTCGTTGACCGACTCGCCGTAGATCGACGCGGCGAGCGTGCCGGGCACGACCGGGCAGCGCTGCGCGCCGAGGCGCATCGTGCCCCCGAGGTCTGAGCCGGCGTCGCGCTTCTCGACCCGGCCCTCGCGATCGAGCCACTCGGTGATCAGGCCGACCACCGGATGCGGCGAGGCGGGGTCGAACTCGGTGCTGTTCGCGCCGGCGAGCCCGCACACGTCGCGGGCGAACTCGATGACCGCGAGCTGCATGCCGAGGCAGATGCCGAGGTACGGCACGCCGTGCTCGCGCGCGAAGCGCACCGCCGCGATCTTGCCCTCGACGCCGCGCTTGCCGAAGCCGCCCGGCACGAGGATCGCGTCGAAGGGCTCCAGGGCCGCGGTGCCCTCGCGCTCGATCTGCTCGGAATCGATGTATTCGATCGCGACCCGGCTCTCGGTGTGGATGCCGGCGTGCGTCAGCGCCTCGGTCAGCGACTTGTACGACTCGGTGAGGTCGACGTACTTGCCGACCATCGCGATGCGCACCGTGCGCTTGGGGTGCTGCTGACGGTCGACGAGGCGGTCCCAGACCGACAGGTCGGCGGGCCTCGTCTGCAGGCGCAGCACGTCGCAGACGATGTCGTCGACCCGCTGCTCGTGCAGCATCCGCGGGATCTTGTAGATCGAGTCGGCGTCCCAGACCGAGATCACCGAGTCGAGCGGGACGTTCGAGAACAGCGAGATCTTCGCGCGCTCGTCGTCCGGGATGCGGCGGTCGGCGCGGCACAGCAGCAGATCGGCCTGGATGCCGATCTCGCGCAGCTTCTGCACCGAGTGCTGGGTGGGCTTGGTCTTGAGCTCGCCGGCCGACGGGATGAAGGGCACCAGCGTCAGGTGCACGAAGCAGGCGTTGCCGCGGCCCATCTTGAGGCTCATCTGCCGCGCGGCCTCGAGGAACGGCAGCGACTCGATGTCGCCCACCGTGCCGCCGACCTCGACGATCGCGACCTGCGCCGCGTCGGGGGTGCCGACGCCGGCGCCGCGCTCGATGAACGCCTGGATCTCGTTGGTGATGTGCGGGATCACCTGCACCGTGCGGCCGAGGTACTCGCCGCGGCGCTCCTTCCTGATCACCGAGTCGTAGATCTGGCCGGTCGTGAAGTTGTTCGAGCGGCGCATCTTCGCGGTGACGAAGCGCTCGTAGTGCCCGAGGTCCAGGTCGGTCTCGGCGCCGTCCTCGGTGACGAACACCTCCCCGTGCTGGAAGGGGCTCATCGTGCCCGGGTCGACGTTGATGTAGGGATCGAGCTTGAGGAGGGTGACGCGCAGTCCGCGCGACTCCAGCAGCGCGGCCATCGACGCGGCGGCGATGCCCTTCCCCAGGGAAGACACCACCCCGCCGGTGACGAAGACGAATTTGGTCATGGCGGCCAACGGGAAATGGCGATTATACCAACGTGCCCCGCGGCGTCAGGATCGCCTGCCGGACGGCGTCCGGCCACGGCTCCGAACGGCGCTTCGGGAAGTCGACCCAGACCACCTTCGCCGCGCCGTCCGCGTACACGGTGCCGGGGTCGTCGGTGCGGACCAGCTCGTAGGCGGTCTCGACCGAGGTCCGCCCGAATTCGCCCACGAACGTGCGCACGAGGACCGTGCCCGGGTAGACCAGCTCGCGCCGGAAGTTGCACGAGGCGTTGACGATGATCGGGCCCTGCCCGTCCGGGCCCGCGAGGATGCCCATCGCGCCGAACCAGCTGATCCGGCACTGCTCCATGTAGCGGAAATAGACCGTGTTGTTCACGTGGCCCATCGCGTCCATGTCGCCCCAGCGGATCGGCAGGGCAAGTTCGCAGATCGGCACGCGCTCGGTCATGATTCGGACTGCCCCACGGATTCGACGCCGATGAAGCCTCACCCGCTGCGCACCGAGCTGCACGACGAGATCCACACGCGTCCGCGACCGCCGGTGAAGGCGCCGCACGCAGTGTCGCACATCTCCCTGCTGCAGCCGCAGCGCATGCCGCGTCCGGTCCCGCCCGCGCTCGTCGACTGGTGCATCCGGCACGCGGTCGAGCCGCCGACCCCGGGCCAGAGCCACTTCGAGGCGGACCTCGGCGCGCTGCGGCTGAAGTGGGAGCGCCACGGCGAGTTCGACGACTACACCGTCTATGCGGCCGCCATCGACGAGAAGGAGCCCTTCGCCCGCAACCCCGGCGACATCGTGCTCGCCGACCTGCTGCAGGGCACCGAGGGCGAGATGATCGCCGCGCTGCGGATCGCGGTGGTGCGCGCCGGCAGCCCGCGGATCGACGAGAAGAGCGTCTCGGCGATGCTCGAGTCGCCGAACTTCGTGGGTGCCAAGGTGTCCGACGGGCAGGCCTCGCTCTTCTCGTCGTTCCGGCTCGACGACCGCGGCTTCGGCCGCTTCCTGCTCGCCGACGCGACCACCACGCCCTCGCAGCTCGGACGCGCGGTGCAGCGCGTCGTCGAGATGGAGGTCTACCGGATGATGGCGATGCTCGCGTTCCCCGAGGCGCAGCGCATCGGCGGCGAGCTCGACCGCGTCGAGCGGCGGCTGTCCGAGCTGGTCGCGCGCCTGGACGTCGCGCCGGCGAGCGAGGAGCCGGAGATGCTGCACGAGGTCACCCGGCTGTCGGCGCTGACCGAGCAGCTGTCCACCGCGGCGGCGTTCCGCTTCGGCGCGGCACGGGCCTATCGCGCGCTGGTCCGCCAGCGCGGCGAGGAGCTGCGCGAGACCCGGCTGCAGGGCGTGCAGACGCCGACCGACTTCCTCGAGCGGCGCTTCCAGCCGGCGATGGCTTACTGCGACGCGGTGGCGGCGCGGCTCGCGTCGGTCTCCGAGCGGATCGCCCGCGCGAGCGGGCTGCTGCGCACCCGGGTCGAGATCGAGCGCGAGCGCCAGAACCAGGCGCTGCTCGCCGCGATGAACCGGCGCGCGAAGCTGCAGCTGCACCTGCAGCAGACCGTCGAGGGGCTGTCGGTCGCCGCGATCTCGTACTACGCGTCGGGGCTGTCGGGCTACGTGTTCAAGGCGCTGGCAAGGTCCGGCCTGCCGGTCGACCCCGAGCTCGCGACCGGGCTCGCTGTCGTGCCGATCGTGCTCGCCGCGTGGTGGGCGATGCGCGCGATCCGCCGCAGGGTGGTCGCGGAGATGCCGAAGGACTGACGCCGCGCGGGGCTCGGCCGCGGCGGGCGACGGCCCGCGACGCGGGCCCGCGCCTTCGCCTCAGGCGAGACCGAACCCGTCGTCCGCCGCGATCACCGCGCCGTTGACGAAGCGCGAGTGGTCGGAGGCGAGCAGCAGCAGCAGGCCGTCGAGATCCTCCGGCTCGCCGAGTCGCTTCCTCGGCAGCATCGAGATCAGCTTGCGGCCGGCCTCGCTCTCCCAGTGGTGCTCGTTGAGCTCGGTCGAGATGTAGCCCGGGCAGATCGCGTTGACGTTGATGCCGTGGCGCGCCCACTCGAGCGCCATCGCGCGGGTCATCTGCACCACCGCCGCCTTGCTCATGCAGTAGACGCCGATCTGCGCGAGCACCTTGAGGCCGGCCATCGACGCGATGTTGACGATCCGCGCCTGGCGGCCCGGCTCGTCCTTCGCGCGGGCGATCATCCGGCGGCCGACCGCCTGCGCGACGAAGAACGCGCCGCGCGTGTTGGTGTCGAACACGAAGTCGAAGTCCTCGGGCGTCACGTCGACCAGCCGCTGCGTGGTGCTGACGCCCGAGTTGTTGACCAGGATGTCGATCGCGCCGGCCTGCGCCTCGGCCTCGGCGACGCCCGCCTCGATCGACGCGGCGTCGGTCACGTCCATCGGCACGACGTGCGCGTCGCCGCCGTCGGCCTCGATCTCGGCGCGCAGCTCCTTGAGCCGCTCGACGCGGCGCGAGGCGAGCACGACCGTGGCACCGTGCGCGGCGAGCACGCGCGCGAACCGGGCGCCGAGCCCGCTCGAGGCGCCGGTGACGAGGGCGGTCCGGTCGGTCAGGTCGAAGCGCAGGGTCTCGGGCATCGCGGGCACTCCTTCGGGCAGGGCGCGATCATCGCACGGCGCGTCCGATCCACGGCCGGGCCGGTCCGGCAGGCCTCCGGCCTAGAGGGCGCCCTCGGTGCCGCTGTTTGCGCCGCAGCACGCGTTTGGCGAGAATCGCGTGTTCGACTCTGGACGGGGACATGGACGTACAACGCGATTCGATGGAGTTCGACGTGCTGATCGTGGGCGGCGGGCCCGCGGGCCTCGGCGCGGCGATCCGCCTCAAGCAGCTGGCGGCCGAGCGCGGCACCGAGCTCGGCGTCTGCGTGATCGAGAAGGGCTCCGAGATCGGCGCGCACACGCTGTCGGGCGCGGTGATGGACCCCCGCGCGCTGAACGAGCTGATCCCCGACTGGAAGGCGCAGGGCGCGCCGCTCGAGACCGAGGTCACGCACGACGAGGTCCTGTTCCTCACCGAATCGAAGTCGATCGCGACGCCGCAGTGGGCGATCCCCTCGGGGCTCAAGAACCACGGCAACTACATCGTCAGCCTCGGCAACGTCGTCAAGTGGCTCGGCCAGCAGGCCGAGGCGCTCGGCGTCGAGATCTACCCGGGCTTCGCCGCCGCGGAGATCCTCTTCGACGACGCCGGCGCGGTGCGCGGCGTGGCCACCGGCAACATGGGCGTCGGCCGCGACGGCGAGCCGACCGAGAACTTCCAGCCCGGCATGGAGCTGCTCGCGAAGTACACCCTCTTCGCCGAGGGCTCGCGCGGCCACCTCGGCCGGCAGCTGATCGCGCGCTTCGCGCTCGACAAGGACTGCGACCCGCAGAGCTACGGCATCGGCATCAAGGAGCTGTGGGAAATCGAGCCGTCGAAGCACCGCAAGGGCCTCGTCGTGCACACCGCCGGCTGGCCGCTCGACAACGACACCTACGGCGGCTCGTTCCTCTATCACTTCGGCGACAACAAGGTCGCGGTGGGCTTCGTGGTCGGCCTCGGCTACCAGAACCCGTGGCTGTCGCCGTACGAGGAGTTCCAGCGCTACAAGACGCACCCCGCGATCCGCGGCACCTTCGAGGGCGGCAAGCGCCTGTCGTACGGTGCGCGCGCGATCACCGCGGGCGGCATCATGTCGCTGCCCAAGACGGTGTTCCCCGGCGGCGCGCTGATCGGCTGCGACGCCGGCTTCCTGAACGCCTCGCGAATCAAGGGCAGCCACGCCGCGATCAAGACCGGCATGCTCGCCGCCGAGGCCGCGTTCGAGGCGATCGCCGCCGGGCGCAGCGCCGACGAGCTGTCGGCCTATCCGCAGGCGTTCCGCTCGTCGTGGCTGTTCGACGAGCTCTGGCAGGCACGCAACTTCAAGCAGTGGATGGGCAAGGGCCTGTACACCGGCACGATCATGGTCGGCATCGAGCAGGTGGTGCTCGGCGGCAAGTTCCCCTGGACGCTGCACCACACGCACGCCGACCACGAGTGCCTGAAGCCGGCCTCGGCATTCAAGCCGATCGTCTACCCCAAGCCCGACGGCAAGATCACCTTCGACAAGCTCTCCTCGGTGTTCATCTCGAACACCAACCACGAGGAGAACCAGCCGATCCACCTGACGCTGAAGGACCCGGGCGTCCCGGTGAAGGTGAACCTCGCGACCTTTGCGGGGCCCGAGCAGCGCTACTGCCCCGCCGGCGTCTACGAGTACGTGAAGAACGACGACGGCTCCGACCGGCTGCAGATCAACGCGCAAAACTGCGTCCACTGCAAGACCTGCGACATCAAGGACCCGACGCAGAACATCGTCTGGGTCGTGCCCGAGGGCGGCGGGGGCCCGAACTACCCGGGCATGTGACGCGGTGGGCCGTCGTGCCCTGATCGCCGGCGCGACCGGCCTGACCGGCTCGCGACTGCTGTCGCTGCTGCTCGCCGAGCCCGCGTACGAGCGGATCCACGCGGTGCTGCGCAGGCCGCTGCCCGACGCGCAGCAGCCCGCGCCCGGCTCGCCCGGGGCCGGGCGGCTCGTCGAGCACGTCGTCGACTTCGCCGCGCTCGGCCGCGGCGCCGGCCTGCCCGAGGTCGACGACGTCTACCTGTGCCTCGGCACGACGATCAAGGTCGCAGGCTCGCAGGAGGCGTTCCGCCGCGTCGACTTCGACGCGGTCGTCGGACTCGCGCGGCTCGCGCGCCGGCACGGCGCGAGCCGCTGCGCGACCGTGTCCGCGCTCGGCGCCGACCCGTCGTCGCGGGTCTTCTACTCGCGCGTGAAGGGCGAGGCCGAGGCCGCGCTCGCCGCGCTCGACTATTCGTCGCTGGTGGTGCTGCGCCCATCGCTGATCGACGGCGAACGCCAGGAGCGGCGGCCGGGCGAGCGGCTGTCGCTCGCGCTCGCACGGCCGCTCGCGCCGCTGCTGCCCGCGCGGCTGCGCCCGGTCGCGGCCGACGCGATCGCGCGCTGCATGCTCGCCGCGGTGCTGCGCGGCGAGCCGGGCCTGCGCGTGATCGAGTCCGACCGGATCGTGCGCGGCGCCTCGGGTTGATGCACTGCAGCGATCGGCGGTAGCATCCGGGCCGGGCGACGCGCGGCGTCTGCCCCCCACCCGACCGAGCGGCACCGGCCACGGCCGCGCGCCCGAAAGGACCCCTCGACCATGAGCAAGCTGTATCCGAGCGCGGCCGCGGCGCTGGCCGACATCGTGCGCGACGGCCAGACGATCGCCGTCGGCGGCTTCGGCCTGTGCGGCATCCCGGAGGCGCTGATCGCCGCGTTGCGCGACTCCGGCGCAAAGCAGCTCACCTGCATCTCGAACAACGCCGGCGTCGACGGCTTCGGCCTCGGCCTGCTGCTCGCGACCCGCCAGGTCCGCAAGATGATCGCCAGCTACGTCGGCGAGAACAAGGAGTTCGAACGACAGTTCCTGTCGGGCGAGCTCGAGCTCGAGTTCACGCCGCAGGGCACGCTCGCCGAGAAGCTGCGCGCCGGCGGCGCGGGCATTCCCGCGTTCTTCACCAAGACCGGCGTCGGCACCGTCGTGGCCGACGGCAAGGAGACGCGCGAGTTCGACGGCGAGACCTACGTGATGGAGCGCTCGCTGGTGCCCGACGTGTCGCTGGTCAAGGCCTGGATGGCCGACCGCTCGGGCAACCTGGTGTTCCGCCGCACCGCGCGCAACTTCAACCCGAACGTCGCGATGGCCGGGAAGATCACCGTCGCCGAAGTCGAGGTCGTCGTGCCGACCGGCGAGCTCGACCCGGACGCGATCCACCTGCCGGGCATCTTCGTGCACCGCATCGTGCACAACCCGACCCCCGAGAAACGCATCGAGCAGCGCACCGTGCGCCCGGCTCGCTGACGAGGAGCGCACCATGCCCTGGACCCGCGACGAGATGGCCGCGCGCGCCGCGCGCGAGCTGCGAGACGGCTTCTACGTGAACCTCGGGATCGGCCTGCCGACGCTGGTGGCGAACCACGTGCCGGCCGACATGGAGGTGTGGCTGCAGTCGGAGAACGGCCTGCTCGGCATCGGCCCGTTCCCGACCGAGGACGAGGTCGACCCCGACCTGATCAACGCCGGCAAGCAGACGGTCACCACCCTGCCCGGCTCGTCGATCTTCTCGTCGGCGGACTCCTTCGGGATGATCCGCGGCGGCAAGATCAACCTCGCGATCCTCGGCGCGATGCAGGTCTCCGAGCACGGCGACCTCGCCAACTGGATGATCCCCGGCAAGATGGTCAAGGGGATGGGCGGCGCGATGGACCTGGTCGCGGGCGTCGGCCGCGTGATCGTGCTGATGGAGCACGTGGCCAAGCGCAAGGACGGCGGAGAGGACCTGAAGATCCTGCCGGCGTGCAACCTGCCGCTGACCGGCGTCGGTGTCGTCGACCTGATCATCACCGACCTCGGCGTGATCGAGGTGACCGGCAAGGGGCTCGCGCTGCGCGAGCTGGCGTCTGGCGTGACGCGCGACGAGATCGTCGCGAAGACCGGCTGCGCGCTGGACACCTCGGCGCTCGCGGCGGCCGCCACCCGCTGAGGCAGGCGCACCGTTCGCGCGGCCGGGCGTCGAGACGTCAGGCCGGCGCACGCCGGCCGCACACTTCGAGGCCTGGCGCAGAGCGGGTCACCGCCGGGGCGCACGGGGACCCCGGACGTCACGGATCGTCTTCGCGCGAGGGCCGGGCAGGACCCGGCCGCTCGGGCCGCCCGCGACGGGCGCGGGCCGCTCGGATCAGTACTGGCGCGGGCGCCGCTGGCCGCCGAAGCCGCCGCCGCCGTTGCCACCACCGCCGTTGCCGCCGCCGCCGTAGCCACCACCGCCGCCACCGCCGCCGCCGTAACCGCCTCCGCCGCCACCGCCGCCGTAGCCGCCGGCACCCGAGCGGCGGAAGCCGCCGCCGCCGCCCTGCTGCTCGCGGGCCTCGTTGACGACCAGCGCGCGGCCCTCGAGCGAGTTGCCGTTCAGCGCGCGGATCGCGTTCTGGGCGCCGTCGTTGTTGGCCATCGTGACGAAGCCGAAGCCGCGCGAACGGCCGGTCTCACGGTCGGTGATGATGCGGGCCTCGATGACTTCGCCGTGCGCGGCGAACATCTCGGTGAGTTGGGCATCGGTGGCGCGCCACGGCAGGTTGCCGACGTAGATCTTGGTGCTCATGCGTTACCTCGAAAACAAGTTTTCCGTTGCATTCCGAGGCGAAGCATCCGCGACCGGCCTCGAGGCACCGGCCCTTCGACTGCGATCCGGGAAATGCAAGTGCTGGCGCGTGGCCTCAGCCCACAGGGAGGAAGGGGAAGCGGAGTCGATCACAGTACGAACAGGACGGGCGTTCCGAGAGGAGGGATCCGGACAGTCGGACACGGGTCGACGCAAGCGAGGGCCCTGCGCACATTGACTCTGCCATAAAGCAGAACCCCCTGCACTAGACAATTCGTATTAGCCCGTACCCGGAACACACGCAAACCCCACAAGAATATCACCTTGATCTCACCTCGTCGCGCGTGCCCGCGGCCCGCTCCGGGCCTCGAATGGAAACGTCTTGCCAAGCGCGGGATACTGGATGAAAATACAGGCATCGCGGTTCGATCCGCTTCCGCCCGAGTCCCAGCCATGCGCGACCTCACCGCCCGACAGCAGGAAATCCTCGGACTGATCAGGCAGCACATCGCCGACACCGGCTTCCCGCCCACCCGTGCCGAGATCGCGGCCAAGCTCGGCTTCCGCTCGCCCAACGCCGCCGAGGAGCACCTGAAGGCCCTGGCGCGCAAGGGGGTGCTCGAGCTCACCTCGGGCGCCTCGCGCGGCATCCGGCTCAAGCTGCTGCCCGGCATGGACGCCGACATCGAGCGCGGCATGGCCGGGAGCGCCGTCCAGATCGCGCTGAGCCTGCCGCTGGTGGGCCGGGTCGCGGCCGGCAGCCCGATGCTGTCGCAGGAGCACATTGAGGCGAGCTACGCGCTCGATCCCACCCTGTTCGCCGAGAAGCCCGACTACCTGCTGAAGGTGCGCGGCATGAGCATGCGCGACGCCGGCATCCTCGACGGCGACCTGCTCGCGGTGCGCCAGGCCTCCGAGGCGCGCAACGGCCAGATCGTCGTCGCGCGGGTCGACGGCGGCGTCACCGTCAAGCGGCTGCGCCGCCGCGGCAACACGATCGAGCTGCTGCCCGAGAACCCGGATTTCGAGCCGATCGTCGTCGACGCGCGCAGCGACGACTTCGCGCTCGAGGGCATCGGCGTCGGGCTGGTCCGCAGCGGCAAGTCGCTCTGACCCGGACGCCGTGATCCCGTCGCGCCGGCCGCCGCATCGCCATGGCCCCACCTCCGGCCTCCCCGGCCTCCCCGGCCTCCCCGGCGTCGCTGCCGCCAGGCGTCTGGCGCGCCGACCGGCTCGGTGACGGCGGCGTCGCCGCGCTCCCCAGCACCTTCCCCGAACTCGACGCACACCTGCCCGGCAGCGGCTGGCCGCTCGGCATGCTGACCGAACTCATCGCCCGCGAGCCGGGCGTGGGCGAGCTGCGGCTCGTCGTGCCGGTGCTGCGCCGGCTGACCCGCGAGCGCAAGGTCGCGATCCTGCTCGGTCCGCCGCACGTGCCCTACGCGCCGGCGCTCGCGTCGTTCGGCATCGACCTCGACTACCTGATCGTCGTGCAGGCGGTGCAGGCGGCCGACCGGCTGTGGGCGGTCGAGCAGGCGCTGCGCAGCGCGAGCTTCGGCACGCTGCTCGCGTGGCTGCCGCACGAGCGCACGCGCCCCGAGCACCTGCGCCGGATGCAGCTCGCCGCGCAGGGCACGCGCGGGCCGGTGTTCCTGTTCCGCCACCTGCCCGCGCAGTTCGAGGCCTCGCCCGCGCCGCTGCGGCTGCTGCTGCTGCCGCGGCCCGGGCAGCGGCTGTCCGTGCAGCTGCTCAAGCGCCGCGGCCCGGTGCTCGCGCAGCCGCTGCTCCTCGAGCTGCCGCAGCCGCCGTCGGTCGCGCGTCCGGCGCGCACCGCGCCGGCCGGACAGCGCGCCACGCCGCGGCCCGTGCCCGACGACGCGTCCGCGCCGCACGTGGCGGACGCGGGCCGTGTCGCGCACCCCGCCGACACCGACGCGCACGCGCAGGCCCACGCCGATGCGCCGTCCGGCGGCGGCCCCGGCCCGCGCGGGCTCGGCGCCGCGCACGTGCTGCTGCCCCTCGGCCACGACGCCCCGTCGCCCGCCCGTCCCGAGCCGCCGGTCCACTGACGCGGCCCGCCGCCATGCTGTGGATCGCCGTGCACTGCCACCGGCTCGCGCTCGATCGCGTCGAGCGCGGCCGCGAGGCCGAGGGGCCGCTCGCGGTCTGCGACCGGCTGCAGGTGCTGCAGGCGAACGACGCGGCGCGTGCGCTCGGCGTGCGCGCCGGCCAGCGCCGCGCGACCGCGCTCGCGCTCGCGGCCGCGCTCGCGATCGTCGAGCACGACGAGGCCGGCGAGCGCGAGGCGCTCGAGCAGGTCGCCGGCTGGCTGCTGCAGTTCTCCCCGGGGGTGAGCCTGCAGCCGCCCGACGGCGTGCTCGTCGAGGCGCAGGCGAGCCTGCGGCTCTTCGGCGGGCGCGAACGGCTGCTCGCGCGGATCCGCGACGGGCTCGCCGCGCTCGGCTTCGGCGTGCGGCTCGGCGTCGCGCCCACCGCGACCGCCGCGTGGCTGCTCGCGCGCTGGCGCGACGGCGGGCTCGTCGAGCACGAGTCGCTGCTCGAGGCCGGCCTCGGCCCTGCGCCGGTCGAGCTGCTCGAGGCCGCGGCGCCGCACGGCGAGGCGCTCGCCGCGATCGGCGCGCGCCGCTTCGCCGACCTCGCGCGGCTGCCGCGCGCGGGCCTCGCGCGGCGCTGGGGGCCGGCGCTCGTCGAGCAGCTCGACATGGCGCTCGGCCGGCGCGCCGAGCCGCGCCGCTGGTTCGAGGCGCCGCCGCGCTTCGCGCTGCGGCTCGAGCTGCTCGCGCACGTCGAGCACGCCGAAGCGCTGCTGTTCGCGGCGCGCCGGATGCTGCTGCAGCTGGTCGGCTGGCTCGGTGCGCGGCAGGCGGCCACGCGCGAGGCGGTGCTGACCGGCGAGCACGACGGCGGCCGCCACGCGTGCGCGCCCACGGTCGTCGCGCTGCGCCTCGGGCAGCCGAGCCGCGACCCGGATCGCTTCGTCGCGGTGCTGCGCGAGCGGCTCGCGGTGCTGCGGCTGCCGGCGCCGGTGCACACGCTGCGGCTCGAGTGCACGCGCACGGTCGCGCTGCCGGGCACGCACGGCGAGCTGTTCCCCGCGCCGGGCGCCGACGAAGAGGGCCTCGCGCGGCTCGTCGAGCGGCTGCAGGCGCGGCTCGGCCGCGACCACGTGCAGCGGCTGGCGCTCGCGGCCGACCACCGTCCCGAGGCGGCGTACCGCATCGAGCCGGTCGACCGGCCGGTGCGCGGCGTCGACGTGCCGCTGCCCGGGCTGCCGCGGCCGCTGTGGCTGCTGCCCGAGCCGGTGCCGCTCGCCGAGCGCGACCAGCGGCCGTGGTGGCGCGGGCCGCTGACCCTGCTCGCCGGCCCCGAGCGGATCGAGACCGGCTGGTGGGACGACGGCCTCGTGCAGCGCGACTACTTCATCGCCGAGGGCGAGTCGGCGGGCTGGGTCTGGATCTTCCGCACGCGCGCCGGCGACGCGGACGCCGGCTGGTTCCTGCAGGGCAGGTTCGGCTGAGCGCGCACTGCGCGCGGAACGCGCGCGCCGCGCCGCGGCGTGCGTCGGCTGCCGCCGCGCCGCTACACTGCGGCGACCATGCCCCGCACCGACACCCTGCTGCTCGCGCTCGACCAGGGCACCACCTCGTCGCGCGCCATCCTGTTCGACCGCTCGGCCGCGATCGTCGCGATCGCGCAGCGCGAGTTCCGCCAGCACTTCCCGAAGCCCGGCTGGGTCGAGCACGACGCGACCGAGATCTGGGCGACGCAGCGCGCAACGATCTCCGAGGTGCTCGCGCGCGCCGGCGTCGGCATCGATCGCGTCCACGCGATCGGCATCACCAACCAGCGCGAGACCACGCTGGTGTGGGACCGCGCGAGCGGCGAGCCGATCGCACCCGCGATCGTCTGGCAGGACCGCCGCACCGCGCCGCGCTGCGCGCAGCTGAAGGCCGAGGGCCGCGAGGCCTTCGTGCGCGAGCGGACCGGCCTCGTGCTCGACCCCTACTTCTCCGGCACCAAGATCGGCTGGCTGCTCGACCACGTGCCCGGCGCACGGGCGCGGGCCGAGCGCGGCGAGCTCGCCTTCGGCACGATCGACAGCTGGCTCGCCTGGAAGCTGTCGGGCGGCGCGCTGCATGTCACCGACCCGTCGAACGCGAGCCGCACCTTGCTCTTCGACCTGCACACCGCCGACTGGAGCGACGCACTGCTCGCGCTCTTCGACGTGCCGCGCGCGATGCTGCCGCGCATCGTGCCCTCGTCGGGCCCGATCGGCGAAATCGAGCTCGAGGGCCGGCGCGTGCCGCTCGCCGGCATCGCGGGCGACCAGCAGTCAGCGCTCTTCGGGCAGGCGTGCTTCGAGCCCGGCATGGCGAAGAACACCTACGGCACCGGCTGCTTCCTGCTGATGAACACCGGCGACCGGCCGCAGGCCTCGGCCTCGGGGCTGCTGACGACCGCCGCGTGGACGATCGCGGGCGGCCCCGACGCGGGCCGGCGCTACGCACTCGAGGGCAGCGTCTTCGTCGCCGGCGCGATCGTGCAGTGGCTGCGCGACGGGCTCGGGATCATCGCGCGCGCGGCCGACATCGAGCCGCTCGCGCGCTCGGTGCCCGACGCCGCCGGCGTGCACTGCGTGCCCGCGTTCACCGGGCTGGGCGCGCCGTGGTGGGACCCGGACGCGCGCGGCGCGCTGCTCGGGCTCACCCGCGGCGCGACCCGCGCGCACGTCGCGCGCGCCGCGCTCGAGTCGATCGCGTTCCAGAGCGCCGACCTGCTCGAGGCGATGCAGCGCGACGCGGCCGATCCGCTGACCGAACTGCGCGTCGACGGCGGCGCGTCGGCCAACGACCTGCTGATGCAGTTCCAGGCGGACCTGCTCGGCGTGCCGGTGGTGCGCCCGCGGGTGCTCGAGACGACCGCGCTCGGTGCGGCTTGCCTCGCCGGCCTCGCCACCGGCTACTGGGAGGATGCGGCCACGCTCGCGCGCCACTGGCAGGTCGACCGCCGCTTCGAGCCCGCGATGTCGCGCGACGAGGCGACCGCGCGGATGGCGGGCTGGCACGACGCGGTCGCGCGGGTCCGCAGCGGGGCGGCATGAGCGCCGCACGGCGTAGCCGGGGCTTCGGCGAGCACCGCTCGCCGCCGGCGCAGCGGGGGCCGCATGCTTGCGGCGCCCTCCCGCATCGGAGGCGCTCGCTCCCCCTCGGGGGGATGGCGCGCAGCGCCAATGGGGCGGCATGAGCGCCGCGACGAGCCTCGGCCCGCGCCCGATGGACGCGGGCGCGGCCGCGACGATGGTCGGTCTGTGCGCGATCTGGGCGCTCGGCCAGATCTCGATCAAGGTCGCGGTGGAGGGCATCTCGCCGCTGTGGCAGGCGGGGCTTCGCTCGCTCGCCGCCGCGATCGTCGTCGGCGCCTGGACGCTGTCGCGCGGCACCTCGCTCGTGCCCGCGCGGGGCTCGGGCGCCTGGTCGCTCGTGATCGGTGCCGTGTTCGCGATCGAGTTCGTGATGCTCTACCTCGGCATGGCGCTCACCAGCGCCGCACGCGGCTCGGTGCTGCTCTACACCGCGCCCTTCTTCGTCGCGATCGGCGGCCACCGGCTGCTCGCCGACCCGCTGACCCCGTCGCGGATCGCAGGCCTCGTGCTCGCGTTCGCCGGCGTCGTCGTCGCGCTCGCAGATCACGGCGACGGCGTCGCGGCCGGCGACTGGCGCGGCGACCTGCTGTGCCTCGGCGCCGGCGCCGCCTGGGCCGCGACGACGCTGATCGTCAAGGGCACGCCGCTGCGCGCGGAGCCGCCGGAGCGGGCCTTGTTCGTGCAGCTCGCGGTGTCGGCGCCGCTGCTGCTCGCCGCCTCGCTCGCCGCGGGCGAGCGCGGCGTGTTCGCGCCGACGCCGCTGGTCTGGGGTGCGTTCGCGTGGCAGGTGCTCGCGGTCGCGTCGTTCAGCTACCTCGGCTGGTTCGTGATGATCCGTCGACACTCGCCGGCCAAGGTCTCGGCCTTCACGTTCCTGACGCCGCTCTTCGGCGTGGCCTTCGCCGCGCTGCTGCTGCGCGAGCCGATGACGCCGTCGCTGCTCGGCGCGGCCGCGCTGATCGCCGGCGGCATCTGGCTGGTCAACCGCCGCTGAACGCGCGGCAGAGAGGTCTCCCATGCTCCACGGCAGCTGCCTGTGCGGCGGCATCCGCTACGTCGTCTCCGGCCCGGTCTACCGGATGAGCCACTGCCACTGCTCGATGTGCCGCAAGCACCACGGCGCGGCCTTCGGCACCTACCTGAACACGCGCGTCGAGCACTTCGCGTTCGAGCGCGGCGAGGACCTGCTCGGGCGCTACGCGTCCTCGCCCGACGCGACGCGCACCTTCTGCACGCGCTGCGGCAGCACGCTGCAGTGGCTCGGCCACGGCGCGCCCGACGAGGTCGGCATCGCGGCGGGCACGCTCGACGACGACCCGGAGCTCAGGCCCACGATGCACATCTTCGTGGCGTCGAAGGCGCCGTGGTACGACCTGCCGGACGATGGACTCGCGCGGCGCGAGCACTGAGGCCGCTGCAGGCGCACGGCTCCGGTGACGGGCGCGCGCCGCGACCGCGCGGCTCTCGCCGGCCCCCCGCCCGGCGCGCCGCGCCGCCGCCTCACCCCTTCGGATCGACGAACGCCGGCGCCCGCTTCTGCAGGTTCGCCGCCACCGCCTCGACCTGGTTCGCGCTGCCGAGCAGCCTGATCTGCTCGTCCGACTCGGCCTGCAGCACCTCGGCCGGCGATGCAGACTCGGCGAGCTGCAGCAGCCGCTTGCCGGCGCGGATCGCGTCGGGGCTCCTGCCGGCGATCTCGCGCGCGAGCGCGAGCGCCTCGGCGCGCGGGTCGGCGCACACGCGGGTCGCGAGGCCGAGCGCCTGCGCCTCGACGCCCTCGAACACCCGCCCGCTCCAGGTCAGCTCCCGGATCACGTCGGCGCGCGCGAGGTCGCGCATCAGCAGCGCGCCGCCCATGTCGGGCACGAGGCCCCACTTGATCTCCATCACCGACATCCGGCAGTCGGGCGTCACGAAGCGCAGGTCCGCGCCGAGCGCGAGCTGGAAGCCGCCGCCGAACGCGACGCCGTGCACCGCCGCGATGACCGGCACCGGGACATCGCGCCAGACCATCACCGCGTACTGCGCGTCGTTGGAGATCCCGTGCGTGCGCGAGCCGAGCCGCATCTCGTGCGAAATGCCCATGCCGCCGTCGCCCGGCGCCGAGGCCATCTTCTCGAAGCGCCCGAAGTCGAGCCCGGCGCAGAACGCCCTGCCCTCGCCCGACAGCACGACCGCGCGCAGCCCCGGCTCGCGGATCAGCCGCTGCCCGGTCGCGCGCAGGGCGTCGAACATCGCCGGGTCGAGCGCGTTCATCTTGTCGGCGCGCACGAGCCTCACCTCGGCCACGCCGGCCTCGATCGTCACGCGGATGCGGTCTTCCATCGATTCGTCTCCCCCTGGTTCGGGCCCTTCACGGGCGGATCGTGTCGACCGCGTCGGTGATCACGCAGTCGACGCCCCAGCCGCGCAGCAGCGCCGCGCGCACCGGGTCGTTGACGGTGTAGCAGAGCACGCGCAGGCGCTCGGCGTGCGCGCGCGCGACCACAGCCTCGGTCAGCACGCGGTGGTTGGCGTCGAGCGCGACGCAGCCGAGCGCGCGCACCCGCTCGAGCCAGTCGTCGGGCAGCGTGTCGACGAGCAGCGCGTACGGCAGCGTCGGGACCGTGCGGCGCGCGGCGGCGAGCGCGGCCTCGGAGAACGACGACAGCAGCGGCGGCACCGGCGCGTCGCGCCACGCGTGCGCCGCGGCGATCGCGACCAGTGCGCCGGTCTCGACCTCGCGCCCCGGGCTCGGCTTGACCTCGACGTTGGCGAGGTGCCCGTTCGCGCGCAGCCACGCGGCGACGTTCGCGAAGGTCGGCACCGGCTCGCCCGCCCACGGCGCCGAGTGCCACGAGCCGGCGTCGAGCTGCGCGAGCTCGGCGAGCGTCGCGCCGCCCGCCGCGCCGCGGCCGCTGGTGGTGCGCTCGAGGGTCGCGTCGTGCAGCAGGAAGGGCTTGCCGTCGGCGCTCAGCTTCACGTCGAACTCGAACATCGACTGGCCGTGCGACGCGCCGACGCGGAACGCGGCGAGCGTGTTCTCGGGCGCGAGCTTGCCCGCGCCGCGATGCGCGCAGACGGCCGGGTACGGCCACCGGTCGAAGTCCAGCTGCCAGCGGGGAAGCGCGTCGGTCTCGGCCATCGTCGGGCTCGGGTCGTGGATCCGGCGATGTTACCGGAGCCCACGGCCGGGCTCCGGCGCGGCGCGCGACCGCCGCGCCGCGCCGGCGCTCAACGCGGCGCGCGCTCGCGCGCGATCAGGTACAGGCCGCTCGCGACCACGACCCCGGTCCCCGCCACCACCGGCCAGCCCGGCACGTCGCCGAACACCGCCCAGCCGAGCAGCGTCATCCAGACGATCTGCTGGTACAGGAACGGCGCGAGCGTCGAGGCCGGCGCGAAGCGGTGCGCGACCGCGAGCAGCCAGTGCCCGGTGCCGCCCGCGATCCCGAGCAGCGCGAGCAGCGCCCACTCGGTCGCGTCCGCCGGCATGCGCCACGCGGCGATCCCGAACGGCGCGAGCAGCGTCGCCGCGGCGAGCGCAGACAGGAACTGCGTCGCCTCGGGCCGGTCGGTCGCGGCGAGCCGGCGCGTGAGCAGGTTGAAGAGCGCGTAGAGCACCGCGTTGCCCAAAGCCAGCAGCATCGCCGGGTGGAAGCCGCCGGTGCCCGGCCGCACGATCAGCAGCACGCCGACGAAGCCCGCGCCGATCGCCGCCCATCGGCCGGCGTCGAGCCGCTCGCCGAGCAGCCACGCGCCGATCAGCGCGATCAGCAGCGGCACCGCGAACTGGATCGCGCCGGTCTCGGCGAGCTGCAGGTACTGCAGCGCCCAGAAGTTGAGCCCGGTCATCGCGAACAGCATCGTGCCGCGCAGCAGCTGCAGCTTCGGGTGCGCGGCCTTCAGCAGCGCGCGCCCGTGGCGCGGCGCGAGCAGCAGGCCGGTGAACAGCACGTGACCGACGAAGCGCAGCCACACCACCTCCACCACCGGCAGCGTGCGCACCAGCCACTTCGCGGTGGTGTCGAGCACCGCGAAGCACACGAAGGTCACCGACACCAGCCCGATCCCGATGAGCCGGTTGCGGGCGGTGTCCGCCTTCAGCACTCGGAGGGCGACGGGTCGACGCCGAGCCGGAGCGCGACCTCGCGCGCGATCGCGAGCGAGGACGTGAGCCCGGGCGACTCGATGCCGAACAGGTTCACCAGCCCCGCGAGCCCGTGCACTGCGGGGCCCTGGATCACGAAGTCGCCGGCGGGGTCGGAGGGCCCGCCGACCTTCGGCCGCACGCCGGTGTAGCCCGGCTGCAGCGCGCCGTCCGGGAGCTCGGGCCAGTAGCGGCGGATCGCGGCATAGAACTTCGGCTCCAGCCCGTGCTCGAACGTGTAGTCGGGCGCCTCGGGCCAGCGCGTCACGTCGGGGCCGAACTTGCACTGTCCCGCGAGGTCGAGCGTCACGTGGATGCCGAGGCCGGCGTGGTCGGGCATCGGGTAGACCAGGTGCGAGAACGGCGAACGGCCGGCGAGCGTGAAGTAGTGGCCTTTCGCGTAGAACGCCGGCGGCACCTGCGCGGCGGGCATGCCTTCGATCGCGCGCGCGACGCGCTGCGCGGACAGCCCCGCGGCGTTGACCAGCAGCGTGCAGCGCAGGTCCATCGGCTCGTCGCCCCCGGTGCGCAGCTCGAAGCCGCCGTCGACCGCGCGCCCCTCGACCACCGGGGTGTGCACCACCAGCGTCGCGCCCGCGCCCTCGGCGTCGCCGAGCAGCGCGAGCATCAGCCCGTGGCTGTCGACGATGCCGGTGCTCTCGGACCACAGCCCCGCGACCGCGCGCACCGCCGGCTCCAGCCGCGCGACGTCGGCCGCGGACAGCGGCTCGAGCGGCACGCCGTTGGTCGCGGCCTTGCGCGCGTAGCCATCGAGCACCGGGATCTCGGACGCGTCGGAGGCGACCAGCACCTTGCCGATCCGCCGGTGCGCGACGCCGTGCGCCGCGCAGTACGCGTAGAGCATCCGCTTGCCCTCGACGCACAGGCGCGCCTTCGCCGAGCCGCTCGGGTAGTAGATGCCCGCGTGGATGACCTCGGAATTGCGCGACGACGTGCCGGTGCCGAACGCCTCGCTCGCCTCCAGCACCAGCACCTCTCGGCCGCCGAGCGCCAGCGCCCGCGCGACCGCGAGCCCGACGACACCGGCGCCGACCACCACCGCGTCGACCGACTCCATGGCCCGGATTGTAGGGGCCGACGCGCGGCGCCGACTGCGGTAACCTCGCGGCACGCGTCCCGGCCGCCGCCGGCCGGCGCACATCCGGAACGCCGAGGAGACCCCCGATGACCGTCCGCCTGTACTACGCGCCCGGCGCGTGCTCGTTCATCCCGCACGCCGCGCTCGAGCTGGTGAGCGCCGCCTGCGGCGAGACCTTCGACTACGCGCAGGTGAAGTTGCACAAGGGCGAGCACAAGACGCCCGAGTACCTCGCGATGAACCCCGACGGCCAGGTGCCGATGCTGCTCGTCGACGGCAAGCCGCTGACGCAGATCCTCGCGATCCTGTCGTACATCGACGGCCGCTGGCCGAAGGCCGGGCTGCTGCCCGCGGATCCGTGGGCGCGCGCGCAGACGATGTCGATGCTCGCGTGGCTGAACAACACGGTGCACCCGACCTTCACGCACGTGTTCATGCCGGGCAAGTTCACCGATGACGCCGACGCGCAGGCGAAGGTCCGCGCCCACGCGATCGCGACCTACCGCGGGCAGATGGAGCGGATCCAGGGCTGGGTCGACTGCGCGCAGCCGTTCCTGTCCGGCCCGTCGGCCGGGCTGCTCGACGCCTATGTGCTGACGGTGTTCCGCTGGAGCGGCTACGCGGGCATCGACCCGGCGTCGCTGCCGGCGCTGCGCGACCACGTGCAGCGCGTCGCGCAGCAGCCGGCCTTCGCGGCGGCGATCGCCCGCGAGCGGATCGCCTTCGACACCTACAAGCCCGCCGCCGCCTGAGCGGCGCGGACCGCGGCCGGCGCCTTCGGCGGGCCGCGGCGCACCCGAGACGGGCCTCGACCGCGAGGCGGCCGGCGCCCGTGCGTCGGGCGCTTCAGCCCTGCCCGGGGACGGGCGCCGCCGGATCGGGCGTCGCGCCCGCTTCGCCCTCGGCGGGCGGCAGGCCGTCGTCGGGCGCGTCCGAGCCGTCCTCGGGCTTGCCGGCGGCCTTGCGCGCGGCCTTCTCGGCCTTCTTGGCCTTCTTCGCCAGCTCGCGCTGGCGCTTCTCGTACTGGTAGTTCGGCTTCGCCAAGTGGGTTACCCCCTCGAAACCGGCACCATACCCGATTCCCGGGCGGCGGTCGCCGGCGGGCCGCCGAACGACGGCGCCTTCAGGCGGGAATGACCAGCTGCGTCTGAGTCACCACCGCACACAGCTTGCCGGACTCGGCCCTGACCAGCGTCTGCCAGACCATCGTCGTGCGGCCGCGGTGGAACGGCGTGCATTCGCCGGTGACGGTGCTGCCGACCGGAGCGGCCGCGAGGAACTTGGTCGACGAGTCGGTCGTCGTGGTGCGTGCGCCCGGCGGCAGGTTCACGAAGGTGCCGACCGCGCCCAGCGTGTCGGCGAACGCCATCACCGCACCACCGTGCAGGATCCCGCCGGTCGTGCAGAGGTCGGGCCGCACCTGCATCGTGGCCACGACCCGCTCGGGCCCGGCCTCGAGGAGCGTGACGCCCATCAGGCCGGGCAGCAGCGGGGCGAGGATCGTGCGGATCGCGTCGACGTCGGGCATGGCGGACTCCGTGCGGGGATCGCCCGATTCTGGGATGCCCCCGCGGCGGCGGCAACCGCGCTGTTCCGATCCGGGGGGCGGATGCTATAAACGGGGGGTGCGCGTCCGATCCGGCGGGGATCGGGCGACGCCGCACGGAGGCGGTACCCGATGTCGTTCCTGTGGCCCCAGATGCTGTGGCTGCTGCTGGCCCTGCCGGCCTGCGTGGCCGCGTACCTGTGGCTGCTGCGGCGTCGCAAGGCGGCCGTCTCCTACGCGAGCCTGGCGCTGGTGCGCGAGGCGCTCGGGCCGGCCTCGCGGGTGCGCCGCCACGTGCCGCCGGCGCTGCTGCTGCTCGCGCTCGCAGCCGCCACCGTCGCGATCGCGCGGCCCACCGCGGTCATCACCCTGCCCTCGCAGTTCCAGACCATCGTGCTCGCGATCGACGTGTCGCTGAGCATGCGCGCCACCGACGTCCTGCCCGACCGGATCACCGCCGCCCAGGCCGCGGCCAAGGCGTTCATCGAGGACCATCCGCCGCGCGCCCGGATCGGCATCGTGTCGTTCGGCGGCTCGGCGCAGCTCGTGCAGAAGCCGACCGACCGCAGCGACGAGCTGATCGCCGCGATCGACCGCTTCCAGCTGCAGCGCGGCACCGCCACCGGCAGTGCGCTGGTCGTCTCGCTCGCCACGCTCTTTCCCGACGACGACATCGACGTCGAGTCGGTGGTGTTCGGCCGCCCGGGCGGCGCCGCCGGCGGGCGCGGCACGGCGATCGACAAGCCTCAGGAGCCCAAGCGCGAGCGTCCGCCGCCGGTCAAGCCGGGCTCGTACCCGTCGGGCGTGATCGTGCTGCTGTCCGACGGGCGGCGCACCACCGGCCCCGACCCGATCGAGGTCGCGAAGATGGCGGCCGACCGTGGCGTGCGGGTGTTCACCGTCGGCTTCGGCACCGTCGAGGGCGCGACGATCGGCTTCGAGGGCTGGTCGGCCTACGTGCGGCTCGACGAGGAGACGCTGAAGGCGGTTGCCGAGATCACCCGCGGCGAGTACTACCACGCGGGCACGGCGCAGGACCTGAAGAAGGTCTACCAGGAGCTCAACACGCGCTTCGTGCTCGAGCGCAAGGACACCGAGGTGACCTCGCTGTTCGCGGCGGCCGCGGCGCTCCTCGCCGCCTTCGCCGGGGTGCTGTCGATCGCCTGGTTCGGGCGCTTCGCCTGACCGGCGCCGCGCCCGCGGGCCGTCGCTACAGGTCGGCCGCGTAGCGCACCAGCATCTCGGCCTGCGTCTCCGCGGGCGCACCGTCGCCGATCTGGTCCTTCAGCATCTCGCCCATCGTCGGCAGCGCCGAGCGCGGCGGGTGACGCGAGGGGTCCCACAGCTTCGAACGCATCAGCGCCTTCGCGCAGTGCAGGTAGGCCTCGCGCACGCTCACCTCGACGACGAGCCGCGGCGGCTTCGAGGCCTCGGAGAACCGCGCGAGCAGCGCCGGCTCGGTCGACAGCCGCGCATCGCCGTTGACCCGCAGCGTCTCGTCGACGCCGGGGACCATGAACAGCAACCCGAGCCGGCCGGTCGCGACGATGTTCTCGAGCGTGTCGAGCCGATTGTTGCCGGTCGCGTCGGGCAGCCACAGCGTGTGGGCGTCGGGCGCGAGCACGAAGCCCGGCGCGCCGCCGCGCGGCGACGCGTCCATCGTGCCGTCGGCGCCGGTGCTCGCGAGCACGACGAACGGCGACAGCGCGACGAAGTTGCGGCAGTGCGCGTCGAGCGCGTCGAGCTGCTTCGCGAGCGAGCGCTCCTTGGCGGGCGGGTACAGCGCACGCAGCGCCTCGAGGGTGTCGATCGTCATCGGGTCGGGTCTCCGGAAGCCTCGCCGAGCGGCACGCGCCGCTTCAGCAGGTAGCGCTGGGTGCCGTCCATCACCAGCTCGCCGCGCTGGTTGACGACGCTCGAGCGCATCGCGACGACGCCGGTCGTGCGGCCGGGCACCAGCTCGGCGACCTCGAGCGTGCAGCGCAGCGTGTCGCCGGCGATCACCGGCTTCAGGAACCGGCTGCTCTGGTCGATGAAGCCCTTCATCGAGTCCTCGACCATGTGCGGGAAGAGGCCCGCGCCCGCGGCCGTCTGCACCAGCACCTGGAAGCCGTGCGCGAGCAGCCCCGCGTGGCCGTGCGCGCGGCAGTACTCGACGTCGTAGTGCGACGGGTGGTTGTCGCCGCTGGCGAGCTGGAACGCGGCGAAGAGGGCCTCGGTCATCGTTCGAGACGGCAGCGGGAAGCGCTCGCCGACGCGGAAGTCCTCGAACCAGCGCTGCTCGCAGAGCGCGTGCGGGTCGGTCGTCATCCCGCGACGTGTACCGGAAGCGACGCGGCGCGTCGAGCCGGCAGATCGGGAAGCGCGTGGCGCGCGATCAGCAGCTGCGCGGTGAAGTAGGTCGACAGGATCCAGAACGGCGCGAGCGGCACCGGCGCGACGAAGCGGTCGAGCGCGAGCACCGTGTCCGACGCGACGAAGAGCAGCGCGCCGGCCGCGGTCGCGACCGACGCCGCGTCGCGCTGCACGAGCGCGCGCCCGATCGCCTGCGCGCCCATCGCCGAGATCACCGCGACGTAGGCGGCGACCGGGCCGCGCAGCCCCGCCGGCAGGTGAGGCCACAGCACGGCGAGCATCGCGAGGCCGTAGACCGCCACCGCGAACGCGGCGCTGCGGCTCGGCATCGCGCCGACGCCGCGCGCGAACAGCATCACGTACGCGACGTGCGCGAACAGGAACGCGACCAGGCCGGGCAGGAAGCCGCCGGAGACCATCAGCGCGACGTCGCCGGCGAGCGAGGCGACCAGCGCCGCGAGCAGCAGTGCGTGCGCGCGTGCGTCGGCGGCGTCCGAGGCACGCCAGCGCCGCCACGCCCAGGCAGCCGCGAGGCCGAGCACCAGCGGCTTGCAGGCGCGCCCGAGCGTCGCCCAGTCGAGGCCGCCCGCCTGCGCCGCGGCGAGCGCCGCCCCGGCCGTCGCGCCGACCGCCGCGAGCCCGGCCGCGCCGAGCATCGCGGGCAGCCGGCCCTGCAGCAGCGCGCCCGACAGCCACAGCAGCGCCGTCAGCGCGACGACGCCGATCGCGCGAACCGCGACCGGCAGCGTGTCGGCCTCCCACAGGAACGCGGTGGTGGCGCCGAGCGCGACGACGAAGCACGCGATCGCGAGCGCGCGCGCGGTGGGCGTCGCCTCGGGATCGAAGCGCCCGGGGCGCGCCGGGTCGAGCGTCGCGACCGGGAAGCGCGCGGCGACGTCCGCGGGCCGCCAGCCCGGCCGGCCGAACACCACGCGGGCCCTGTCGCGCCAATCGCGCGCGTGCCACGCGTCTCGCACGATGCCCGCGTAGACCTCGACGTTCGCCCACACCGGGTCCCAGGAGTCGAGCGGCTTGCGCGTGCCGTAGGTGCAGCGCTCGCCCTCCTCGACGAAGGTGCCGAAGAGCCGGTCCCAGACGACGAGCACGCCGCCGTAGTTGCGGTCGAGGTAGCCGTCCTGGATCGCGTGGTGCACGCGGTGGTTGCTCGGGCTCACGAACCAGCGGTCGAACCAGCCGAGCTTGCCGACGTGCTCGGTGTGCACCCAGAACTGGTACAGCAGGTCGACGAGCGCGACGATCGCGAACACCTGCGACGGCACGCCCGCCACTGCCATCGGCAGGTAGAACACCCAGCCGAGCAGCGCGCCGGAGCTGGTCTGGCGCAGCGCGGTCGACAGGTTGTAGTGCCGGCTCTGGTGGTGCACCACGTGCGCCGCCCAGAAGATCGCGCTCTCGTGGCCCGCACGGTGCAGCCAGTAGTAGCAGAAGTCGTAGAAGACCAGCGCGAGCACCCAGCCGAGCGGGCTCGTCCAGAACGCGGCCGCGGCCTCGGCGGGCACGAGCGACAGCGACGACGCGGCCGCCGCGTAGACGCCGACCCGAAGCAGCCGCGTGAATGCCGCGGTGTACTGGCTCATGATGCCGAGCGCGATGCTCGACACCGCGTCGGAGAGGCCGTAGGTGTTGCGCCCGGTGCGCCGGCCCCACGCGTATTCCAGCGCGATCAGCGCGAGGAACACCGGCGTGGCGAGGACGATCGCGCGGCCCACCGTCGGACCTCAGCGCGCCGCGGCAGGCCGGCGACCGCTCGCGCCACCCGCCCCGTCCTCGACCCCGTCGTGGCAGGCCGCGCAGAGCTTGTTGCCGTCCGGGTCGCGCACGTACGCGCCGTAGTAGTCGGCGTGGTACTCGGGCCGCGGCCCGGGCGGGCCGTCGCAGGTGCCGCCGTTGGCGAGCGCGGCCGCGTGGAAGCGGTCGACGCGGTCGCGGTCGGTGGCGAGGAAGGCGACCATCTGTCCGTTGCCCGCGTCGTGCGCGAGCCGGTCGTACGGGCGGCCGATCAGGAACAGCGGCCGCGGCCCGCCCGGCGTCTGCCAGCCGGCCCACGGGCGCGAGCGCTCGACGAAGCGCGACGGAATGCCGAGCGCGGCCATCACCGGCTCGTAGAACGCGAGCGCGCGGTCGAAATCGGAAACGCCGACGAACACGTGGGAGAACATCGATCGGACCTCGAAGGCCGGCGCGCTCAGCCCGGGATCTCGGGCTCGACCAGCCGGGCGAGCTGCTCGAGCGACGCCTGCCAGCCGAGGTGGCACATCTCGAGCGGGATCGGCGCCGGGATGTTCGCCTGCTCGATGCGCACCTCGGTGCCGCAGGACACCGGCTTCAGCACGACCGTGACCTCGATCGTGCCGGGCAGGTTCGGGTCCTCGAACACGTCGGTATGGCGGATGCGCTCGTTCGGCACCAGCTCGAGGTATTCGCCGCCGAACGAATGCGAGCCGCCGCCGCCGAAGTTCGTGAACGACATCCGGAAGCGGCCGCCGACACGCGCGTCGAGCGCGTGGACCGTGCAGGTGAAGCCGTACGGCGGCAGCCACCGGACGATCGCGTCGGGCTCCAGGAAGGCGCGGTAGACCCGCGACGGCGGTGCGCGCAGGACGCGATGCAGGCGGATGGTGCGGGACGACATGGCGGGGGCTCCCTTCAGTCCATCTTCGCGCCGGAGATCCGCACCAGCTTCTCGATGATCGGCGAGCTGGCCTCGAAGTCGCGCTTGAACTGCTCCGAGCCGCCCTTCACCGCCTCCAGCCCGAAGACCTGGAAGCGCGCCTTCATCGGCGTCGACTGGATGATCGCCATCGCCTCCTTCTCGAGGCGACGCACGATCGGCTGCGGCGTGCCCGCGGGCGCGAGCAGCGTGAACCACGCGACGGTGACGAACTCGGGGTCCGGAAAGCCCGCCTCGGCCATCGTCGGCACATCGGGCAGCTCCGGCAGCCGCTTCGAGCCGAGCACCGCGAGGATCCGCACCTTGCCGGTCTTCAGGTAGGGCAGCGCGGGCCCGAGCGTGCCCATGCCCCAGGGCACCGTGCCGGCCGCGAGGTCCTGGATGTACGGCCCCTCGCTCTTGTAGGGCACGTGGGTCATGCCGAGGTCGCGCGACTGGTTCAGGTACGCGCTCATCAGGTGCCCGGCCGAGCCGGTGCCGTACGAGCCGTAGTTGAGCTTGCCCTTGTTCGCCTGCGCCCAGCCCATGAACTCCTTCATGTTCTTCGCGGGCACGCGCTCGTTGACGGTGAGCACCAGGCTGGTCGCGGCCACCTGCGTGATCATCTCGAAGTCCTTGCGGACGTCGTAGCCGACCTTCGAGAACATGTGCTGCACGTAGAAGATCGGCGTCGAGTACGCGATCAGCAGCGTGTGCCCGTCGGGCGCCGCGCGGGCGACCGCCTGCGTGCCGAGCATGCCCGAGGCGCCGCCCCGGTTGTCGACGACGACCGACTGTCCGAGCCTCTTCGCGAGCTCCTCGGCCATCACGCGGCCGACGATGTCGGTGGCGCCGCCGGGGGCCGCGGGGATCACCACCGTGATCGGGCGGCTCGGCCATTCCTGCGCGCGCACGGCGGGGGCGGCGGCGAGCGCGGCCAGGCCGAGCGAGAACGCGCGCCGCGGGGAGCGGATCGTCATGGTGTCTCCTCCTCGTTCGTGGGCTCAGTATAGGGGGCGGCGCTGCGACCGCGCTGCGGCCGTGCCGCTCAGGGCATCCGTTCGAAGAGCGGCCCCGCCTCGCGCCCGAGCGGCTCGTCCTCGAAGAACACGAGCACCGTCGGCGCGGTCGCGCCCTTCCAGCGCGGCTGCTCGAGCACCCACTTGCGCACGAACTCGGTCACCGTGTGCCGCGCCGACTCGCGCTGCAGCAGCAGCAGCTCGGGCGAGCCCGCCTTCTTCTCGAGCCGCTCGCTGATCGAGCGGCGCAGCGCGGCCACCGCGGCCTCGCCGGTGAACGGCGACCAGACCCCGGCCGAGAAGGCCTCCATCCGCCCGGTGTCGATCGCCACCGGCACGGTCGGCCGCACCTTCGGCGCGACGACGATCAGCGCCTCGCCCGACTGGCGCAGCGTCCACTCCGACGCGAGCGGCACGTGGTAGCGGTAGACCGTGGGCACCCGAACCGAGGCGACCGTGCGCCCGACCGGCACGCCGAGCACCGTGTGCTCGGTGCTCGAATCGAAGCGCTCCTCGGCTGTCACCGTGCTGACCTCGAGCAGCCCGCCCGGCGTGCGCATCACGATCCGCTCGCCGCTCGACTGTGCGGTGCGCGTCGCCCCCGACCCCGTCCACAACCGCCACGCGAGCCACGCGTTGCCCGCGAGGCTGGCGACGACGACGAGGAGGACGAGGAGACGCTTCATCGCCCGCGTTGCGCCGCCGCCCTCGCGCGCCCCGCGGCCGTGAGCGCACCGTCGGCGTGGCGCTTCATCGACGCGATGTACTCGACCCGCCTGAAGCGCAGCGCCGACCAGTCCTCGTCGATCGCGACCTGCCGGACCGGCTCGAAGCCGGCGCGCCCGAGCGCGGCCAGTTCGGGCTCGAACGAGTCGGGCGCGCCGAGCACGTGGACGACGGCGTTCGCGCCGAGGTCGAGCTTCGCGAACAGCGGCGTCATTCAGGCTCCTGTCGTGCGCGCCATACCGCCCTGCTCCACGTGCCGCGCGAAGTTGTCGAGGATCGCCTGCCAGCCGGCGCGCTGCTGCTCGATCGGGAAGACCGTCTCGGCATCGAAGGTCTCGCGCACCATCGTGCCGTCGGGCCCCGGCTCGAACTCCACCACCAGCGCCCGGTCGCCGAACGTCGCCTCGAGCCGCCGCTGCGGCTCGACCTTCGTGTAGGTGCCCTCGAAGTCGAAGCGCATGCTGCCGTCCTTCGCCTCCATCCGCGAGGTGAAGGTGCCGCCCTCGCGCAGGTCGACCGACGCGCGCACGGTGTGCCAGTCGTCCGACGCGGCGTTCCAGCGCACGATGGTGATCTTCATCGGTGGGTCCTCGGTGTGAGGTGGGTTCGCGGCACCTGCCGTCCAGCCACGACGATCGGGCCTGCCCCGTTTCGACACCCGTCGCGGGCGGCTCAGGCCGAGCGTTCGAGCTTCTCGCGCAGCTCGGCCGGCAGCGAGGCCAGCCACGCCGGCTCGCCGCCCGGCTCGGGCAGCACGTTGCCGAACTCGAGCACGCCGTGCGCCGGGATGTCGGAGATGTAGACCCAGACCGCCTGCTCGGAGATACCGAGGATCTCGCTCGTCTCGGCCATGATCCGACGCAGCATCTTCGATTTCTGGGCGGGCGTGCGTCCGGAGCGGATGTCGGCGCGCACCCACACGTGGTCCGGCGACGCCGGCTCGCCCCCGATGAAGATCGAGCCGGGCTCGACGCGGTGGAACACCACCTGCACGAAGTAGCGCGGCGCGGTCGCCTCGACCGCGTGGATCTCGGTGACCGACTCGACGAGTGCGCCGCGCTGCGCGGCGGTCAGCGCGCGGGCAGTGGTGAAGGCGTAGGTGGGCATCCGCGTGGGCTCCGTGGCGTTCGGTGAAGTGACGTTAGCACGGCTCGTCGGACGCTGCGGGTGGCCGGGTCAGCCGCATCGGGAGGAACATCACGCCCTCTCGCACGCGCATCGGCCCGTCCGGCTCGAAGCCGAACCGTCGGTAGACCGGCACCGCCGCGAGGCTGGCGTTCACGGTGAAGGCGTCGGGTGCGCCGGGTTCGAGCGCCTCGGATTCGACGAGGTGCCACAGCCGGCGGGCGAGCCCGGCCCGCTGGAACGCGGGCGCGACGAACAGGTGGAACAGGTGCCGGCCGTCGCGCATCGCGACGACGCCGGCGAGCCGTCCGTCGGACGTCGCCACGTGGTACGAGAACGCCTCCGACGCCAGGGAGCCGCGGATCGCGTCGACGCCGATCGCGGCGAGGAAGGCTTCGGCGCCCTCGCGCGTCGGCGACACGAAGAACGGGTCGGCGAGCTCGCCGACCAGCGCGGCGATCGCCTCGGCGTCGGACTCGGTGGCGCGACGGATCTCCATGCCATGCGATCGTGCCACCCTCGTCCCGGTCGTGTCGATCCGACTTCCGTCCGATCGTCGTGCCGGCGTACCCCTGCGTCCGCACGCCCCGTCCACCTTCCCGAGACCCGCCATGACCTGGAAGATCTTCCTCAGCCTGCCGGTCGCCGACCTCGACGCCTCGATCGCGTTCTATACCGCCCTCGGCTTCGAGCGGCACCCCGCGATGAGCGGCGACGACGCCGCCTGCATGGTCCAGTGCGTGGAAGTCGTCGTCGTCATGACGACGGTCTCGCGCGTTGGGGTCGATGCGGACAGGTCAGCCCTCACTGCGTCGCGACAGCGCCAGCCGAACGGCCAGCCCGAGCATGACAAGCCCGCTGAAGCGGTACAGCCAGACGAGCGCGGCGGGCCGCGAGCGGAACCACGACGAGAGCTGACCGGAGAACACCGCGACCGGCCCCTTGATCACGAAGGTCAGTGCGGCGAAGACGAGCCCCAAGACGAGGATGCTCAGCGTCGGATGGGCCGCATCGTGCGGCACGAACTGCGGCAGGAAGGCGAAGTAGAAGACCGCGATCTTCGGGTTGCTGATGTTCGAGGCCGCGCCGGTCAGGAACAGGCGCCGATACGACTGCGCCACCGACGCCTGGCCTTCCAGCTGGGCACTGCGCGTGAGGAGCAGCTGCACGCCCAGGTACAGCAGGTACGCGGCGCCGACGAGCTTGATCGCGGTGAAGACCCATTCGGAGGTGCGCAGCACCGCACCCAGGCCGGCGGTCGCGAGCAGCGTGTGGCCGACCAGCCCGACGCTGACGCCCGCCGCGGTGGCGACGCCCGCGCGCGTGCCGTGCGTCAGAGACCTGGACATCACGAGGATCATGTCCTGCCCCGGCGTCACGATGACGAGCGCCGAGGCGACGATGAAGAGGAACCACTGGGCGTCGATCACGGGGCGTGTCCTTCGGGATGCCCGACGTGGCCTTGCCCGGGCGACAGCAGGCTACACGTTGCCCGCAAGCGGGGGCAAGTCGAAGCGAGGTCGATCGAGGTGCGCAACGTCACCGTCCGCTGCACCCTGGCGTCAGACCCGATCCTGCGACGGCACGTTCTCCCGAAGCACTCTGCCCGTGCTGATGCGCGGCTCGACGCCATAGCCGAGCGACCTGTGGAAGGCGGCGGTCGCTTCATTGGACGACAGCACCTGCAGATTGATCTTCATGCAGCCCGCGGCGGACAGAGCGCGCTCGGCATGGCGCACCAGTTCCGACCACGGTTCCGTCGCTCTGCGCAACGAAGAACAGCCCGTCCTTCGCGGCCAGCTTCTTCTCGATGGCGAGAGAGGGCTCGTTGTGCGCGGTCTCGTAGCCGCAGACGTCGCGCCGGAGCGCGATGACCCGAGTGCGATCGGTCGCGTCCGAGTACTCGCGAAGGTTCGTCATGGCTGCGCTCGTGGGATCCGACATCGGCATCGAACGACAGGAGCGATCGGGAGCAGTGTCCGCTCAGCGCCGCCGGGCTGCTTGCGGCCTTGCTCCGAGCCTTTCAGCGCGCGGACCGAGAGTCCGAGCGACGCGGCACACGATGCCCGCCGCGCGCGACGGGCCCGCTCACATCAGCTTCCGCAGCTCGGTCTTCAACACCTTGCCGTAGCTGCTCTTCGGCAGCTCGGCGAGGTGAACGTACTGCTTGGGCCGCTTGAACCGTGCGATGTGGTCGAGGCAGAGCCGGTCGAGCTCGGTGTCGTCCACCGTGCGGCCGGGCTTGGGCACGACGAACGCGACGACCTCCTCCCCCCAGTCGGCGTGCGGTCGGCCCACGACCGAGGTCTCGAGCACGTCCGGATGCAGCAGCAGGACTTCCTCGACCTCGCGCGGGTAGATGTTCGAGCCGCCCGAGATGATGACGTCCTTCGAGCGGTCCTTCAGCGTCAGGAACCCGTCCTCGTCGAAGGTCCCCATGTCGCCCGTCCACAGCCAGCCGTCTCGGATCGCCTTGCGGGTGGCCTCGGGGTTGTTCCAGTAGCCGGTCATCGTCACGTCGGAGCGGCAGATGATCTCGCCGACCTCGCCGGGCGCGAGGTCGACGCCCTGCTCGTCGACGATCCGCACCTCCACGCCGGTGCGCGCCACGCCGACCGAGGCGAGCCGGGCCTCGAAGCGCGGATGGCCGTCGTCGACGTGCATCGCCTTGGACAGGCAGGTGATCGTGTTGGGCGTCTCGCCCTGCCCGTAGCCCTGCCACAGCCTCGGGCCGAACACCGACAGCGCGGTGCGCAGGTTCTCGAGGTACATCGGCGCGCCGCCGTAGAACAGCGTCTTGATGCTGTCGAGGCGCGCGGTGTGCACGCCCGGGTCGTGCATCAGCCGCGTGACCATCGTCGGGGCGCAGAAGAAGGTCACGTCGCGATAGCGCTCGAGCAGGCCGAACAGCTCCGGGGGGTCGAACCCCTGACTCGCCGGGATCACCTGGTGCGAGCCCTTGGCGACGTGCGGCATCGAGTAGAGGCCCGATGCATGCGACAGCGGCGCGGTGTGGATCATGGTGTCGGTGGCACCCACCGCGTCCACGTCGGCGTAGTAGCGCAGCACCATCGCGAGCAGCGAGCCGTGCGTGAGCGTCGCGCCCTTGGGCCGCCCGGTGGTGCCGCTGGTGTAGAACAGCCACGCCGGAGCGTCCCCGGGCGCGGCCTGCAGCGCGAGCGGATCGGCACCGCACAGCGCCGCGTAGTCGGCGCCGCCGACCTCGACGAGGCGGGTGGACGAGCCCGCGCCGCTCAGCTCCTGCGCGAGCGACTCGGTGACGTCGGACGTGGTGAAGCAGCAGCGCACCCCGCAGTTCTCGAGGATGAACGCGAACTCCTTCGGATGCAGCTTGGCGTTCATCGGGACGATGCACAGGCCGGCGTGCCAGGCCGCCCACATCAGCTCGATGTATTCGGGGCAGTTCCTCATCGCCATCGCGATGCGGTCCCCGGCGACCATCCCGTCGATCGCCCGCAGCCCGCCCGCGAGCCGGGCGACGCGCTCCTGGAGCCCGCCGTAGCGCCAGACGAGGCGATCGCCGAGCGACACCGCCGGGGCCTGCGGAATGCAGCGTGCGGTGGCCTGCAGGAAGGTGGCGACGTTCACGGCGATGACCTCAGCGCGACAGCACGGTGATGCAGGCGGCCGCCTCTTCCGAGCCGTGGAAGCCGCCGCCGTTCTCGGCCAGCCCGATCCGCGCGCCGGCGACCTGGCGCGCGCCGGCCTCGCCGCGCAGCTGCAGCACCAGCTCGTGGATCTGGCCCAGGCCGGTCGCGCCGATCGGGTGGCCGGTGGACTCGAGCCCGCCCGACGGGTTGACCGGCAACCGCCCGCCCAGGCGGGTCTCGCCGCGCTCGGCGATCCATCCGCCCTGCCCGGGCTCGCAGAAGCCGAGATTCTCGGTCTGCAGGATCTCGCCGAACGCGGTCGCATCGTGGACCTCGGCGACCGACACCTCGGACGGCCCGATGCCTGCCTGCTCGTAGGCGCGCCGCGCGGCGATCCGGCACACGTGGTGCTGCAGGTCCTCGGGGCGGCGGTCGGCGCCGCTCGCCAGCACGCTCGCCCGGATGCGGATCGCCCGCGACCGGTCGAAGCGCCCGAGCGCCTCCTCGCGCACCAGGATCGCGGCGGCCGCGCCGTCGCTGATCGGCGCGCACATCGGCAGCGTCAGCGGCCACGAGATCATGCGCGCGGCGAGCACGTCGTCGACGCTCAGGTCCATCCGGTACTGGGACAGCGGATTCATCGTCGAATGGTGGTGGTTCTTGGCCGCCACCTCGGCGAGCTGCCGCTCGGTGGTGCCGTACAGCTTCATGTGCTGCTTGGTGAGCGCGGCGTAGACGTCCATGAAGACGCTGCGCACGCCGGCGTCGGTCGCGCGCCCCGGCGGCGGCTCGACGCCCTCCCCGAGCCCGGCGAGCGCCGCGGTCAGCCCCTCGACGCCGTGCACGTCCCAGGCGCCGTTGAACACGTTGAAGCTGCGCGCACGGTCGTGGTGGTACAGCTTCTCGGCGCCGACGGCCAGCGCCACGTCCGCCATCCCGGCGCGCAGGTACGCATAGGCCTGGTGGAAGGCGGTGCTGCCACTCGCGCAGGCGTTCTCGACGTTGGTGACCGGGATGCCGCCGATGCCCATGTCGCGCAGCGCGATCTGGCCGCCGACCATGAACTGGCCCTCGATCGCCGACTGGCCGGCGTTGGCGAAGTAGGCGACCTCGATCGCGCTGCGCTCGAGCCCGGCGTCCTTCAGCGCGCCGACCACCGCGGCGCGTGCGAGGTCCTTCACGGACTGGTCGAGGAACTTGCCCCAGGGGGTCATTCCGACGCCGACCACGTAGATGTCGCTCATGTACGCCTCCTCGTCACCACATGGCAGGCGACCACGTCAGCCGAGATACCGGCTCACCAGCGCCCGATCTTCCAGCAGCTCCGCGGGCAGCCCGGACAGGACGATCCGGCCGTTCTGCAGCACGTAGCCGTAGTCCGCGATCCTGAGCGCCATGATGGCGGCCTGCTCGACGAGCAGCACCGTCATGCCCGATGCGCTCAGCGTGCGCAGCGTGGCGAAGATCGCCGAGACGATCTGCGGTGCGAGCCCGAGCGAAGGCTCGTCGAGCAGCAGCAGGCGCGGCTTCATCATCAGCGCCCGCGAGACAGCCAGCATCTGCTGCTCGCCGCCCGACAGCGAGCCACCCGGAACGCGGCGCCGTTCGCGCAGCACCGGGAAGCGCGCGAACTCGCCCTCCAGCCGCGCCTGCATCTCGGCCTCGTCGACGCCGGGCAGGCTCCCCGCGCCGATCCGGAGGTTGTCCTCGACCGACAGCCCGGGAATGATCTGCCGGCCCTGCGGCACGTGGATGAGGCCGCTGCGGGTCACGCGGAAGGCGTCGGTCGCGCCGAGGTCCGTGCCACCGAACCGGATCTCGCCACGGGTCGGCGGCACCAGCCGGGACAGCGCGCGCAGCAGCGTCGTCTTGCCGGCGCCGTTGGCGCCCACGATCGACACCAGCCGGCCCTCGTCGACCTCCAGGTCGACGCCGCGCAGGATCTGGACGCCTCCCAGCGTCACCTCGAGCCCGCGCACCGAGAGCAGGCTCATGTCACCGCCTCCGCGCCCAGGTAGGCGGTGATCACGTTCCTGTCGGCCTGGACCTCGGCGGGCGTGCCCTCGGCGATCTTGCGCCCGTAGTCGAGCACCGAGACCGTGTCCGACAGCTCCATCACGAAGGTCATGTTGTGCTCGATCAGCAGGATCGTCACGCCGAGCGCCTTCAGGCTGCGGATGCGCGCCATCACCTCGCGGGCCTCTTCCTCGTTCAGGCCGGCGATCGGCTCGTCGAGCAGCAGCATCGTCGGCTGCTGCGCGAGCGCGCGGGCGAGCTCGCACAGCTTGCGGTGCCCGTAGGCGAGGTCCCCGGGCGGCACGTCGGCGAAGCGCTCGATGCCGACATGGCGCAGCAGCCGCAGCGCGTCGTCGCGATCGGCGCGTTCCTCGGCGTCGCTCGCGAGCCAGCCGAACCATCCGGGGATGAAGCCGCGTCGCGCGCGCAGCCCGAGCATCACGTTCTCGGCGACGGTCAGCGTGCCGATGAGCTGCAGGTTCTGGAAGGTCCGGGTGATGCCCAGGTCGGCACGCCGGTGCGGTGCGAGCCGCGTGACGTCCTGACCGCAGAAGCGGATCGACCCGGCGTTCGGCGCATACAGGCCGCTCAGCACGTTGACCAGCGTGCTCTTGCCGGCGCCGTTCGGGCCGATGATCGCGTGGATGGTGCCGGGCAGCACGTCGAGCGACACGTCGTTGAGCGCGACCACGCCTGCATAGGACTTGGTGATGCCGCGCAGCTCGAGGATGGGGCCCGCGCCGCTGTGACGGGCCCCGACCATGGGCGGCAGCTCGCTCGCTTCCGCGGCCTTCGCGGCCGGGGCGACGGCGGGCTCGGCGGCCCGCGGTCCCTTCCGACCGAGCAGCCGCTCGATCGCCCCGACCGCGCCGGCGGGGAAGAACAGCATGACCAGAAGCAGGATGCCGCCGAAGATGAAGTACGAGATCTCGTACAGGTCGGCCGTGACCTGGTTGAGCAGGATCAGGATGGTCGCGCCCAGGATCGGCCCGTAGGCCCGTCCCAGGCCGCCGATCACCACCGCGATCAGCAGCGCGATGCTGCGGTCCAGGCCGAAGGCGTCACTGCTGATGTAGCCCGCCTGGTGCGCGAAGAAGTAGCCCGACAGCCCGGCGAGCACCGCGCTCACGACGAACACCAGGCTGCGCCACTTCGGCGCGTCGATCCCGACCGTCACCGCGAAGCTCTCGCTCTCCTTGATCGCCTGCAGACTGCGCCCGAACCGCGAGCGCATCGCGTAGTCGTTCAGCATCTGCAGCACGAGGAACGTCGAGGCGATCAGCAGGAAGAAGATCGCCGGACCGTTCACCACGTCGCCGAGGTTGAGCTGCGGCACGCCGATCAGACCCATCGAGCCGCCGGTGACGTCGATCCAGCGCTGCGCGAAGATCTCGATGATGTAGCCGAAGGCCAAGGTCACCATGGCGAGATAGTGGGTGCGCGTGCGCAGGGCCACCAGCCCGAGCACCACGCCCGCCAGGGCCGACAGCACGAGGCTGACCCCGAGCGTCGCCCACAGCGGCCAGCCGTACTTGATCGCCAGCACCGCCGAGCCATAGGCCCCCAGGGCCACGAAGCCGGCCTGCCCGAGCGAGAGCTGGCCCGACAGCCCGAAGAGGAGGTTGAGCCCGAGCGCCGCGATCGCGATGATCAGCGTTTCCTGAGCGAGGTTGACGAAGTACGCGTTGGGGGCGACGAACGGGAAGGCTGCGATCGCGACGGCAGCGACGAGGTAGCGCAGGTGTCTCATGGCTCAGCGCACATCCGTCTTCGACTCGCCGAAGATCCCGGACGGACGCACGATCAGGAACAGCAGCGCGATCGCGAACGGATACAGGTCGCCGAACTGCGAGTTGAAGTAGTTCGAGAACACCTCGACCAGCCCGAAGCCGATCCCCGCGATCAGGATGCCGACCGGGTTCGCGAAGCCGCCGATGCAGACCACGGCGAACCCCTTCAGGATGAAGAGCAGCCCCATGTGGGCCTGCACCGTCGTCAGCGGGCCGGCGATGATGCCGCTGACCGCCGCGAGCGCCGCCATGATCGCGTACGAGCCGGCCACGACGCGCCGCACGTCGATGCCCAGCAGCGCCGCCGTGCCCTTGTCGAAGGACACGACCGCGACCTCCTTGCCCCAGCGCGAGCGGAACAGCAGCCAGTAGAGCACGGCGACGACCGAGAGCGCGACCGCACCGGCGAGCGCCTCCTCGACGAAGAAGCGCACCCCCGCCACCTCCATCACCTTGTTCTGCTCGGACGCGAACAGCGGCGGCGAGTAGAACCGGCTCTTGCCCCAGGCGATCTGCGCGACGTTCTGCAGGATCATCCCGAAGCCCAGGGTCGTCAGGATCCAGGCGAGTGCGCTCGAGCTGCCGGCATGCATCGCGCCCAGTGGTCGGATCGCGACGCGCTCCACCAGCAGCCCGAGTACGACCAGCGCGGCGATCACGAGCGGCGCCGCGATCAGCACGGGCAGGCCGAGCCCGAGCAGCGTCATCGACAGGAACGCCGCGATCATCAGGAAGTCGCCCTGGCCGAAGTTCAGCGCGCGCGTCGTGAGGTACGTGATGAGCAGACCCTTGCCCATCAGCGTGTAGATGCACCCCAGCGCGATGCCGCTGATCAGCAGCTGGAAGAAGTCGACGGCGATCATCGCGGCGCGTGCGTGCGGCCCGGTTCCCGATTCGCGTCAGCGCGTCACTTCAGCTTGACGACGCGTCCGTTCTTCCAGACCCCGAGGAACACGTTCTGGGGATCGAGACACTCGTGGTCGGTCGCGCTGAACGGCTTGGCCGGCGTGCCGGAGACCGCCTGGAACCCCTCGGTCGTCTCCAGCGCCTTCTGCAGCTTGATCGGGTCGCCGCCGACCCGGTCGATCGCCTGCAACAGCAGCTTCATGCCGTCGTAGCCCAGCGCGGCGACGACCGGCCACCGGTACTTGTCGCCGAATTCCTTGCGCATGCGCACGTCGAACGCCGCCGCCTTGGCTTCGTTCAGGTCGAGCGCCTGGCCCATCACGGTCCCCTCAAGCGCCTCGGCGCCGACGATGCTGAGCACCATCTGCGACGACAGGCCCCAGTTGCCGGCGACCGTGGGCTTGTAGTTCGCCTTGGGCAGCGCGCGGTACAGCAGCTCGAGGCTGTCGTGGAACATCAGCACCAGGTCGACGCCGGCGTTCTTCAGGTTGAGCACCTGCGGTGTCATGTCGGTGACGCTCGGCGCCGCGCTCTCGATGGCGACGAGCGGCACGTTGCGCTCCTTCATGCTCTTCTGGATCTCGCCCGAGGCGAACATGCCGTAGCCGCCGGTGCTGTGCAGCAGGCCGATCTTCTTGAAGTTCTTCGTGCCCCAGTCGAGCATCGCCTCGACCTGGTACTTCTCGACCATGGAGCAGCGGAAGATGAAGCTCGGCTTCTGGTCGATGAACTTGGCGGTGATGTCGGTGGCGATCGCCGGGCCCGCCATCAGCGGGATCCGCGCCTGCTGCACGAGCGGTGCGAAGGCCGCGACGTTGCCGCTGTTGACCGTGCCGATGATCGCCGACACCCGGTCGTTGCTGATCAGTCGCTGCACCAGCGACACCGCGCGCTGCGGGTTGGCTTCGTCGTTGTAGGTGATGAACTCGATCTTGTACTTGGGCGAGGCCGCGTTGTATTCCTTCAGCGCGAGCTGGTTGCCCTGCAGGTAGGACTCGCCGAAGTCCACGATCGCCGGCGGGCCGCTCAGGCCCTGCACGGCGCCGATCTTGACGGTCGTCTGTGCGTGGGCCGCGATCCCGAACGATGCGACGGCGCCCAACGCCATCGCCAAGACAGCCTTGTGCAGCTTCATGCGTCTCCTCCCCGTATTGTTGTTCGCCGTTGGCCCGGATGCATGCGGGCACGACGTCGATCGAACATACGGTCACGACGTTGCGCCGTCAACCGTCGACACCGGGCGGGCATCACATCGTCGGTCCGAGCCATGCGTGACCTGATCCGATGCGTTCTGGATTCTCGCCATCGGGCGTCTTCATGCTCGGCCCGCGCGATGGCCCTCGACGCCGATGCCCACGGCGAACGCCGCGACGCACAACCGGGCGGCCCGGCGCCCGATCAGGCGACCGTCACGACGATCTTGCCGAAGTGCAGGTTGGCCTTCATCGTCGCGAACGCATCGCCCAGCCGCTCGAAGGGGAAGGTCGTCGAGATCGGAAGCGACAGCGTGCCGTCGCTGACCGCGGGGGCGAGCTCGTCCCACATGCGGCGGCGGATCTCGCGCACCTCGTCCACGCTGCGCGTCCGGAAGGTCACGCCGATGTACTGGATGCGGCGCAGCGCGTGCAGGTCGAAGTCGAACTCGGCCTTCATGCCGGCGAGTCGGCCGACGTTGACGATGCGTCCCAGCACCTTCGTCGCGGCAAGGCTGCCATTCACTGTCGCCCCGGAGAGCTGATCGACGACCAGGTCGACGCCCTGCCCGCCGGTGGCATCGAGGACCCGCGCCGGCCAGCCGGTGTCCGAGGTATCGATCGCGAGGGTCGCGCCGAACTCGTGCAGGCGCGCGCGCCGCTCCGGATCCGTCGAGCTGCCGATCACCGTCTGTGCGCCCAGGTGCCGGGCGATCCGCATCGCCATCAGTCCGACCCCCGACGAGGCCCCCTGCACCAGTACCGATTCGCCCCGGCGCAGGCGGCCGTTCGTGACCAGCGCATCGTGCATCGTGAGCAGCGCCACCGGCAGCGTCGCGGCCTGGGCGTAGTCCATGTCGGCCGGGATCGGCAGCACGCGGCCGCGGTCGCTCACCGTGTATTCGGCGAACGCGCCGGCACCGAAGCCCATCACCCGGTCGCCGGGCACATGCCCGGTGACGCGCTCGCCGACCTCGACGACGTCGCCCGCCCACTCCATGCCGAGCACCGTGCCGGGCCCGCCCAGGTTGCCGTGCATGTGGCCGGCGAGCACACCGAGGTCGGCCCGGTTCAGCGCGACCGCGCGCACGCGGATCAGCACGTCGTCGGCGCCGGGCATCGGCCGGGCGATCCGGGCGAACTCGAGTCCGGTCTGGCCGCGGATCGCGGCGTTCATGGTGTCGGGCGGGGAGGCGGTCATCGTGTCGGTGGGGTTCGTCGAAGGGAGCAACGATACCGCGACGGTACCTCGGCACGAACCCGTCAGTCTGCGTCGACGAAACCGGTCCGCAGCACATGAGCACTTTTTCGGCAAACCGACTCAGGCGACAGCCAGGGCTCGTCCGGAAGCTACTGGACCGAGGCACCGAGGCGCGTCGCCACGCTGTAGAGGCAGGGGAGTTGGTGAATCTTGGCGGCGCGGCCCATGGCGTCAGCGGTACCTCACGGCAACACGCAAGCCACGACCAGTCGATGCTGTCCAAAGCAGTACAGCAATGCTTAGCACGACTGCAACCCACGCTGCCGCGTATGTCTTCTGATGCGAGTCTCGCGAGCCAAAGAAGCACATGGCATCTCTTGTCGGCGGACCGCGGGTGCCGGGAAATCTGCTGCGTGGCACGATGTAGGCGCAGAGTGAAAGATGAGCCGGAACGACGCCGACCTCGGTGGCGTCCCGGGACGTGGTGTAGAAAGCCGGCAGTAACGACGTTCGGATCGTCCGCTCGGGTCGCTCTCTACGTCAGGCCAGAGCCGGCGCAGCCGGCAGCCTGACGGGGGGATTCTCGCTCAGTTGCGCCATCGATTCCACGCCCATGTAGCGCTTCTGGATCGCGTACTCGTCGTTCTGCTCGAGCAGCAGCGCGCCCACCAGGCGCCGGATCGCTCGATCGTTAGGGAAGATGCCGACGACGTCGGCGCGCCGCTTGATCTCGCCGTTGAGCCGCTCGAGCACGTTCGTGCTGTGGATCTTGACCCGGTGCTCCTTGGGGAAGTCCATGAACGCGAGCACCTCGTGCTCGGCCGCGTCCATCATCGCGGCGAGCCTGGGGAACTTCTCGCGCAGCTGGTCGGTGACGACGCGCCACTGCTGATGGGCGGCCTCGGCGGATTCCTGGGCGAAGATCGTGTTGATCAGCGCGAACACCATCTGCCTCTGGCCCTTGTTCGCGTAGGCCAGCGCGTTTCTGAGGAAGTGCACACGGCAGCGCTGCCACGTCGCGTTGAGCACCTTCGCGACCGCCGCCTTCAGCCCCTCGTGCGCGTCCGAGACCACCAGCTTCACGCCGCGCAGCCCACGCCGCATCAGCGAGCGCAGGAACTCGGTCCAGAACGGCTCGGCCTCGGACGGCCCCGTCGCCAGCCCCAGCACCTCGCGCCGGCCCTCGGTGTTGACCGCCACCGCGATTATCGTGGCCACCGACACGATGCGCCCGGACTGGCGCACCTTCACGTAGGTCGCATCGATCCACAGGTACGGCCAGTCCCCTTCGATCGGCCGGTTCAGGAACGCCTCGACCCGCTCGTCGATCTCCTCGCACAGCCGCGAGACCTGGCTCTTGGAGATGCCGGTCATGCCCAGCGCCTTGACCAGCTCGTCGACCGAGCGGGTGCTGATGCCCTGCACGTAGGCCTCCTGGATCACCGCCGTCATCGCCTTCTCCGACGAGCGCCTCGGCTCCAGGAAGCCAGGGAAGTAGCTCCCCGAGCGCAGCTTCGGGATTCTCAGCGGCACCGTCCCGGCACGCGTATGCCAGGCGCGTTCGCGGTAGCCGTTGCGCCAGTTCTCGCGCGTCTCGCTCCTCTCGCCCGGGCCCGCGCCCACCAGGCCCTGCACGTCTGACGTGCCCTAGGATCCTCGGCCCACGAATTCCTGGGAAATGGCTCGGTTTGATCCGCTCCTGGAATCCGGGCCATCCGCAGCGTTAGTCTTCGGCGCCTTTGGCACTTGGCTGATCAGCCAAGTGCCTTGATTTCCGGGCGAACTCCCCGGGCGATACATATCCGTGA
>Ga0315899_10000550_pt1 | contig 45280 bp, 45 predicted proteins | sample LakEriMetagenome_2_FD_203518 | JGI IMG/M metagenome (GOLD analysis project Ga0315899, IMG submission 203518) | Freshwater fungal communities from buoy surface, Lake Erie, Ohio, United States - Buoy 4 MA112 | ecosystem: Environmental > Aquatic > Freshwater > Lake | place: USA: Lake Erie, Ohio...
CCCATGAAGACGATGGTCTTGGCGTTGCGGATGTCGTTGTAGGAATTGGTCTGCGCGCCATAGCCCCAGGTGTTGGCGACGCCGGCCACAGTGGTCGAATGGCAGATGCGCGCCTGATGGTCGACCGAGTTCGTGCCCCAGAAGGCGGCGAACTTACGGAACAGATAGGCGCCCTCGTTGGTGAATTTCGCAGAACCGAGGAGGTAGACAGAGTCAGCGCCGGACTTGGCGCGGATCGCCTGCATCTTGTCGCCGATCTCGTTGATCGCGACGTCCCACGAAATACGCTGCCACTCGCCGTTGACGAGCTTCAGCGGATACTTCAGGCGGCGATCGCCGAACACCAGCTCGCGGGACGCAGCGCCCTTGGCGCAGTGGGTGCCGCGATTGATCGGACTGTCCCAGGCGGGCTCCTGCCCCACCCAGACGCCGTTCTGGATTTCGCCGATGATCGAACAGCCCACCGAGCAATGGGTGCACATGTTCTTTTTCAGGTCGGCTTTCTTCGCGTGGTCCATCATCGCGATGGCTTCGGCCTTCTTCACGCTGCCGAGCGTGCCCGCGCCAAGCGCGGCGACGCCGCCGGCCGCGAGGCCGGAGCGACGCAGGAAGGCGCGACGATCAAGCGCGCCCGAAGCGAGGCCCGCGGTGACGGCCTGCAGGCGAGTCGCCCGCGCGGTCTGGTCTTTTCTCTTGATGAGCATGCCAGTCCCCTCAGTACCGATTGGTCCGATAAAAGGTCTTGACGTGATCGGTTTCCCGATAGCGCGCCTTCGCGCGCTCGTCCTTGTTCTCGCTCGCTTGCGCAGGCGCGCCGCCAAGCGTGGCGCCGGCGACGGCGCCGGCCGCCGCCGCGCCGCTCAGGCCGCGGAAGAAGCTGCGGCGATCTACGCCCTTCGCATCCGTTTCCTTGGTCATGACCCTTCCTCCAATCACCTTCACGCGGGCAGCGTGAAGGCCTGACTTTCAAGTTCGAGAAACACGCGGCCGACCTGTCCGACCGCGCGGTAGAAATTCGCCTTGGCGCTCAATTCGAGGTCCGCGAAGAACCGCGCGCCCCAGGGCTTCACATGCGCCTCGAAAAAGGCGCGCTGCGTCTCAATGTCGGCGACGAAGGCGCCGGAGGCGAAATTCGCCATAATCTCGCACAGGATCGCGATGTGATCCTCCGGCTCGCTGCGATGGCCGTCGCGCTCGACGCCAAGCCGTTCAAGATCGGCGCGCAGCCGCGCAAGCGGGCGCTCATGCAGGAAGCCGGTGAGGTAATAGGAGCCGTAGGGGAGGAACTCGCCGCGGCCCACGCCGATGAAGAGATCGAAATATTCGCGGTTCACCGCCGTCTCGTCGGCCTGCGCGGACGCCTGCCCAAGCGCGATGTGGGCGAGGCCCATCGCGGTGGCGTCGCCGGTGAGCGTGGAGAGGCGCGCGAGCAGATCAGCCGACGGCGCGCGGCCCATGAGGACGGCGAGGAGATTCCATTCCGCGGCGCGCATGCGGTCGATCTCGTCGACCTCGCGCGTCTGCGCCTCGCCGCTTTCCGACTGCTCGCCGTAAAGATCAGCGCGCAGAGTCGAACGCGGAACCTTGGTGAGAGCCTCGACGGCGAGCACGCGCTCCGCCGGCACGCGCGACCATCCCGACACGGACGGCTGCGCGATCCCGAGGCCGCGCGCTAAAGACGCGACTCCTCCGGCTGCGGCGATGGCCTTTTCAAGCCCGTCGTCTCTCATCACCCTTCCTTCGCGGTCGGCGCTTCCTGCCATTTGTTCAGTCCGCTTAGTGGAACCTTTCTGTCACGAACCGGGGTCGCGTTCAACGCCGCCATAGGGGCGCCCTATGCGAGCGAAAGGCGTAGACGCAAGATTGTCAGACAGGAGCCGCCCCGCCATGGCGCCGCCGCGATGGCGCCGCAGGCGCCGGCGCGGTTGAGGCCGCAACGGCCGGAGCGGTGCCAACACTCTCCAAAGGCTCTGTTTTTTCGTCATTTTCCTCGCCCCCGCGCGCGGCGCTGGCGTCGCTCAGGCGCAGCGGGTCCGGCGGCGGCGCGGCATGTTGCGGCGCAGCGTTTTCAACGACTTCCGGGGCGCCCGCAGAAGTACGGTCTACCAAAGTATGAGGCGGGGCGCCGCTCTCCCCGGGGGGCTGCGACAACATGTCCATGGCCTGTTGCAGGGCGTTATGGCCGACCTCAAGCGCGCCGGAGCCCGGAACGCCGCCGGGCGCATTCCAATCATAGGCGTATTCCATGGCCGGGTTCACGTAATCGCGAATCGCCGGGTCCGCCGCCCAGGCTTTCTGGAGCGCGGCGTTGCGCAGCCATTCGGGCACTTCGCGGCGCAAGAAAATGCTGACGTCCGTCGTCGCGTCGATAGCGTCGAGGGAGGGAAGGCTCGCAAGATCGAAGGGCTCCGCCTCCGCCTTTTCGTCTTCGCTTACGACCGCCTGCGCGTCAGGCGCGGGCGTTTCCGGCGCCGGCGCCTCAACCGCGCGCGCCTCCTGCTGGACCTGCGCCTTGCGCCGCGCCCAGCGCCCGAGGAATGAGCCGTCGTCGTCTTCGCTCACTGCAACCTCCCGCCCCCGGCGGGTCCGCGCTTTGCGCCCGGGTTCTTGCGCGGATCAGGGCCGGATTTATCGCGCTGGCGCTTTACGAACACGCGCTCAACATGGTGCTGCTCAACGAATTCGGCCACCCATGCGGCGATGGGCGCGGGCATGGGCGCCTTGCCCACCTGAGCGCCCGCCTCGAACAGGGACTCGCCCTCCGTGGGATCGGCGGTGACGCCGGCGATCTCGACGCCGCCCGTCTCGCTCTCGCGGAAAGCGACCCAGAGATAGGGCGCGCCCTCGGCGAGATTGTCGCGATAGTTCCCCGTCTCGGCGGCGAACAATTCAACGCCGGCTTCGCCGGCGTAGATCAGCTCCGCGTCGCCTTCGCGCCCGAGCGCCGCGCCGGGCTCCGCCGCAGGCGCTTCCGGCAAAACCGCCGCCACGCTCCACACATGGTCGATCCACGGATTGTCCACCCGAGCGCGCCGCAAAACGACGCCCACGACCCGCGCGCTCGTCGCCCCGCCCCCGCTCATGACGCGATCTCAGCGAAAGCCTGCGAGGTGAGCGGCAGACCGGCGATGAGGTTCTGCGGCTTCATGCGCACCACGCGGTCAGCCGTGCAGCCGAGGAACAGATAGAAAGGCTTGCCGCGCACCCGCTCCTGCACCCTGTCCTTGAGGCGCGCGCGCGTCTGCGCATCGTCGCAGAAGTTCACGCGCAGAATGGCGACGACGCGCTCCAGATCGTCGGCGCGCAGACTCTCGCCGCGCCACAGCGCGTTGCCGATCCGCGTGCCTTCCGGATCAAGGCCGATGAACCAGCGCCAGTCCTTGTCCTCCAGCCGCGCGATGGCCTCAGCCTCCACGCGCAGCCCCGTTAAATGGCCGACCCACGCCTCCACCGCGCGAGAAAGTCCGGCGCGCGCGCGCGCGTCGCCGCCGATGTTCATCGCCATGGAATTGGCGTCGGAGCGCGACCAATAGGTCCATGCGTTCTCCGCGTCCATGACGTCGAGGTCCTCCTCCATCATGGCGGTGAGCGGCGCCACATGCATCAGCGCCGCCTTGCGCTGCTCGATCTCCTCCACAAGCTCCTGATCGGCGAGCAGAAGCGCGCTTTGCTGCACGCTGCCCTTCTGCGCGCGGAAGAACAATTCGCCCCCGCGCAGGGTGAAAGGATCGTCGCAGTCATCAAGCGCGTTGCGCAAAATGAGATGCGCCATCTGGTCGAGAAAGAGCGGCGGCAGATCCACGCGCTCGGCGAGCGCGAGCCGGCGATAGGCGCGCTCGATGGAGCCCGCGCTCACGACGAGATCGCGGAAGCGCAGGAAATAACCCCAGTTCTCGCGCGCGTCCGCGTCCGCCAGCGCGGCGACGTCCTGCGCGCCGACCGCGCGCAAAGGATCTGCAAGCAGCGATGCGTGGAGCGCGCGCTCAGCCGCGCATGCCTCCTCCGGCGGGGCGAGCTCGGGCCGGGCGAGCCAGGCGGTGACGAGTTCGGGCGTGGCGACGAGTTCGCCGCGCGCGTCGCGCCGCGACAAATGATGGCCCGATGAAACCCAGAATTCCCTCATGACGTCTCGTCTTTTCCCCTGAGCGCGACGAGATCGACGCGCTCTTGCGGCTCCTCGTCCTCGCCCTCGGTCTCGTGAAAGGTAAAGGCCCGCGAAAGCATGTGCAGGCGATCGGCGCCCGCGTTGGTCTCGCGCTGACGGAAGGTGCGGAAGCGCTCGCGCAAAGCCCCCTCCTCGATGCGCCGCTCGACGGCGATCAGCGTGCCCTCGGGATGATCGCAAAGAGACGCGGCGAAGGCGAGCTCCGCGTCCGCAGCCTCCCGCGCGGCTGCCTCGTCGGGCGCGCCGAGCGTCAGAAAACCCTGCGCCAGAGCGATTTTCGCGCGCTCGCGATCCTCCGGCGACGCCATGGAGACGACGGCGAGCGTGGAGAAGCCGAAGGAGTCGACGCCCAGAAAGCCTGAGCGGAACGCGTTGCGCAGTTTCGGCTCCATCGCCTCCGGCGCCGCCTCGCCGAACAGGAACGAACCCGACACCGCCCATTCGCCGGGTTCGGCCGCGCGCGCGAACACAAAGGCGTCGGAGGGATCGAGGCGAATGGCGCGCGGCAATTTCATGGGCTTAAATCCGGCGCGGCGCGGCGCGGGCGAGGTCATACCACGCGCAAGCCTCAAGCGCGGGCAGAAAAGCGCGGCGCTCAGGCCTTGACGCGCCAGCCGCCGTCACGAGCAGATCGCCGTTGGCGTCGATGATGCGCTTCTCGCCCTCAGCTTTCGGCAGCCGTTCGAGATAGGCTTCGCCCACGCCGCGAAAGCCGCGCTCGCCCCATGTGTCGAAGGCGAGCATGAGATGACGCGCGAAGCTCTCCGCGATGGATTGCGTCTCAACAAGCTCGAAGCCCGCCGCCACAAGGCTCGTGCTGTTGGGCGCAAGCCCCGTCTCCGGCCCGCCGAGATCAGCCGCGCGCAACATGGCGCCGAAGACGAGCCAGTCGGGGACGTCATCCTCGCCGCAGCCCTGCGGCCAGGCGAGACGACCGCCGCCGACGAGCCCCGCGTCGAACAGGATCGAGCCCGGCCAGTCGAAGGCGACGTCGCGCTCTGGCGGGCAATAGGCGGCGATGGCCTCAGCGAGCGCGTGCATCCCGGCGTAGAACGCGCGGCGCGCGCCCGACAGCGGCTCGCCCGGCTCCAGCACCACGGCGAATTCGACAAGGTCGTAGCGCCCCACATGGACGAAGGCGCCCGCCCCCGCCTCGCCCGCAATGGCGCAGGCGTGAGCGAAAGCGTCGCCGCGCTCGCGCAGGGCGATGAGATCGTATCCCGGTGGAAGATCCAGCCGCCGCGCGGCTCCTTCAAGCGTCTCCATGACCCCCGATACACGCAATCGAGCGGGTTTGCATGTCCCGCAGCCCCTTAAATCTAGGCGGCGCGGGCGCAGCGCCAAGGGAGCACGGCGAGGATCAGGGCAAGAGACGCGCGCCCCCTCTCGCATGCCTGTCCGCATTCTTGCCCGCATTCTTGCCCGAATTCTTGCCCGCCTTTTCGCCCGCGCACTTGTGCGGGCAAGGCCTCCAGCTTAATCTTGTCCGCATATTTTCCGTCTTTGCTTCAAGGAATTTCATGGGCCTGTCCAGCGCGCACAAAAGCCAATTGCCGAGGTGGTCGCCATGGACCCTTGAGCGCGGGATCAATCTCGCCGCAGGCGTTGCGGGCATCCTCCCGGCGGCCGCGCCGTTCTTGCTCTCCAATCCGCCCTGGTCGTCGGGCGCATGGGACATCAAGACCGTTCTCGTGTGGCAATTGCTGGCGCTGGTCCTTCTTGGCGCCCTCTACATCGGTCTGCACGCCTACAAGAAACTGCATCGCTACGCGGAGAGCGTCTATTTCACCCATTACGTGAACCACCGCGTTCGCGATTACGTCGCCGCCGTGAACCGTGGGCGCAGCGCGGATTTTCCACGCACGCTCGAAGACATAGCCGACGCGGCCTCTGTCTGTTTTTCGCTTCTCGTCGGCAAACGCTGCCGCTGCTCCATCAAGGAGGTCGATGCAAAACAGCGCATCGAAACGGTCGCGCGGGATTCCTACAGCGCGTCAGGCTCTTCAACCGGCCCCGACCATACGCTGAAGGAGAACACGGATTTCGAGAACCTCTGGTACGGCAAGAACGGCTGCGCCCGCTATTTCCTTGGGGCCGACCTGAAATCCCTCTGGCGCGCGCACAACTATCGCAATTCCTCCTTCAAAGCGTTGGGGGAGCCGCACAACATCATGGTCAAAGGATTAACGCTGCACACCTTTTGGCCCTTGCCCTACAATTCGACGATCGTCTGGCCGATCCGCTTCATCCCCGACGGCGTCGAATGGCCGCCCCATGACGGCAACGTGAGCAAGGACGTGGAGCTGTGGGGTTTTCTGTGCATCGACTGCAAGTCGCGCAACGCGTTCGCGGGCCAGCACGCGCCGGAGGTCGGCGCGGCCATCGCCGACGCTTTGGCCATCCTGTTCGAATCGGGTAGCCTGCGCGCCGACGAGATCGAAGAGAAAAAGCGCGATCGTCCCGCGTCGCAAACGGTTCCTTCTTGAGTTTCGGGTTCACTCCCTTTACCAGCAAGCCTCCAGATTTTCTTTTTGAGGTCCTTCATGTCTGAGCCGGCGACGAGCGCAGTCCGCGAGCCAATCGGCGCCCGCCCGGAGGATGCAGGCGAACTCACGTTTCGGACTGAAAAGCTCGGCGAGGACGAACACGGCTGGACCGCGCGGGTGATCACGGAACGCACTCAGGGCGACGCGGTCAGCACCGCCGTCGCCACCGTGCGGGTGCGATCGATCTCGAGCTTGCTGCGGCGGCTGAGCGCCGACGGAAAATAAATCGCCTGCACAAGCACTTGAGCCTCCGCCTCCCCTTGCCAAGCATGGCGCGAAGGCCAAAATAGCGACGGGGCGCCGCCAAGCCTTTGCGGACGCGCCGGAGGAGTGAAATGGCGTCCCCCGAACGCACCTGTTTCGTCTGTTCCTGCGACCAGACCATGGAAATCGACGCCGAGGCCGTGGCGAAAGCCTGCGGAGCGAAGGTCGTGGCGGGGCGCCAGTTCTGCGGCGCGGAGACCGACCGCGTGCGCCGTGCGCTCGCCGCCCCCGGCCCCCTGACCATCGCCTGCACCGCGCAGTCGCCCCTTTTCCGCGAAATGGCCGATGACGCCGGCGGGCGCGACGACATCGTGTTCGTCAACATTCGCGAGACGGCGGGCTGGTCCTCTGAGGGCGCGCAGGCCGCGCCCAAAATGGCCGCCCTCATCGCCGCAGCCGCCGAGGACATGCCCCCGCTCGCCCTCACGAGCCTCGAGAGCGAGGGCGTCGCCCTTATCTATGGACGCGATGAAGCCGCCATCGAGGCGGGACGGCGCCTCGCCGACCGGCTCGACGTCACGGTGCTTCTCACCCGCCCGTCGGATGTCATGCCGCCGCGCGAATTCGCTTTCCCCGTTCTGCGCGGGACGATCCGCAACGCCGCTGGCCGGCTCGGCGCCTTCGAGCTTGTGGTGGACGATTACGCCGCGCCCCTACCCTCCTCGCGCGCGAGCCTCGCCTTTGGGCCGTCGCGCGACGGCGCCGCCTCGCGCTGCGACATTCTCCTCGACCTCACCGGCGGCGCGCCGCTCTTTCCCGCCCACGACCTGCGTCCCGGCTATCTGCGGCCTGATCCGCGCGACCCGGCGGCGGTCGAGCGCGCCATCGCGGACGCCGGCCAGTTGGTTGGAACGTTCGACAAGCCGCGCTACATCGAGTTCGACGCGAGCCTGTGCGCCCATTCGCGCTCGAAGCGCACGGGCTGCACGCGCTGCCTCGATCTTTGCCCCACGGGCGCCATCACCCCCGCCGGGGACCATGTGGCGATCGACGCGGCGATCTGCGCCGGCTGCGGCGCCTGCGCGGCCGCCTGCCCTACGGGCGCCGCCGCCTACGCCCTGCCGCCCGCCGACGCGCTGCTGCGCCGGCTGCGCACGCTGCTCGCAGCCTATGCGCAGGCGGGTGGCGAAAAGCCCGTTCTGCTGTTCCACGACGGCGACCATGGCGAGCCGCTGATCGACGCGCTCGCGCGTTTCGGCGATGGTTTGCCGGCGAACGTCTTGCCTGTGCGCGTCAACGAAGTCACGCAATTGGGGCCGGAGGCTTTCGCCGCCGCCTTCGCCTATGGCGCCTGCGGCGTGCATCTGCTCGCGCGCGGAAAGCCGAAACACGACATGAGCGGCGCGCAGGCCATCGTCGCTGCGAGCGAGAAGATCGCGCAGGCGCTCGGCTTCGGCGCTGGCCTTGTCACGATCATCGAGACGGACGACCCGGACGATCTGCTCGCGCGCCTGCGCGCAGCGCCAGTGGGCCTGCCTTCGCCGGCGCCTGCGCGCTTCGTCGCGCGGGGCGCCAAGCGCCCCGTGATGGAGACGACCCTGCGCGAATTGCACCGCGCGGCGCCCGCGCCCGTCAGCGTCATCGCGCTCGACAAGGGCGCGCCCTTCGGCGGCGTCAACGTCGATCAGGCCGCCTGCACGCTCTGCCACGCCTGCGTCTCCGCATGCCCCACAGGCGCCCTTGCGGACAATCCCGAACAGCCGATGCTGCGCTTCTCCGAAAGCCTGTGCGTGCAATGCGGCCTGTGCCAGTCCACCTGCCCGGAAAGCGCGATCCGCATCGAGCCCCGTCTCGATTTCGACGCCTGGGCGCAAGGCCACCGCGTGATGAAGGAGGAAGAGCCCTTCCCCTGCGTCGCCTGCGGCAAGCCTTTCGGCACGCGCAGCGCCATCGAGCGCATCGTGTCGCGCCTGCAAGACAAGCACTGGATGTTCTCAGGCGCGAACGCGCGGCGCATCGACGTCGTGCGCATGTGCGAGGACTGCCGTGTGAGCGCCGTGGTGAACGAAGGGTTCGATCCTCACGCGGCGCCGCAACGCCCGCCCGTGATGACCACGGAAGATTATTTGAAAGCGCGCGAGAAAGGCGGCGGCGATCTGCCTTAAGCGGATCGCCCGACCTCACGCCGCAACGGAGGCTCCATGTCGATTGGTTCTGAAGACGTTCTGCGCGCGCTTGACGCCGTGACCCTTCCCGACGGCAAGCCGCTCGGCGCCAGCGGCCGCGTGGGCGACATCGCCGTGAAGGACGGCAAGGTGATCTTCGCGATCCAGATCGACCCCGCGGAGGTCAACGCGCTTGAGGGCGCGCGCGCTGAGGCTGAACGCGTCGTCAAGGCGCTGCCCGGCGTCTCCGCCGCGCTTGTGGGCCTCACGGCTGATCTGCCGGCAGGCTCATCGCGCGCGCCGCAGGCGCCTGCGGGCGCAGGCGTGACGCCGCTGCGCAGCGGCCCGAAGAACCAGCCCGCAAGCGCGGGCAAACAGCCGGGCGTGCCCGGCGTGAAACACATCGTGGCGGTCGCCTCCGGCAAGGGCGGCGTCGGCAAATCAACCACGTCCTGCAATCTTGCGCTTGGCCTCGCCGCGCTCGGCCTGAAAGTCGGCATGCTCGACGCCGACATCTACGGCCCTTCGCAGCCAAAACTCTTCGGCCTCTCCGGCAAGCCGCGCGTGAACGAACAGCGCAAGCTCGAACCGATGGAGCGCTATGGCGTGAAGGTCATGTCCATGGGCTTCCTCGTTGACGAGACGACCGCCATGATCTGGCGCGGGCCGATGGTGATGAGCGCGCTCACGCAAATGTTGCGCGAGGTCAACTGGGGCGAACTCGACGTGCTCGTGGTGGACATGCCGCCGGGCACCGGCGACGCGCAGCTCACCATGGCGCAGCAGACGCCCCTCGCCGGCGCCGTCATCGTCTCGACGCCGCAGGACCTCGCGCTCCTCGACGCGCGGCGCGGCGTCGCCATGTTCCACAAGGTGAACGTGCCCGTGCTCGGCATCGTGGAAAACATGGCGAGCTTCTGCTGCCCCAATTGCGGCCATGAATCGCATATCTTCGGCCATGGCGGCGCGCGGGCGGAGGCTGAAAAAACCGGCGTGCCTTTCCTCGGCGAAATCCCGCTGCACATGGACATTCGCCAAACCTCCGACGAAGGCCGCCCCATCGTCGCCACCAATCCAGACAGCCCCCATGCGAAGGCCTATCGCGCCGTGGCGCAGAACGTATGGGAGCGTTTGCAGGCGGGCGGCGGCGCCAAGGCCGGCCCGCGCATCGTCATCGAATGAGCGGCGTCGCCGAACCTGCGGGCGTCATTCTCGCCGGCGGCCTCGCGCGCCGCATGGGCGGCGGCGACAAACCGTTGCGCCTTGTCGGCGGCCAAACGATCCTTGAGCGCGTCATCGCCTGCATCGGTCCGCAATGCGACGCGCTCGCGCTCAACGCCAACGGCGATCCCACGCGCTTCGCCTCGTTCCACTTACCCGTCGTCGCCGACAGCGTGGAAGGATTCGCCGGCCCGCTCGCGGGCGTCCTCGCCGGCATGGATTTCGCGCAAGGACGCGGCGCCGACTGGTTGCTCAGCGCGGCGGCGGATTGCCCCTTTCTGCCCGACGATCTCGTGGCGCGGCTCGCGCAGGCGCGCGACGCCCAGGGCGCCGACATCGTCGTCGCGACGTCCGGCGGACAGGCTCATCCCGTGATCGCGCTGTGGCGCGTCGCCTTGCGCGACGACCTGCGCCGCGCGCTCGTTGACGAAGGCTTGCGCAAGATCGACCGCTTCACCGCACGCTATGTGTGCGCCTATGTGGACTGGCCGGACGCGCCCGTCGATCCGTTCTTCAACGCAAATGCGCCGGAGGATCTCGAAGCCGCCGAGCGCGCGCTCGCGATGCGTTAGGCGCTCAGTCTTCGACCGGCTGCGCGGGCTCGAAGCCCGCAGCGCGCAAGGCGGCCTGCGTCTCGCGTGAACGCAGGGATGCGAGAAACGCCTGCACCGCAGGGCGATTTTTGCGCGCGCGCACGAGCGCGAAATCAAAATGCTCCTGCGCGAGCGGGATGAAGGCGAGGCCATAGGCCTCAGCCACCGGCGCGATGGCGACGCCCCAGTCGGCCCTGCCTTGCGCGACGGCGGCCGCAACGGCGTTATGCGAGCGCGGCTGGTTGAAGTAGCCCTCCGGCCGCGCGCCGGCGAGCAGGCGGTCGATCAGCACGCGCGTGCCTGCGCCCTGATTGCGGTTCACCATGAGGCAAGCGGGATCGGCGAGCGCAGACGCGAGCGCGCCCTGCGCGTCGCATCCTGCAAAGCGCGCGTCGTCCCTACGATGCACGATCCCCTGCATGCGCCGCCAGCCGTTCACAAGCTCAAGCCCCTCATCAAGGAAAGGCGCGTTCCATGTTCCGCTCGCCTCATCGAACAGGTGCATGGGCGCGAGATCGCAATCGCCGCGCTGCGCGGCGGCGAGCCCGCCGAGACTGCCGAGCGCGATGGAGCGCACGTTGAAGCCTGCGCGCGCGAGCGGCGCCGTGGCGATGTCGAGCCCGACGCAATGGCTGCCGAGCGCGACGAGATCGGGCAGGCGCGCATGGGCGCTGAACAGAAAGGCGTCGACCTGCGCCTGCGCGGGCGCATGATCCGCGAGCGCATCGACAACGAAGAAGCCGTCGGCCTGCGCGAAACTCGTCACCGCGCCAGAGCCCTTCGCAGAAGGATAGATCGTAAGCCCCTCGGGCCCTTCGATCAGCGCGCCCATCACATATTCGCGCCGCCCGAGCTCAGAGGCGACGCGCACAGGCAGGCGCGCTTCGACGCGCGTTTGCGCGCGTGGCGCAAGCCCCGCCATGCAGCGCAATGCGGGCGCCACGATGTCGTGGAAGGTGAACATGGCGGAGGTCGGAAAGCCCGGCAACACCACCACGGGCTTGCCCTCGCACACCGCAAGACACAGCGGCTTGCCGGGTTTCAGCGCGACGCCGTGGACAAGAATTCCAGGCGCCCCGAGCCCCGCGACGATCCCCGCCGTCAGATCGCCGGCGCCCTTCGAGGTGCCGCCGGAAAGAATGAGCATGTCATGATCCGCGAAGGCTGCGCGGATCGCGCGTTCGAGCTGCGCGGGATCATCGGGCACGGCGCCGAGCGGATGCGGCGCGCCGCCGTTCTCCGCCACGGCGGCGGCGATCACGGGGCCGTTGGCGTCGTAGATCGCGCCCGGGCGCAAGGGCGCGCCGCCGGCTGTGATCTCATCTCCGGTGGACAGGATCGCCACGCGTGGCGGCTCGATGATGTCCACCTGCGCAAGGCCGCAGGCGGCGAGCATGGCGATTTCGCGCGAGCCGATGACGACGCCGGCGCGCAGCAAGGTTTCGCCGCGCGCAATATCGGAGCCGGCGAAAGAGACGAACTGACCGGGCGCAGCCGCGCGCGCGACCTCAATGGCGTCCTCGCCATGGGGATGGGTGCGCTCCACCATCACCACCGCGTCCGCGCCGCGCGGCAAAGGCGCCCCGGTTGCGATCGGCGTCGCCGTGCCCGGCGTCAGCGCAAGTCGAGGCACGGCGCCGCAACGCACGACCTCATCATTAAGGCGCAGAACCACCGGACGCGCGTCGCTCGCCTGCGCGAGATCGGCGGCGCGCACGGCGAAGCCGTCCACATTGGCGCGATCGAAGGGCGGCGCATCGACGGGGGCGGCGACGTCCTTGGCCAGCGGGCGGCCGAGCGCGTCGAGCAATGAAACGAAACGCGTGCGCGGCGCGCGCGGAAACAGCGCCGCCTCGAAACGCGCGACCGCCTCCTCGCGGCTCACGACGTCAAGAAACTGGCTCTGCTGCACGTCGCCCTGCGGCCGCGAATTCATGCCTGTCCTTTCAGCTCTGCGCCCGTCAGCCTCACGCGAAGGGCAAGGGCGCAGGCGCCACGAGCGCGCCGGCCGCAAATCCCTCGCTGCCTGCGGCGATGAGGAGAAAGCCCTGAGCGCGCGCCATTCCCGCAAGAGACGGCGCGCACGGCGACCACTGCGCGCCCACGCGCTCCACCAGCACGACCTCGCACAAGCCGGGCGACGACACTATCTTGCGCGCCAGCGGCGCCCCTTCAAGGGGCGCGGGCTCACGGGCGCCGGCGAGCGCGCGGATCATCGCCCCTCCCAGCGCGAGCCAGACCGCAAGCGCCGCCTCGGGCCGCCCCGGCAAAGCAAGCGTTGGCGCGCCCATGAAAAGGCCGACCGCCGCATGCGCGCCGGGCGAAAGCGCAAGCCCATGCAGCAGCGGGTCGGCGCCGCGCGCGCGCAAGGCGGCGACCATGGCGTCGCTCTCCCCCGTCCCTGTCCCGCCCACGCACACAAGCGCGTCGACGCCGGCGGGATCGAGCGCGCTGCGCAAGTCCTCCTCAGAGCGACCCGCCGCCACGCACAAATCAATGCGCGCCCCCTCGGCCTGCGCAAGCGCGCAGACGAGCGCGCTCGAAGACGCGTCCGCCGCATGAGGCGCGACGACGATGCGCACGGCCGGACGACGCAGAAGCGCGCTGCGCACGCCCGCCGCGTGCAGAATGGCCGCGCGCGCCGAAACGATCCGCTCGCCTGCGCGGGCAAGCACTTCGCCCGCCCGCGCGTCTTCGCCGGCCCGCGTCACGCCTTCGCCCGGCGCGCCCGCATGAGCGGCGAGGCGCACGGCGCCCTGCAGCTCCACATGGCCGGCGTCCAGCACGCAGTCGCAGCCCTCCGGCATGGGCGCGCCGATCTCAACCCGCTGCGGGGCGCGAACAAGAAAAGCGGGCGCGAAGGCGCTGGCGCCCACAAGCTCCGCGCTTGCGCAGGCGAAGCCGTCGCGCGCGACGACGTCGCAGGCCGGAACGTCGGCGGGCGCGCGCAGGTCGCTTGTGAGAAAGCCGTCCTCCACGCGCGCGATCTGCGCCTGACGCGCGACGACCGGCGCGCAAAATGCGAGAAGCTGCGCGCGCGCAGCCTCAAGATCAGTCAGGGGAACGTCAAGCGTCTGAAGGGACATCGCGGGGGCTTCATGAGAAAAGCGACCGCATAGCGCCCTGTTCGCGCGCCCGCGTCAAGCGGCGCGTTCGCCCATCCGCGCCTCTTGAGCCTCTTGGGCCTCTTGGGCCTCTTGGGCCTCTTGGGCCTCTTGGGCCTCTTGGGCCTCTTGGGCCTCTTGAGCCTCACCCATGCGCGCGGCGAGTTCGCGCAACACTGCGCAGGCCTCCTCGACGGCGCCGGCGACGAGGCCCCCGTGCCGGAAGGACGCACGACAAGCCGACCATGGGCGCCAAGCCGCGCAGCGCCCGCATGCGCAGCCTCCGCAATCGCCGCCGCGCCAGGCGCCCCGCCGGGGCCAAAGCGCACGTTCGACAAAATCTGCGGCAGAGGCTCGAACATGCGGCACGTCTCGCTCGCGCGTTTGCCGCCCTGCACCACGGCGGCGACCACCTGAAGGGCGGCGATGAGACCGTCGCCCGTCGTCGAGAAATCCGACAGGATGATGTGCCCTGATTGCTCACCGCCTACGTTGAAGCCATGCGCCCGCATATGCTGCAACACATGGCGGTCGCCGACCGGCGTGCGCTCAAGCGCAAGCCCCTGTTCGGCGAGACAGCGCTCGAGCCCAAGATTAGACATGATGGTGGCGACGACGCCCGGCCGCGCAAGCCGCCCCTCCTGCGCAAAGCGCCGCGCGATGAGCGCCATGATCTGATCGCCGTCGATCACGCGGCCCTTCTCGTCCACGATCAGCACGCGATCCGCGTCGCCGTCGAGCGCAACGCCGATGTCGGCGCGCAATTCCTGCACCTTGCGTTGCAACGCGCCCGGCGCGGTGGAGCCGACCTCGCGGTTGATGTTCACGCCGTCGGGCGCAGCGCCAATGCTCACCACCTCCGCGCCCAATTCCCAAAACGCCTCCGGCGCCACGCGATAGGCCGCGCCATGAGCGCAATCGAGCACCACCCGCAGACCCTCAAAGGAGACGTCGCGCCCGAGCGTGCGCTTGGCGAATTCCACATAACGCGCATGCACGCTCTCAACGCGAATGGCGCGACCAAGATCAGCGGGACGCGCAAGCGCAGCCCCGCCCACGCGCGCCACGCCCGCCTCAATCTCATCCTCAATCGCGCCGGACAATTTATAGCCATCCGGCCCGAACAATTTGATGCCATTGTCCTCGAACGGATTGTGGGAGGCGGAGATCATCACGCCGAGGTCTGCGCGCATGGCGCGGGTGAGCATGGCGACGGCGGGGGGTCGGCATGGGGCCCAGCAGCAGCGCGTCCACGCCCACGGAGGTGAGCCCGGCGACAAGCGCGGTCTCGATCATATAGCCCGACAGGCGCGTATCCTTGCCGATGATCGCCCGCTGCCTGTGATCGCCGCGGCGCAGGGCGCGCCCAGCCGCCTGCCCGATGCGCAAGGCGAGATCAGGCGTAATCGCCTCATTGGCGCGGCCGCGCACGCCATCGGTGCCGAACAATCTTTGCGTCATGCGAACAACTCCGAAACGAACAAACAAAAGGCCGAGCCCGCGCAAGGCGCGTGCCAGAGCCAAATTTCGCATTTTGCGACCCAAAGGCGCAGCGCCTGCGCCAAGTGCGTGGCATGTGCGTGGCATGTGCGTGGGATGCGCATGGCATGTGCATGGCATGGGCGTTGCTTGCAGGCGCAGCGAAGGAGCCCAACATGCGCATCATCAGACTCGACGGCGACATGGACGCCGCCGCCATGGCCGACATGAAAGATTTGTTCGAGGAGCTCGCCGCCTGCGGACAGGACGTGCGTCTCGACATGCGCAACGTCAGCTTCATCGATTCTTCGGGGATCGGCGGGATCGTGTTCCTGTTCAAGCGGCTCAAGGCGCAGGGCCTGCGGCTTGAGACGACGCGGCTCAAAGGCCAGCCACAAAGGCTTTTCCTGCATCTCGATCTGGCGTTCCTTATCGCGCCCGACGAACCCGCCGAACAGGCATGAGGCGCGCGCTCGCCGCCATGGGAGCGGTTGGGCGGCGCATGGCGCGCATGCTGGCGGCAGGCGCGCGCAAACTCGCGAGCCTCGCGCGACGCACGCGAACCCAGCGACAAGAGGCGACCGGCGGGACGCATCCGCGCTCGAGCCTTGATCCGGCAAGCGCGCCCGTGGAGGCCGTCCACCAGTTCGCGCAGGCGCGCCGCGCGCGCATCATCGGCGTGGCCGGGGTGGAGCGCGACAGCGGCGCAAGCCTCGTCGCAGAAGCGCTCGCGCGTCGTTGCGTCGCCGGGCGCCTCTCCACTCTGCTCATCGACGCCACGGGCGAGCAGGCGGTCTCCGACAGCCCCGCGCCAACTCCGCGCCGCGACGCGGCGGGATTTGACCGGCTCGCCCTGAAGCCATCCGGCGAAGAGCTTTTGCCCATGCGCGACATCGCGCGCTTGCGCCACATGCTTCAACAGGATCTTGGATCCTATGACGCCGTCATCCTCGATTTGCCGGCGGCGCGAGAGACGGGCGCGAGCGCCCTGCCCGCGACCATCATCGGCAAATCATGCGATGCGGTTTTTCTTGTCTGCCTCACGGGCGCGGTTACGCGGCTGCTCCTTGAAGAGGCCGTCGCTGGCCTGCGCGCGGTCGACGCGCCGCTTGCAGGCCTCATCGTCAACCGGCGCGAACAACCGACGCTGGGCGCAGAGATCGCGCGCGAAGCGCGCAGGCTGAAGAAACGTGCGCCCAAACTCGCCGCGCGCATCGAGCGATGGGCGCAGGCGAGCGACATTCTTGACGTTCACGCCTGATCGCCGCCCGAACCCAGCACAAGGATCGTCCAATCATCGGCAGGCGCTGCGCCAAGCCGCGCGTGCGCGGTGCGCGCCAGCTCCTCGCGCGCGCTGAACAAATCCTGCGCCGCGCAGGCCGCGACAAGCCAGTCGGGCGCGGGCCCGCCAGCCGCGGCCTCGCCTGAGTCCACGCCGTCAGTGAAGGTCACAAGCCGTTCGCCCGCTATCAGCCGCACGCAGGCGAGCGCGAAGGCCTGCGGCGGCGCCACGCCCAGCACGGGGCCCTGAACCTCGACGCGCCGCGCGCCCTGTGCGCCAATGACCACTGGCGCGGGATGGCCGGCGCTGGCGAGGCGCAAGTCGCCGCTCGCCATTACGTCAACGACGAGCGCGGTCGCAATGACGCGCTCAAGCGCCGGCTCGCGCCAGGCGATTTCGGCAAGCGCGAGAAGATGGTCGTTCGCCTCGCCGGGCGGCGCGCGCGAAAGCCCCACGCACATGCCGGCGAAAGCCGCGGCCCAGCCTTTGGCGGCCACGCCATGACCCATCACGTCCATCAACGTCAGCCGCAGACGATCCTCCATCTTCTGCGTCACGAGAAGATCGCCGCCGCCAACGCCCGCGCTGCAGCGCGCCAGCGCAAGATCGTGGCCGTTCGCAAAGCTCGGCGCGCCGCCGGCGAACAGGCCCTCCAGCGTGCGGGCGAATGCGCGCGCGTGCCGCGCCGCGCGCAGGGCGCTGCGTGCAAGCGCGCCCTCGACAGCGGCGCGCAACGCCTGCGCGGCGACGGGCTTGGGCAAGAAAGCCTCCGCCGCCGGACAAACGGCGCGGCACGCCGCAAGAGGCGCCGCGCTGATGAGGACAAGCGGCTCCGTGCGCGCAGGGTCGCGCTCAAGCGCGGCGATGAGCGAAGAGCCAAGACCGTCGCCCAGATGCAGGTCGGCGACGATGGCGCAGACGTCGAGCGTCTCCAACGCGAGCAGGGCTTCGCGCAGGCTGCGCGCCTTCGCCACACGCCAGCCGCGCAGATGATGCGCGTAAAGATCCAGAAGCGTCGGGTCGTCCTCCGCCACAAGCACGCAAGGAACGCTGCGACCCAATGGGGCGATGCCCGTGAGGCGGTTCTCGGCGCCAGCCTCATATTCGATGCGGCTGAAAGCTTGCGCGATCAGGGCGAGCCCCCGCCCGCTTTCGCGCTCAGGCGCGCAGGGGCGCGACCGAGCGGCCGCGATGCGGCGCTCCGCTTCCGCAAAGGCGCCGCCGTCGTCGCGCATGTCCACCCGCAGGGTCGCCCCTTCCAGCGCGATGCGCAAACCCAGAAAGCCCGCCGCAGGCCGCGCATGCAGAACCACATTGGCGAGGGCTTCGGACAGAGCCAGAAGAACCGCGTCGCACAGGTCCGGCGCCATGCGCAATTCGCAAAGCCGGCGCGCGGCCTCCCGGCGCAGGCGCGAGACGTCGCGCAGGTTCGCTGGCGCAGTCTCGTTCAGAATGATCATCGGCGGCGCTCCGGGCCCTGATGTTTGCAAAACGCAAAGATAGACGGCCCCTGACATGGCGCCGCGCTTGCTCTTGCTTGCAGGCTTCGCGCCAATTGGCGGCTGGCGAAGCGCCCTTGCGGCAGGCGGCGTCGATTCCCTTCGCGCCAGTGTGGAGACGACGATGACGCGCGCGCGCGCGACAATGGGCTGGCTCATTCCTTATGCGGCGTCCGTGGCGCTCACCAAGGGCGTCGCGCTCATCACCATTCCCCTGCTCACAGGCCATTTGCCGCCAGCCGACTTCGCGCGTCTCGAACTCGTCTCAACCATCGTCGAAATCGCCGGACTTGGGCTGTCCTTTTGCGCAGCGGATCTCATGCATCGCTTCGTTGGGGCCGGCGGCGCGCAGGCGCGCGCCACCGCCGCCGCGCTCACCGGCGCGCTCGTCGTTCTCGCGCTCTGCGCAGCGCTTTTGTTCGGCGGCGGCGCCCTCGCGTTGCGCCCAATGTTTGGCGGCGTGATTGACGCAGATCTGCTCGCCGTCGGGCTCTTCGCCGCCTCCATCTCCTCGCTGATCGAGGCGCCTCTCGCCTGGCTGCGCTGCGAGGGCCGCGCGCGTCTTTTCCTCATCGCCGCCGCCGTGCGCGCTTTTGCGCAGACGAGCCTCATGGCCGCGACGCTCAGCCACGGGCATGGCGCCTTCGGCGTGATGGCTGGCAATGCGGCGGTCGACGCGTGCATGGCGATCCTGCTTGTTGGGGCGCAGGCGCGCGCGACCGGCCTGCGCCTTGACGCGCGCATTCTGCGCGAAGCGCTCGCTTATGGCTGGCCTCTGCTCGCAGGCGGGCTCGCCATGTTCGCGCTGGGCAATTGCGACCGCTTCTTCCTCGCCGCGCATCTGCCGCCCGAGGCCCTCGCCCATTACGCGCTCGCAGGCAAGCTCGCGACCATCGTCGCGCTCGCCATGCAGCCCTTCGGCCTGTGGTGGAACGCGCGGCGCATCGCGGCGTATGACGCGCCCGATGGTCCCGCCCGCAGCGCGCAGGCGATCACCTGGGGCTTCGCGCTGCTGTGGTGCGGGCTTGTCGGCGTCGCTTTATGCGCGCCCCCGCTTGTGTCGCTTCTTCTGCCACAGGCCTATGCGCCGGCGGGCGCTATCATTCCGCTCGTCGCGGTCTCGGTGGCGTTAAATGAATGTTGCGCGCTCGCCAATGTCTCCGTCTATCGGGACGGACGCACCCGCGCCGCCCTCGCCATTAACGCCGCAGCCGCTTGCGTCGCCTTCGCTGGCTACGCCGCGCTGACGCCAGCTTACGGCGTCGCCGGCGCGCTCGCCGCAACATGGCTCGGCCATGGCCTGCGGCTTGCGGCTTTCCTCGCCCACGGCGCGCGCCATGCGCCCATGCCTGCGCCCTTCGGTCTCTTCGCCGCCATGGCGGGCGTAAGCGCGCTTGTCCTCATCGCAGCGCAACAGGGCGCGACGCGCGCGCCCCTTGAGGCGCTGGCGCACGCAGGCGCGCTGGCGGGCGCGGCGTGTCTCGCGCTTCTGCTTGGCGCCTTGCGCGCAGATGCGCGCGCTTACGCCGCAAGGCCCGCATGAGCGCCGTGAGCCCGCTGGAACGGGCAAGCCCTGCGCGCGCGCGTTTCGACCGGCTGCAATATGTGCTGTGCGCCCTCCTCTGCTTTGCGGGCTTCGCCGCCGCCGCCCTGACGGCCCAGCCCCTCGCCATGATCGCGGTGGCGCTTTTGCCTTTCATTCTCGTCATCGCCGCGCGCGCGCTGGAACGCCCATTCGAACTCTGCCTGATGTTTGTGGTTTTCTCGTTCTTCCGCATCCATGAGGCTTTTCCCGCGCTTTATCCCTTGCGCATTCCCAACGGTCTCGCCATCGGCACCTTCGCCGCGCTCGGCTGGACGATGGTTCTGCGTCGCTCCATGCAGCCCTTCTGGACGCGTGAACTCGCGGTGTTTCTCATTTTCTTCGCCCATGTGACGGTCGGGCTGTTCTTCGCCACCGACAGGCCCGCCGCCTTCGGCTATTGGCAATCGACCTATTCAAAGATCGCCGTCATCACCTTCGCCATCGCCTGGCTCCTGCGGGAGGACGCGCATTTCCGCAGCCTCATGGCGAGCATGGTGGTTGCGGGGCTCGCCGTCTCGGGCGTGACGATTTACAACAAGGTGAACGAGATCGGGCTTGTGGAGGGAACCCGCGTCACCATCGGCCGCAGTTTCGGCTCCGCGCTCGGCGACCCCAATGATCTGTCTCTCGTGCTCCTCTTTCCCATGGCCTTCGCCACCGCGCTCGCAGCCACGCGCGGCCTCAAGCCCGTTGAACGCGCGCTCGGCTTCATTGGCGTGCCGGTGATCGCCTATGCAGTCATCGCGACGCAAAGCCGCGGCGGCCTTCTGGGCTCGCTCGCCGTGTGGGGCGTCATCGCCAATCATTTCATCAAACAGAAGTGGATCCTTGTGGCGGGCGGGCTTACGGGCGGAATCGCGCTGAAGCTCATGGCCGGCATATCAAGCCGCGCGTCCGGCGGCGCACATGAGGACGGCATTGATGAATCCGCCATGGGCCGCATTCACGCCTGGAACGCAGCGATCCGCATGGCGCTTGCTCATCCGTTCGTTGGCGTGGGCGTGGACAATTTCCTGCAAAACTATTTTTTCTACACCGACCATTGGGACGGCATGAACCACGCGGTCCATTCCACATGGTTCGTCGTGATCGCGGAGGCGGGCTTCCTCGGCTTTGCAATTTTCGTCACGTTGTTCGGCCTTGCCGTGCGCGCGGCGCTCACCGCGCAAAGGCGCCTGAGCGACGCGCCGCCGACGGCGCGCGCGCTTTCCCTCGCTCTCGTCGCGGGCCTTGCCGGCTTCGCGATCTCCGGCACGTTCCTCACGCAGGGCTTCACCTGGCCCTTTTACATCAAGCTCGGACTCATCGTCGGCCTCGCCGAATATGCGCGCCGGCATGAGGCGAACCGCTCCGACGCTCATAGCGAAACGCAAAGCCGAAATCGCAACCCGCCATAGGCACGCGTGCGCGCTTGCCGTTTCGCGACGGCGCGCGGAGCTGACGCAACGTCTTCCGGGCTTTCTCGCTGGCATGAGCGTTGCTGGACGCGCCTCGCGTTCTAGCGAGGTGTGACATGTGTGGAATTTTCGGCGCGATCGCGAAAGAGCCGGTCGCCGACCTTCTGGTCGAAGGATTGAACAGACTTGAATATCGCGGCTACGATTCCGCGGGCCTGGTGACGCTGGAGGACGGCGCCATGCGCCGCATCTGCGCGGTTGGTAAAGTCGAGGCCCTGCGCGAGCGTGTGCGCGACGAGCGCATCGGCGGCGTGATCGGCATCGCCCATACGCGCTGGGCGACCCACGGCGCGCCGAGCGAGGCCAATTCCCATCCCCATGTCGCGCCCGGCGTCGCCGTGGTGCACAACGGGATCGTGGAGAACCACGCGGAATTGCGCTCCTCCCTCAAAGCGCAGGGCTGCGCCTTCACGAGCGAGACGGATTCCGAGGTCATCCCCTGGCTCATCGCCAGCGCCATGTCGGCGGGCGCGGCGCCGGCGCGCGCGGTGCAGGATCTTTCCGAACGGCTTGAGGGCTCCTACGCCATCGGCGTCATCACGCAGCAGGAGCCCGGCGTCATCCATGCGCGGCGCGCCGGCAGCCCGCTTGTGGTGGCGGCCAGCGAAAGCGGCGGCTACATCGCATCCGATGCTTCCGCGCTTGCGGGCATGGCGCGTGAAGCGATCTGCCTTGAGGATGGCGATCGCGCCGAAGTTGGGCGCGAGAGCGTCGCGGTCTATGACTCGACGGGCCGGCTCGCTCATCGTCGCGTTATGCGCGTGGAGGCCAACGCAACCGCGCTCGACCGCGGCGGCTTCGCCCATTTCATGCTCAAAGAGATCAACGAACAACCCGCCGTCGCCGACGCCGTGGGCCGCCGCTATGGCGCGCCGGGCGCGTTCGACGAGGTGCGCGTCGATTTCCATCGACTGGAGCGCGTGCGCCTCATCGCCTGCGGCTCCTCCTATTACGCCTGCCTCGTCGCGCGCCGCTGGCTCGCCGAAGTCGCTGGGCTTGAGGCGGATGTTGAGCTCGCCTCCGAATATCGTTATGCGCCGAGCGTCGCGCATCGCGGGGACGAACTCGCCATCTTCGTCTCCCAGTCCGGCGAGACGGCCGACACGCTCGCCTCGCTGGAGAAAGCCAAAAGCCTGCGCATTCCCACCGTCGGGCTTGTTAATCAAACATTAAGCACGCTCGCGCGCGACGCAGACTACATGCTGCCGCTCATGGCGGGCGTGGAGGTAGGCGTGGCCTCGACGAAAGCCTTCCTCGCTCAGCTCCTCGTGCTCGCCCATTTCGCAGCCCATGCGGGCGATATGCGCGGCCATCGCGCCGCGGCCGCGCGTTTCCGCGCGGGTCTTGAGCGCGTCTCGGGCTGGATCGCGGCGACCTTGCACAACGAAGTCGCCATCATCTCGGTGGCGAGCCAGTTCGAGCAGGCGACGAGCGCGGTGTTCGTCGCGCGCGGCCCGCTCTATCCGCTCGCGCTCGAAGGCGCGCTGAAGCTCAAGGAAATCTCTTATATCCATGCGGAGGGCTTCGCGGCGGGCGAATTGAAGCACGGGCCCATCGCGCTCATCGATCCCGCCATGCCCGTGGTCGCGCTCGCTCCCAGCGGAGATCTGTTCGGCAAGGTCGCCTCAAACGTGCGCGAGATCGCCGCGCGCGGCGGGCGCATCACCGTGCTGGGGGATCGTCGGGCCATTCTCGCCTTGTCGGACGTGGCGACGAACGCGCTCACCATTCCCGCCTGCGACGATCTCTTGCAGCCCATCGTCGCCTCCATTCCGCTTCAGCTCCTCGCCTATCATGTCGCCACCCTGCGCGGCGCCGACGTGGACCGCCCGCGCAATCTCGCCAAGTCGGTGACGGTGGAATGAGGCTCGCCGCACAGGCGCGCCAGTGGGTGAAACGGCGCGAACATCCGCTCGCGCGCGCGCTTTACGCTCTTGCGACAGGCGCGCGCACGGCGTCCCTGCCCTGCGTGCGCGCGATTCACGGTCCGCTCTACGCTGCGGATCGCGCAGCGCGCGGCGCGCTTGGGGCGAGCCTGCGCGCGTTGTGGACCACGCCGCTTTTTCAAGCGCGGCTCGAGGCGCCCGCAGCGCGTCTCTATCTCTACGGCGGCATGCCCTATGTGAGCGGGCCGGTGCGCATCAGCCTTGGACCTGATTGCCGCATGAGCGGCGCCGTGACGATCAGCGGACGCAGCGGCGCATCCGAGCCAGAGCTGCGCGTGGGCGCCAATTGCGACATCGGCTGGCGCACGACGATTGCGGTCGGCCGCAAGGTCGTCATCGGTCACAAGGTGCGCATCGCGGGATGCGCCTTTCTCGCAGGCTATCCCGGCCACCCCACCAACGCGCGCGACCGGGCCGCCGGCCTGCCCGATACTGAGGACCAGATCGGCGACATCGTGATTGAAGATGATTGCTGGCTGGCCACCGGCGTCACCGTGCTGGCGGGCGTGCGCATCGGACGCGGCGCCATCATCGGCGCGGGCAGCGTGGTGACGAAAGACGTGCCGCCCTTCACCCTCGCCGCGGGCGCGCCCGCGCGCCACATCAAGAGCCTGCCGTGAGCGCGCCGGGTCTTGTCGTCTTCGGCGAGGACTGGGGCGCTCATCCAAGCTCGACGCAACATATCGTGGCGCGGCTGGCGGCCGAGCGCGACGTGGTGTGGATCAATTCCATCGGCCTGCGCCGCCCGCGCCTCACCGCGCGCGACGTGAAGCGCATCGTTGACAAGCTCATGCGCATGGCGCGGCCCGCCCATGGCTTGCGCGCTGAAAGCGCGCCTCGACCGCCACGAGTGCGCACGCTCGATCCCCGCGCCGTTCCATGGCCCGGCGCCAGACTCGCCGCCGCCCTCAACCGCGCGCTCGTGGGCGCCCAGGCGCGCGCGGCCATGACGCGCGCGGGACTGGAGCGGCCGATCCTCTGGACCTCGCTGCCGAGCGCGCTCGACGTCGTGGACGCCGTGCCCCATCGCGCGCTCGTCTATTATTGCGGCGACGACTTTTCGAGCCTCGCCGGCGTCGATCACGCGCCGGTCGCGCGCATGGAGGCGCGCCTGGCCGCGCGCGCCGATCTCATCCTCGCCGCAAGCGAACCTCTCGCCGCGCGCTTCCCCGCGCACAAAACCATGCTCGCGCCCCATGGGGTCGATTACGATCTGTTCGCCACGCCCGCGCCGCGCGCGCCGGATCTGCCGCCGCGCCCGGAAGGCGGCGCGATCGCCGGCTTTTACGGCGCGCTCGCGGACTGGATCGACGTGGACATGCTCGCGCGCGCGGCGCGCGCTCTCCCGCGCTGGACGTTCGTGTTCGTCGGTCCCGTCCATGCGCCGGCGGAGGCGCTTGCGCGCCTGCCAAACGTGCGCCTCCTCGGCCCACGCCCCCATGCGGCCTTGCCGTCCTATGCGCAGCATTGGGACGTCTCGCTTCTGCCCTTCCGCGACAATGCGCAGATCCGAGCCTGCAATCCGCTCAAACTGCGCGAATATCTCGCAGCAGGATCTCCCATCGCCGCCACGGACTTTCCGACGCTGCGCCCCTATGCGGACCTCGTGTGCATTGCGCAGACGCCGCAGGATTTCCAAAACGCGATTGAGCAAGCCGCGCAGGACGCGCAACGCAACGCGACGCGACGGGCGCGCGTGCAGGAGGAAAGCTGGGACGCCCGCGCGCAAGCGATCGCCCGCGCGCTTGACGCGCTCCCATGACGCGGCTTGCGCTTGCGGCGCTCCTCGCGCTTCTCTCTTTCTCTGCGCGCGCGCAAGACGGCGCGCCAGACGGCGCGCAAAACAACCCGCAAGCGCAAGGCGCGGTCAGCCTGCCCCTCGCCCCGCAAGCGGAGCGCTTCGACTACGCGCCCGCTGCGCCCTTCTCCATTGCGCCGGGCGTCGAGCTTGTGATCGAGGGCGAGGCGCTTGGCCCCACCGCGCAGCGCGTGACCCTGCGCATCGACGACGCCGCCGCGCGCGATTACGCCACGCGCGTTAACGACGAACGTCTGCTGCCGCCGGGCCCTTTCACATGGCGCATTCTGCCTGCGGGCGCGCGCACGAGCGAAGGCCGCGCGCTTGATGCTGATCGGATCACGCGCATCACGCTGTTTCCGGCGCAGGCGGACGCACGCCTCACGATCCACGCCGCGCATCTGCGCGCGCCGTCCTCCTTGCCCGACGGCGCGCAGGGCTTCAGCTTCGGCGCGCGCGATGCGCCGCTTTTTCCCGGTTTCGCGCGTGTGGCGCCGGGCGATCCGCGCATTGAGGCGGGCTTGTCGCAACCCATTCTGCGGCCGGGCGTCGACGCGCTCATCGCCAGCGGCCTGCGCGGGGTGGAGCGCGCGCGCCTGCCATGGGCGAAGGGGCGCGCGCGCGTCTCGCTGTGGATCGAGGACGTGGGGGAATGGGAGACGCTGCCGCATGCGTTCGAACGCCGCGTGCGCGTGAACGGCGTCGATCTTTACGCACGCCGCCTCACGCCGGAGCAATGGATCGCGCAGATCTATCTCGCGGGACGCAACGCGGAACCCAATGCCGACATCGACGCCTGGCGCGTGCATGGCGCGCGGCGCGGCGGGCTTGTCACCGGCGAGGTGGATGTGGGCGATCACGGCGTGGTGATCGAGCTTGCGGGCGAAAGCGCGAATTCGGCATTTCTGGCCGCGGCACTCATCGAGCCTGCGGGGCGAACGGCGGCGTTCGACGACGTGCAGGCGCGCCGCGCGCAGACATATCGCGACCTGTGGCGCGTCACCCCTGCGCCTGCGCCCGAGCCGCATACGCCGCGCTATGTCCTCCCGCAGAGCGGCGACGCTCATGGCGAACCGCTGCTTCTCACGCTCGCGCCGGGCTCAGGGGCGCGCCTGCGCTTTGAAATGAGCGCGCACGCGGCGCTGACGCCGCGCATCGACACGGACCCGGAGGCGCCGCTGCGTCTTTGGGCCGCGCAGACGCGGCTCGCGCGCCGCGCCGTCAGCCTCAATCTGCTTGAGCCGCGCCGCGATTTTCTGCGCGCGCCGGCGGATGCGCTCCCCATCTCCCCCGATGCGCCGCGCCTGTATGAAGGCTGGATCAGCGCGCCGCGGGACGCGCAGGCGGGAACGCGCCAGGGACGCATCGTCTTCACGACGCCGCAGGCGCGCCTTGTCATTCCCCTCGTCGTCGAGACGCTTGCGGTCTCACTGCCCGAGGCAAGCAGGCCCGCCGGCTATTATCTTGATGAGGCGCCGCACTTCAACGCCCTGCCCGGCGGCGCCGCCATGCGCAGACGCCAGATCGCCTGTGATCTCGCCTTTCTACGGTCGCTCAGTCTGGAAGGCCACGCGCCAGCTTTCTCAACGCCGCTGAACGCCGGCGAAGACGCCTTCATCGTCGATGCGCTCGCCGCCGCCGCCCACGGCGTCGCGCAGCCGGCGCTGGCCTACGCGCCGGCCAAGCGCGCGCGCGCCGCGCTGGGGATCGGAGGGGGCGCCGCGCGCCTCGCGCAAAGCGCGCAGGCTCTTCGCGCGCTCGGTCTCGCCGCCCCCATCTGGAGCGTCGCAGACGAACCGCCGCTCGACGCGAATGCAGCGCAAGACCTCGCGTGGTGGACGCAGGCGCTGCGCACAGCCGACCCCGCCGCGCGTCTGGCCGCGCAGATCAATCATCCCGCGCAGGCGCGCCTGCTTGATCTTGTGGACGTCGCCATCGTCAATCCAGGCTTCGGCGTGGACGCGCCAGACATCGCCCGCGCGCGCCTGACCGACGCAGGCGAGGCGCGGCTCGCCAAAATGCGAAACGCGATCATCGATCTGGCACGCGGCTTGAAATGAACGCAAGGCGCGCGGCGTCCCTTTGCGAAATGCAAAGAACGCCCGCGGCGTTGAGGACGTTTCAACATTGGCTCGCACACCGCGCGACATATTCCAGTCGATTTTGGCGGCGGGCTGGCGGCGTCGCTATGCGCTGTGCATGCCCATCGCCATCATGCCTTTCATCGGCTTCGCCGCTTCGCTAGTCGCGCCGAAAACCTATGAGGCGAAGATGAGCGTTCTGGTGCAGGAGCCTGCGCGCATGAACCCCTTCCTCAACGACATCTCCATCGGCACCAATGTGAAGGAGCGCATGCCCGCGCTTTCCGCTCTCCTGCGCAGCGAGCATGTGCTTGGCCGCGTTCTGCTTGATCTGGGCGAACTGGAGCCCGATGCGGACATGAAGACGCGCGCAAAAGCGATCAACGAGCTTGCGCGCGCCATCAGCGTGCAATTGACGGGATCAGAGCTTGTGGACCTGCGCCTGCGCGGGCCGCGGGCCTATGGGCTCGGGCGCAAGCTTGAGGCGGTCGGAACGCGCTTCATCGAGCGCCTGTTGTCGCCCGAGCGCGGCGCCCTCGTCAGCAGCGAGAGTTTTCTCGACGAGCAATTGAAGCGCCGCCGCGGCGATCTTGACGTCGCCGAATACGTTCTGTCGGAATTCCGCAAGCGCAACGCGGACAAGCTCCCCGCCCTGCTCAACGCCACGATCCAGCGCCTCGCGACGCTGGCGCAAAAGCGCGAGGAGCGCATGATGGAGCTCGCCACGGCGGAGAAGCTGTTCACAGATCTGCGCCAGCGCCTCGCAGGCACCAATCCGGTCGTGGGCCGGTTGGAGGAGGCCATCGTGCAAACCACGAGCGAGCTTGCGAGCCTGCGCGCGCGCTACACCGATCAACATTCCGACGTTCTCGCCGCCGAGCGCAAGCTCGCGCGCCTGCAAGAAGAGCGTCAGGCCATTCTGGACTCCTCCTCCCAGTTTCAGGAGATGGACATGGACCGGCTCTGGAACATGGCGGCCGGCGCCGATCCCGGGGTCGATAAAGCCGCCGTGCCTTTGCTCATCTCGCAAGTGCAGAAACTGCAGGAGGCGGAAGCGCGCCGCACGACCTTGCGTCAGGATATCGAACAGCTCACCAAGACCATCGACGAGACGCAGGCCTCCATCGCGCAATTCGCGCCCATTGAGCAACATCAAAAGCGGCTCGAACGGGCGGTGGAAGTGGCGCGCGAGCTCCACGATTCCCTCGCCAAGCGGTCGGAAATGGCCAAACTCACCGGCGCGCTCGGCCGCTATGAAACACCCGAGCGCATCAAGATCATTGATCCGCCGGCCGATCCCACGGGCCCCGTCACGCCGGGGCGCGCGCTCTTCGTGCTGGGCGCCCTCATCGCAGGCGTCGTGCTGGGCTGCGGCCTTGCGACTTTGCTTGAGTTTCTCGATCCCACCATGCGCAGGCTCGACGCCATTGCGCAGGCCACCGGCCTGCCCATCGTCGCCACCATCAACCGGCTTGATCCGCTGGCCTAGCCTTGCGCGCTTGCGACGCCGGCGGCCGCCTCGTCCCAGGATTGCAGGCGCCGGTAGAGCGTCGAGGGGCTCACGTCGAGCGCGGCTGCGGCTTTGGGAATCGAGCCGCCGCAGCGTTCGATCGCCTGTTCGATCGTCTCGCGAATGACAGTCTCAAGCGGGCGCAGGGGCGCAGGCGCCACAGGCGCGGTAGAGAAAAGCGCGGATGCGTGCGCCGGCGCGACGCTCTCCTGCGTCCGATCTTGCGCTCGATCTTGCGGTCGATCTTGCGGTCGATCTTGCGCCCGATCCAGAAAGACGTCCGGCGAGCTTGCGGGCGTTTCCTCCTGCGCGGAAGGCGCGTCCGGGACCGGCGCATCAATTTCGCGACCGAAGCCGGCGGACGCGAGCGGGCGACGCGCGACCGGCGCTGAGAGCGCAAGTTCGGGCGGCAGCATGTCGAGGGTGACGAGCGGCCCGTCGTTGAGCACGACGACAGAGCGCACCACGTTCTGCAATTGGCGCACGTTGCCGGGCCAATGATAGGCGCGCAGCGCCGCCTCGACGTCGGGCGCGAAACCGCGAAAGCCGCGCCCGTCCTCGCGCGCGAAGGTCTCAAGGAAAGCGCGCGCGATGAGCAGCACGTCGCCATCGCGCTCACGCAAAGGCGGCAACTCAACCGGCACGACGTGCAGGCGATAGAACAAATCCTCGCGGAAGCGGCCCGCCGCCATTTCCGCCATGGGATCGCGATTGGTCGCGCACACAAGGCGCACGTCGGTTGGGCGTGGCTGGTCCTAGCCAAGCCGGCGCACCTGTTTGTCTTGCAGGAAGCGCAGCATCTTCGCTTGCAGCGCGAGGTCCATCTCGCACACTTCGTCGAGGAACAGCGTGCCGCCGTCGGCCTGCAAGGCGGCGCCCTTTCGGTCGGCGGTCGCGCCGGTGAAGGCGCCTTTCACATGGCCGAAGATCTCGCTTTCGAGAAGGTCACGCGGAATGGCGGCGCAATTGAGCACCACGAGCGGGCCGTTGCGCCGCTTACTCAGGCGATGAAGCGCGTCGGCGCATAATTCTTTTCCCGCGCCGCTCTCGCCAGTCACGAACACGGTGGCGTTCGTCGGCGCCGCGCTGCGCAGAATGCGATAGACGGCCTCCATCGACGGCGAGCGTCCAATGAAGCCGACGAAACGGTCGCTTGCGGCGGGCTCAGGCGTGGGGCCGTTTCGCTCCTCGCCGCGCGTACGCTCCAGCGCGCTCGCGATGGTGGCGCGCAACCTGTCGCCGGAGAAAGGCTTCACGAGAAAGTCGAAGGCGCCGCAGCGCATCGCCTCCACCGCGCGATTGACCGAGCCCTCCGCCGTCACCACGACCGCCTCGCAGCCGGCGCCCTGCGCGCGCAGGCGATGCAGCACATCGAGGCCGCTCATGTCCGGCAGGTTCACGTCGAGCACGAGAGCGTGCGGCGCGCGTCTTTGCGCGCATTCGAGGGCGGCCGCGCCGTTGGCGGCGATCTCCACGTCGCAGTCGGCGCGCCCCAGGGCGGCGGCGTAGGTTTCAGCGAGCACGGGGATGTCTTCGACGATCAGGACGAGCGGCTTCAAGGGCGACCTCTGGGACGATTCGCCCTGACCTTAAGCGCGGATGCCTAATAAAATGCAATTATTTCCGAGACTTACGTAAGGTGATGCCGCTAAGTCGGCGGCGCGGCGGGCGCGCGCCTCGTTACGCCCCTATTGTAAAGATGAAGCTTAAGTGGACAATGAAATAAAGGCAAAGCTTAGTGATCCCGTAAATAGAAACTAAGCCATGGACGAAGCTTAGTCCTTAGTGCTAGTTAATTTCTGCTATATCGAATAGAAGCTGAGCAATGAGTCGGCTTGCTACTGAAGCTGGTTTCTCATTCTCCGACGTCTCGTTGAGGTGATTATGGACAACACGAACGAAGCCCAGACGAAGCAGCGGCGCGGTTTCGCAGCCATGGACCCCGAGCGCAGGCGCGAAATCGCCTCCAAGGGCGGACGCTCCGTCAAGGCGGAGAACCGCAGCTTCTCGAAGGATCGCGAACTCGCCGCCACCGCCGGCAAGAAGGGCGGAATGAGCGTCGGCCCGGAAGACCGCGCCTTCAGCCGCGACCGCGAGCTGGCGCGCGCCGCCGGCCGCATCGGCGCCCGCCGCGGCAAGGATCAAGGCTGATGTCAGCCTTTCACGAACACGTCATGTGACGATGCGGCGCGGGCCTCCCGCGCCGTTTCGCGTTTCAGGCCCCGGCGACCGGCGGCGCAGGCCGCTCCAGCCGTAAATGGCTTTCGCCCATCCGCGCGATCTTGTCGGCGATGGGACCGGAGAAACGCTCGAGCAGCCAGGGCAGGAGAATACGCACGCGCACCTGCGCGTCCTCCACCTCAATCTCACCGGTCACATTCTGGCCGAGCAGGCCGATCGACACCTCGGCCTTGTCCCCTGTCCACGCCACGTCGCCGGCGACGAGACTTTCCAGGACCCCTGCCCGCGCCCGCTCAAGCGCGGCGGCCACGCGCAGGCGCGCCTCCTCGCGCGAGAGAGCGTGGGGCAACAGGATTGTGATTTCCTTCGACATGCTGCGCGTCTCCGCCTGTGTGGCGGGAGAACGCGCGAGCCTTAGCGCGCGTTCGCCTCGACGACGGGCGCGCTGTCGCCCTTGCGCAACTGGCCGAGCATGCCCTTACGCTTGGCGTCGTAATAGAAGCCGCGGGAATAAAACAGCACGGCGCGGCTCTGGTCGCCGCCCGCCACGCGATAGGCGTTGCCGAGATAGGCCATGCCATAACGCAGGTTCACATCGGGATCGAGCAGGCCTTCCGCCGGGCCGTTATAGCCGAGACCGCGCGCCGTATCGTGGCGGATCTGCATGAGGCCCCAATAAATGCGATTGCGGGCGGCCGGATTGTAGCGGCTCTCCCGCATCACGACCCGATGGGCGAGCGCGGACGGCACGCCGTGGTTGCTGGCGTGACGCTCGATGAGCGCGGTGAGCTTATCGCGGTTCGCGCGCTTGGGCGCCGAGACGCGGACGGCCGGCGCGGCGGCGGCGGCGGAGTCAGGCGCCGGCGCGACAGGCGCGGCCGCCGCGGCGCGGACGGGCTTGTGCAATTGCAGCGGCGCGCTGGCGGGTTTGCTGGCGACAGGCTTCGCAGAGCCGGACTTCGCAGACTCGGTCTTTCCAGAGTCGGTCTTGGAGGAAACAGGTTTGGAGGAAACAGGTTTGGAGGCGACAGGCTTCGCAGGTTTGTCGACGCTTTTGCCCGTCGCCCTGCCGGTTGCGGACACGCCGTCAGGCGCAGGGTCACGGACATTGGCGCGCGCGACGTCGCAGAACGCCACAACGGCGCCAAGGGCGACGACGGACGCGAAAGCAGCGGATGCGAAAGTTCTGCTCATCATGTCTCTCAATGACTCTCAGGACGCGAAGGGCGCGCCGCAGGGGGGCTGGCGGAACGCAACGCATTTCACGCAGGCGCGCGCGAACAGCGCGAGCCTCACCTGATCGTCTGGGGCCGAAATGCGGCCTTTTTTGGGTTCATTGATTCGCATGTTCGACGTTTGTCTAACCGCGCAAGCGTCCAAAAGCCAGACCCACAGGGATTTTGATGAGTCGCGCAGCGCAAAAGGAGAGCGACTGACCGCCCGCGGCGCAAAAGGAGAATCACCGCGCCGGCGGCCTTCGCCGCGCGTTGGCCCTGCGGCCTCAACCTCCAACGAACGGGAGCGCGCCATGACGCGACATGCCGCCGCTGCGAATCCATTTCTTCCGCGAACGTCTTTGTCGCGCGTGCTGCTCCTCGGAGGCGCGCTTGCGCTCCTTCCCGCCGGCGCGCGCGCGGCGCCGGACGATTGCGCGGCGAACGGAGCGGAGCGCGACGCCTTCGTCGCAGCCGCGATCATCGCAACGCTTGATGCTGGATACGGGGCGGCCGGCCACCCAGCATGGGTGCGCGCTTTTCTGTCGGCGCCGGAAGAAGAAGGCGAACGGCTCGCGCGCTGGTGCGAAGCCAATCCCAACATGACTTTGCGCGCGGCGCTCGAAGGACTGTCGAAACAGGATGCGGCGAAGATGCGCTGAAGAATGGCGACCCCAGCAGGGCTCGAACCTGCGACCTGCCGCTTAGAAGGCGGCTGCTCTAATCCAGCTGAGCTATGGGGCCAAAGCCTGCGTCTTGCGCAGACCGTCCGCGGCGATGCGGGGCCAGCCCGCGCGCCCGCGCCTCAATGGGTCCACTGGCCCAGGCGCGTGGATTTGAAATTGTCCGCATAGGCGACGATGCGCCGCGCGGCGGGCTTGGGTTCAATCACCTGAAAGGCGAGGCCCGCGCGCGTGGCGTAGGCCACCGCCTCCTCCTTTGTGGCGAAGGACAGGCGCACCTGCCCGCGCGTGTCGGACGACGACGTCCAGCCCATCAGCGGCTCAACTTCGCGCGGCTTGTCCGTTTCGAATTCGAGCGTCCAGCGCTCGGACTTCGCATGGCCTGACTGGGTGGCCGTCTTGGCCGGCTTGTAGATTCTCGCGGTCATGTTCGCCCGCTTTCCTCTTCTCGTAAGCTTCCCGGTCGCTTGGTCGGAGCAGCAGGATTCGAACCTGCGACCCTCTGCTCCCAAAGCAGATGCGCTACCAGACTGCGCTATGCTCCGACGAAACGACAAGCTGGCGCGGACGCAGACGCCCCGCCGCCTGCCGGCTCCATACCACAGCCCCCCCGCCGCCCGCCACCCTTTCAGCGCCCGAACAGGGGATGGCGAACCTTGTCCCCCGCCTTCAGGCCGATGCGCCGGGCGACGCCCGCATTGACCTCAAGCACGGCCAGCGCCGGCCCCGCCGAGGGGATGGTGCGCTCCGACAGGGGCTCGGTGTCCTGCGCCACGTTCACCACGGTCCCGTCGCGGGCGATGAACACCATGTCCAGAGAGATATAGGTGTTGCGCATCCACATCATCACGCGCTGTTCGGTTTTGAAGTCGAACAACATGCCGCGGTCGGCGGGCAAATGCTTGCGGAACATGAGCCCCCGCGCGCGCTGCTCGTCCGTGCGCATCACCTCGACCTGAAAGACATGTTCGCCCGACGCCGTAACCAGCGTCACCGCCTCAAGCTCGCCAGAAGGCGCAGGCGACTGAGCGGCAGCGCGGCCGGAGGGCCCAGCGGCGGCGAGAAGGCCGGCGCCGAGCATGACGAAGGCGAAGACGGCGCGCCGGATCAGGCTCGTGATCCGGGCATTCGCAACGGTCCGGGAGGGCGCGCAGGCGAAATTCCAGGCGAAGTTCCAAGCAAAGTTCATGGACAGGGCTCCGGCGGGAGCCCCTCCATACCAGATGCGCGGACGACGCGAAATCAGTGCGAACTGGGGACAGCCGCTTCGAGCGGGCGCACCTCGGCGGCCATCAGGCCCTTCGAGCCGGGGCCGAACCGCACGAGCAGGGAATCGCCCGGCTTGAGATCCGCGATGCCGTAGCGACGCAGAGTCTCCATGTGGACGAAAATATCTTCAGTGCCCTCCCCGCGCGTCACGAAGCCGAAGCCGCGCACGCGGTTGAACCATTTCACCACGACGATCTCAAAACCGCTCGTGGGCGTCACCTGCTGGTGCGTGCGCGGCGCCTGCAACATCGAGGGATGAGTCGCCGTGCTCTCGTCGAGCGAAAGGATGCGGAACACCTGCAAGCCCTTGGAGCGCTTGTGCGCCTCGCAGACGACGCGCGCGCCCTCGGGCGCGGCGGAAAAACCGTCGCGCTTGAGGACCGTCACATGCAGGAGGATATCGGAGCCGCCGCCGTCGGGGACGATGAAACCGTAGCCCTTGGCGACGTCGAACCATTTGATGCGCCCGGCGATCTCCACGAGATCGAGAGGACGTTCCTCATCAGAGCGGCCAACGCCGCCGTCAATCTGATTTTCAAAAATTTCGCCGCCCAATGGACCAGCCCCCGCAAAAAAAGCGTACCTGTCACCCGAACGCGGGCGAAGACTTGAAACGCCCTGTTCGACGCGACGTCGCACGAATCAAATTCATCCGTGAGTCGCAGATTCAGAATAGCATTGTCCCGAAATGAACCAAGCCCTGACGTCGCCTTAACTTGTGGACGCCCGGAGCGAACGCGTCTCGAACGGCGCGAGGATCGAGCCGATGTCGCCGCGCAACACAAGATCGGCCGCCCCGTCGAGCGGCGTCGGCTCGCCGTTGATGATGACAAGCGCGGCGCCGTTCTCCTTCGCAAGAACGGGAAAGGCCGCCGCCGGATGCACCACAAGCGAAGAGCCGATGGCGACAAAAAGATCGCACCCGAGGCTTGCCATGCGCGCGCGCCGCAAGGCTTCCTGCGGCATGGCCTGACCAAAGGCTATCGTTGCGCTTTTCACCGGGCCGCCGCAGGCGCACTCAGGCGCAAGGCCCGTCGCCTCGAAACGCGGGCGCACGTCCGCCAGCTCATGGCGCGCGCCGCAGGACAGACAAGCCGCATAGCCGCCGTTGCCGTGCAATTCGACGATGCGCTGCGCCGGCGCGCCCGCGGCTTCATGCAGCCCGTCGATGTTTTGCGTTACGATGACGTCGACCACGCCGTCCGTCATGAGGCGGGCAAGCGCGCGATGGCCGCGCCCGGGTCGCGCGCCGGCGGTCAGATCGTCCATGGCGAACTTGCGCCGCCAGGCGAGCGCGCGCGCCTGCGGATCAGCGAGAAACTCTTTAAATGGCACCGGCGGATGGCGCCGCCACGCGCTGTCCTTCGAGCGAAAGTCAGGAATCCCGCATTCAGTCGAAAGCCCCGCGCCGGTGAAGGCGACCGCCGCGTCGCACACGCGCAGATAATCCGCGAGCGCCGCCTGCGCCCGTTCAACTTCGTCGATGACGATCATCAGCCCCTCCGCCTCGCCTCATCATCGGGCGCCAGCCCACGCCCGACAAGACTGCGCACAAGCTCCAAGGGTCTTTCCAAACGCATGGGAAGGTTGAAGAATACGCGCAGCCGCCGATGAGACGGCGCGTATGGAGGAGGCTGTCTTGGAGGAACGGAATCTGGGTCGCAGCGGCCTGCGCGTGTCGACGGTGGGGCTTGGCTGCAACAATCTCGGCGGGCGGCTCGATCTCGCTGGCGCGACCGCCGTCGTCCACGCGGCGCTGGACGCGGGGGTCACCCTCTTCGACACAGCCGACATTTACGGCGAACGCGGCGGATCGGAGCGCGCGCTGGGCGACATTCTCGGGCCCCGCCGCAAGGACATCGTGCTCGCGAGCAAATTCGGCGGGCCGATGGATCCCGAAGGCCGTCTCAAGGGCGGCGCGCGCCGCTACGTCATGAGCGCCGTGGAGGCGAGCCTGCAAAGGCTCAAGACCGACTGGATCGATCTTTATCAATTCCACTTTCCCGACCCGCTGACGCCCGTGGAGGAGACCCTGCGCGCGCTCGACGATCTCATGCGGCAGGGCAAGGTGCGTTATGTCGGCTGCTCCAATCAATCCGCCTGGCGGGTGGTGGAGGCCGTATGGACCGCGCGCAGCCTCGGGATCGAAGGCTTCGTGTCCTGTCAGGACGAATACAGCCTGCTCTTCCGCAAGCCGGAGGCGGACCTCATCCCCGCGATGAACGCCTATGGCCTGGGTCTTCTGCCCTATTTCCCGCTGGCCTCGGGCCTGCTCACGGGCAAATACGCGCGCGGCGAAACCCCGCCGCAGGGCACGCGCTTCGCCCGCCAGCGCAATTTCGAAAACCGCTACATGACGCCGCGCAATTGGGAGCGCGTGGAGGCGCTGACCGGCTTCGCGCAGGCGCGCGGGCGCACCCTGCTTGAGCTTGCCTTCTCATGGCTCGCCGCGCGCGCGCCGGTGGCGAGCGTGATCGCCGGCGCCATGTCGCCTGAACAGGTGCGCGCCAACGTCGCCGCCGCCGGCTGGACGCTGACGGCCGAGGAAATCGCCGAGGTCGACGCGCTGAGCGCATGAGGACGGCCGATCGAAACCTTCTCCATTGTTTCGATCAAGCCTGTTTTTGCAAAGCGGTAATGCACTGGGCGCATTACCCAAGAGGAGAGCCGTAGATTTACGGGTCAAAACAGGCTCCCTGACATCGGTTTGTCGCATTTCCGTCATGATGGTTGAGGGGAAGTTAAATTTAGATCTGCGTTGAACGCATACCTGACCCGACTAAACGGCTCTGGTCTTTCGCGCCGCACAACGACATACTGCAACGCATGAGAGCGGCGCGTCCGCGTCTCACCCCCCTTGGCCGCCCCCACGGCCCCGAAAACTTGAGAGAGACATGTCCATTAAGTCACTGGTTTCCTGGATCGAATCCTGGCGCCGCTATCGCAGCGCGGTGAGCGAGTTGCATCAGCTCTCCGACCGCGACCTCGCCGAGCTTGGCATGACCCGCGGCGAGATCGCCGCCGTCGCCCGCCAGAGCGCCGGTTTCTGATCTGATCTGAAAGGTTGCGCGCGGAGCTTCCCCTCCCTCAGTCTCCGCGCCTGACGCGCCCGCCGGTCCTCCCCCGGCGGGCGCTTTAGTTTTCAGGATCCCTTCGCCGCCGCGCCGCCCGCCTTGACGGGCCGCGCACGCGGTGGGCACAAGGGCCCATGCTCCCCATTCAGATCATCGGCGGCGGTCTCGCCGGCTCGGAAGCCGCCTGGCAGATCGCGCAGGCCGGGCTTCCCGTTCGCCTTTATGAAATGCGCCCGCACCGCGCGACCGACGCCCATCGCACCGACGGGCTCGCGGAGCTCGTCTGCTCCAATTCCTTCCGCTCCGACGATTCGGACCAGAACGCGGTCGGCCTCATCCATTGGGAAATGCGCCGGCTCGGCTCCCTCATCATGGCCTGCGCGGACGCCCATCAGGTGCCCGCCGGGGGCGCGCTCGCCGTGGACCGCGACGGCTTCTCCGCCGCCGTCACCCGCGCGCTGGAGGACCATCCGCTCGTCGAGATCGTGCGCGCGGAGGTCCCCTCCCTCGCGCAGATTGAAGGCGACGCGGTGATCGTGGCGACCGGCCCCCTCACCTCCGACGCGCTCGCGCGCGAGATCGCCGCGCGCACCGGCGAGGAAGGACTCGCCTTCTTCGACGCCATCGCCCCCATCGTGCATCGCGAGTCCATCGACATGGGCGTCGCGTGGATGCAATCGCGCTACGACAAGACCGGCCCCGGCGGCACGGGCGCCGATTACATCAATTGCCCGATGGACAAGGCGCAATATGAAGCTTTCGTCGACGCGCTGATCGCCGGCGACAAAACAAACTTCAAGGAATGGGAGGGCACGCCCTATTTCGACGGCTGCCTGCCCATCGAAGTGATGGCGGAGCGCGGACGCGAGACCCTGCGTCATGGACCGATGAAGCCCATGGGCCTCACCAACGCGCACAATCCGACGGTGAAGCCCTATGCGGTCGTGCAATTGCGGCAGGACAACGCGCTGGGCACGCTCTACAACATGGTGGGGTTTCAGACGAAACTGCGCCACGGCGAGCAGACGCGCGTCTTCCGCATGATCCCCGGACTCGAAGGCGCCGAATTCGCGCGCCTCGGCGGCCTGCATCGCAACACCTATCTCAATTCGCCGCGTCTGCTTGACCCCATGCTGCGCCTCAAAAGCGAGCCGCGCATCCGCTTCGCCGGCCAGATCACAGGCTGCGAGGGCTATGTGGAAAGCGCGGCGGTCGGCCTCGTCAGCGGCCTTGTCGCCGCTGCGGAACGCGGTGGCCGCGCCTTCGTCACGCCGCCCTCGACAAGCGCGCTGGGCGCGCTGATAGGTCACATCACCGGCGGCCATGTGGAGACGATCGACGCAGGCCCACGCTCCTTCCAGCCGATGAACGTGAACTTCGGACTGTTCCCGCCGCTTGCAGAGCCCGTGAAATCGGAGGACGGAAAACGCCTGCGCGGCGCGGAGAAGGCGGCGGCGAAAAAACGCGCGCTCACCGCGCGCGCCAAACGCGATCTCGACGCATGGGCGCGCGACCATCTCGGCCGCTGACGATTTTCACCTGAAGGAGAGGCGCTTTTCAGCTTTGACTTAACCTGAAACTAACCCCTTCAGGAAATAATCTTCCCGTTTCAGCACCGATGCGTTCGGGGAGTATGTGTTCATGAAGTCGATTTTAACGTTCGCTGCGTTCGCCCTTTCGGGCGCAAGCGCCCTGGCCGCAGATCTCCCGCCGCGCGGAGAACCTTCGGCCCCTCTCGCGCCGTCGGCGCGTTCCGCCATTCCTGATCCGTGGGGCGGCTTTTATTTCGGCGGCGCGGCCTCGTGGGATCGCAACGTCGGCCGCTTCAACACAGGCGGCATCGGTTACGCCCTGCCGGACGGTCTGACGGCGCCGACCAACACCACGACCAACGCGCCTGCGGCGGACTCGATCGTGAGCTATGCGCCCGGCGCCCGCGTGAAGTCGGGCGACCAGTTGGGCGGCGCGCTGTACTTTGGCTACAATATGCAGTCGGACGGCTTCGTCGCGGGCGTCGAGGCGGATCTTCATTCCTCCTACGACCAGATGCGCCGCAATTACGGCGGACTGCTCAACATCGACGCCTCCTACGTCAACGACAACGATGCGTTCACCGGCGACACGGGCTATGCGCGCGGCGGCGTCACGCTCACCCGCACGTCGCGCGTTCTGTGGGATGGTTCGCTGCGCGCGCGTCTTGGCGCGGCGGTGTCGAACGATCTCCTGCTGTTCGTGACGGGCGGCCTCGCCATCGCGCAGGTGCGCCACGGACTCGCGCTCGGCGGTTCGAACGTGTTCTTCTATGACTTCGACGCCGAACAGGGAACGCAGACCGCGCGCGGATCCGCGACGAAGGATCGCATCGCGCTCGGCTGGACGCTGGGCGCGGGCTTCGACCTGCGCCTGACCCAGAGCTGGATCATGCGCGCCGAATACCGCTTCTCCGATTATGGCGAGACGCGGATGGAGGTCGCGGGCGTTGCGACCTGCGCAGCCGCGCCCACCCGCACCTGCAACGGAATCGGCGACAGCGCGGTCTCAGCCAAGGCGACCTTCCGCGACACGTCCCATTCGGCCCGCGTCGGCGTCGCCTATCTGTTCAATTCGGCTCCTCCGCCGCGCGCCGTCCTCGCGCGCTACTGAACAGAACGAAGCACGCGCGGGCCAGCGACAAGGGCCCGCGCGCCTCTCCTTGAGAAAGCACTCCTTGAGAAAGCAACGCGACGCCTCGGGCTCTTCGGCAATCTTTCATTAACCATGACTGCCGATAGTCACGCCCGAGTTGGTTAGTCGTTTGTTGATTCCCTTTTCTCCAGGAGACGTTTTCATGAAGTTCAAACTTTCCGCCGCCGCGCTCATCGCCGCCGGCCTCCCCGCGCTCGCTGCGGACCTGCCCGCGCGCACGGCCCCGCCGCCCCCCGCGCCCCCTTCGGCCTCCGCCACCCCGTTTCGCATGCCGACGCTCGTCCATGCCTCGCAGGGTCTCTGGAACGGCGTTTATGTCGGCGGCGCGGTCTCGTGGGATCTGGCGGCCCGCGACACCGAGATGACCGGCCCGTCGGGAACGAGCGTGACCGGCGCGCTCACGCGGGGCGACGCCCCTGGCGTCGAAGGGTTCGGCGCTGGACTCTACGCCGGCTACAACATGCAGTTCGGCGATTACGTCGCGGGCGTGGAAGCCGATGCGACGGCCCTGCTGGATCCATGGGGCGACCGGTCGACGAACAGCTTCAAGTCGACGACGACCGACGCCACGGGCGCCTTCACTGCGACTGCGCGCGCCAAGCGCCTGGGCGATTCCTCTCTGCGCCTGCGCGCTGGCTACGTGATCATGCGCGACATGCTGGTCTACGCGACAGGCGGCGTGGCGCTGACCCAGGTCGAGCGCAATTGGACTATGGGCGGCTCAATCACCGTGCCTGGAACGAACGGCGGGGCGGCCACGACCTACTCGCTCGCCGATGCGAGCGGAAAGGATGAGAAGTACCGCCTCGGCTGGACCATCGGCGCCGGCCTTGACTACATGGTCCTGCCCGACTGGACCGTGCGCGCGGAATATCGCTACACGTCCTTCGGCGAGACCAAGGCGAACCTGTCCTCCGCCTGCTCCACGAGCTGCGGCACGGCGACGAGCGCGCTGCGCTTCACGGATACGGTCCACTCGGTGCGACTTGGCGTCGCTTATCATTTTGGCGGCCCGACGATCGCTCCGATCTCCGTGCGCTACTGAGCCGAGCGCGCATTCCAAATCCAAAGGCGGGGAGCATCTTCCCCGCCTTTTTCTTTAAGGGGCGCAAAAGCGCCCGGTTCGACGCGCCGGGGCTTGCGCGCTATAACGGCGGCTCACCGGAGCCTCCCATGATCCTCGCCCGCCTGCGCCGCCTCACCGCCGCCTTCGCCTTCGCCTGTGGCCTTGGCCTCGCCGCCCCAGCTCTGGCTCAAGCTCCCGGCCAGCCCCTGCACCGCGCCGAGATCGAAGCCATCGTGAAAGATTATCTCCTCAAGAATCCCGAAGTTCTGCGCGACGCCCTGATCGAGCTGGAGAAGCGCGGAAAGGCTGAGGAGGAGGCCCAGCGCGCCCGCGCGGTGAGCGAGCTGGGGCCTAAGATCTTCGACTCGCCGCGGCAGGTCGTGGTCGGCAATCCGCAAGGCAAGATCACGCTGGTCGAGTTCTTCGACTACAATTGCGGCTATTGCAAACGGGCGCTTGAGGACCTCGCGTCCTTGATGAAGAAAAACCCTGATCTCCGCGTAGTCCTTAAAGAATTTCCGGTTCTCGGGCCGGGCTCCATCGAGGCGGCGCAGGTCGCCCACGCCTTCCGCATGCAGGCGGGCGGGGAGAAATACTGGTCCTTCCACCAGAAGCTGCTTTCGACGCGCGGACAGGTCGGCAAGGCTCAGGCGCTCGCCGCCGCCAAGGACGCCGGCGCGGACATGACCCGTCTCAACCGGGACCTCGAGAGCGGCGAGATCCGCGCGGGTCTGGCCGAGGCCATGCAGATCGCCGACGCTCTCGGGCTCTCCGGCACGCCCTCCTACGTCATCGGCGAGGAAGTCGTCGTGGGCGCGGTCGGCGCGGATGAGCTGCAGCGGCGCATCGACGGCATGCGCAAATGCGGCCGCACGACCTGCGGCTGAACCTGCGCTTTTCAGGGGACGACGGCGCCGGCGCCCTTCCCTCGCGGGACGGCGCGGGCTAAAAGGCGCGCTGTCCACCAAGGCGACCGGCGAATCCTCCTCGCCCTCGAGTCCGGCTGAATGGCATCCATCCACGTTCTCAACGGCCCCAATCTGAACCTGCTCGGCGAGCGGGAGCCGTCGGTCTATGGCCGCGAGACGCTGGCGGACGTGGAGGCGCGACTCGCCAACGCCGCGAAGGCCGCCGGCGTCGCGCTCACCTTCCGCCAGTCCAATCACGAGGGCGACCTCGTGACCTGGATTCAGGAGGCGGGACGGGCGGGCGCGGGCGTGATCCTGAACGCGGGCGCCTATACCCACACCTCCATCGCCCTGCGCGACGCCATCGCCGGCGCGAAGGCGACGGTGATCGAAGTTCACGTCTCCAATGTCCATGCGCGCGAAAACTTCCGCCACGTCTCAATGATCGCCCCCGTGGCGCGCGGCGTGATCGCGGGCTTCGGAACCCTTTCCTATGACCTCGCCCTCCAGGGCCTGCTGGCCTTGCAGGCCGGCAAGTGAAAAAGAGCTGACCTGATGCGCAAACCTGCGAAAGCCGGCGCCAAAACCGGCGCCAAGAAGACGTCCGCCGCCGGCAAGGCGAAAGCCAAATCCGCCGCTGGCAAGCCGCCCAAGGCCGCGAAGGCCGCGAAGGCCGCGAAACCTGCGAAGACCGCGCCATCCGCCTCCGCCGATGCGGCGCTGGTGGAGGAGCTGGGCGCCGTGCTCGCAAGGCTCGACCTCGCCGAAGTGGAGATGGAGCGCAACGGCCTGCGCGTGCGCGTGACGCGCCAGTTCGCTCCGCAGGTCGCCCTCGCGCAGACCGGGCAGGCCCATATGTCCGCCCCCGCCCATGCGGTGATCGCGCCCCCGCCCGTTCCCGCCGCCCCTGCGGCGAAAGCGCCGTCCGCCGCGCCCGCCGCCCCCGCGCTGGCCGCTGACGATCCGGGCGCCGTGAAATCGCCGATGGTGGGCACGGCCTATCGCCGCCCCAGCCCCGACGCCAAGGCCTTCATCGAGGTCGGCAGTCAGGTGAAAGCCGGCGAAAAGATCCTGCTCGTTGAGGCCATGAAGACCTTCAACGAGATCGTCGCGCCGCGCGGCGGCACGATCACGCAGATCCTGGTCGAAGACGGCCAGCCCGTGGAATACGGCCAGACGCTCGTCGTCATCGAATAAGGCGGTCCCGTCGATGTTCGACAAGATTCTCATCGCCAATCGCGGCGAAATCGCTTTGCGGGTTCTGCGCGCGGCCAAGGAGCTCGGCGTGCAGACCGTCGCGGTCTATTCCACCGCGGACCGGGACGCGATGCATGTGAAGCTCGCCGATGAATCGGTGTGCATCGGCCCGCCGCCCGCCCGCGATTCCTATCTCAACATCCCCGCTCTGCTCGCCGCCTGCGAGATCACCGGCGCCGACGCCATCCATCCGGGCTACGGCTTCCTGTCGGAGAACGCGCGCTTCGCCGAGATCTGCGAGGATCACGGCATCACCTTCATCGGCCCCAAGGCGGAGCATATCCGCATCATGGGCGACAAGATCGAGGCGAAGAAGACGGCGCGCCGGCTGGGCATTCCCTGCGTGCCGGGCTCTGACGGCGGGATCACGGACGACGAGGAGGCCCTGCGCGTGGCCGACGACATCGGCTTTCCCGTTCTTGTGAAGGCGGCCGCCGGCGGCGGCGGACGCGGCATGAAAGTGGCGCGCACGCGCGAGGATTTATCCGATGCGCTCGCCACCGCGCGCATGGAGGCCAAGGCCGCCTTCGGCGACGATGCGGTTTATCTTGAAAAATATCTCGAAAAGCCGCGCCACATCGAGATTCAGGTTTTGGGCGACGGGCGCGGCAATGCGGTGCATCTGGCCGAGCGTGATTGCTCCCTCCAGCGCCGGCATCAGAAGGTCTGGGAGGAAGGCCCCTCCCCCGCGCTCAACGAAAGCCAGCGCGAGAAGATCGGCGGCATCGTCGCCAAGGCGATGCAGGACCTGCAATATCTCGGCGCCGGCACGATTGAGTTCCTCTACGAGAACGGCGAGTTCTATTTCATTGAAATGAACACGCGCATTCAGGTCGAGCATCCGGTGACGGAGAGCATCACGGGCATCGACCTCGTGATCGAGCAGATCCGCATCGCAGCAGGCTCGCCTCTGTCCTTCACGCAGGACGACGTGCGCCTGTCGGGCCACGCCATTGAATGCCGCATCAATGCGGAGCATCCCGCGACCTTCCGCCCCTCGCCGGGGCGCATCTCCTATTATCACCCGCCGGGCGGGCTTGGCGTGCGCGTGGATTCCGCCGTCTATCAGGGCTACATGATCCCGCCCAATTACGACTCGCTTGTGGGGAAGCTCATCGTGCACGGGCGCACGCGCAACGAGGCGCTCATGCGCCTGCGCCGCGCGCTCGACGAGCTGATCGTCGACGGCGTGGAGACGACGACGCCCCTGTTCCGCACGCTCGTGCGCAATCAGGACATCCAGAACGGCGTGTACGACATCCACTGGCTGGAGAAGTTCCTCGCCACGGGCGGCATGGACGCTTGAGCGGCGCGTTTACCCGCGCGCCGTCGTCGCCACGCTCGACGCAGCGCGCGGGAACGCTATTCTAGGAACTGAACGCGGGCGAGCGCGCGCCGTCGCGCTTGCCCCTCGCGTCAGGAGAGCCAGTCCAGAGAGGCGTTTCCATGTCCCTGCCCGGGCCGCAGCTCGAGATCACGCCGAAACTGCTGTTGCGCGCCTATTCCATCGGCATGTTCCCCATGGCCGAGAGCGCGGACGATCCGACTCTGTTCTGGGTGGATCCCGACGAGCGCGGAATCTTTCCCCTCGACGGGCTCGTCGTCTCGCGCTCGCTCGCCAAGATCGTGCGCTCCGATCGGTACGAGGTGCGCGTCGACACGGATTTCGACGCGGTGATCGAGGCCTGCGCGGGCGGCGGCGACGGGCGGCCGAGCACATGGATCAACGCGCGCATCCGCAGGCTCTATGGCGACCTGTTCCGGCAGGGCCATGTGCACACGGTGGAGACATGGCGCGAGGGCGAGCTTGTCGGCGGGCTCTATGGCGTGTCCATCGGCGGCGCCTTTTTCGGCGAGAGCATGTTTCATCGCGCGCGCGACGCCTCGAAAGTGGCGCTCGTTCATCTGGTCGCGCGGCTGCGCGCGGGCGGCTACGGCTTGCTCGACGCGCAATTCGTGACGGATCATCTGGCGACGCTCGGCGCTGTGGAGGTGCCGCGGCGCACCTATCAGCACATGCTCGATGAGGCGATTGGACTGAGCGGAAACTTCTTCGTCTGGCCGAAGGACATGCGCGTGAGCGGCGCGACGGCGCTGGCGGCGTTGAGCTAGAACGAACGGACCGCGCGCCTTTTTGGACCGCGCGCGTCCTCGCGCGCAAATGAAGCGCTCTCATCTTGCGAGGCGACACGCCCTCCCTCCCCTTCAGGGGAAGAAGACGGAGACGCCGCTCTTCGTTTTGCAGGATTGCAGCGCGCGAGGACGCGCGCGGTCCGGGTGCGCGCCTTTTGGGACCGCGCGCTTTCTT
>Ga0315899_10000552_pt1 | contig 45135 bp, 36 predicted proteins | sample LakEriMetagenome_2_FD_203518 | JGI IMG/M metagenome (GOLD analysis project Ga0315899, IMG submission 203518) | Freshwater fungal communities from buoy surface, Lake Erie, Ohio, United States - Buoy 4 MA112 | ecosystem: Environmental > Aquatic > Freshwater > Lake | place: USA: Lake Erie, Ohio...
TTCGATGGGGTTTGGTAAATCGAGGACGGAGTTAAGCAAACTAACAAGGCAGATTTCGTTGCCTTTCTTGCCAAAGATTTTCTTGAAGGCAAAATCGATCCAAGCTCGGATTCCGATTTTCGTGGACATAGGCGTTTAATGGGGAGAACAGTGAGTAGCAATGGACGCGATTTTTTCTCGGTCATTGTATCAAGTGCGCAACGTATTTGGCGACAAGAAGCCCAGTGTGCGATACTTGATCTCTCGATGGCGTTAGCTATCGAACAATAGAGAATGAGGAAACAATAATTCTCACTAATCTCGAAGCCTGGTGGCTGTGTAGGCTCGGCGAAGTTACGGTGGGGATCAACCCGATTGAGGCATAAATCGACTCGACAATTTTGTCTCGGCGTGCTGAGTGATTACTACGTCGTTTTACGACTTTTTTACGGCTTATGAATATCCTCTACTATCGGTCCCTGTTACGCTAGAGTGATGACTGAATGGCTAGCCTGTTACACTCGCATTTAGAAAAACACGATGGGGCATTTTTGCCCGAAAGAGCTATTTCGTCATCGTTGCGACCGCTGTCTCGAATGCATCAGCCGGAATATTCGGCGTAATCGCTACGCTTTCCCACCAGGATGGGGACCATTTTTGATCCCCCATTGGGGGTTGCTCAATCCAGTGCTATCTTCAATTGCTATTGGAAGATTCCAGATTTATCGGCTGTCGGTTGGCTAGGATTGTTTTACTTGAACGACGAAGAAGAACTAATTGAACTGGCGCTAGGAGGGAACGGCGAGTCCTTTGAAGTTCTCGTGCGCCGGTATCAAGATAGACTTTACACTGCCATGATCAGTGTCGTTGGCTCGACCGAGGAAGCCGAAGATGTTGTCCAAGAGGCCTTTATTCAGGCCTATTTGAAACTCGATACCTTTCAAAGAAACAGTCGATTCTTCACCTGGCTGTATCGTATCGCCTTTAACTTTGCACTCGCCCGACGTCGCAAACGAAGAGGTTTAGTCTCGCTGGATGAGCACCGAGAAAATGTAGGCCAGGAACCCACTGCCTCCACCGAAGGCCCCGAAATCCGGATGCGACGCACCGAAGATGTCGAATTGGTGCACAAGGCATTGGCATTGCTCACAGAAGACCATCGCGCAATCCTGGTGCTTCGTGAAATGGAAGACATGTCGTACGAAGATATTGCAGACGTTCTGGATATTTCCATCGGAACCGTGCGATCGCGACTCAATCGTGCTCGGTTCGCTCTCAAAGCCCAACTAGAAAAGTTTCCTGATTGGAACCCGGAGTTGTAGCGAACCAAGCATATGCTGCCGAGCCTAAAAGTGCGATTTGCAGTACAATGGCGCACTTAGGTTCTGCAAACACTCTCTTCCGGTTTCCCAAGCTTGCTGGCGAGAATCGTGACCGCTTGATACAGCTCATACCAATGTCGAAAGGCATTAAGCACGTCGATTTCGCAGGCATCATCGCGATCGAACCCTTGTTCGCTGACCTTGATCGTCTCCGAAAGATATTGACCTTCGATTCGATCCGCATGCTCTACAGTGGCTTCGTCGTCGCTCAAATCATCAATCGGAAGTGTCGTCGTCATGACTTCATTGACGACCCAGAGAGTCGCTCGGTCCATGTCCAAGCTATCCACAACTGCTCGAACGGATCCGCTTTGTACGTAGAACTTTGCCATGATAATTTTTCCTTGCTTCGCTGATGTTGATTTGATGCCGTGACCGAGTGCCTTTGGCAGATTAGGCTCAAAGGCTTGTCCAACCACTCTGCTCTCGAAGTGAGGGGACGAGAGCAGAGGGTTGAACGCTTTTGGGAGTGTCAAGGTGACCAAAGATTGTTTGGATGTTGTTTGGTTCAGCATCATCACCTCCTGATGATGGTTGCTGTTCCCCTGACACCATTAATCATCGATCCCGGTTGTGACACGTTTGGTCCATAGCAGAATTTTCTTTTCGCTTTTCCCCTCTTAGCGTGCCAATCTCGGCATCTATCGGTCGTTCAAACGAGGGTTCTGGGGACCCCGGCTGCGCTAGCATAGGTTTGAAGGTCTGGTACACTTGTCAGGTAAACTTTCAGCGAAAACAGGGAAACTATGTCAGATTTGGAACTGAACCAACAACTTCAAGATGCTCTCCAGTCGTTCCGAGATCCGGAAACGGGTAGATCGGTGATCGCGACTGGGCAAGTCGGTGATTTCTCGGTAGCAGATGGGAGGATCTCATTCCGGTACAGCATTACCTCTCTGCTCAAGCCAATTTCGGATGAGATTGTGGACAGGCTAAAAAGCCTGATTACGAGCCGAGTCCCAGGGGTTAAGGAAATCAATATTCGTCTGGAAAATCTCCACAAGCCGCCGGTTCCCATCGGACAGATCGGGCTCAAAGCGAAAGCCGTCATTGCGGTCGCCGCTGGCAAAGGTGGTGTTGGGAAGAGCTCGTTGGCTGCGTCCATCGCCCTGACGTTAGAAAAAATGGGTTCGAAAGTTGGGTTGATGGACGCCGATGTCTACGGACCGAGCATCCCTCATTTGTTAGGCCTCGAAGGACGTCCGGAAATCGTGGACGGAAAGATTCAGCCCAAGGTATGCGGTACGATGCCGGTCATGTCGATGGGGTTTTTGCTGGAGAAGAACCAAGCAGTGGTATGGCGAGGGCCGATGCTGCACGGTTCGATCACCCAATTTTTGCGAGATACCGATTGGGGCGAACTGGACTACCTCATCATCGATATGCCCCCAGGGACTGGGGATGTGGCGCTGACATTGTCTCAGTTGTTGCCACTGACCGGTGCTGTCATCGTTTGTACTCCTCAAGAAGTCGCACTGCTCGATGCTGGAAAAGCGATTGCGATGTTCGAGAAGACCAAGATTCCAATTCTCGGAGTTGTTGAAAACATGAGTGGTTTCACAGATCCCGAAACAGGTAAGACCTACGACATCTTTGGACGAGGAGGGGCACGCGCCAAGGCGGAAGAGCTACAAGTTCCATTCCTGGGAGAAGTCCCGATTCAAATTGCTTTAAGGCGAGAGTCGGATGAGGGGCGTCTGGCCGAAGCACTGCAAGACCCCGTTTTGTCGAAACCGTTTGAAGCGGTGTGTCGCGGTGTGGTTCGTTCCGTTGCGGCAAGCTTTGCTCAGCACGCCCAAAGCGCAGGTTTGCCCGTTCTGAGTCTTTGAAAATAATCCGGTCGCCAGGCCCGTCGCGATGACGATTGACCAGCTATGACCGCAGGGGTTCCGTTTCAATCTTTCCACCGCCCGATCACTTCGGGCAGTGGATACTCGGCGACCGCTAGTTGTTTTTTTCGTTCCTTTCGAATCTCCCAGAGCCTCTTGTATCCCTTAGTGATCAATTCTGTGCGCCTCAGAACGTAGTCCGGATCCAAGTTCTTCGCACCGAATAATGGATCATCGTAGGTGATGGAAGGGAACCGCTCGTCGTTGATAAATTGGGCAACTGCTGGCGAACAATTCAAATGGCATTCAGGCGCGGTGTGCAGAATCTCCGGGTCGACCTCACCGATAACGTATCGCAAGTAGAGTTCGCTATCGGTTATCGCATCAACCTCTTCGCCGCAAATCCGGCACAAGTAACCCTGATCGCAACGTGCCATAGCTACAGGCCTAGGACATCAAACATATTGTAGAGTTTCGCCGGCTTGCCAACCAACCACTTGGCGGCAGCGATCGCGCCGGTCGCGTAACAATCGCGATTGGACGCTGCGACACGAAGTTCGATTGTTTCGCCCATCATTCCAAAAACGATGGTATGTTGCCCGGCATCATCGCCAACCCTGATGGCATGATAGCCAATTTCATTGTGAGGCCGTTTGCCACAAAGCCCTTCACGCCCATGAACATGTCGATCGATTCCCATTTGTTCAGCAACGATTTGACCAAATCGCAAAGCGGTACCGCTCGGGCTGTCTTCCTTAAACCGGTGATGTCGCTCCAGGATTTCGACATCAGCTCCCCCCGGAACATTTCGCAGAGCTTGGGCTGCTTGCTGCACCAGTTTCATCGTTAAGTTGACAGCGACACTCATGTTCGGTGCGTAGCAAATTGGGATGGACTGAGCCCCCGTCTCGATGGCCGCAACCTGAGCCTTGGTTAATCCCGTGGATGCGATCACCAAAGGGATTTTTTGTTCGACACATTTGTGAAGAACTTCCATGCAGCCCTCTGGTGAGGAAAAATCGATTACTGCGTCAGCAGACGCTGGCCATGAGCTAGAAAGGGGGAGTCCAATCGGAGTTCCTCCCGCCACTTGACCGGCATCCTGATTCAAGAAACTCGATGTTGGTCGCACGATGGCACCAACGAGTTGAATTTCGGGGTCGACACTGCCGAGAGCGATAAGCCGTTTACCATTGCGCCCCGAAGCGCCGTGGATAACCAATTTCAAGGAGGAAGTCATAGGGATTTGTGAGGAAAGAATTTTCAACGGAAAGAGAGACCGAGCGATCTTTCATCAGTGTGAACAAATTGCGAAATCCGTACAGCCCCAAAACGAAACGGCAGGCTGATCTCAGCCTGCCGTTTACTATATTTACTGGGAATTGACTCTAGAAACCGAGAGCAATTACGAGATCGTATACGCGGTTTCCGCGTGATCGCTCAAGTCCAAGCCCATCTTTTCTGCATCTTCCGTGCAACGTAGGCCAACAATCAAATCAATAACTTTGAGGAGCACAAAGGATACAACCCCTGAGTACACAATCGTTACTGCGACCGCTTTAAGTTGGGCGATGACTTGAGCAGTGTTGCCGTTAATGAGACCGCCTGCACGACCTACACCGTAGGTGTCCAACGCAAATATACCAGTTGCAATAGCCCCCCAAATACCCGCCATGCCGTGCACACCGAAAACGTCCAGGGAGTCGTCGTACTTCAAGGCTGGCTTAACGAATGCTACGAAAATGTAGCTTACAATTGTTCCACCAGCACCGATTGCAATGGCGGACGCGGGGCTCACGAAGCCAGCGGCTGGAGTGATAGCGACTAAACCTGCGACCGCTCCAGTGATCATTCCCAATGCAGTTGCTCGTCCGTTTCGAATAAACTCGATCAGGCACCAGGTAAATCCTGCCGTGGCAGCTGCCACTTGCGTTGTAACAAACGCTCTCACTGCTTGATTGCTAGCACCGAATGCAGAACCACCATTGAAACCAAACCAGCCGAACCAAAGAAGTCCTGCACCGAGAACAGCAAAAGGTAGATTGTGAGGTGGAGTGATTTGGGTTGGGTATCCACGGCGAGGCCCGAGAACAATGCAACAAACTAACGCAGCGATACCTGCATTGATGTGAACAACCGTTCCTCCAGCAAAGTCCAGAGCTCCCTCTGGCATTGCATCGGATGCTGCAAAACTTCCCAAGCCAAAAATTGGGTGCGTAGGACCGTACCAAACCCAGTGCGCGACAGGGCTGTAAACGAGCAGCGACCAGAGGCCAGTAAAGATCATGAAGGCCGAAAACTTCATGCGTTCCGCGAATGCACCCACGATCAAACCAGGAGTGATGATGGCAAACATCATCTGGAAAACCATAAAGGTCTGCTGACTGATGCCTAGCTTGACTTCCCCTGCAGGAATGAAGGACTTGTCATCCGCAACTCCGTTCAACATAAAGTGAGTCATTGGGTTCCCTGCGAAACCACCACCGATTTCTGTGCCAGAGAATGCAAGACTGTAACCACATACAACCCACAGAATCGTTACTAAGCACATGCACATAAAGCATTGCATTAGAACGCTGAGGATGTTTTTGCGGCCGACAAGGCCGCCGTAGAAAAATGCCAATCCAGGTGTCATCAACAAAACCAAAGCACTGCTCGCCAGGAGCCAGGCTTGATCACCAGTGTTTAGAGGATCTGGAGCAGCTGCTGCTTCAGGTGCCGGTGTGGCTGCTGGTGCCACCGCCGCTGCATCGGTTGCAGGGGTGTCTGGCAAGGGTGGGTCTTGGCCAAACGCTGGCACTGTCGTATACAGACCCAGCAAGAGGAACAAACTTAATGCAAATCGAACCATCGTCTTCTCCGCCTTAGAATTGACTACTTCTGCTGCGTCTTCATTACGCACAACACAGGTTTACTCGTCGCTTAGCAAATGCTGGTCCGAGATCTCAGATTCTGGAAAAAGAATTTGCTAGCAAGCTGAAAACGCAAGTTTTTTGTGCATATAATTGTTTCTGATGGAATCGATGAAGTTGGTTTGCACATAAACCATGCAAAACGGCAATAAATGTGCTAGGTCTTTGTACAGAAAGCACTTGCGACAAGTCTGCGGCAATTACCGTCGCGTTAAAGCTCCTCAGTGCGAGCTTAATGGCCTTAGTGTCTGTTTCTGGGGTTGGTGTTGAGAATTATCGGGCATCGCCTCGGTTTTTTTGGAAAGACGACTCGTCACTGAGAGAGTTTGGCGGTATCATCTCGCCCCTTGGTTTTTAGAAACAGATGGAGAAATAGAGACGTGGCAGTACGTATTCGAATGAAGCGAATGGGCCGAAAGAGCCGCCCTTTTTATCGTTTGTGCGCAATTGATCAGAGAAGCCCTCGGGATGGACGAGTTCTCGAAGAGCTTGGTCACTACGACCCGATGTGCAAAGAGGTTGATGCAAGAGCCGTTTTGAACGGTGCGCGAATTGATTATTGGATCAGCGTTGGCGCGCAGCCAAGCGAGAACGCAGACGTGCTGATCAAGAAGTATGGATCCAATGGCTCTCATCTTCAACAACAGCAAGATGCACTGCAACGCTTGGGCCGTAAACCAGTCGCTGCTCCCGTGGCGTCGTAGGTCCAATACTCGTAAGAGTCCTCGCGGCCACTGACATTGGCGGCCACTGATATTGATTGTTGACAGATTTCCGCTCGCAGTTTGTTAGTTTTGTGCTGCTGGCTTGCGTGATATGGTTTCGCTAACACTCATGATTCGCCTCAAATTACGGTTCGAATGAAGCCGTTGCAAAAGAACGCTCCATGGGGACGGAATACAACATCCGTCCCTTGTTTTTTGGGGTAACTTCGAATGGACAATCATATCTGAGTTGCGGTACTCACGAGGTCACCCTGTCTAATCTAACAGTGTCTAATACAACAGTGTCTAATCCAACAGACTTCTTGTACCACGCCTTGGATCCGTGCTGTCTAACCTTTTAAGTGTGATCGCCAATGTTTCGGGTCGATATCATCACTCTATTCCCCCAGATCTTTTCTGGGTATTTGACACAAAGCTTGCTCGCGAAAGCGATCGACAAAAAATTGGTAGAGATTTGCGTTCACGATTTACGCGAGTGGTCGGTCGACGAAAAACATCACAAAGTTGACGATCGTCCGTACGGCGGTGGACCTGGCATGCTCATTTGCGTCGAGCCTGTAATCCGGTGCGTAGAAGCAGTGGTCGCACTGGACCATCGGCCCGCACAAGTAATTCTGCTCACCCCGCAGGGAGAACGACTCGAGCAACGAGGCGTTGAACGGCTTGCTCAAATTGAGCGGCTCATCGTCCTTTGCGGACGATACGAGGGATTTGATCAGCGAGTCATCGACATCCTACAGCCCAAAGAGTTGAGCATCGGAGATTATGTGCTCAACGGCGGCGAGGTTGCAGCGATGGTGTTGGTGGACTCTACTATTCGAATGATTCCTGGAGTTCTCGGCGACGAGTTTAGCTCATGGGATGATTCTTTCTCCCGTGGCAACCGGTTGCTAGAATTTCCACAATACACTCGTCCGCCCGAATTTCGCGGACATCGCGTGCCTGATGTTCTAGTAAGCGGTGATCACAAAAAGATTGCCCAGTGGCGTCAAGAACAATCCCTTTTAAAGACAGAGCTTCGGCGCAAAGATCTGTTAGATCCGCCTGCTGATTTCAACACATAGAGAAAATCATGAAACCTACTTTTTCGACACCAGAACCCAAAGTGGTTTGGACTCATTTTTTCGATCTGGTCGCAACTCCGCGCCCCTCAAAAAACGAAGGCTTGGCGGTTGACTTCGTCGAAGCTTGGGCCAACAAACTAGGATATCGGTCGTGTCGAGATAAAGCCAACAACATCGTGGTCCATGTTCCGGCGACGACAAAGAGCAGCAAGGCCCCCATCATTCTGCAATCTCACGTCGACATAGTCTCGGTTACCAAAGAAGGCAACACGGTGGGTGCCGACGCGTCGGCAGGAAAAATACCACTGGAGCGCGGAGACTTTAACCCGTCCAACGAAAAGGTGTTGATCTCTAATCCCAATGGCGATTGGATCAACTCACCCTACACCACGCTCGGCGCTGATAACGGAATGGGGGTAGCCATGATGATGGCTGCCGCAGAACGTACCCATAGACCGATCGCCTTGGAATTGCTTTTTACTACAGACGAAGAGCAAGGCATGACGGGGGCAATAGGGATGGAGCCGGATAAGCTCGGTTTGTCAGGTAAGTATCTCGTGAACATCGATACAGAAGATGACGATGAAATCACCATCGGCGCTGCGGGCGGTCGCGATGTCGATCTGAGCTTCCCTACTGTTTGGGAAGCGACGGGTGATTTAGCATTCTACGCCATTCGACTCGATGGTCTCAAGGGGGGGCACTCGGGGGTGGAGATCAATCAAGGGCGTGCGAATGCCAATCGATTGCTCGCTAGGATTTTACAAAAGGTCTCGGGCTCTACTTCGATTCGCATTGCGGAATGGAAGGGTGGGAGTCGTCGAAACGCTATCCCCGACAAAAGTACCGCCATTGTAGCTATGCCAAAGTCGGAACTTTCGAGTGTCCAGGATGCATGTGCGAGCATGGTAGCAGAACTTAATAAGCTCTATGCCAATCGTGACAACTCGCTGCACCTAGAAGTCGCGGAAAATCAACCTACCGAACGCCATGCCCTTTCGGTCTCTTCGTCGGATACCTTTATTCAAATCCTTCAAGCGATTCCGACCGGTATTTGTGAAATGACCCCGGAAATTCCAGGACTCGTCGAGGCGTCTTGTAATATGGCCATCATCGAATTGCTTCCCGGGAACGTGGGTAAAGTGACTTGCAGCGTGCGCGGGACGACCCCCGAAGCCCTTAATGATGTTACTGCAAGCATTTTGGGCGTAGCCAGAATGACCAAGTCGGAGGTCAAGATTGCGGACGGTTACCCAGGATGGAAACCGCACCTCGATTCGCCTCTGTTGAAAGCCGCAATCGATACCTATACGTCGATGTTCGGCGAGTCACCTAAAGTTCATGCTATTCACGCGGGGCTCGAATGTGGTTTGCTGATCGAAAGGATGCCAGGTTTGCACGCGATCTCGATAGGCCCAACCATTAAGGGGAATCATGCGGTTGGAGAGCGAGTTTCGATTTCCTCTGTCTCCAAGTCGTACGACTACTTGATCAAGATGCTTGATGCGTTGAGCGAGTCCTAGAGTTTTTCAGGCTTGGGCTCGCCAATAACCAGGGTTGTAATCGAATGTGGAGGGATCATCAGCTCGTCCAACAGCGATTTTGCATGTAGGTCATGATTTTGATCCGTCGTGTAGACATCAATCTTTCGACGATCCAATTCAGTAACGCTCCCATCTAGTTCTAGGGTTAGCGACTGATCTAGTCCGGCTCCGTTAACAATCACCAACACCAAAGTCTTCGAATCGGGACTTTGGTAAGCGGAAACCATTAGGCCATTCCAATCATCGGGATTGGTGACTTGTGTTCGAACAAATTCAGGACGGATAAACCGACTGAAGTTTCCGAAGGCCCAAAAGGCTTTGGTTGTCTGGATTGAATCGCTCTCAAGCGTCGGCGAAACTTTCAGCAAGCCGTCTTTGTAATCGTATGGAGTAATCGCTAACCACCAATGCCATGCCGATACATGAAGACGGGTCAAATCACGATGCATCACCTTGGCCAGATGGATAGCAAACTCCATATCCGAGGCTTTATAACCTGGGCCGCCGAAAGATCTCGCTTTGCCGGGATCACCCAAAATACAAAATTCGCTCATCCAGATTTTCGCATTAGGCGAAACGTGCTTCACGTTTAGTAACGTTAAATCGCGAAGCATACCTAATCGATCGGGCCAAGCGTCAGAGAAGTATCCGTGCATAGAGATCTTGTTATGTAAAATGTCCCGCATCTCGGTGTCGCCCAAAAACTCATCGATATAGTTTCGATATCGCCCAACCTTTTTGCTATGCATTCCGGCTTGATAGATTTTTTTGTCAAAAGCGATTTTGTAGCTGTCGCTTAATGCCGCGGTATACTCAACGGACTCGGGCCCATCCACATGCACGTCTTTAGCCAATCCTGCGTTGTTCAATTCTGCATGGACGGCGCGGTATAGTTCTTTGATGTCATCAATGTTATACGGACATCCTTCCTGCGTCTTGCCTTGCCAATCCCAAGTCGGTTCATTGAGTGGACTGATGTAGTTGATAGGTACTCCGACGTTCGTACCTCGCAAATGTTGAATTACATCGACTAGCGACTTCGCGAAAGCATGTCGATGCTTTGGATCTAAGTTACTAGAGCCGACGTCGATTCCATCGTTCGGATGAGTGAGTCCGTTTTTGGTAGCCCAATGAGGTGGACTATTGGCAAATGCTATAAAATCCTTGACTCCGCGCTGGTGTGCCTCTCTCAGTATTCGCACTTGACCGCTCTGTTGGCTTCCGTCTAGCGGGCCATAAGGGGACTTTACAAAAAGCTCTCCGCGTCGCAGGGGATCTGGAATCAAACTCTCTTTCCCTTGATCCGCACTTCCGGCTCCAATATTGAACCTCCATGCGGACAGACCAATTCCGTCTTCAACAGAAAACAACAGGTCAGCCAGTTCATCGATGGCTTGATTGTTCGATTCTCGACTCCATTTCTTGATCATTGGATTTACGGTCCAAGCGTCGGAGGCTCCGAAACCGTCTATAGATTGATAGGTGACGTTGGTGTCGATCTTTAATGTCGTTTGAGCAAAAGCGGAAGGATTTCCAGGGGAAAACCATACGGAAATCAAAATTGACGCAATCCTAATGCACTTTAAAACCATCGTCTGTTTTCATCCAAATCTAATGCTCGTGACTCGAGGGACAACCGCCTGGATCCACGAAAAATAACGGCAAAACATGTCTTAAGGCTAGGTAGCAAACCTCAGTTAAAGTTTGTTATTCACCGAACAAGTTCCGTGGTTGTTTGTTGACCTGCCTTAGGTCACAATACCCTTTGCCTTAATGTAATCGGTCGTAGACTCTTTACTAAGCCTGCGATTTTGTTTTCCTCTCACCTCAACCCTCGGAGCCATCATGCGACGACTTATTGGTCGAATTTTTCTTTCCTGTGCTCTTGCCGCTTCTCCTGCCTTGTTGATCACCTCGGCGTCTTACGCTCAAACGATCACCGACCCTGCCAAAGCGGGGATTGATTATGAAATTCAAGGCGAGTACGCCGGACGCCTTCAAATCGGTGATTTGGATGAAACCTGGGGGGCTCAAGTCATCGCACTAGGTGATGGAAAATTCGAAGTTGTCGGTTTCAAGGGTGGTTTACCTGGAGACGGTTGGCTCCGAGGTGACGAAACCAACCGCGGGGAGGGGACAGTTCAAGGAGACTTCCTTTATGTGGACGGAGAGAATTTTGAACTCAAGATCGGCAAAGGGAAAATGGAGGTCATTGCAGAAGACCGCGTTGTAGTCACTTTGGAAAAAGTGGAACGCAAAAGCCCGACTCTGGGACTCAAACCACCTCAAGGAGCAAAGGTCCTGTTTGATGGTTCCAATGTTGACCAATGGGTGAACGGAAAGCTTGTTGACGCCAAGTACCTCGGCGCAACCAATGTCTCGTCGAAGCTGGCCCTGAAAGACCACACTTTGCACATCGAGTTTCGCACTCCGTTTATGCCTAAGGATCGCGGACAAGCTCGTGGAAACAGCGGAGTCTATATCCAGGGCCGCTATGAACTCCAGGTTCTCGATTCATTCGGACTCGACGGTGCAGACAACGAGTGCGGTGGCATCTACTCGATCAAAAAGCCAAAGGTGAACATGTGTTTTCCACCTTTAGCGTGGCAAACGTACGACATTGAATTCAAAGCAGCTCGTTACGAAAACGATAAAAAAGTTACGAATGCGCGTGTTACGATAAAGCACAACGGAGTTGTTATCCACGACAATCTCGAACTTACGCATGGTACCCCGGGCAATAAACCAGAGGGACCAAGCCCTGAGGCGCTTTTCCTGCAGGATCACGGAAATCCTGTGGTGTTTCAAAATGTTTGGGTCGTCACAAACGACTAATCGCAACGCGTCAAGCTAGCGATTCGCAGTCGATGGCTATGAATTAGGGACCAGTGCATCTCGCAGGACAATCGCCGAGATGGCTGGTCTCTCGCCATTTCATGGTTTCCGTTTTTTATCATTTGGAAAATGTACATTATGATTCACAGAAAATCCTTCGTCCTTTTGCTCAGTTTATTACCGTCTTTCTTTGGTTTCGTTTGCGTTCTTGGACAGGAGCAAACATCTCAAACGAGCTTGGCTAATCCCAAATCCAACGACGATATGGCGGGCGAGGGGCCTGTCCGACGATACGATTGGTTCGTCAATCTTTGGAATCAGAAACGAAAGCAGTGGGCCGAACGAGTACAACAGGATACGGGAGCCATTGTATTCTTTGGGGATTCGATTACCCAAGGTTGGGGAGATGACTTTCAAGGGAAATTCCCTGGGATGAAACTTGCCAATCGCGGTATCAGTGGCGACACAACGCGTGGAATGCTTTACCGATTGGATGCTGATGTTTTGTCGCTCAAACCCAAGGGAATAGTAATGCTCATGGGGACGAATGATCTAGAAGAAAAAGCAGAACCCAGCATGGTTCGCAACAATGTCGAGTTGATGATTAAGCGGATCAATGAAAGCAACCCCAAGATGCCGATTGTACTTTGCTTAGTTTTTCCTGCATCGGAACAGAAAGCTCGTCCCGCCAGCAAGATCAAGGCTATTAACGAATTACTGACAAAACTCTCGTCGCAATTCGATAATGTGACTTTGGTCGACACGTGGACCGTATTCGCCAACGAGCAGGGAGACGCTAAACCGGAGGAATTTCCGGACTTGTTACACCCGAATGAAGCTGGCTACGCAAAGTGGAGAAAAGCCCTGTCTGCGTCGTTTCAAAAGCTCGGTTGGGAATAGTCCGGGCCGAGCCTTAGTAAAGCTGGTAGCCATCATTGCGTTAGTGATCGGTATCGAATATTTGAACATTGAACCAGTGATACTCAAATGCGGCTACGGTTTTCGAGCCGCAGAGATGATTTCAGCGGGAGGTAGCTCTTCTGGGAGTGGAATTGATTCAACTCCATTCCCAGGCGGACACCCTTGGCTTACCAGGCGAGCTAGCCGCCGAACTCTCGCACTAGGCTCGCAGGGACATCCGCGTTCATCAAATTGATAACCCATTTGATAGATCTTGTTTGCAATCGCGGGCGTGCAAAAACCTCCGCAGCTAGTACCGCAGGTTGTGCAAAACTCGCTGGCCTGCGACTTCTTGAAATCAGGTTTGCAGCATTTTTCGTTCGCCTCCAAAATTGCTTGCAACGTTGCTGCTCGTACCGATTCGGATGCATCATCGAGCGCTGCCAAAATAGCCTCTTCAATCTTAGGATCGGAGCTCGCTGCTGCCGCGACTAAATAAGTTACCGCTTTAATCTTAGCAGGCGCTGCAGCTTCGGCCGTCTGGTGCTCCGCTGCTGCCGCCACGGCTGGCGATGGACTTGTTAAACAAGCAGGATCACCTAATGCCATTGGTATAGCCGTGGCTGGGTGTGGTTCAAGTGCCGGTATGTAGTGACTGGCTCTCAATCTGGCACGATAGGCTAAATTGCGTGCGCCTCCCCAAGCGGTATTTAGGCCCAGATACCGTGGCAACGTCATGGGTGTTGCTGGAGTGGCTGTGACTGGGCCCGGCGGGGGAACAGCACATCCTGTAGCGAGAACGATAAAGCCTAGAAAACAAATCAAAGAAGTTAGATTTCCATTTTTGGCCATCACAACCTCATGCGACTTTAGGAACAAGAAGATTGATTTCATTTTTTTTCACCGACTGTAATAGAGCAATCAGCCGGACCAACCAAAGCATCTACCACGATGGGGGTGCGTTGTACTAAGCGTGTTCCTCTGAGGATTACATTAGATTCTACAATGTATTTTCCAGAGGGAATTCCTCGAAAGAGGAACGTGCCTCTCTCATCGGACACGGTCGTCGCAATAACCTCAAGCTCCGAGTTTGCAGCAGGCGACTCTGATTGCTTATCGATCTTCTGTTCTACTTCTAATCCTAATGTTAGTTTTGCTCCGGGCATCAATTTGTAATCAGAAATCAACCTACCACGAACAATGGTCACGGCGGAGGCAATTTGTTGTTGGTAAGCTGCTTCTGCTGTTATGGCGATGTTGAGAGAATAGGTTTCACTGATGTTGCCAGCACGATCACGCGATCTGATCAATAGCGTGTTGTAACCGGGAAGAATCGTGGCTGTGGGAAGGGTCAAAATCCAACGATTGCTTTGGTTGGAAAGTGCAGGAACCATGGTCATGCGATCATGAAATTCCGTCTCGCCCGTTACCGACCACCCTCCCTCGACTAAATCAACACCCGATAGATCAGCGTCATCGGTTACTACCTCGATTGTAAGTGGCTTGCCGAGGAGTATAGGTCCTGCTGACTGAACTTGGACAGACCGAATTTCTGGTTTCTTTTTATCGAAGATCAATTGTGGTCCATGCGAATAGATCGTCTCCCCAGAGCGAATAACTTTTGCGAGGATGGCTCCCTTTCGATTCCATTCGAACTCTATAGGAATCGATGCTTGGATCGATCCTATTAGCGATTCCAAAATCATATCTCCTTTCGCATTAACTCCATGGAATACGGTTTGATGAGACTTGGTATCCCGAACCTCGACAACGGACTCCCCATCAAGTGTCCGATCAAGGTTTTGATCGATGCCAATATGGATTCGGTCACGGCTCGCCTCAAATGTAGATTCATTGATGCAAAGGTCCATTTCCATAGGAACATGCGTCGCATCTGTTCCTATCACGTTGGAGTCTCCTGCGATTCGAATTGTAGCCCCCACGAAACTGCTTTCGGGTTCGTAGTTTCCTGATCGATCGCGATCGATTTCGAATACGAAAGCCGATCGCCAATTGTCGATGGCAATACTGACCAGGAGATTTCTTGACATGGATGCGGCTGTGCTTATTCGAATACTCTTCTTATTCAAACTCGAATCGAGCACACACTGAGGAGTCGCCAACAGTCGACCGGCACCTAAGTCCCATAACTCACACTGCGCGTTTACACCAGTGATTGGAAAATCGCTCTCGTGAGCTGAGGAGAACACCACCTCCAGCATTTGGCTTCCGGAATGATTGGTCACCGAGGCGTGTATGAACTGCCTCGGATTAATCGCCTTGGTTTTTACAATCGTGTATTGCACGTGCTTCGTAGTCTCATTGGTCGATTCCAAAATGAGTTCTCGAAAACTCCTGTCAGAAAGATTTGCAAAATTGGAGTCGGGTAAGAACACGACCGTTTCCATCTGGCCTGGTTTGTAGAGGCGAGGAATTGTGATCGCAGCCACGGGCATTACTCCAAAGGAATATAGGGCCTGCATCGCCTTGGATTGGTCGAGCACTCCATGCAAAGGGAATGTTCTATCGGATTGATTTAACAAAACTCTGTGAGAAATCACTGCCTCATGGAAATCGAGATACTTCGTAACTATCCTCATCTGATTTTTCTGATTGGCAGCAAAAACTGGCTCTAAAACGTGTCCGTGATCGCTACCGAAATCAGAAGCGATCTGGTCGAATTCTTGAGATTCGTTTTGTAGCCCAACGCTAAGCATCGGCGGTAAAAGTTTTTCAGATTCCAAAACGACACGTCTCTTCTGCCCGCCATGTGTCACATAGAAGATTACAGGTGATTTCACCGTTAAGCTATTCCGTTTCCTAACGGAAATGGGGAAACTGGCTGGTCTTATATGCCCATCCCAAATCTGCAACGGAAGGCTCGTTCCATTGGGGAGCATTTTTCCTCCAAAGAGTAATTGCAAACGCGATTCATCATACTCCGATGAAACAAATGCTTGGGAATGTTTCGTGGATTCAAGCTGAATTCCTATCACACCTTCGACTTGGTCCTTTGTTGAAAAATCCAATTTGAGCGGTGCCTCTATGCGAATGGTGTTGTCAAAGCTCTTGACGACACGGTCCAAAGTTTGTTCGGAAGCGAATTGTGTCGCGACCTTGTACCAAGATGTAGACGAGGAGGCAAGCAAATCGGCCTCCCACGTTTGAGCGCCCTGTGCTGCATTTGATATTCGTTGCAAATTGAACGAAGCTAAGGTTTCGATCATGCGTTTAGGATCAAAGCTATGAAGATTACACTCGTTGTGGAACTCATGTTTGGCTATTAGGAACGAACTAGAACGAGTGGCATTCTTCGCATTTGGTTGACTAAGCGTGTCCGTTGAGTGATCGCGATTTAGCTCATCCCCAAAATGCTGGTAAATCTTCATGGCTTGTGAAACGAAATCGAACTTAGTACTAGTAAGCGACGAAAAGGATTTTCCGGAGTGCCAATCTGCCTTTCTGTCGTTCTCTCTCGAAACATTTGATTCTGCGTTATTTGACTTGAAGTGGAATTCAGTCCAAACATTTCTGTATCGTTTGAGGACTTCTTCATCGCTAGCAACATCTCCATCCGGTTTTAGCTGCGGAGCGGGAAACGAAAAATACTCCAGATTCAGGATCTCGCTGTAATACGATGCGATAGATTTCGTTTGTTGGCTACGAAATTCTAAAAACTCTGAATAACACGCATCCAACTTCGCTTGGACGAGCCTGAGTGAGTGCATACCTTTTTTGGACCAGTCGGGCTCACTTTTGTCGAATAACAAACGCTCTGTGGCAATCAGTAACTGGCTTGCCTCCACAATCTTGGAGCCGAATTGCTGAGTAATGAGCGGGTCGGAGGTCAGTCGTAGTTCCATCAATTTGGCTCTGATCAGTTCCGTCAGCATCGTGGTCTCGAGGCCTTCTCGACCTAAAACAGTTTCAATCCAACGATATTCGAAGAAATCCGACTGCTGGTCAGCACTAAGCTCCAAAAGCCCCATGTGCAATGGATTGTTCGTTGGGCTAGGCGATTCCAGCAATTCCCGCAGCTTGGCAAGCCATTCGATTTCGGATTTTTTTAATGGAGCAGCTAAACCGTACGATGAGAGAACGGCCCTCGATACAATCGAGTTGATTTGGGGACCTCGCGAATCGACCCTGTCCATAAAATAGGAGGTTAACCACTTTGGTACACGGTCAGTATACGATTTAGAATCCCATGCGTCCCGCAGCGACTGCACGACTAATTGCATTCCTTCTTGATTCAGCGAATTGGGCGCTAGTTCATATGCGGTCCGAAGTAGGAAGTAATTTTTCTCAAGAAAGGAATATGCCACGGGATGCAACGAAGTATAGGTTTGTGGCGGCGGAATCGAAATCCATGGCAAACCTTCATCTACATTTCTTTCTCGAGTCCGCTTTAATAGATTTTGGTAGTCCTCCAAAGTCTTGCGGAATGCGACCTTGGGGGGGAGACTCTCAGTGACGATGTCATCATTTGCTAGCGGTTTCTCATCCGTTTCCGGGAACTTATTCCACGTCGAAAAGGAGATAAGGAGATCGTTCAGAGGCCAATCGGGACCGCATAACCATTCCGATTGAGCTTGGTAAACAGTACGTTTTTGTTCGCTTGATACTCTTTTGCTTAGTGTCTCTTGGAAAGCGTGGACCTCAGTTTTTTGTTTCCGCGAAAAAAATTCGACGGCCGCGATGAATTGCGAGGAGCATTCTGATTGCTGAGGAAGAATGGGGCGTTCCCAAGTGAGATCAGAGGGTAGGCCAAGCTCGTGCCATCGAGGCATACGATTGATGCTCAATTGAATTGCAGTAGGGACGCGACCTGCATTGCGTAATGCACCATCAATTTGCATTTGAGCTTGGTCGAAGCTATGAGAGGCTGCTAACGAAAGTGGTCCTTTTAAATCAGGCATGGATAGGTCAAGTACAACGATACCAATAGAAGCGTCACAGCCTTTAATCGCCTCAATGAGATGGCAAATTTCGGTAGCGTGCGTTGGCATACCTGCCTGTTTAGAAGAATCAAGTACCGCAGCTTTATCGCTGGCTACTGATAGGATACCCGAATAATAGATAATTAGAGGTGAGCCTCGAAAACTTCTTTTCTTAAGTTCCTCAATAAATTTCTCCGGTGAAATGACGTGTTCGTAAACGCAATTGGGATGGGACGATAACTCTTGAGCTGTACGCTTGGCTGAGGTGGCGGAAAATAGTCTTGGCAGATCGATCCAGCAATCTTCCTCCGGGTGAATCGAGGCGGCCTTAACGGTTGGTCCGATAACAAATATGTGGGCTGATGGCTTCGTGACGGTTTTGTAGACTAAGCCAACGTAAAGTGTTGCTGAAAACAAAAACACGAGAGCGATCGCTCCCAATCCCAGGAAACGAGGAGATATATGTGACGTTTTACGCCACGATTGATACTGAACCGTCAATTTGTCCTCGTGTGAATTCAGCATAAAATTCATCCACCAATTTGAACGGTAGGGCAACCGAGCACAATTTTGCCACCATGCGCACAAGCATCTCCTTCTCGCACAGCGGGCTTTCCGCCGATCATGACCGTTGCTGACCCCTTTACGATCTCGTCAGTTGGGCCGACGCATCGACACTGATCACCTTGTACTGAGGCTGGTTGTCCAGCGATGAGTACGGTGGGGATTCCTGGTCCAACAATAGGGCCGCCCACATGAGGGATAGGTGGGACACCCGGATCAAGAGCCATACACACGTGTAGATCGTTAATTCTTGCCGCAGGAGGCATCAAACGGATCCTCCTGTTGTTGGTTCAGATAAGCTTGACTGAAGTAGTTTTAGCCCCTTTTCAATACAAATCCGCCGAAACGGTTCCGCCTTAACCGACGCGGTTGCCAATTGTAATGATGCAATAACACTGGCAACGATCATCGATAAAGTTGGAGCAGCGCACCAAGATTTTGACGAGTCCGCATTTGGTTCTACCCATGAGACAGCAGCCAAAAGGTGGGTCCACGGATTCGAGTTGTCGTTCCAGTTTACAATGGCAGATATTTCGCGCCTCGATACACTCATCGGATCCGATTGCCATTGTCGGAGTCGCATTCGCGTATTCGGTTCGATGTTGATACCGCTGGTATCTAACATATCGATGCACCAGTCTATTAGTTGTTTTAACGGCAACATGCCTGCTAGCCCGCGCACCGCATCTTCGAGAAGATCTTGGCTTACCAATTTGTCGATAGCAATTTGAGGGTGCTCCACAGAGAGGAATAGTGATGTCGCCATTTCTGACATCAAGACTTGTTGTGGAACCGAAGCATAATTAAACCAGAGTTGCGAATCGTCATCGCAAACTGCATCCGCCGGACTCAACGAAGGATGATCAGACGCTTTTCCAGCGTCGGCTTGGGCAGGATGATGCGAGGGTGTGAGAAAGGTTACTACAATCGGATAATTTTGCAGATGGAACGAATCACTCGTTTGGATTGCGATTGAATTTGTCTTTTTATTTAGATTCCGTAAATCTGTATCGAGGTCTGCTTCTACCAAGAGTATGTGTTCGAGGTGTAAAGTACAGCACACTCTCGGTTCTTCCGTAAAAGAAGGCAACACGAAATCGCACCACGGAGAGTTGCCTAATACAGCTTTCTCGCCGCTTCGCAAGTACCACGTAAGTTGCGTGCATTCCTGTTCGTAAGTTATGGAAACAACCATTGTTTTTGCTCGTAGAATCGAAATTTAAAGCGTTTTCAGTGCTTTAGTTGATTTTCACCATCGCTCCTTTTACAACCGTTTCGCCTGGGCTTTCAAGATTGAGAGCGGACTGTCCCGAAATCTTCATGGTCGCGTCGGCTTTAGCTGTTACATTTGTGCCTTGTGATGTCAAGTCGCCTGTCGCTTTGAGAGTGATTGCAGGCGCACTTATCACCACACCCTGTGGCGTAATTTGAATCTGTGAATCACCGCACTTCAGAGTAATCCCCGAGGCCGCTTCTAAAGAGTAGGTTCCACCTCCGCTACCCAAGCCAACTTTAATGGACTCGTTGTTATAGATCTCAACAGTCCGATTGCCGGGCGATTTTTTATCGAAGCCTATCTTTAGAGAGTCATTGTTTTCCACAACTCTTTGGAAATCGAATTCACTATGAAAGTAGATTAGCTCTTTCCCAAGTGTGTCATCGAACGAAAGCTCGTGAAAGGTTGTGTTGTCGCCACCCTTCGTACTTCTCGTTCGAAATACTGTTTTTGCTTGCGAGTCTGGCAGTGTATAAGGAGGTTTTCTTGCTGAATTGTGTACGCGCCCGGTTACCAGTGGCTGATCGGGATCACCGTTGACAAATTCGACAATTACTTCTTCGCCGATTCGGGGTAATGAAAAGGCTCCCCACGTATTTCCTGTCCAAAGTTGTGCTACCCTAACCCAGCAGGAGCTTTTCTCATCATTGGTTCCCAAACGATCCCAAGGGAACTGAATTTTGACTCTACCAAGCGAATCGGTCCAGATTTCTTCCCCCGCTTTACCGGTTACCGTTGCGATTTGAGGACCGCACACGCGAGGCTTTGGAACACGCTCTTCGAGGCGAAAGGGAATATTCTTTGACTGACATGTCAAGGTGTTAGAAATTTCAAATTGACTAACCTGACCTGTTGCCCAGCCTCGGTCAAAAAAGGTTAGCGCTGAGGCAACTACAAGGTACTCTTCATTCAGATTAGCCGTTTTATGGTCAGCCAATTTAAAAGTATAGCCTGCTCGAATACCTTTGGTGTTTCCCGAGAGTGTTACTTGTTCTCGTTGAGCGTCGATAGCCTCCATCCTGATTTGCGCGGCCTTTTGTCCCGCATCAACGGTTTTGTGCCGTCCGGGGAAATCGTAGCGTTCCATCGGGGTTTCTACCGCTGAACTTATCTTGACCGCCACCAGTGCCAGACTTGGTTTTTCGTAATCGTAATCTCCCAGAGAGATTTTTCCGGTCCCATAGTTCACTGTCTTGCTAAGGTTGCTCAAGAACTCATCGGAACCAGGATGTATCTTGTATCGGTAAGAGACGGTTTCATAACCTTTGGCGGGACTATGAGCCGATACGTCGTCAGCTAATGTTAGGATGTGCGAGTTGTCGTGATGTGAGAAGAAATAATAGATTCCCTCTTCTTCAAAAAGTCGTTGCAGGAACGCCTGATCGGTTTCACCAAATTGAACGCAATAGCTGCGTGGCACATAGGTTTGAGTAGTTTTGTTCAGGAGATTTTGTTTAATTTTTCTTTCATCGAAAATCTTCTCCGCGATCTCGATGGTCGACATATCCTGGAAGACGCGGTAGCCGCCAGAAAAATTAAGTAATTCGAGACAGGATCCAATCTGCAGCCTGTATTGGAAATGGTTACCGTGTGTTCCTAGATTTTCGGCCCGGTAGACAAATCCATTCAGGAAAGTACCTGCTTCATCATTGGTCGCGAACGAAATCGTCACGCTTTGCTGGAGGATCGACGTTAGATCGAGATTCTCTTCGTCACTAATCAAATGAACGATCCCAGAGAAACCTTCACCGAGTGCTTCTGTCCAAGTTAAGGACTCGATACCTTTGATCATGTCACCAAAGGAAGACTTGATCCGAATCGTGCGTCCAGCTTCAGATTTTGTCATGCGGCTTTCCTCGACGAACTCAAATGTTCCTGCTGAGGCTTAGGTCCGTTAACCTCAGACCGCAAATCGAATGAATAATCGTCTCGGACAGAAGTTAACTCCCGGCTACCAATCCAAGCGTTACGGCCTAATTGGCCAATTTTACCCAGCAAAACGGCATCTGATTCCTTTCTCTGCAACGAAACTGTTACACGAGCATCCATAGCAAGTCCGGAGTGACCGCGAACGAGATCTCGCAACATGTTTCTCGCATCGGTCCCTGGCAGAAATTGGCTAAATCTGCCGTGATCGACTGGTCCTAGTTTAATATCAATATTGCTTAGTCGATCAGGGACTTTCTCACCTAATACACAGGATCTACCAATCTGATTGTTATGCAGAAAACTCGATCGTTCACGTGGAGGTAACGGCAACCATCGTAATGCAAACGGTTGCACCTGAGTCTTGATTTTCAATACACCCTGTATAATCGATTCAAGCCCCTCTCGATTTCGGCGCATACCTGTAAGATGACCTGAGAAGAATATCTTGCTTGAATCACTCACTGCATCCCGATCCCACCCGCTTCGATAGCCAATCCCAACGAGGGAGGCGAGATACGATTGCCAGCGATCATCATCTGGTCGATCGTTCTGAATAACCGCGCGAGAGGAGCTCCATGCTCGATAGAAAAGCATAGCGATTCTATGGTGAAACAAGTCTAGAAAAGATTGCAATGCGTTATCGCCGGCGTGTCTGGCGCGATTTCTGATTAGCTCAGATAGATGCAAAGGCAAAGGGCCGCCAGAACCTATCAAACCAATAAAGCGCTGTTCAAGCTCAGTGAGGCCTGATTCGTTACGTTCGATCTTGGAAACCGTGTGGGGAGCAAAACCCAATTCAGGAGATTGCTTAACCCGTACCGGTTCTCGTGTGGGACTTAATGCATGTCCAAGACGAGGAAAAGCGTTATTGGCAATCTCAATGTCTCGCATCGCTTGGAAAAAGGAATAACGAGTTGCATCGATAGATGGCACAGTCCTCACGCTGCCCTCCTCGTCAGCAACGTCAACTTCACTTAATTCCTTGTCTTGCATCATTCTTGCCACTCGGGGCTGGTTGTAACTTTTATTCTATTAAAAACGAGACAATTATTTCATAATACGGGAGCGGTACCCATACGTACTGGCCATTCATGTACCAAACCTCTCTGAGTCGTGATCAATTTGGTCCGCGTAAAGCTATTCAACGATACGTATCTTGCAACAAACTCTTCCAAGACGGCGCTTAGCAGAAAAGCCCCCCCACCATCAAATGCACCTTCGTCTAATGTAAGTTCGACCTCAACTCCGCGCGCGAAAGTTAATGGGCCGCTCATCGGTATACGAGCCACGGTGGATTCGTGACGCACGCTTTTAATCCCATCGAATCGTAGTCGCGTATTTTCCTGATGCGAGTAAAGACGTAACAATTCGCGAAGTGTTGCTGCACTACCATCTATAGAATTTTCAAGCGAGGTATAGTGAGGATTTAAATGATTTATCAATCGCCAGGCTACTTCACCATCGTCACTCACCAGCGGCAATCCGGGAGGCGTTGGGGACTGAATACATTCGAGTTTCGTAATAGGGGCTGCACCTTCGAATTGAAACGCATTTCGCCATCCGCGAGCAGGGGGTAAAAGCGAAAGATCTCTTTGAGTACAGTAAACTGTGCTGGATAGTTGGTGGTAGTCTTGTCGCGATGGATATTGCGATGCGTCGGTCAGACTCACAAAAACCTCGGTCCCGTCATAAGAACTTCTTGATTCGAAATTACTAGCCCCCGACAACAATCTCGGTCTCCGTTCCACCGAGAAATAGAGAGGGGCCTTTGATTCGGTATTCGATGAACGACTGGGAGCATAAACGGACAGGCACTCTGTTTCGATCGGGGATGAGGTCATGTGGGCCGCCATGGATTCAATGCCCCAGACCTCGTAGTCGAGAGGTCGACTGCGATCGACCACCAAATGATGCTCGTGTTGCGAGTGATCTAAAATGATTCGGTCCGTGCGTTTTTTGAAAAGATTTACAGCAGGTACGCAGTGTAAAGCTACGTGTTCTGCATTGGTCCGTTCGATCGCGCGCCCCGGGATTGAATTGATTCCGAATAGCACATGCAGTCGACGACTCTGAATAGTTCGCAAGTGTTTACGCAGGTTGCGAATCTCTACGAATAAAAACTTTTCCAGCATGACGTGATACTCTTGCAACAATCGATAACCGGAAAACGACCGCGGTTCGCTCGGAAACAATTGTTCACTAAGTTCAAAACTAGGAGTGTGGAGGCTTTTGTCCTCGAGGAGGTGCCAACCTTGCCGATCTAGATTTCTTAAGTCTTGATCACCGGCTACGGCAATAAGCTCAGTGTGAGCAACGCATGATTCGAAGAGTTGGTGCGCGACTTCGGACCCACGAAAATGTAATCTCAGTCGATCGAGTGTGAGATCACACCAGTTCGCAGGTAGCGTTGTCTCCAATTCAAGATGCACGAGACCGCGAATCGAGGAACGGTCAAACAAGTTTGGGAGTGGGAGCGAAAACACGGATTCTCGCGATACAAATCGAGCGTTTCGAATCTTGATCGGCCAAAGTTCGATGGATGCTGTTGTGTCAAACCGCACTCCCGTTTGCTGCCTTTCAACTGGAGATGCTACCAATCTCGCTCCCTTATCGATCTTATACCCCTGTATCAAAGAACCTTCGTTCGCCGACGGCTCAAACTGAAACATCGCAACCGAAGGGATCGGTCGTACATAATGAGGAAAGACTGCCTCAAAAAAGCCCCTTAAGAATTGTGGGTATTCTGCATCCAAGCGTCTGCTAATGCGAGTGGTTAAAAAGGCGAATCCCTCTAGCAGTCGCTCTACAAATGGATCGCTACACTGAAATTGATCCATGCCTAGACGGCCGGCCAAATTCGGATGACGCAACGCAAACTCACCCCCCATTTCACGGAGGTACGCCAACTCGCGATCGTACTGCTCTAAGAATAACGCATCCATGCTTGGTTGTTCGATTTCGCTGTTGAAGTTAGGTCAACCCGTCCTGGTGTTTGTTGACTGAATCAGGCCTGTCTCGGAATCCATGTGCAAGGTCATACTCAAAGCTATCCATTGGCCTGCACCCATGTAATCACCGTCGATAGCTATAGCTATGGATAGTCGATGTGGATTTATCTCCTCGGCGTAGGCCTTTACAACGAGAGTGTCCTGTCGAACACGAGGCTCGAATCGGCAGATTGCTAGTCGTACTGCATTTTCGATCTGGGGCGCATCGGCGTTAGTTAGCATCCGTCCAGAAGTCACATGCACCCCATAATTTAGGATGCTCCTCTCGACATTTTTCCAACGACCTAAATCCTCGACCGCAGAATACGAAGTGGAATTCAGCAACCACTCGATATCCCTCTTGATGCCCACCTCCAAATCGACCTCGGGCTGCTCGCCTCGTTGCAAAGTCGTCTCGGCAATCGAATGCGCGGGACAATCCGACAAACGATCGAGCAAGCTTATCTGTCCCGAGGGCTGTTTGCCGATACGATTGCTAGCCATATCTAGACCGTGCCCTTATTGGAATGCAATCCCCGCGCTGGATCGTCTTTTCTGGTCGAATGATCCAGCCTATCCGTTAATGCTTATGTCGGCAGCCCAGTCGTAAAAATGAGTCCAGTTCCCGTAACCACTAAAAAAAGCTCAGAAATCACAATCAGTGTGATGCTCCGTTCGCATGGCAAGAATGCAAGCGTTTAAAGCGTTGGTGCTCTTTGTAAAAGGATGCGCACGCCGAAAAGACAGCTAAATCGCGTCGGGACCTCGTTCGCCGGTGCGAATTCGAATGCAATCGTCCATGGGAACGACAAAGATTTTACCATCGCCAATTTGGCCTTTTTCCCCTTCTCTAGCACCAGCGAGAATGGCGTTGATGGTAGGTTCCACGAATTCATCATTGACCGCGATTTGCAATTGAACTTTCCGAACGAGGTTGATTGACATGTCTTGACCGCGAAATGCAGACTTTTGTCCTCGTTGTCGCCCAAAACCCAAACAATCGAGCACTGTTAGTCGGAACACTTCGACCTCCGTTAGGGCCTCTTTGACCTCTTCAAGCTTCGTTGGTTGGATTATTGCAATAATGAGCTTCACGGTTCTGTCCGAATCGAGGTTAGTTCGAGAAAAAAGAGTCAGGAAGTTGCCTTTGATAATAGGTTTCGATTCCAAGTCGAAAAGGATACACACTCCAGTCTCATGGCTGTATTCTTATGCAACGATCGCAGCAATCAACCCATACAACGCGAAAATCGCGGTGAATATAAGGTTTGCAGTTCCGAGCCCGATTCCTATCCAAACAATATTACGCTGTTCCGCGCTTGATTCGCCGCGTTTGATCCGACCCAATTCCGATATGCCTAGTCCGATTGTAAGCATCGCGCAAATTGGTGCGAACACAATAGTCACACATAAAAGCCACGAAGAGATACCCAATATTAATACCGCTGTCGCTCGACCTCGTCCTACTACGACTGACTGGTTGGCAGGGATATCTACTCGGCCAATTTGATCTCCATACACGTTTACATTGGAATATCGCGACGAAGAAACATGCGTCGTGGGCAGGTCGGGACTGGTATCAGCAGCAAGTTTCCATGATGAGAATTCGATGAATTCAACGCCTGTTTGCAACCGGATCTGACAAGACTCGTTCACCCTCCCCTGGGCTTCCCACGCCAAAATGGTAATGCGATCCACGGGGCCAAACTCTTGGCCGCCGGGGATGCGAACATAGTATAGATCCATCCCAGGTTTCGATTCATTCATGGGCTGTAGTGAACAACGTCTTAGGGATGCAAGTGTGGATGAAGATAAACAAACGACTTGCCCAACCGACCACCGTAGTTGCCAGCGCTGACACTATGGATTCCATCGACGGTAAGTGCAGCTTCGATCGAAGCGTAAGTTGCCGCAGCGACTTGTTCAAGAGTCGAGCCGTTGATAATGATTTCCATGATCGAAACCACTCCCTCAGGGACCAAGGATCGTTCGCCTAGCTTTTCTTTTAGGGTAGGGCAGTATTCTGCAAACGTGCTTGCAATGAGAAATTTATAGCTGCTTCCCGCCTTGCTCGCGCTGGCGGCTACACCGCCGGGAAATGTCGTAATAACATCGGGATGTTTGTCTGCCGCTTGTGCTGCCCTCTCAGCTGCCAAGATAGCGGCGTCCTCGGAAAAACCTAGAAACCAAAGATTGCCCCCCATGATTCCGTCAGCATATCCGAACCGACGGCTTAAAAAGAACTCGCCGCCGAGGGTGGGTATGGTCCATCCTTTTTGCTGAAACATTTCCGTTCGGCGTTGATGCCCATCGCCGAAGAACGCAATCTTACGACCAAGCTTAAAGTAGGGATCGGTTTCTAATGCGTTAAAGCATCGCGTCGTTGGACAAGTCAGAACGTTTTGGCTCAGTCGCGCTAGCATCACTCGTTCCAAGTGCTCAGCGCGATCCTTGCGGAATCGCGGCACGTGAAACTGCAAATATGCACCCACGCGTCCATCTGGTGTCTCCTGACCTGGTGAATGTCCGTCGACAACCTGTTCAATCCCTGCTTCGCAATCGCATAAAATCGTACTACTCGCATGACCCGTTGCCGCATGACAAGCCGCCATGAGCCATTTCTCATCCCGTGCCGTCACCAAAACGCGGCCGTATAAACTACGAAATGCCTCAGCGTACGTGTCGACCACTAAAGACTGCCACTTTGGGTTATCGATCCAAGGTTGATACGTCATAGTAATTTATTGAAAACGCGGAATAGAAAGGTAGAACGGAAGCTATGTCCAGGATTGTACCGAATCCTCGTTTTCTTGCTGATCATTACGTTGGATTTTTTCTACCAAGCCGTTCTACAAAACCAGCAACATTTCGCGAACTCGAATTTTCCATAAAACATGGTAGACTCACGGCAAACGGTACATGGCAAATCATCAGCGAATCAAGAGGCAATAATGCCATATCGATGGAAATGGAATCGATTCCTGCAGGCGGAACATACCGTCTCTTCTTGGGTTTTTGCCTTTGTTTTGTTAACTTTGCTTTCCTCCCTATCGCTAGCAGATGATTCGGGACCGAAGAAGCTAATTGTTCACATCGACGATGCGGGAATGTGCCATGCCGCCAACGTGGCAACCATTCGAGCTCTTGAAAGTGGTGCAGCCACCTCAACAAGCATCATGATGACATGCTCGTGGGCAAAGGAGTTTACGGATTACGCGAGGCAACATCCTGAATACTGCTACGGTGTGCATCTTACGCTCAACTCAGAATGGTTTGGGTATCGCTGGGGGCCTGTTGCTGGACGTGACAGAGTGCCGAGCCTTGTCGACCCCGATGGCTATTTGTGGAGAGGGGTAGCACAGGTTGCTGAGCATGCGAAGGCAAATGAAGTCGAGATCGAATTGCGTGCTCAGATCGAGCTTGCTAAACAACAGGGGGTTTCGATTAGTCACCTCGATACCCATATGGGTGCGGTCATGTCGAGGCTCGATATTGTTGACGTCTATGTAAAGTTGGCGATGGAATACGATCTACCATTGCTGTGGCTCCGCAGTATGAACGTTGATGAAGTAAAAGAGTATCCGCATTTTGCCGCTCGTATGAAGCAAACCGTTGAGCAAATGGATCTGCGCAAACTCCCCGTGCTTGATCATTTACTCCAGTTTTACGGTCCCGACGATTTGGTCGCGAGAGAAAAACTATACAGAGACGCAATCAATCAATTGCAAGTGGGAGTGAGTTTGCTGATCATCCATTCCGCTGTCGACGGTGCTGAATTGCAAGGGATAACCACGAGTCATAAACGTCGACATCAAGACTACGAGCTTTTCAGCCGCCCGGAGCAGAAAGAGAGAATGCTCAAAAAAGGAATCGAACTTACTAGTTGGAAGCAGTTGACCCAGGATTTGCGTCGAGAAGCATTGCGGGATTAAGTTTCTGTTTGCCCCAGTATCATTGACAAGTAGCTTCGTTTCTCGATGGCACCCAATTGCAGTTCTTCTGCCAATCTGAGTATTTCGTATTGAGCTGCTTCGATTTGATTTTCATCGGTTAACACTCGCTCAATTTCTGCGAAATCTCCAAGCTCTGCTACATGGTCTAAGGTTACTGTGATCGGGCCATCTTGCCGATTTAATTGAAATAGCTGTCTCGTTTTTTTTACTTGCTGGACTTTTTCAAATCCTAAACTCTCCCAAATCCGAAACCAACCATCAACGGTATTCGTAGCTAAGGACAACTCCGTTTCGGGGCGAATCTTTATAGGTCCTTCACGACGCTTGCCTTTGTATGTAATGAATGCCACTTCGTTAATCTGTCGAATTCGAAGCGCTTCATCAGTCGCTTTAAAGTCACGGCATGGGTGTCGGAGATAAGTGTCGCAATGCTGTTCCGTCTTAACGAAGACACCTCCCAAGGCGATGATTCTAGTTCGAGTTTCTTCAGGGGTTGGAGCGATGAATTTGCATTCCGCTTCGAGTGCTTGCATAGGATTTTCGAACCATTTACTTTTGCGAGAACAGATGAACTAAGGAAGGAAGCAGGAACAAGTTTCCTATCATGGAGCCAATCATGGAGATTGCAGCGGTGGTACCAAACACAACGGTTGGTAGAAAGTCGCTTGCTGCCAGCGAGCCAAAACCGAGAACTAACGCCATAGTTGCCAGTGTAACGGAAAGGCCGATCTCGGACTGGGCGCATTTAAGTGACTCCATAACGGTACGATTGGCTTTGCGTTCCATTTGAAAGCGATAAAGATAGTGCAAACTTGAATCGACGCTTATGCCGAGAGACACGGCAGCAATCATGGCGGCCCCGAGATTAATGGGGGTATCCGTCCAACCAAACCAACTCATGATCAGCATGCTCGGAAGTAAATTCGGGAGTAATGCGAGGGTCGGTAGCAGGAAATCTCTCAGAGCCGTAACAAGGGCTAGCCACACCCCAATTGTCGCGATACCTAAACAAATCCATTGATCAGACACTATACTCGCTACCAGGCTGGTGAGCAGCACGTAATATCCAGAGACAACACTTCGAGGACCATTGGTACTGGGTATGGGCGAGGCAGTTTGGTGAACCGCTGTGGATTCATTAACTTTGCTGCCGGAGTAATTGTCGACAACAGACTGTACTGCGTCGATTAACGCCAGTTTTTCATTCGCCTCCAATTGCTCTTTGGAGCGAAGCATAATCCTGAGCATACGCTGCGGTGGTTTTTCGAAAAGATCGATCGCGATTAGTGATTCAGCAAAAGATCCCAGCAGTGCTTTAACAGCGTTGAATCTTACGTCAAAGCTCAGACCATTCAGTAGTCTATTTTTCGCCCATACCCCATCGGCATCGATAGCGCTCATCACGCTCGAAAGTTGAATCATTTCCGCTTGGTCCGAATCCGCATCATCATCCCGCGATGTAAGGCGAATTTCTCTCAAGGCTCTTTCCAGTTCCAGAATCGACGCATAACGTGCCGCCCCCAGCGTTGGTTCAATCGGGATGATCACATCCCAAACACCTGCTCCTCCCAAATCATTTTCGATCGCCTCGTACGCTTGGACTATAGGTGAGCCGGGGCGAAAATTCTTAATGAAATTTGTTTCAACCTGAACGAGTGATGCTCCCCAAAGCGACATAATAAAGGCGAATAAAGCACCCCATGCTAGAATTCTAGAACGTGGAAAGAGGGGATTGAGTAAGCTCACCAGCCAGTCGGACAGTCGGTCGCTGTTAACGCGCGATTTCTCTGCGCTGACTTGGGTACCCGCCTGTTGAGGGGCGTTTAGATCCACCGCGATGCCCATGCGTCTTTCCCAGGAGTGATTGAGAAATGATGTAAGGGCCAGGGTTGGGACCAACATGACAATTCCCAACAACACGACCAATGAGGAAAGAGCCATCATGTAACCATAGTCCTGGACGGGGCCTACTTTAGAAATCCCCAAGGCAGCGAACGCAATCGCATCCGTGATGCAGGCCCATGTTACGGGGCGCTTCAAACGAATCCAGGATTCCCGAAGGGCTTCTTCTGGCACCAAGCCATTACGTAGAGCAGAACGATAACCAATGAGCCAGTGCATCAAAGTCGCTACGGCGATCACGGTAACCAACGAAGACATCATAGAGGACACCATAGTAATGTCCCACCGGAATGCCACCATCAAACCTCGCGACACAACGAGAGACCACTGAATTAACGCGATGTTGATCAACGCCCAACGAAGGGACCGGAAGCCTATCAATAAAAGAAGGGTGAGGCTAATAATGGAAAAGTATCCCAAACGTACTCCATCCTTTTCAATCTCTTCAAAGCCTTCCTCGACCATGACTCGTTGCCCTGCCAGCATCGGTACTTGTTTCTTGCCCACATCGATTGTTCTCATGGCAGAAAGGGTCTCGGTAACAGATTGTTGACCTTTCGTGGACTTTTTTAAAATGCATGCGATGGCGATTAAGTCGCTCGAATTCGAATGAGTTTGGCCTTCAAATAGCTCCTTCATTGCGATTGCTATTGGATCTTCTGATGACAGCAATGGAAATTCATTCTTGCTTTTAGTCAGGCTAAAGATTGCTGTCGCAGCATTCCATTGTTTCAGGATTTGATTGAGTTTTGACAGGTCCATTGCAGAATCGACCCCTGGCAGCCGTTCTAGTTGTTCCCGGATGTTTTGCAATCTAAGGAGTCCGCTGCCATCCTCATTCCATAGACCTGGGTCCCTGTATGCAAAGACCACCAAATCAGAGACCCCAAAGGTGCGTTGCAATCGCTCGAAGTTTTGCCTCACTAGATCAGACGCAGAAAACATATTTTCGAGCGAGCGATCCAACCTGAGTCGAAGCGAGCCTGGTAAGAGGCAAACGGCAGCGGTCAACGCAACGATAAAGCAGACCGATCGGTACTTGATAAGCGTTGGCAATTCAGTTCGTATCCCTTGTCAGAGTGGAATGCGAATTGGTTGATAGAACTCGCGTACGTCAATGCATTTCATTCCAGCTCTTTTAGCGGCTTCCACACCGAGGTCAGCATCCTCGAATACGATACAATCTTCGGCAGCGATACCAAGTCGGCGAGCCGCTTCTAAGAAAACATCCGGTTCTGGTTTGTGCCGCTGAGTATCTTCGGCTGTTACAATGGTATCGAACCAATTGATGCACTCAATTAGTTCCAATTGATGATGAATGATGCGTCGAAAACCACCGCTTGCAACGGCGATTGGTTTGCGGCCCCGATTTTCTCGCGCGACGGCCATGACTGGCTCAATCGGTTTGAGCAAGTGGATTAGATCCAAGAAGGCCTGTTCTTTTTCGTGTGCTGCATGAACCGCGTCAACCGTGACCGATTGCTCCGCTGCCAGCAACTCGATGATTCTATGGCTTGGCATGCCTCCCAATGCGTAAAATCGGTCCTCTGGTAGCTCCATGCCGTATCTCAGCATGGTCCTATGCCACGCCAAAAAGTGGATCGGCATGGAATCAACCAACGTACCGTCGCAATCGAAAATGATTCCACGTGCAGAATCGATCCAGGTCAAGTAATTTTCAGGAATCAAGAGGGTTACCGATCCGAGTCATTGGGGTACATTTTTTTTAACTTTCGATCCAAGGTGGATCTTTCGATACCGAGGATAGCGGCCGCTATATTCTTCTGTCCACCCGTATATTCGAGAGTCACGCGAATGTGTTCGGTTTCGACATCCTCTATAGTACGTTCTCGGTAAGCCGGTGGCGTTGTATCCGAAAGGTTTTGAGGGGCTTGTCTTTCCATTCCTGGTACTTGTAGGTGAGATAAAGCCAAATCTTCAGGTTCTGCCAATTCCCCGGGGGACAAGACATGAGCTCGTTCTACGCAATTTCGCAGTTCTCTAACATTGCCTGGCCAATGGTATTTTTTCATGGCATCGATCGCTCTCGACGAGAATCCTTTGGGACCATGGCCCGATCTTTGAAGGAACTGCTGAAGGAAGTGATTCGCTAGTAGCATGATATCTTCTGGACGTTCTCTAAGCGGTGGAATTCTCAGCTCGATTACGCGCAGTCGAAAATAGAGATCGGAGCGAAAGGCCCCTTCCTTAACCGCTTGTTCCAGATCTTTGTTCGTGGCGGCTATCACACGAACATCCACGACGATTGGTTTGCTACCTCCCACTCGTTCAAAGGGTTTGCCCTCCAGGATGCGAAGAAATTTTGACTGAATCTCCATGCTCATTTCGCCGAGTTCATCGAGCATAATCGTGCCGCCGTTGGCCTGTTCGAACTTACCCGCTTTTCGATCTGTTGCACCGGTAAAGGCCCCTTTTTCATGACCGAAGAGTTCGCTTTCTAGCAATGTCGGCGTGAGAGCTGCGCAATTCATGGCGACAAACGGACACGCGCTTCGCTGGCTCGCATCGTGAATAGCTCGCGCGACTACTTCTTTCCCAGAGCCGCTTTCTCCTCGCAACAGCACCGTTGCATTGGTGGGTGCAACCCTGAGAACCTGTTCTCGAACACGAGTCATACCCGTCGACGCACTGACCCATTGATCAGAATGTCCTAGTTGCTGCTCGAGTTCTTGGATTCTCGACTTGGAATGATGAAGGCGATTTTCTAGCATCCTGCGATTGGATAGATTCGCCATAAAAGTTGCCAAGACTTCGGCGACAGCCAGCGTGACCTCTAGATCTTCTGCAGCAAGGTCTGGCTCGTTAAGTCGGCTGTAAAGATGAACCAGTCCGAGCACCTCCACCTCCGTTCGAATCGGAGCGAGGATCACACTAGTTGTCGATCGAATCTGACTCTCTTGTAAGGCAGTCGGGGTGGATCCTGTCGCCACAAGCTCTGTATCCAGGTGGACGTTCCTCGCCAAAATCGCAGAGCCTTCTTTGAGGACTGCGTTCGCCAATTTGTCCGAAACCGGATGATAGGCTCTGCCAGACTTTTGGATCGCAGCAATGACAGAACGGCTGGAATGTGAGCTAGTTCCTTTGCTGGGCGAATTCAATTTCAGGATGCCTGCAGATTGACAACGGGTTGCAGCCAACAATCGATCCAGCGCCAATTCACATCCACGAGCCAGGTCAGACTCTTTTGCTAATTCGAAAGCCAGTTGAAGCAGATTAACGGTCGAGGAGCCCAAAACGACTGGCTTTGAGGCCGTGGCCATGGGTGGCCCCGATTTCGGGACCGAGGCTGCTCCCCCCGGAGCGGAACCAAGGACGGATATTCCTAGGCTGGCTGGATCCAAAATGGCCGATTTGGATTGCCGATGAACAATAGTGGCGACCTCATTATCCGCAGTCTGTGTGGAGTCTGGCGGTGGAGCTTCCGAATCGAGTGGAGGGGCGATGTCCTCCAAAGAGTGCGAAAAAGTCATTCGGCATGATGCCACGGTGATGGTGGTACCTGGCGACAAATCTCTAGGGCCTGCGATTCGTTCCCCATCAACGAAAGTACCATTTCGGGAACCTAAATCCCGAATCCGCCATCCGCCCTCAAAGTAAATTTCCGCATGGCGCCGACTCGATCGATCGTCGGGAACGGGGATTTCGTTGGAAGAAGCACGTCCAATTACCAAGTTCTTGCCTGGTTCCAGGCGAAAAACGTCGGTCCAGCGGCTTCCTTGCCGGATAATCAAATAAGCCGATGGACTGTTTGGTTGCATAAGTGGCGACGGGAAATTAACCTAGGACGGTGTTAGCGGAACTCTTTTTTGGCTTTCCCTTGGTGATTTTCAATCGGAAATTGTGGAAAGTTAACAGGAGTCCGTACACAATAGGATACAGTGTGCTTCGAAAAGAGAAGCCACCGAAAATCACTTTTCTTTTGCACCCCTTGCTGACTTATTGAACCGGAGTACTGAGTATGGGCTTTCGAAGACTTTGCCGCCAAACGCTGGGAATTTGCTTGGGCAACCACCCAGTCGCAAAGCATGCGATGGCTGTTGCAGTAACCATTGGTCTGTTTACCGTAGGCGAGTCGGCCTTTGGGCAAGGGGGTGGGTTTTTCCGTCAGCCTATCGTCGGTGGGGTGCGAATCGATGCGGACGGGGTGATGCGATCTGCGACTGTCGCGGACCAAAACCAAGCCTTATCGGAATTGCGAGAAACCCTGGTCGGCCCTCAAGGAGAGTTGCAAGCCGAGTCGAACATCCGCTTGATCTCGCTTAAGAATCTCCAAGAAGTTGTGAGCAACGCTCTCCGAAACAACACCGAGATTCCAGAAGAAACTCTTTTCCTCGGAGGTCTAACCCGAGTAGAAAATATCTACGTTTATCCGGAACGTAACGATATCGTGATTGCAGGGCCCTCTGAACCATGGACTGTAGGTGTAAACGGAACTGTGGTTGGTACCAAATCGGGTCGAGCAATCGTGCTTTTGGATGATCTGCTCAACGCAATGAAGACGGTACACAACGCCCAGCGAACCGGCATTTCGGTTTCCATCGAACCGACCGATGAAGGGGTTGTGCGATTAAATCAATTGCTTTCACAAGTGCGCGATGCAAATCAGGCAAATTGGAAGCAGCTTGAACTAGCTATGTGCGAGGCGTTTGGACCTCAACAAATTAAATTAGAAGGGGTCAGTTCCGATAGCCATATTGCGAGAATCATTCTTGCTGCAGACTACAAGATGAAGCTGTACGGAATGAATCTTGCCAAGGCACCTGTTGCTGGTCTACCTAGCTATCTTGAAATGGTTCGCAATTCGGCGACTAAGAACGTGCAATCCCGTTGGTGGATGGCCTGCGATTATACCTCGATCGAACACAGTGCCGATAAGCTCGCATGGAAGATCAGCGGGCCTGGAATTAAAACCCTTACCGAACAAGAGCAATTCGCATCTGACGGGTCCGTTAAAGGAGTCGGAAAGGCGGATCCAATCGCTAAAAAGTGGGCGGACAATTTCACATCCAAGCTGGATGAGCTATCCGTTAAGGATCCTGTATTCGGACAACTCCGAAACGTGATGGATCTCTGCGTTGTTGCTGCGATCATTGAATCGAATCGCCTCCAGGATTTGGCTTCTTGTGATTTAACCGCGATCTTGGGTGACAATGCGATCGTCCAGACAGCGAAGTTGGATGTACCTAAGGCACTCGACCCTCAGTGCAGCTTTATTCAATCGGCACGAGGCTTTGTGGTTTCTGCCAGCGGTGGTGTTCTGGTTGACTCGTGGCAGGTCGCCGCGACTGCAAAAGCTTCGGACAGCGTTGTTAGAGTTGAGGCTGCAAAAGAATGGAAGAACTCGGACCGAGTTTGGCAATAACCCATTTCTACGTAACAGAGATCAGCAACAGAAAACGACCGGTTCCTACCGGTCGTTTTTTTTACGTCGCTCAATTGTTTAGAACGCGATGTGAATCTAAGGCCTACTACCAAAACAAACGATCGATCCCTTTTCGGTTGCAATCACGAGTTTGTCGTTGGAGATGGCCGGGGAAGCCAATATTTGTCCGGAAAGTTGATAGGACCAGACTTCCTTTCCAGTTGCCAAATCCAATCCATAAACCTTACCATCGGACGAACCGATCCAAACACGATCGCCGCAAATCACCGGGGAACTGTCGGACCGTTTGCGTAGTAGAGACTCCCATTTGACTTTTCCATTAGAAGCATCCAACGCGAGAATTCGGCGATTACGACTGGGTAGAACGACCGTCCCCTTGAGAGTATTGCCGTCGACCGTTGCGGAGGTCGCGGGGGAACTGCGTACATCGAGTCCGAGCGCCGGGTCTGGAGTATAACTCCAAACTTTTTCACCGGTGTCTACCCGGATAGCGTAAACATTGCCAGGTTGGGTCGGGGTTATAACAATATCACCGATAACATTGGGAGTACACAATGTCGGCGACATCAACGGGATCGGTGTGCCGAGGGATTGCCCGTTTGATATGTCCACTTTATGAAGCTGACTATCACAGCCGCCCAAAAAGGATAGATTCTTCCAGACCGATGGCGACGACTTCAGTTGATCCCCAGTTTCATAGATCCATTTTTCTTTGCCTGTTTCCAGGTCTAGGCACACCAAGGATCCGTAGTCGCTAGCGTAAATCACATCAGCGCCGAGAATGATGGCCCCATTGACCATAGGCTGTTCTGTTTCCCGAGCCCAAACTTCTTTGCCCGATAAATCAAAGCAATAAAGGTTACTATCAAAGTCGGCGATAATGATCCTGTTGCCATTGCATGCGGCAGGCACCACTACACCTTGTTTGAGCTTATTCTTCCAAACCAGTTTGCCTGTAGCTAACTCAATTGCATAGAACGAACCTTTAAAATCGCCAACAATCACTAGCCCGTTGGCGATGATCGGCGTCGCCTCAAAGCCTTCGTCCGATTTTTCCGTTTTGAATTCCCAGAGGGAAGCGGGAGTGTCCGGTAATGAGCCTTCTGCGACACCTGTACCGCTAGTATTGCCTCGCACAAAAGGCCAGTCCGCACGGGCGCATCGGCTGGTTAGGGAGGTATAGCAATGAGAAAAGACAGAGCAAGTCGCCCAGGTCAAAAAAAGGGTCGATCGCAGTTTCCTGCGAAAAGAGAACCGTGATCGTTGGCTGCAAGATTTCTGCATTTTTAGGTTCAGTTCGTTGTTTTGAAAAAAGGGAACGTGTTCTGAATGCATTATGTCTTGATGGGCGGGACCTCGTGTACAACGAGCAGGTTATGGGTGTTCACAAGAACGCCTGTTCCCGTCACATAGACCACGCGATCACCGGGGACCAACATGCCGCGGGCAATACCCCATTGAGTCACTTTTTCGATAAGTTTCTCAGGGTTTTCCAGGTTCTCGACACGGTGAGGCATGATACCCCAGAACAAAGTCATCCTGCGTAGAACTGCATCGGAATCGCTGACTCCCAAGGTTGGAATGTAGTTTCGTTGTTTCGCTTTGACCCATGCTGTACCTCCCGTGTGACTAACAACAACGACCAGCTTGGCATCTATGGCTTCAGCGATGTTTGCTGCATTGTGAGTCACTGCGGAAGTGACAGGGTGCACACGACTGGAAAATCGAGTTTTGGAGTCTACTGGCTGTGATTTTAGAAGTACTTCGGTTCGAATCATGATTCGGTTCATCGTTTCGACCGCGAGCACAGGATAGTCGCCAATGGCGGTTTCGCCGCTGAGCATACATGCATCGGCGCCATCAAGTATGGCGTTCGCGACGTCGCTCGCTTCGGCGCGAGTTGGTCGTCGATTATGGTGCATGCTCTCTAGCATTTGCGTTGCGACGATGACAGGCTTCAGTTTTTCGCGGCAAATGCGAATGATCTTCTTTTGAGCAACAGGGGTATCGGCCACATCGATTTCGACCCCGAGATCACCGCGAGCTACCATGACACCGTCGGCCGCATCGACGATTGCCTCGAGTTGTTCGAGCGCCTCCCGTTTTTCTATCTTCGCGATAACGAGAGCAGATGCGTCCATGGAAGCTAAAAGATTTTTAAGAGACAGCACATCTTGCGCTGATCGAACGAATGACAAGCTAATAAAATCGATGTTGTTTCTGGCTGCCCACAGCGCATTGTCAACATCCTCTGGTCGCATCGACGATACGGAAAGAGAGGTACCCGGAAGATTGATCCCTTGTTTCGAGCGAATCGTTCCTTTAACAACGATTTCGCATCGAACGGAATCTTTGAGCTTTTCAACGACATGCATACTAATCATGCCGTCGGCGAGCATAACACGATCGCCAAGTGATAACTCATCGATTAGGCGAGTGTAGTTGCTGGTTAGTTCATGTTCGTTTCCTGGAGTATCGCCACGAACAAAGGTAACTTGGTCCCCGACATCAACCTCGAGAGGTGAATCGTTAAACAGTTTTCCTAGTCGAATTTTGGGACCAGCCAAATCTAAGAGGATGCCGACATGGAAGCCTGTCATTTCGCCTGCTCGGACAATTTTGCTACGCATTCGTTCGTAATCTGCTTGCGTACCGTGAGCAGCGTTAATGCGAAAGATATCGACGCCATGTTCGATTAGTTCGGCCAGAGTTGCTTCGTCTTCGCAAGCGGGACCGACCGTGGCCACAATTTTGGTTCGAGCTTCGTTCAGAGAATTCCGTGTCATAACTTACCTGCGAATGGGATATCGTGATAAAGGTGGTGAAAGAAAAGTTTGTGTGTACAAAGATGGATTAAGGGACCAGAACAATTTTTCCAGACAAAGCCCCACTCTTTTGAATCGTGTTGGATTCCTGTAGCTCATGAGCGAGGCGAGCTTCCGAGAACTGAAGTACTCGATCGATTTGAGCTCGGATCGCTCCCGTGCGTAGCCAATGATTCAGGTCGGATGCGGCGACCGATTGTTTTTCTGGTGGTTCATTGAACATCGCAAAACCGAATAGAGAACAACCTTTTACATAAAATGGTCCTACGGGAAACGATGGCCTGGCATCGCGGCCTGCCATCAGAACCATTCGCCCTCCCGTGGCCATTGTTTGTACAGCTTGGTCGAAATCTGGGTCGCGAAGAGTTTCCCAGTAAACGTTAACGCCGTTCGGCGCGAGTTGATGGAGCGCCTCGGTTACGTCGCGGCTTTGATATTCGATTACATGATCGGCTCCCAATTCACGGCATTTTTGCGCCTTTTCCGAGTTGCCAGCCGTAGTGATGACAGTCGCGTTCATAGCTTTGGCGATTTGCAAGACCATGGACCCTACCCCGCCGCTCCCACCGCGAACGAAGATGGTTTCCCCCGGTTGTAACTGAGCTTTGGAAACGAGACCTATATGTGCAGTGATGCCGACCAGGGAAATGGCAGCGAGGTCTCGGTCCGCGACATTCTCAGGGGATGGATACACCCACTTTGCGTCAACACAGATTCGTTCTGAAAAGGTGCCTTGACGGCCCATAAGTCCTTGGTTCGATCCCCAGACTCGCTGTCCAATATTCAAGCCTCGGACCTCGTGGCCCGTCTCAATAATAGTTCCTGCGAAGTCGCAGCCGATGACGTAGGGAGTGGGTAATGGCCAAAAGTTAGCCCCATTCCTTATGTAGGTGTCGATCGGGTTGACCGATACAGCAGCCACATTGATTTTGACTTGATTGGGACCGCAAATCGGTTCGACGAGATCGCCGTATTGGATAACGGCTGGCGATCCGGTGCTTTCAATAAATGCAGCTTTCATGATTTTCGTCTTATTGGCTTTCGTTCCTTCTAGACTTGGTTTCGGGTATACTACCAAAAGATGGGGGTGCTTGTCTTGGCGACTCACAGATTATTCTCAAGAGGAGTTTGTTTAGGGTGGATCGAACGAATCGATGGAGCAGAGTAGCAGTCGTTGTTTTGGCTTTCTTGATTTTTCCCTCTCGAGTGCGAGGTGAAAACGAGGCGGTCGAATCGAATCTGTCCGTTGCCGTTTCGTTGTTGGATGGACGAAATTTCGATGGCCGTTTGATTTCTTTCGCAGCGTCGGGGGTTGTGGTCGAGGTAGCCGGCAAGAGCGAGGCCATTTCTAACAATGCTATCTCTTCGTTACGTTTTCCTAGTGCGAAAAAGGGGCAGGATGTTGGGGGAGACCCGAGTGCTGGTGGACCTGCTGGGGCAGAGAATCGATTGCTCGAATTAATCGATGGATCGAGAATTTATGGGAAGCAGTTCACGGGCAAGGGGAACAACTGGCTTTTCGAGTCGGATGTATTTGGCCAAGTCTCTTTGCCGACGAGTTGTTTGAGGACCTTGTTGTTTACTCCGCTGATCGATGACATACAAAAGACATCATGGGAAGAGTCTTTGAGTGAAACCGGAAATAGTGACGCTTTGATTGTGGTGCGAGCCACGGGAGAATTGGTTCGAGTCGGTGGGACGATTCGGGAAGCCAAAGCGGAACAAGTCAGCTTTGATTTCGACGATCAAAATTTAGAGATGCCTTTGGAACGTCTCAAAGGGTTGTCCTGGTTCCAAACGGCAAAGGTTTCTGGAGGTCCATCGGTAGAAGTGCAGTTGAGCAATCGCTCGAGTTTGCAGTGTAAATCGATTGCGTTATCCGATTCGGGATTCATTTTTTTGATTGGCTCTGGGATTGAACTAAAGGTCCCTAAAGACAATGTTTTGATGATCCAGTTCGCAGCCGCCAACATTCGATGGGTTGCAGAACTCCCTCCAGTTGATTCGACACTCCAGGCTCCTGTCCCTTGGGAGTTCTCACTGGTCGATTCCAAGAAGGCATTGTTGCCCCGCTTTATAAAAAACCGTGCTCGCAATGATTCGAACACGGGAGCTTTGCCTGTAGAAGATCAGAATTTGCTATTTGCTTCTCCCGGTAGTTATGTCTTCAGAGTCCCTGATGGCTTTTCAACTTTGCAAGCTAACGTGGAACGCCCTGAGCTTGCATATTATCGGTCTGAATTGCTCATCGAGGTCTGGCAGGAGGACGAAAAGCTATTTTCCCAAGTTCTTGCTAATACCGATGATTCCTTACAAGTAAAAGTAAATGTTGCCGCAGAGAAAAAGACTAGACTGACCGTATCGGCAAAGGGACCCTCTTATTTAGGAACGGAAGTCCAGTGGAAACAATTGCGAGTATTGCGATGATTGGCTGCAAAGGTCATGGATTTTTACTCGGTCTTAGTCGACCAATGCTAGCCTGGAGTGGCGTCAAATCGATGCTTACCACGCTCAGTGCGATTGGGTTTGCGTCGCTTACAATCGGAAATACTGCATGGCCGGACACTCAACTGTTCAAGACCGATAGTAGCGAACAGGACGGTGCGCCGAACGAGTCAGTTCCCGATGGATCTTCTGGAGAATCTGTAGCTGTGGATACTTCGGTTGCACCACCCACGCCATCAGCGAGCGTTCTGGCTGCACAGCAAGCTCGAATCGAAGCGATGAAGCGAGCATCCCTTGCGACGGTAGCCGTACATAGCAAAGACGGTGAGGGGGGCGGTTCGGGGGTCTGCATCTCGTCGGACGGCTATGTTCTGACAAATTTTCACGTATCAAGCCCGTTTGGACATCGTATGAAATGCGGTCTCAACGACGGCAAGATGTATGACTGCGTTGTCGCAGGAATTGACCCAACCGGCGACTTGGCAGTGCTCAAGATGTATGGGAGAGATGACTTCCCCGTAGCTGCTATGGGAGATAGCGATTTGGTACGGGCCGGTCATTGGTGTTTCGCAGCTGGTAACCCTTTTGTGCTGGCTACCAATTTGCAACCCACTATTACCTACGGAATTGTCAGTGGAGTTCGTCGGTATCAATACCCAAGTGGAACATTTTTGGAATATAGCGACTGCATTCAAACGGATGCTGCCATCAATCCTGGCAATTCCGGTGGTCCACTCTTCAATATGGATGGTGAGTTGATTGGAATCAATGGTCGTTGCTCGTTTGAGAAAAGAGGGCGAGTCAACGTCGGTGTCGGTTATGCGATCAGCATCAAGCAAGCAATGAATTTTTATTGGCAACTCCGTTCGGGGCGTGTGGTTGACCATGCCACTCTCGGCTTCACAGTCGCGACCGACACAAAAGGCAAAGTTACCGTCTCGAATATACTCGAATCGAGTGATGCATTCAGGCGTGGTATTCGATATGGCGATGAAATCCTCAAAATCGGCGACCGAGAAATCGCGACGACTAACCAGCTAAAAAATATAGTAGGCATTTACCCCGACAATTGGCGAATCCCGATTCGTTATCGGAACGCAGAAGGTGTTCTAGACACCTACGTCCGTTTGCCGAGTTTGCATTTACAGAGTGAACTCGAAGAAATCGTCCAAGGAGAAAATCCTAATCCGAGACGAGAACCCGTACCTAAACCCGATGAGAAATCGGACGAGAAAGATGGCGGAAAAGAGAAGAGCGGTGAACCATTGGCAGAAACCGATCCACTGATCGATAAGTTTGAACTAAAACGAGGCTTTTCTAACCATTACTTCAATCGACTCGAAAAGATTAGGGTTATGGATCTGCTCCATGCCTTTTCGGAACCCTTTGAAGCATCGCAAGCTGTTCATTGGACCGGAACAATACTTGCCGAGAATCAGGACTATTCAGGTGTTTCATCCGAAACATCCATTTTGTGTCGAACTGGATCGGATGTTGAAACGATACATCCGACTCAAGGATGGTTACCCCAGATTCGTTCTAAGTCCAACGTATGTATCGGGATGGCGATTCGGATTTGGCACCTTTGGAATTCGATTGGTCCAGATAAAATGGGAGAGGCAGTTTACCTGGGCCGCAATCCGATTGTGGGAACAGAGGAATTATTCGATACAATCAAATTAACGACGGGCGAAGTTAATTGCTTGGTTTACACGAGCTCTGCAAATGGGTCGATTCGCCTCATCGAATTGTTTGCTGACAATCAAGTAGATCCTGCTGAAGTCTACTTCGATGCCTATTCGACGGAAAGCAAGCCCAAAGCCCCGAGTATTATTCGCCTTCAATTCGGCTTAGATCTTCAGACCTTGGTCCGCCTAACAGAGGTAAAGCTAGTTAGCCCAAATGGAGGGGCGACAGAATGATTTTGATGTGCCTTCATCGAGGTCTAAGGGGACTGCTCGTTGTTTCGAGTCTCGTTTGGTTGCACATGGAGGCTTTCGCCGTTGGAACAAATCCCGGCACTCCAACGGTAAACCCAGACCAATTGACTACCAGCACAGTCGCTCCGAGTTCATCCACTACGAACTCAGAACGCGATCAAACTTTGTTTCAGCACGACGACCTCGTGGATCGAGTGCAGGAGAAAATGGTCAAGATCTTTGGGGCGGGCGGAGCACGCGGCCTCGAAAGCTACCAAAGCGGTTTTTGGATTGGCAAGGAGGGGTTAGTTCTTACCAGTTGGTCAACGGTGTTGGATGTATCGAAATTGAGAGTCGTTGCTTTTGACGGACGAAAGTTTGATGCAGAGATATTGAGCTTTGATCCTTCTACGGAATTGGCTTTGCTCAGGGCAGGCGAATCGCAAATCGAGGGCTTTGATTTTGATTCCAAATCAACTGTTCGCGTCGGTCAGCGAGTTTTTGCGGTGAGTAATCTCTTCAAAATCGCGACAGGGGACGAGTATTGTAGTGTTCAAAAAGGGGTCATCATGGCTATCTCATCTTTGACTCAAAAACGGGGGACAACAAAAAATATTTCCCTGGGCAAAGTCTATATTCTGGATGTAATGACGAATAATCCCGGCGCGACTGGCGGAGCGCTAATTGATATTCGGGGGAGTCTCGTTGGGGTATTGGGTAAAGAAAATCGCGATGCTTCGACTGGGATTTGGGTCAATTATGCGTTGCCGATGGAGGTGGTCGCCGCATCGGTAGAGCGGATGAAAAGTGGCGCTGTCGCCAATCCTACTGTTGAGTTAGCCATGGCGGAGAAACCGCACAAAGTTAATGATTTAGGAATCAATTTGATTCCCGATGTTTTGCCCAAAACCCCGGTCTTTATCGATGAAATCCGTGTGGGATCACTAGCGGATTTGTCGGGACTGAAAGCCAATGATCTAATATTGTTGCTTAACGATCAACGAATCGATTCGCGTAAGAATTTCGAACGTCTGCTCGGTACGTTGAATCGCGCCGACTCTTTCGAATTGCTCGTCCAACGTGGACAGGAACTAATTCGAATTCAAGTTCGGCCGTAGCTCTAGCATCAACAGAAAGTTGACATGAGATCTGAAATCTCGAATTTGCCCCTCGCCAACACGATCGCTTGCCTGATAGGCATCGCGTGCTTGTCAATTACTCCAGTCGAAGCCAGGCAATCGCTCGATGAACTCGAGGAACAAGCGCTGCAGGCCGCTGGTGATTTTGCACAGGAATATACGGTGCAAGTCGAAGCGTTTGGTGGGCAAGAATTCGTTAATCGACAGGCCATTGCAAGCGGCCCGTCGACCGGAACCGTCTTGACCTCAGATGGCTGGATTGCTTCGAGTACTTTCTACTTTCGAGGTCAACCAGCCTCTATTACCGTGCTGCTACCAAACGGAGATCGAAAGCCTGCCAAACTTGTTGCTCGCGATCACAATCGAGAAATAGCCATCCTCAAGATCGAAACCGATAAGCCCTTAAAGGCGGCGGTAAAGAGCGACCACAAAGGCTGGCAAGTTGGTCAGTGGACGGTAGCTTTAGGTAAGACTTTTGATGTGAGAATAGCCAGTCGCTCGGTTGGCATTCTTTCTGCGATGGGCCGGGTCTTTGATAAAGCCATTCAAACCGATTGCAAAATATCACCCCAAAACTATGGTGGTCCGCTCGTCGACCTCAAAGGGGAAGCCATGGGGGTTTTGACTCTGCTAAATCCCGCTATTGCGACAGAAGGGGAAGTCGAGCAGTGGTATGATTCAG
>Ga0315899_10000553_pt1 | contig 45132 bp, 38 predicted proteins | sample LakEriMetagenome_2_FD_203518 | JGI IMG/M metagenome (GOLD analysis project Ga0315899, IMG submission 203518) | Freshwater fungal communities from buoy surface, Lake Erie, Ohio, United States - Buoy 4 MA112 | ecosystem: Environmental > Aquatic > Freshwater > Lake | place: USA: Lake Erie, Ohio...
TGAGTGAAGGCAATCGCGACTTGGATAACATGGTGGATCACGTAATTGAAGTGCCCGAAACCATTGAGCCATTGAGTCCTTTGATCAATACGGTTCCATTGCAATTGTTGAGCTATCACATTGCGGTGATGCGTGGTTGCAACGTGGATCAGCCAAGAAATTTGGCGAAGAGCGTTACCGTTGAGTAAGTTCATTTACAACGGCATTGGGCCGTTTACCAAAATTTATGAATTAGTCATGTACAAACCGCCCCAATTGGGGCGGTTTGTGTTAATTTTGTTACTCAAAGTTGTATCAGTTCACAATTAGTGGTGTGACTGAAGTGGCGAAGCCGTTTATTGATGTCGTTCCCTGTAATAGAATCTTATTTCAAAGGCAAAATCAGCGCGAAGCTGATCACGCGCTTGTTCTTGAATCCGGTAAATACGGTGTATTTGCGGGGTTTAGAGAAAGAATTTGGGGTGAGCAGCAATACAGTGCGCAATGAGTTAAATAAGCTATATGCGGTGAAGTTGATAGAAGTTGTAGACAATCCTGAGAGCAATCAGAAACAATATCGCGCCAACAGCGCACATCCATTGTTTGAAAGTTTGCGGGGATTTGTACTGAAGCAGTTTGGTTTGGATTCCCTCATTGAAAAAGTATTCGATAGATTGGGGGATTTGGAAGCAGTTTACTTGACAAACGATTGGGCAGAGGGCAAAATGGGCCCCTTCATGGATTTTGTGGTGGTTGGTCAGGTAGATCAAAATTACATGCATGAATTAATCCTCAAAGCCGAGCCCATTTTACAACGAAAAATTAGGGTGGCGGTTTATCAAAGTGTTTTTGAATTGCCCGAATGGAATGATATTCCTCAGATTAAATTGATATAAAATACAACATGGAGCATAATACAAAAATAGCTATCATCGGACTTGGATACGTAGGCCTGCCTCTGGCAGTTGCTTTCGCGGAGAAATATCCAGTAATTGGTTTTGATATTAACCAAGCTAGAGTAAATGAATTAATGGGTGGACATGATTTTACCCTAGAAGTTTCGGGTGAATTGTTAAAGTCTGTGGTTAATGATGCTCCCAAAGAATTGGGATTGTTATGTACTACTGATTTGTCTCAAATCAAAGATTGTAATTATTTTATTGTTACGGTGCCTACACCAACGGATAAGCACAATAGACCTGACTTAACGCCTTTGTATAAGGCGAGTGAGACGGTTGGTAAGGTTTTGAAGAAAGGGGACATTGTAGTTTATGAATCTACTGTTTACCCAGGTGTTACCGAAGAGGAATGTATTCCTGTGTTGGAACGTGTCTCTGGTTTGAAGTTTAATGAAGATTTCTTTGCGGGCTATTCGCCAGAGCGCATTAATCCTGGAGATAAGGAGCATACGGTGACCAAAATATTGAAAGTAACTTCGGGTTCTACGCCTGAGATTGCAGAAAAAGTTGACCAATTGTATAAATCAGTTATCGTAGCGGGTACTTTTAAGGCCAGTTCCATGAAAGTGGCCGAGGCTGCGAAGGTCATCGAAAACTCACAACGCGATATCAATATTGCTTTTGTAAACGAGCTTTCTAAGATATTCAATAAATTGGGTATCGATACCAATGATGTATTAGAAGCAGCGGGTACCAAATGGAACTTCTTAAAGTTCAAACCAGGTTTGGTAGGCGGTCATTGCATTGGTGTAGACCCTTACTACTTGGCTCAAAAGGCACAAGAAGTTGGTTATCATCCCGAAATCATTCTAGCCGGAAGAAGGTTAAATGATGGTATGGGTGCCTATGTGGCCGAAGAAGTGGTGAAATTGATGGTGAAGAAAGAAGTGCCTGTAAGAAACGCTAAATGCCTTGTACTCGGTTTTACTTTTAAAGAAAACTGTCCGGATGTAAGGAATACTAAAGTGATTGATATTGTTAAAGAATTAATCACGTACAACATTATTCCGGTAATCTTCGATCCATGGGCAAACCCAGCAGAAGTGCAGCATGAATATGGAATAGATGTTGTTAATACTTTACCTACGGGTAAATTTGAGGCTGCCATCTTAGCTGTATCTCACAAAGAATTCGTAGGATTTAACTTACGCAGTTTACTAGTGGAAAACGGGGTGTTGTTTGATGTGAAGGGTTTATTAGAAAAAGGAATTGCAGACGCGAGGTTATAAGGCAAACAATTGAAAGTATTAATCATCTGTGTTGAGCAGGTTCTGTATGTTCTAATCTGTTTTAACCCTTATTAAAATGAATCAAGGGAAAAATTATTTACAGGCAGTTTGGTTAGGAATAAGTAGCCTTAGTTCAATTTTATTATCAATTTTAAGTGCGGCTATTCTTTCACGTTATTTCAACAAAATTGAATATGGGACTTATAAGCAAATTTTATATGTTTATTCCACACTTGTTGTTTTTTTTACAGCTGGACTTCCCAATATTTTCGCTTATTTTCTTCCAAAGTATTCAATTAACGAGGGTAAAAGAATTGTTGGTCATATAACCAAAATTTTAGGCATTTTAGGTGTTTTCTTCAGTATCTTTTTATACGTGTTTGCCCCTCAAATTTCAACTTTACTTAATAACAAAGATTTAATACAAGGTTTGAGGATTTTTTCCCCTGTGCCAATCTTTTTATTACCTACTTTAGGAATTGAAGGAATTTTTGCAACCTATAAGAAAACACAATATCTAATTTTTTTTAATATATTGACCAAACTATTCACCTTGGCTTGTGTGGTTTTGCCCATTGTTTTGATTCAAAACAATTATATTTATGCGATTTATGGATGGTTGGGGTCTTCGATTTTTACATTTATTATTGCCATTTATTTTAAGTATTTGCCGTTTAAAGGAATTAATGGAATAGGAAGTTCACTTAAAACAATTGAAGTTTTAAAATATAGTCTTCCAATAGTGATTGCCACAATTTGGGGAATGGCTATAAAGGCTGCAGACCAATTTTACATTAGCCGATATTTTGGACCGGAGGTTTATGCAGAATACTCAAATGGTTTTATGGAAATTCCATTTGTAGGTATTATTACAAGCACTGCAGCGACAATACTAATGCCAGAGTTTTCAAGAATATTTAGTACTGATTTTGATATGAACAAATTATGTTTATTATTTAAATCTGCAGTTTTAAATTCTTCTTCTATCATTTATCCAATTGTAATATTCTTTTTTTTTAATTCAGACTTTTTGATGACATTATTATATTCTAATGCCTACATGAAATCTGGAGTATATTTCAAGATAAATTTGATTTTAAATTTTTTTAATGTTATTATATTTAGTCCACTGTTATTTGCTTTAGGTAAGACAACATTTTATTCTTTTTTGCATTTAGGTGCTGCTTTATTGTCTTGGATTTTAGGTTACATTATTATTATCAACTTTGAAACACCTATTTCAATTGCAATACTTTCTGTATCTATAAATATTTTGATGGTTTTAGCGGCTCTTGTTTATTCTGCTCATGTCTTAAAAGTAAAGGTGAGTTTTTTAATACCCATATTGCCCCTTATAAAAATATTATTTCATTCTGGAACTATTGGGTTGCTTGTCAATCTTTTGATAAGTAAACTTGTAGTAACAAGTTTTGAGAATGTTTTATTCAATTTAGTTTCTTACGCCTTGATTGTTTTAATATCTGCACCGTTGTTTAAAATAGATTACTTAGTTTTAGTTAGACCAATATTTGCTAAATTTAAAATTTAATGATTAAATATATTTTCGATATTTTATTTAGAATCCCTACCTCCATTTTTTATAGAGTAATTGCTAAAGCTCCAATTTTTCATTTTATAGGAAATACAATGGAAACGCAAACACCTATTATATTTTCATATTGGTTTAATCAATTTGTTTTAAGAAAGAATTATGGCCCCTATTGGCCTGTTCACGTAACAAGTTGCGTTAGCGGAGATTGGAGAAATATTTATTGCGGAATAGAGACTTGCCCTGGATATTCACCTGGCAATTATATTCAAGCTATTGGAAAAATATATATTGGAGATTACACTCAAATTGCACCTAATGTTGGTATTATTAGTTCTAATCATAATATTTTCGATAATAGTAAACATATAGTTTCTGAGGTAAGAATTGGTGCCTATGTTTGGATAGGAATGGGCGCAATTATTTTACCAGGAGTTGTTTTGGGAGATTTTACAGTTGTTGCAGCAGGCTCTGTTGTAACAAAATCATTTCCAGAAGGTTATGTGGTAATTGGTGGAAATCCAGCTAAGATAATTAAGATAATCGATCCTGAAAAATGCGTTAGAAACAGAAGTAAGCATGAATATAATGGATATATCCCATCACATAAATTCCCGAAATTCAGAAAGGAGAAATTGAACGTATAATGATTGCAATTTTAAATTATGGAGTTGGTAACATTTTATCTATTCAGAATATGTATGCCAAAATGGGTATTGAATCAGTTATTACCAATGATATGGAGATAATTAATTCTGCCAAAAGATTAATTTTGCCCGGCGTTGGTAATTTTGATCATTGCATGGTTAAATATAGAAACTCAAATTTTTTTAGCCAAGTTGAACGTTTAGTTCTTGACGATAAAAAACCGATTCTTGGAATTTGTGTTGGACTCCAAATGCTATTCGAAAGAAGTGAGGAAGGGAGCGAGAATGGATTAAGTTGGATTAAAGGAGAAGTTGTTAAATTCGTTGAAAATAATAATATCAGAATTCCTCATATGGGTTGGAATTATGTGAATCCGATTGGAAACAATAATCTATTTTCTGAATTAATTAATCCAAAGTTTTACTTTGTTCATTCTTATTATGCAAAACCCAAAAGTAATAATGAAATAATAGCGTCCACCAAATATGGTACTGATTTTATTTGTGCAGTTAAAAGTGGAAATATTTTAGGTGTTCAGTTTCATCCCGAAAAGAGTCATAAATATGGTATGCAATTACTTAAAAATTTCGCAGTAAATGATTTTAATGAATAGATTTATACCTGTTTTATTGGTTCAAAACAAGTTGCTTTATAAAGGAAGGAATTTTAAAAATCTCCGTTATGTTGGCGATCCAATAAATGCAGTAAAGATTTTTAATGATAAAGAGGTTGACGAAATATTAATTCTTGATATTGGTGTAACTAATAGTTCTAGTCAACCAGATTTAGAGTTTATAAGAGAAATGGCAGGTGAAGCATTTATGCCTCTAGCTTATGGTGGGGGTATAACTACTATTGATCAAGTTAAATCAATTATAGACCAAGGGGTTGAAAAAATAGTTATAAATACTGCAGCATTTTTTAACCCTGACTTAATTTCTCAGTGTGCAAAAATTATTGGTTCAAGTAGCACAGTAATTTCGGTTGATTATAAAAAAATGTTACTAAAGGGGAATAGAGTGTTTGTTAATAACGGCACAATAGATACTAAAACTGATGTTATAACCTATGTGAAAAAAATGGAGGATTTGGGTGCTGGAGAAATTATTCTAAATAGTATTGATCGAGAAGGAACTTATCAAGGGTATGACACCGACTTAATTTCCTCTGTATCTAAGAGTCTTAAAATTCCACTTATAGCTTCTGGTGGTGCAGCTAGTTTAACCGATCTTGAAGCTGCGATAAATGTTGGTGCTTCGGCATCAGCAGCTGGAAGTATGTTTGTATTTCATGGAAAACATAAGGCGGTTTTAATAACCTATCCAATCAAATAATAATTTAATATTTATATAATGACATTTAACCAATGTAAAACGTGTGTAATGGACACCAGCGATCCAGAGATTTCCTTTGATGCAAATGGAAATTGTAACCATTGTACAGGGTATTTTAATAATCACAGTAAACTATGGTATAAAGGTTCAATAGGTGAAATGAAATTGAAGGATCAGATTTCACAAATTAAAGCAAGTGGAGAAGGGAAGCCATATGACTGCATTTTAGGATTGAGCGGAGGTATTGATAGTGCATACCTTGCTTTACTTGCTCGTAGATGGGGTTTAAGACCCTTGGCTGTTCATGTTGATGCAGGTTGGAATACAGAAATAGCAGTAAGAAATATTGAAAATCTTTGCTCTAAATTAAAAATTGATTTAATTACAGAGGTGATTGATTGGATAGATATGAAAGAATTACAATATGCATTTTTTAAGTCTCAGGTTGTAAATCAAGATATTCCTCAAGATCATGCCTTTTTTGCTGCTCTTTATAAGTTTGCGTCTAAAAATGGGATTAAGTATGTGTTAAACGGTTACAATATATCTAGTGAATCAATAATGTCAAGGGCTTGGCGTGGTCATAAAGCGATGGATGTAAAGTATCTTAGTTCAATTTTTGAAAAACATAAACGTGCAAATAAGTTATCAAATTATCCTTTATTAGGTGAAGTTAAGATTAGATTATGGTATAGTTTTTTCAAGAAAATGAGAATTACTACTCCTTTAAATTATATTGATTACAATAAAGAATTGGCTTTGGAGGAGTTAAAAAGAGATGTTGGATTTATTGATTATGGAGGCAAACATAACGAATCAAGATTTACTCGATTTCACCAATCCTATTTTTTGCCAGTAAAATATGGATTCGAAAAAAGAAAAGCTCATTTATCTTCATTAATAGTCTCTGGCCAAATTTCTCGCGATGAAGCCTTAGAAATTTTAAAAACACCTTTATATCCTAATGAGATAGAAAAAAACAATGATGTTGAATATTTTATAAAAAAGATTGGGTTAAGTAGGATAGAGTTTGATTCAATAATGGAAGGTCCAATTGGTAATGAATCTTTGTATGAAAATGATAATAAAGCCAATAAAATTTTAAATCTATTTATTTCACTACTAAGAAAGTGATTTATATCGAATGGCTAAAAAAATTTTACTTGTAACTGCAGCTTTTTACCCGGAAAATTCTCCAAGATCTTTTAGGGCAACTGAATTAGCATTAGAATTAGTCAAGCAAGGTAATTTTGTGAAGATATTGACCCAAAAGCCAAGCTCAGATACGATTCAATTTGCTAAAAAAAATAACCTGAGTATAGGTAGTTTTGGTTCAAGACAATTTGATAATTTTCTATTAGGTAATAGTTTTTGGAAGCGTGCGATAAGAAAAATTTTGGGATTATTATTTGAGTTTCCTGATATTGAATATTTTTTTCTTGTTAGAAAGGCGCTTAAATTTGAAATTGGATACGATTTAATGACATCATTTTCAGTTCCTTATCCAGTTCATTGGGGCTGTGCATATAGTTGGAAAAAGGGACATACATCAAATCTTTGGATAGCTGATTGCGGAGATCCCTACATGGGAGTAAAATATGAAAAATTTAAAAAGCCATTTTACATGGCGTTTGTTGAAAAATGGATGTTTCGCAAAGTTGATTTTATAGCCATTACAAGAATTAGTTTCTTAGGAAATTATTATAAGGAGTTCTGGCCTAAAATTATCGAGATTCCTCAAGGATTTAATTTCGAAAGTGTTGAAAAAGCGAAATATACCAAAAATGAGAAAGTAACTTTTGCTTTTGCTGGGACCTTAAGTCTGCAAATTAGAAACCCAAGTAAGTTATTAGACTACTTAATTGATTTAGGTATTGATTTTGAATTCTTAGTATATACAAGAACTAAGGAAATTGTTTTACCCTATGAAGAAAAGTTATCAGGTAAGTTGAAAATTTTGGAAATTATTCCTCGTGATAAGTTAATTTATGAATTATCTAAAGTTGATTTCCTTGTTAATTTTGAATTTGACCCCTTAACTCAATCACCTAGTAAACTAATTGATTATGCTATAATAGGGAGGCCAATACTTTCACTTTCGTATTCAAATTTTGATCCAACCGTAATTGATGAATTTATAAAGGGAGATTATTCGAAAGCATTTAATGTTGAAAATGTTGAACAATATAGAATTGAGAATGTTGCAAAGAAATTTTTAAGTCTTATTCATTGATTTTGACTCCCGATCGAAAAAATAGCAGCATTTATATTATAGCACTCATAATGCCTTTTTGGGCCTTTGTGAACGCTTTAAGAAATGTAAATTTACCCCATTCTAAAAATGTAATATGGCTTTTCGTAATTTTTTATGGTTTAAACTTTACTCCATCTATCCGTGAAGATGATGCTGATGGTTTAAGGCGCATAGAACATTATGAGCTTTATACCTCTGATAGATTCATGAATTGGGACAAGTTTTTGCAAAAATTTAATGGGCCTGTTGAGGATTCATATACTGATTTTATGGAACCATTGCTTATGTATTTTTCTTCTAAAGTTTCATCAGATTTTCATTTTCTATTTGGTTTGTATGGTTTAATTGGTGGCTATTTTTTTTCTCGAATAATTGATTTATTAGTACGATTATCTAATTTTAAGTACGATAAATATATTTTACCTTATTTCACAGCAGCCTTGTTATTCGTCCCTTTTTGGCATATACAGGGTTTTCGTTTTTGGTTGGCAACTATTTATTTTCTTTGGTGTATTTTAAAATATTTTGAAACTAGAAAAATCATATTTTTATTACTAACATTATTTACTCTCACCATTCATTTCTCTTATACATTTGGGATTATAATGATAGTGTTTTTTGCCTTTGTTCCTAAAAATAATTTATTACCATTTTACCTCATGTATTTTGTATCACTTTTAATTTCAAATATTGATGTTTTAAGTATTGGTAATTTCATCGGACAATTCAGCTCTGGTTATGAGTATAAAGTTCAAGGATATGCTGGAGAAGCTTATAAAGAAGTTGTAAATGAACTTTCACAATTTGAAAGTAATTGGTATGTTGACTTTAGGGAAATTGGCATAAAATTAATAACTAACACCTTTATCTTAATTTCCTTTTTTTATTATCGAAAGAAAATTTCTTTAAGTAGTCATAAAGAAATTTTAATCTTGAGTTTAATAATGCTTTCATTGACTAATGTTGTATCAAACGTACCCTCAATGGGCCGATTTTATACACCAAGTTATTTTATCTTATTTTATTTTATTTTAGTGGCTTTTAAGTGGAAAATAATAGACTCTTTTTTAAAGAAAATGCATTTTCTCTTTATGCCAATTTTATTTATATATTCATTGGTAGAATTAAGGATTGGTTGCGATAATTTTCCAATTTCTAATTTTTTTACGAACTGGTTTCTTATTCCTTTTTATACTCCTGTTTCAACTATAATTGATAATATTAAAGATCTAATATTATAATATTTAACATTGGATATAAGGTTGTTTCTTGTATAGAAAATGTACAAATAGACTTGTCAATATAATAGCAAATATTTCCTTCTGAATTTCCTAATTATTTATTTCTTTTTATGCTAAATGTTAATATTTTTTATGTGAGTAAATTGGTGAATCTTCTAATAAATTCTAAATTATCGTTTGCGGAATTTCTTATTGAAGTTAATTGAATTAAAATAGATTTGATATTCTGTGGTGTTTAATCATGTTAGATTTCAAAATAAATTTCGCACTTTTTATCCTCCTCTACTTTAAGTAAAATTCAGTTATTAATTTAAATTGGGTTATTGTGACAGTATATCAATTTCAGTCCTTAAAGTAGGTTTTAATAATTAAATAAAAATTTCCAATGTTGAATAAAGTCAAAGTTTATTACAATTACTTTAAAAGTGCAAAAACTAGAAAGCCAATTGTGGTCATTGAATCTGATGATTGGGGCGGCATCAGAATGCCAGACAAGCAGACTTATGACAAACTTTTTAAGTCTGATTTAAAAGTATCAAATAATCCATTTAATAAATTAGATTCATTGGAAACTCCTGATGATTTGGAATTTTTACTTAGAGTTTTTAAAGGAATATATGAGAATTTTGGAAAGAAGGTAAAGATTACACAAAATTTTATAGTTGGAAATCCTGATTTTGATAAAATTTCTAATGATGGGTTTGATAGTTACTATTTTGAAACTTTTCGAGAAAGTTACAAAAGACTAAATATTAATGGGGATACGTGGGGCAAGTTAAATGAGGGAATACAAGAAGGTTATTTTAGGCCTCAGTTTCACGGAAGGGAACATGTTAATGTAGGGAAATGGTTTGAAATGCTAAGATCTGGATTCAAGCCTGCAATTGAAGCATTTGAATCAAAGACCTTTGCCGCGGATTTTTTTTTTAATAATAAAAATATGCACCTTTTACGTGCTTATGATTATCGCAATAAGTCAGAATTGGATTTCATTTCTGAATCTATTCGAGAAGGATTTGAAATCTTTAAGAACGAATTTGGATTTGAGTCCAAATCTGCAATAGCCCCAGCGGCAGTTTGGAATAAAGCAATTGAAGATTCATATTTCCAGGCTGGCGTTGAAACAATTCAATCCTTTGTGATTCAAAAGGAATGTGGTAATAATTATTTAAAGAATGTATTTCATTACACAGGAGAATTGAATTCAAATAATCAACAATATTTGGTTAGAAATTGCATTTTTGAACCAATTACCAATTTAGATTTTCATTGGGTTAGAAGTTGTTTAAAGCAAATTAATTTAGCTTTTTACCTGAATAAACCAGCTATAATTTCGATGCACAGAGTTAACTTTTCAGGTAGGATTGACGAGGTTAAAAGAAACAAATCACTGGCCTTATTTGAGCAATTATTGATTTTGATTTTAAAGAAATGGCCTGATGTTGAATTTGAAACGTCAGATAGTTTTGCGAGCCAAATAAAAGGAAATTAATATGTGTGGAATAACAGGTTTTGTTGATTATAAGAATACTAGCAGTATAACGGAATTAAACCTGATGGTGAAATCACTTTTTCATAGAGGTCCTGATGGAAATGGAACCTTTATTGACACAATTGATAATGCAATGGTTGGTTTAGGTCATACGCGATTAAGTATCCTTGATTTAAGTGGTGCTGGCCATCAGCCTATGACTTTTGGGGATTATACCATTATTTTAAATGGCGAAATTTATAATTTTAAAGAAATACGTGAGCAATTAATCTTATTAGGTCACAATTTTGTTTCAGAGAGTGATACTGAGGTAGTATTAAAAGCCTTCATCCATAATGGTGTACATTGTGTTGATGATTTTATTGGTATGTTTGCCTTCATAATTTACGATAAGAAAAGCAAAAAAATATATTTTTGTCGTGACCGAGCAGGGGTGAAACCATTATTTATTTATTTAAAGGAGGATATTCTACTTTTTGGTTCAGAGCTAAAAGCCCTAATGACCCATCCCCAATTTGAAAAGAAGATAGATTTAGATTCTGTTGCTGATTTTCTAAGTTATGGCTACATTAAAAATCCAAGTTCAATTTTCAAAGATACTATCAAACTTAAGCCTGGTAATTGGTTTATTTTCGACATTCAAACCCGACAGGGAAAAAATTTGGTTTATTGGGATGTTCTAAAATATTATGAGCAACCTTTATTGAAAATTGAATTTGAGGATGCTATTCAAGAAACAAGGCGACTTTTGGTGTCTGCATGTAACTACAGAATGGTGGCCGATGTGCCCGTTGGTGTCTTTTTAAGTGGAGGTTACGATAGCACTTGTGTAACCGCCTTATTACAAAAAGACAGGAGCGAAAAATTGAAGACCTTTACTATAGGATTCCCTGACGGTGCGAATGAGGCCAATGAAGCCCAAAAAATTTCGCAGTTTTTAGGGACGGAACACACTTGTTATGATTGCACAATTAATGAAGCCAAATCCATAATCCGGGATTTGCCTTATTATTACGATGAACCTTGTGCCGATATTTCTGCCATTCCAACTATCATGGTGAGTAAATTGGCGCGCCAAAAGGTAACTGTGGCTTTATCTGCGGATGGAGGTGATGAGGTGTTTGCTGGCTATAACGGATATTTTGAAAATTTACGCAGGTGGGCACAAATTAGGCATATTCCAACGTTTTGCAAACCAATAATTGGGGAGATTTTAGAAAATGTAAATAAAATTATTCCATCTCAAAAAATTAATATTAAGCATAAATTATCTGGGTTAGGAAAAACTTTAAAGGATAATTCCCGAAATGCGCTTGCAACTTTCATGAATTGCAGTACTAAAATTCCTGATTCAATTGTTTATAATGTATTAGCTGATAGAAAAAATGAATTAGTTAGAGTCGTTAAAATGGGAGAAATGAATTCTATTTTAGGAACTTTGCAATATTTAGATTACACCAGTACGTTAACGGATTTACTTTTGACCAAAGTTGATAGGGCTTCAATGTCAGTATCTTTGGAAGGGAGGGAACCACTGTTAGATCATAGATTACTTGAGTTTGCAGCACAGTTGCCGCCTAGTTTTAAAAACAATGGGATTCAATCAAAAATTATCCTAAAGGAAATAGTTCATAGAGAAATACCCAAAAAATTAATGGATCGACCAAAAATGGGATTTGATCTCCCTATATATGATTGGTTGAAAGGAGATTTAGAATACTTGATGGCGGAATATTTAAGTACTTCAAAATTAAACGAGCATCAAATTTTTAATCCAAATTATGTGAAAATTTTGATAAGTGAGTTTAAAATGAATAAATTATTGTATAAAGAAATCATTTGGCGTTTGATTGTTTTTCAAATGTGGTATGAAAAATGGATTACCGATTAGCCGTAGTTCAAACTTGTAGATAAATTTAGTTGGTGGTATAATTCTAACATACTTTGGATTCAGATAAAAAAGTGAATGAAAATCACTGCTGTCCTAAACGTTTTTCAAGTATAACAAATTTTGTTGATTATACTGATCTCAACCGTTGTAAAAATGCATTTTTCGATTTTGACCCCTCTTTTATCTAAGTAAACAGACTTAATTGTATATTTTGGGGCTCCCAATGGCTGCTTTTTTCGAAGGGTTTGTTGATGAATTGAATCAGTTCGATTTTTGCAAACAAATGCAAACGCAGCGCATTGATCAAATTGGACAGGTGCCATTTGTACTTGGCCATTTGCTGTAAGGCTTTGAGTAAAACGATGGCAATTAAGGATGTCCATATTTGGATTTTAACAGCATTCGTACTCGTGCCCACAAAAGATTTGATGCGCAAGTGGGATTTGATGTGCTTAAAAAACACCTCAATGTTCCATCGCTCCTTGTATAACTCAGCAACGGTGGCGGCTGTCCACTGTTTATGGTTGGTTAAAAATACCAGTTCTTGTCCAGTTGCGGGATCTATGTATTCTACTCGTCTAAGTGTGTGAGGATAGTTGAAACTGGATTTTTGACCGATGAGTTTGATGTTGTCATCGTGAACAAACCCTGATTCACTGTCCGTTTCATAAGCGGTAGTGACCTCGTAATTCATGTTGTCCTTGGCCCTTGTAACATAATAGATATTTCTGCTGTCCAAATCGTGAAGCCATTTGTAATCAACGTATCCTCGATCAAAAACAACCACGCTACGCGATGGGAAATGGACCAACTTAGCAATTTTACTCTCGTGAACCTTGCCGTCTGTAATGCTTGCAACGTGCGGGATACAGCCCTGATAGTCTAGCACCATATGGATCTTAACGGCTCCTTTGTATTGCCTGAACTTGGCCCAATCAAACACCTTTGCACACAACGGAATGACCGTAGCGTCCATCAAGAACACTTGTCGGGTCAATCTTTTCAAGTTTCTCTTTTGAAATCCCACGTGCTGTCCTAAATGATCGATGACTTCATAAAAGAACTTCTCAAAAAGCCGATGATCCCTGTGTTTGTTGATGTAAGAGACCGACGATTTACTCGGAGCTTGTTTGCAACCAAGGTGATTGATATTGCCCGCTATCGACATCAATCCATTGCTGATGTCTCTACACGAAGCCGCATTACTCAGGTGGCAAAAAAGCATGGTTACCAAGTGCGTCCATGAATCGATGCCTTTGCTATGTTTGTTAGATTCGAGTTCATTTGCCAATTTTTTGAACTTTTCTGCTGGCAACAGTTGAATCATTTGGGCAAGTAGAGTTATTTTTGACATACGCCTTTGGTTTAGTTGTAGTAAACGGAAGATAGGACATTGGTCCTATCTTCGCCAAGGCGGTTAAAAATTTATTTTGGACAGATGTGAAGTATACTAAACTTTATAAAAATATTAAGAATAATTTTTAAATATAATTTTTGATGGAAAATGATACCCAACTGAACTTTGAAAAAACTTGTCCAATTTGTGGAAAAGGAGATTTTAGTTTTAATGTCAATAAAATTCGTAATAATTTTGATTTGGCCGAATGTAAAGAATGTAAATTTAAATTTGCTTTTCCTAGGCCCACTTTGAATTTTATAATTGATTATTATAATAAAATTCCAAACCACAGATTTTTTAAAATTTCCGCGAAAAAGGCATTAAAAGATTGTAAACATATTCTATATCAAATCAAGCGGTATCACCCAAATGCAAAGAGAATATTAGAAATTGGGTGTTCTGCAGGTTATTATTTATTTGCATTTAAAAAATTAGGTTATGAAGTTTATGGAACGGAATTTTCAAGTGATGCAATTTCTTTAGCTAAAGAATGGTTTGATGTTGACATCTTTCTTTCAGAGTTTCCTCCAAATGAACTAAAGGGCTATTTTGATGTGATAATAATTCACCATGTGATTGAACATGTGATTGAACCAAGAATGTTTTTAAAATCAGCGGTTGAATTTTTAAATGATGGAGGAATTTGCATTGTTCAAACACCAAATTATAATTCCATTGGTATGAAAATGTTTAAAGAAAATTATCCTGTTTTATGTCCCCCCGGTCATTTAAATTTTTTTACATCAGAAACTTTAGCAAAAACAATTCCTGAAAATTTCGAAGTTTTATTAAATAATTCGACCAGCTCTGCTAAAAATGATGTATATAATTGGTTTGTTGGCCTAATGGCTTTGATTAAAGTTAAAGAAATTCTAAAACGAAAAGTTTCAAAAGAAATCGTCATTTCTAATTCACCTAACAGTTCTAATAAGCCTATTAGTTCAAATAGAAAATATATTTACCAAAAATTTATGTTGAAATTCACAGAGTTTATACATTTTTTATTAATACCAGTATTTTATTTTCTAGACAAAGTTAACCTAGGAGAAAATTTAGATTTAATAATAAAAAAAAGAAATTTAAAATGAGATTATTTGAAAAATTAAAGTCGATGTTTCATTTACACTATGGAATTGTATTTAAAATTCCGAGGAAAATGGCAAAGCCAATTCTTAGTTTATTTTTTCCTATTGTTAAAGCAATATGGAAATTGCCAAATATTAAAACAATTGAGGATACCATTCTTGAGTTGAAAAATAGTAAAAAATCAATAGCTAGGTTCGGTGATGGAGAAATACAATATATTGTACATAAATTAAATTTAAAGTATCAAGAATATGATAAGAATTTAGCAAATAAGTTGGAAAGCATACTTAAATCAGAATACGAAAATTTGTTAGTTGGTTTGCCAGATGGTTACCGATCTCTTGAGGAAATTGAACCAAATTTTAGGACCTATTGGCGAGCAATGATTGTTTTATATTATCCAGGCTTTTTCAAATTCTTAAATCCTAAAAAACAGTATTATAATGCTAATATTACTAGATTATATTATGGTTATATTGACAAGGAAAAATGTGCGTATCATTTTAAACTTATAAGAAGTCTTTGGGACAATAAGAAAATTGTTTTAATTGAAGGAGAAAAAAGTAGGTTGGGTGCTGGTAATGATTTATTTAGCAATTCTAGTGAATTAAAAAGAATTTTGGCGCCTGCTCATCATGCCTATAGGGAAATTGAAAACTTGCTAAGTGAGGCTTTAAAACAACCTAAAGACTGTTTAGTTTTAGTAGCATTAGGAACTACTGCTAAGGCATTAGTTTTTGATTTAATGAATGAGGGTTATCAGGCAATTGATATTGGTAATTTAGACTTGGAGTATGAATGGTTTAAAAGGGGTGTAAAAGAAAGGATTATTATTCCTGGAAAGTATGTAAGTGAGGTAAAAGGAGGTAGAGTGGTCGCCGATATTGAGGACCCTTTATATCATTCACAAATTATAGCCAGATATACTGGAAATTAACTAATCTTCAATTTTTTAATAATATATTATGATACCTGTAACAAAACCTTTTCTACCTCCCATAGACGAATACAAAGAGTATATTGATGGTATTTATCAAAGACAATGGCTAACAAACAATGGGCCTTTGGTAAATGAACTTGAATTACGTTTAAAGGAATATTTGAATGTTTCTCACCTATTATTCATGAGTAATGGTACTATTGCAATTCAAATAGCTATTAAGGCCTTGAAATTAAAAGGGGAAATTATAACCACTCCTTTTAGTTATGTTGCGACAACTAGTAGTATAGTTTGGGAAAATTGTGAACCAATATTCGTAGACATTGACAGGCATACATTGAATATCGATGCATCGAAAATTGAAGAGGCAATTACAAGTAATACATCAGCTATTTTAGCTACCCATGTATATGGTAATCCATGTGATATTGAAGCCATTCAGGGAATTGCTGAAAAATATGGTTTGAAGGTTATTTACGATGCTGCGCATTGCTTTGGCACAAAGTATAAGGGTAAATCTATTTTCGAATATGGTGATATAAGTACAACAAGTTTTCACGCTACCAAATTGTTTCATACAATAGAAGGTGGAGCGGTATTTTCAACGGACCCTGAATTAGTAGAAGTTATGTCAAACATGCGCAACTTTGGACATAACGGTCCTGAGAATTTTACAGGAATTGGGGTAAATGGAAAAAATTCAGAATTTCATGCCGCTATGGGAATATTGAATCTAAAGTATGTGGATGACATTTTGAATATACGAAAAGATCTTTCCCATTATTACAATGAAACATTGGATGGATTTTCTAAATCCACTCCTAATATATTGATCGGCTCGGAATATAATTATGCTTATTATCCAATAATTTTGCCTTCGGAACATAGACTATTGAAAATTATGAAATTGTTAAATGACAATGAGATTTATCCCAGAAGGTATTTTTATCCGTCATTAAATACTCTAAATTATCTAAATCGCCAAGAGGCGCCCATATCTGAAGATGTCTCAAGACGTGTATTATGTTTACCACTTTTTCATACTTTGTCCAAGGAGGAGATAGATTTTATTGCTAGATTATTATTGAGTGTACAATGTGATAAATAATGAAAACAGCTATAATGCAACCATATTTTTTTCCTTACATAGGATATTTCCAACTTGTCAATGTAGTTGATGATTTTGTGTTTTATGATGATGTTAATTATATAAAAAGAGGATGGGTGAATAGAAATCGTATTCTAAGTAATTCTGAGTCTATATATTTTAACATGCCGTTATCTGGGCCAAGTCAAAATCAATTAATAAATGAAATAAAAGTTGGAGCAATTGATAAAAAATTATTGAAAACTATCGAGATGGCCTACAAGAGAGCACCAAATTATGAAGAGGTAAGTGAACTCGTTAAAACAGTGCTTTCTACCCAAAGTGATAGATTAGTAGATTTTTGTGAAAATTCAATAAAGGCTGTAGCTTGTTATTTAGGACTAAACACAGCTTTTCATAAATCATCAATTGAATTTTCAGATAGCAAAGGACTTGATAAGGCAGAGAGGCTTATAAATATAAGCAAAAAGTTAAATTCTAAGGTATATATCAATGCTAGCGGTGGCAAGGATTTATACGAAAAGGAAGTATTTATACGTGAAGGAATTGAACTGTTTTTTTTAAACACAGATTCTGATATTATTTATAAACAGTTCAATAATGATTTTAATCCTTGGCTCAGCATAATCGATGTACTTATGTTCAACTCAAGAGAGGAAGTTTTGCTCTTTTTAGATAAATATCATTTAACTTAAATGCGAGTAGCGTTTTACACCTCTGGTAAGTCAGGTAGATTGGTTGATTTTTATAAATGGATAAGATATTCTGATTATCCTTTCGAGTTTTGTTATTATGATGGAAACGACAAACGTATAATTGATATACTTAAGTGTAGTTCACCAAACGCAATAATATATGAGCCATCTTTCCAAGATTTACATGTAAAAAGTTCTATATTTTCTCAAAAGTTGAGTGATGAAATACTTTTAAAATTGGAAGAACATTATGTCGATTACTTATTTTGTTTCGGTGATAAACTTTTGAAAGGTGATTTGCTTAAAAAATACAAGGGTAGAATAATTAACTTTCATCCATCATTATTACCTGCTTTTCCTGGTTTGAATGCGGTTGACAAAGCATTAGACAAAAAAGTTAAGTTTTTAGGTAATACAGCACACATAGTCGATGCTGGAATCGATACAGGTCAAATCATTCTGCAGTCGATTTTAAAGATTTCCGATTTCCATAATTACTCTGATTTGTTAAACCAACAACTAATTATGTTGAGATTTATATGGGATTGTCTTGATCGAAAGGAAATAACGATTTTTGGAAGTGAGGGGTTTATTCTCAATCCTAAATTTGAGCCAACATATTCCATTCAATTACTCAGTTTTTAAAATAGAGTTAATGAAATGATTTCTGTAATAATTCCAATCTATAAATCAGAATTATATCTTGAGCAGGCTATTTTGTCTATTTTGGGACAAAGGAATGTTGATATTGAATTGATTCTCGTTAATGATGATTCACCAGATAATTCTGAAGAAGTATGTTCAAAATATTTATTACAGGATAAAAGAGTCAAGTATATTAAGCAATTGAATCAAGGTCCGGCTCATGCTATGAATAATGGAGTTCGGGCATCGAGTGGTGAATTTATTATGTTTTTGGACGGAGATGATTGGATAGATAAGAATTGTTTAGATGAAATAATTTCTGCACAATTAAATTCCAATGCTGACATCGTGTTTTGGAATTACATGAAGGAGTTTGGGACTCATTCAGAAAGAGTCGTACCATTTTGCTCTGAGGCAACTATATTTGAAGGTAAAAATTTAGCATTGCTTCAACGGCGTGTAGTCGGATTAATTAATGATGAGTTGTATAATATTTCTAAGTTTGATCAAATTAGTTCGGGGTGGGGGAAATTATATCGCAGAGATTTATTCGATCAAGACGAATATTGCTTGGTTGGTATAGATGGAAAGGACAATTTTGATACTGAGTTAATTATTAGACTTTTTGCTAAGAGTACTAAAATATTATTTATTAATAGAGATTTCAATCATTATCGAATGTACAATATTAACTCTTTAACTAAAACTTATAAAGGTGGTTTATTTGCGAAACAAAAGCACATGTTTTTATCCTTGTTTAAATTTTTAGAGCAAAATGAATCTGATGAGAGCAGTTATTTGGCTCTAAATAATCGAATCGCCACATGTATATTGAATAATATTTTGAGTATAACATCGCCCAATAATAACACGAACATTTTTCGAAAATTTCGTTTAATTAGAGAAATTCTCCACGACGATTTATACAAAAATTCAATAAGAAAATTTCAATTCCGATTTGTTCGGCCAGTGCATTTCATTTTTTTTAAAATGTGTAGATGGAAGTTTGCTTTAGGAATATTGTGCGCTGCATTCATAATTCGTAAGTTAAAATGAATATTTATTTAGAATTTGGATTTGTGTGATAAAGTCAAAAATGAAATCTGTATTTATTATAAGTCCGGCTCTTACAATGGGAGGTATGCAAAGAGCGAGTTTAAACTTAGCAGAAGGTTTAGCTTCAAAAGGCTATGAAGTTTTTTATATCACTATCCTTAATAAAGAACATTTCTTTTATCCAACTTCTGCTATTAAGGTAATTGAACCAGAAGGCTTCAATTCAAATTCAATAAGTTTTTCTAAGACGATTAATTGGCTTAGAATATTAGTAAAAAAATTCAAACCTGACAAGACGATTGTTTTTAACAAAATTTATGGATCATTTCTAGCTTTTGCATTTTTAGGCACAAATTTCAAATATATATTATCCGAGCGCTCAAGTCCCATGTACAAATGGCCTTTAAAGTTCGAAATATTATGCAAAATTGCTTTTGCATTAAATCCTCCTGAAGCGGTAATTTCTCAAACGCAGATGGCAAGTGAAATGCAACGCCGATATTATCCCTCAAATACGAAAATAAAAGTAATACCCAATGTTCTTCGAAAAGTTAAACTATTTCCTGAAAATAATAGGGAAAAAATAATATTAGGTTTTGGACGGCTATCGGAGCATCAGAAAGGTTTTGATTTATTAATTAAAAGCTATGCGTTATGTCAGAACAAGGATTGGAAACTTGTTTTGATTGGGAGTGAAAATGGTGCGGAACATTTGTTTAATTTGGCATCTAAGTTAAATCTTCGTGACCGAGTTGTGTTCAAAGCATCCTTACTTCAAGTTGATGAAGAATTGTCAAGAGCAGGTATTTTTGTGATTCCGTCCAGAAGTGAAGGTTTCCCCAATGCACTAATAGAAGCAATGGCTGCTGGTCTGCCATGTGTTAGTTTTAAATTTGTTGCAGGGCCAGAAGATATAATTGAAGATGGTGTTAATGGACTTTTAGTCGAAAATGGAAATGTCGAAAAAATGGCTCAAACCATTGATGAATTAATTGAGAATAGTGAATTGCGGATTCGAATTTCCTCTAATGGTATACTTTCAACTAAAAAATTTGAAGTTGAATCTATTATAGTTGAATACGAGAATTTCTTATTTCAGTCATAATGAAACATAATATTGGTGTATTAATTGGTGTATTAATACTTACTGTAAATAATACTTTTATTGGCCATCAAATTGAAAGTGTAATAGTTCAAATACGTGAAAATCAATTTATTTTACTATTTTAGTAATTATATATTACTCCTTTTTGTTCTTTAAAAACATATAATAGACAATAAATGTTAAGTTCATTAAGAAATAAACATTAATTAGATTTATATACCAAATATAAAAATCATCTTTTTGAATTAGGAAATGGAATTCAGAAAAAAATTCATACCAATAAGGAACGAATTGTTTGAGAAAATAAAAATAGATTTTCACCACCCAACATATGTTTAAGTTTGAACAAAGATAGATTAATTATTTTCATGAATGACGTGCCGTCCACTGCAAATTGCAATGGAATTCTGTTCCTCTTATTTCTGGAATTAAAGGATTAAATATATCTTTGTTGCGTATTGAGAAAGAATTATCTTTATTTTTCACAAGGTGGAATAGAATATATTTCGTTTTTCTTGCGTCAGTTGTAATGAAACGACTAAGATAATGTGCGGTATAGTAGGACTCATTAATTATTCTCGGCTTATTACTGAAAGTGATATTACCAGCCTTAATAATAAATTAATTTCCAGAGGACCAGACTCTGAAGGCGTATATGTTTATAAAAATGTAGGTCTTGGCCATAGACGATTATCTATAATTGATTTAGAATCAGGTAATCAACCGATGGTTGATGAAAGTGGCCAAATTGTAATTGTATTCAATGGTGAAATTTATAACTTCATTGAATTAAGGGAAGAACTAGTTCACCAAGGAATTATTTTTCATACTAAAAGTGACACTGAGGTAATTTTAAAAGTTTACAAAAGATATGGCATACAGAAAACACTCGAGTTGCTAGAAGGCATGTTTGCCTTTGCCATTTATGATAGAAATTTAGAGAAAACGATTATAGCACGAGATAAATTTGGTGAAAAGCCATTATATTACCAGCATAATAAGCAATCATTCCTATTTGCATCCGAATTAAAAGCATTAGAGGATTATAGCAATAAGGAGATAGACATAAATGCTTTAAATTTATTTATGTCTTTATCTTATATACCTGCTCCTTGTACAATTTACAATGATATTAGAAAATTAATGCCAGGTAGTTATTGTGAGATTAATAATAATAATGGTGAGATTAAATTTGAAACATACTATGATTTACTAGAACGTATTAAAACTTTAGAACCAATTACAGATTTTGCTAAAGCTTCTAAACAATTAGAGGAATTATTAACAGATGCAGTTAAACATAGAATGGTGTCAGATGTTCCTATTGGGTCATTTTTAAGCGGTGGAATTGATTCAAGTATCATTTCTGCAATCATGGCTAAACTTAATAAGGATAAAATTAATACCTTTTCTATTGGTTTTGTTGAAAAGGATTATGACGAAAGTGAAAGAGCTCAGTTAGTATCTGACAGCATTAAATCTAATCATTTTTTAAAGTTTTTGGATTATAATAGTGTAGTTGACGATATTGATAATATTGTATTATACTATGATGAGCCTTTTGGTGATTCATCTTGCATACCTTCAAATTATGTTGCTAAATTAGCAAGAGGAAAAGTAACTGTTGCTTTAACAGGTGACTGTGCTGATGAGTTATTTGGTGGTTATGAAAAATACCTTGCCCCTTATTATATCAATAGGTTCAAAAAATTACCTTTTACATTAAGGAAAATCTTTACTTGGTTTGTTAATAATTTACCTCATAATAGATTAACCAACGGTATTTTAAGACGATTTAAAAAGGTGATAGAGAATTCAAATCTAAGTAGTTTCGATTTGCATTATAGATTGATGAGCCTTGGAGTAAGCGATGAAGAAAGGAAAGAGTTACTTAATAAAGAATATTTCAAAAATGTTAAACCAATTATAGAAGAAAGGTATAATAGATATAATAATGTAAGTGACCAAGAAAAAGGTTATTATACTGATCTAACTACGGTTTTGGAAGGAGATATGCTGGTAAAAGTGGATAGAATATGTATGAAGAATTCACTTGAAGCAAGGGTCCCCTTTTTAGATTCAAAAATTGTGGAATTTGCATATAGAATTCCTGATAAATTTAAAATAAATGGGCGAAATAAGAAATATATTCTGAAGGAAACATTTAAAGAATACCTTCCCAAAAAAACTCTAAATTACAAAAAACAAGGGTTTGGTGTTCCAGTGGATTATTGGTTAAAAAATCAATTGAAGCAAAAATTTTTGGATTTAGTTAGTTCTGAACTAATTAAAGAGCAAGGTATTTTTAATTATGATTTGATACATAAATGGTTTGATGAACATATTACTGGAAAACAGAATCATAAAGGAAAACTATGGAATCTATATGTTTTTCAATTATGGTATAGCTCTAAAATGAAATGAAGAAAAAAGTATTTCGTATTATAACAGCTCCTGTTTCGATGAATATTATTCTTAAAGGGCAGCTTAGTTTCATGAATCAATTTTTTGATGTGGTTGGAGTTACCAAAAAGGATGATAAGCATTATTCGGAAGTTTCTAAAAGAGAAGGGGTTAGAATGATTCCTATTGATTTTACTAGGATGATTTCACCTTATAAAGATTTGAAGGTTCTTATTGAATTATATTTTATTCTTAAAAGAGAAAAACCTGAAATTGTACATACTCAAACCCCTAAAGCTGGCTTAATAGGACTTTTGGCTGCCAAAATTGCTGGAATTAAAATTAGAGTCCATACAGTTGGAGGTATTCCTTGGATGGAGAGTAAGGGGATTAAAAGAATCTTACTTAAAATGATTGAAAAGTTTACATATTCTCTTGCACATAGAGTTTATCCCAATTCTAAAGGTTTAGAATCATTTATTTTAAGTGAGGCTATTTGCAAGCCCCAAAAGCTAAAGGTGCTGGGGAATGGAGGCTCTAATGGAATCAACACGGATTATTTTATTCGTGATTTAGACCAACGAATTTTACTTCGAGAAAAATATAATATTGATGATGAAACTACTGTTTTAGGTTTTGTTGGAAGGATTGCTAAAGAAAAAGGAATAAATGAATGGTTAGATGTATTTGAAGAAATGAAACTTAAGTACAAGTTAAAAATATTGTTAATAGGCTTATTTGAACAAACAAATGGAATTTTAGGTAACGATGTTAGGTCTAAAATTGAATCAGACCCAGATATTTTATTCTTAGGCAGATTTGATGATGTTCGGCCATATTACTCCATGATGGATATTTTTGTTTTTCCAAGTTATAGGGAAGGATTTCCAAATGCAGTATTGGAGGCTTGTTCAATGGAATTGCCTATTATAGCTACTGATATTAATGGTTGTAATGAAATAATTGAAGACGAAGTAAACGGATTATTAATAGAGCCAAAATCTAGATCATCTTTAAAGAATGCATTAATCAAACTTATTGAAAGCCATGAATTAAGAGGTAATATGGCAAAAGAGGGAAGATTAAAAGTGGTAAATTTATTTAAAAGAGAAATTTTATTCAATGCAATAAAAGATGAGTATGAATCATTTTTAGTCAACAAAGTCAATAGAGATATTTAATGAATTTTAGTTCAATTGTAAAAAATTTACCTGGTTGGCGCACTAAGAAAAAAGTGATTTGTTTTTCTATTGATGACTTCGGAAACATTTTTTTAAATTCTAAGCAAGCAAGAAATGAGTTAGAAAAAGCCGGTTTGCCTGTAAACCAAACTAGGTTTTCACGATTTGATATATTAGAAAATTCTGACGATTTATTAGGACTTTACGAAGTTCTAAGTAGTGTAAGGGATCTTGAGGGAAGAAACCCTTGTTTTACAGCCTTTACTATGTCGGCAAATATTAATTTTGAGGCAATTGAAAAGAATAATTTTACTAAGTATGAGTATGAAACTTTGCCAGAAACTTTTGCAAAATTACCTGGATATGAATCGGCTTGGAAGCACTGGCAAGAAGGAGTAGATAAAAATTTAATAGTACCTGAGTTTCATGGACGAGAGCATTTAAATGTTAACTTTTTAGAAAATGGTTTAAGAGAGAAAAATCCATTTGTAATAGCAAATTTGAAAAATAAGTCATGGGCTGCATTGGGCTATTTTGGAAAAATAGGTTTTACAGAGGCTTACTCCTTTAACAAATTTACAGAAGTTGAACAGCATCGAGAAATTATCTTAGATGGGTTGAAACTATTTAAAAGTATATTTGGTAGAAATGCTCTCCATTTCAATGCACCTGGAGCAAGGGAACACAGCAGTCTTCATCCGATTTTGTTTAGTAATGGAATAAAAATGATAGATTCTGATTTAATTAAAAAAGAACATCAAGGAGATGGGAGGTTTAAAACATTATATTTTCCTTTTGGAGAGAAAACAAAGTCAGGCCTAATTTCAGTTTTTAGAAATTGTGTTTTTGAGCCATCTTTGGCTGAAAATAGGGATTGGGTTGGAAGTTGTTTAAAAGAGATAGACATAGCATTTAAACTGGGTAAACCCGCAAATATAACCAGTCATAGGATTAATTTCGTTGGAGGTATTGAGCAAAAAAATCGAGATGAGGGATTATTGCAATTAAAAAATCTGCTTACTTCTATTGTAAAAAAGTGGCCAGATGTTCAATTTGATGTGATGAGAAATATTATCAAGTAAAGTTTATGAATTTAAGGAAAAAACTATTTCAAATAAAAGATAAAATATTAAATAATTCTTTGATTTTAGATCATTTAAAAGATTTAGATTCTCATTATTTTGATTTTAACAATTCAATTAATTTAAGAGTGAGAGAAGAAAGGCTTTCAAAAATCTTGAATTATGCACATGAAAATGTACCGTATTACAACAAGTTATTGAATCTTGAAATAACTAGCTTTCCAGTTATTAATAAGAGTATCATAAAAGAAAATTATTCTAAATTTATATCCAAAGAATTCGATTTAAATGATTTAAAGTTTGTAACGACCAGTGGTTCAACAGGCACGCCATTTAAATCATATCGAGATGTCGGGAAGATAAGTAGGCATGTTGCAGACAATATTTTTTTTAATAATTTGGCTGGGGCTGATATTGGGTTTAAATTATATTATTTCAGAGTTTGGAATAACATAAATAAAAAGAATTATTTTACAAAAGTTTCTCAAAATATTGAAACAATTGATGCTAGTAATTTTTCAATAGATTATATTAAGTCATTTGTTTCTGAAATTGAAAAAGATAACCAAGAAAAGTACTTCTTATCTTATGCTTCCTCTTATGAGGCGATGGTAGAAGTTATGAAATCTATAAATATTTCTAGAGTGAATTCAAAAGTTAATTGCATACTCTCCATGTCTGAGACTCTGCCAAATCCAGTTAGAGACTATTTGGAAAAAGTATTTTCAACAAAAGTAGTATCAAGATATTCAAACATGGAAAATGGATTTATAGCTCAGCAATGCATAGAGAATAAAGAGGAATATCACTTGAATAATGGGAGCTATTTGGTGGAAGTATTATCGTTAGATGGAGATTTCCCTGCGAATGAGAATGAAATTGGCAGAATAGTTGTTACGGATTTGTTTAATCATGCCATGCCTTTTATAAGATACGATACTGGTGATTTAGGGGTAAAATCAACATCAAATTGTTCTTGCAAGGCTCCAGTTTTATCAAGAGTAGAGGGTAGAAAAACAGATTTTGTTTATGCTACAGATGGGCAAATGTTATCGCCTCATGTAATTACGAATACTATGTGGATATTTGCAGATATAAAGCAATTTCAGTTTATCCAAAAGGGGCAGTTTGAGTATTTATTGAAGATTAACTCAAAAGATTTTGTTGATGAGAATAAAGTTTATAACGAATTTAAGTCATTTCTGGGAAGCGATGCGAATATAAAAATAGAGTATGTTTCGGAAATTCCTTTGTTATCTTCAGGTAAAAGAAAGAAAATAGTTAATGAGTATAAGAAAGTTTAGAACTATAGAAATTTAATAGAATTCACATAATTTAAATTTCACCAATTCATTATTTATGTATGATAAATTTTTTAAAAGGGGATTAGATATTTTAATTAGTTCCCTAATTTTAATATTTTCATTTCCAATTTTCATTTTAGTTTCATTAATCCTAATTTATATTAATAAAGGAAAGCCTTTCTTTTTTCAAATGAGACCAGGATTTAGGGAAAAGCAGATTTATATAATAAAATTCAAATCGATGACAGATGAAAAAGGCCCAGATGGGAATCTTTTACCTGACATTGAACGTATGACCTCATTTGGCAATTTTTTGCGAAAAACCTCGATTGACGAACTACCTCAATTGGTTAACGTATTGAAAGGCGACATGAGTTTGGTTGGGCCAAGACCGTTATTGTTTAAGTATATTCCCTTGTATACAGAAGATCAAAGACGCAGGCATAATGTTAAACCAGGAATTACGGGTTTGGCACAAGTAAGTGGAAGAAACAGCATAAGTTGGACTGAAAAGTTTAAACATGATATTTATTATGTAGATAATCTATCATTTTTGTTAGATATTAAAATTTTATTTCTCACTTTTAAAAAGGTATTGGTTAGCGAAGGGATAAACCAAAGTGAGGAAAGACCGATGTCTCCTTTCAATGGTAAAAATTAAATTATGAAAATATTAATTACAGGTGTGGGTGGCCCAACTCCACGGAGTTTTTCAATTGCCTTAAAAAAGTACAGTGGGTATAAAACCTACGAACTTATTGCTACTGATATTAATCCTTTATCAATGGGTTTATATCAATCAGATTTGTTTAATAAGTCATATGTGATTCCAAGATGTAATGAGGCAACTTATTGGGATAAAATTAATGAAATTGTTAGAACTAATCAAATTGAATTGGCTGTTATACTTCCAGAATTGGAAGTAATGGAATGGAGCAAAAGGGCAGAAGAGGGTAAGTTGCCATGTAAAGCATTATTGCCTGGAAGTAAAATTGCAGGGCTATTAGTTGATAAGGCAAAAATGACCGAGTTATTAGATTCATTAGACTTGGTTCCACCTTCGGTTGAATTTGATAGAAATACTACTGATTTTACAAATGTATTCAATAAATTAGGAAATGATTTTTGGGTGAGAAGCTCAAGTGGAACATCTGGATTGGGTTCCTTAAGAGTTGATGGTGAAGAATCATTAAAGAATTGGGTTCAAATTAATCCAGGTGTAAAAACCTTTTTAGCTAGTAAGTTTTTACCTGGTCGTAACTTAGCGTGTAAATTATTGTACTTCAACGGCGAACTCATCCGTTCAGCTTGTGGCGAAAGGGTAAATTACATAATGGCAAAGGTTGCTCCATCAGGTATTACTGGTAATACTTCATTTGGTCGTTTATTAAATGAACCTAAATTGGTTGAAGTAGCTACCAAAGCAATGGAGGAATTGTTTAAGGTATCTGACAGTCCAAAGCATGGTTTCTTTACGGTTGATTTTAAAGAAGACGCAGATGGAACTCCGTACATAACTGAAGTAAATGTAAGGCACGTTGCCTTTACCCAATGTTTTGCTGCTGGAGGGGCTAACTTTGCAGAAGATACCATCAGAATAATGGACGAAGATCCGAATTATGATTACAATTATAAAATGTACGAATTCGAAGAAGGATTAATTTTCTTAAGAGATGTTGATTCATTACCTATTATGATGAGAGAAGAGAACCTTTTGAAATTATAGATTTAGAAATATTTGAATAATTAATGACAAACCCCAAAATATGGCTCTCTTCCCCGCACATGGGTGGCAAGGAGCAAGAATTTGTAAAAGAAGCTTTTGATACCAATTGGGTAGCACCGTTGGGGCCAAATGTAGATGGATTGGAGCAGGATTTAGCCAGTTTTACAGGTGCTAAATACGCGGCAGTCTTAAACTCCGGAACCTCGGCCATTCATTTAGCCTTAATTATGTTAGGTGTAAAAGCAGGCGATTATGTATTATGCCAAAGTTTTACTTTTAGTGCCTCTGCCAATCCAATTGTTTACCAAGGTGCCATACCTGTATTTATAGATTCGGAAAAAGATACTTGGAACATGAGTCCGGAGTTTTTAGAAGAAGCCATCCTAAAGCTCAAAACCCATAACGCAAAACCAAAAGCCATCATTCCTGTCCATTTATATGGCCTTCCGGCTAAAATGGATGAGATAATGGCCATAGCTAAAAAGTATGATATACCTGTGATCGAAGACGCTGCGGAGGCATTAGGTTCAACCATAAATGGAAAAGCTTGCGGTACTTTTGGTCAGTTGGGTGTTTTATCTTTTAATGGAAATAAAATAATCACTACTTCGGGTGGTGGTGCTTTAATTTCGGATGATGAGAATTATATAAAACAAGCTCGGTTTTTAGCCACTCAAGCGCGCGATAATGCTCCCCATTACCAACACTCGCACATAGGTTATAATTACCGCATGAGTAATATTACAGCAGGTATTGGTCGCGGACAAATGCTAGTATTAAACGAACGAGTTGCCCAGCGCAGGGCCAATTTTGAATTTTATAAAAAGGCTTTTGCAGGCTTTGAAGGCATTAGCTTTGTGGAAGAGTTACCTGGAGCATATGCTAATCGTTGGTTAAGCTGTATTTTAGTAGATGCCAATAAAACGGTTGGCGTTACAAGAGAAGATATTCGTTTAGCTCTAGAAAAAGAAAATATAGAATGTCGTCCATTATGGAAGCCTATGCACTTACAACCTGTATTTGCCGATGCTCCCTTTTTTGGAGATGGCACTTCCGAAAAATTATTTGAAGATGGCTTGTGTTTGCCAAGTGGTTCAAACCTTACGCCACAAAATTTAGATAGGGTAGTTAAAAATATTTGGGAATTGTTTTAGAAAAAATGCTAAAAATATTAACAATAGTTGGTGCCAGGCCACAATTTGTAAAGGCAGCCGCGCTTTCAAGAGAATTTAAAAAGTACAGTGAAATTAAGGAAGTAATTATTCACACCGGTCAACATTTTGATGAAAATATGTCGTCCATTTTTTTTAGTGAAATGGAAATTCCTGCACCTGCCTATAATTTGAATATCAATGGACTAGGACATGGGGCTATGACAGGTCAAATGTTAGAAGGGATTGAAAAAATTATCATAACAGAAAAGCCTGATTTTGTTTTGGTGTATGGAGATACAAATAGTACGATAGCAGGGGCTCTGGCCGCCAAAAAATTGCATGTAAAGGTTATTCATGTTGAGGCGGGACTTCGCAGTTTTAACATGCAAATGCCAGAAGAAATTAATAGAATTCTTACAGATAGAATCAGTGATTTCCTCTTTTGCCCAACAGACACTGCAGTTCAGAATTTGAAAAATGAAGGATATGATAATATCAAAGCTACCATACTTAAATGTGGCGACGTAATGGAAGATACAGCAAGGTATTATGCCATTAAGTCGGATTCGAAATCAACGATAATGAGCCATTTAAATTTAGCTAATATACCATTTATTTTAGGTACAATTCATAGGGCTGAAAACACAGATAATCCAGAAAATTTGAGAAATATTGTTCAAGCTCTCAATCAAATAAATGAACATACGAAGGTTGTTGTTCCAATTCATCCTAGAACAAAGCAAATTATTGAAAACAACCAACTGGCTACTCATTTTACGATTACTGAACCATTGGGATACTTTGATATGATTACCCTTTTGAAAAATTGTTCCATGGTGATTACCGATAGTGGTGGCTTGCAAAAGGAGGCATTCTTTTTTAGAAAATACTGTATTACCATGCGCGAACAAACAGAGTGGGTTGAACTTGTAACAAATGGATACAATTTTATTGCAAGTACTAATTTAGACACTATTTTTTCTCACTACCAAAAACTAATCAATCAAAACTTTCCTCCAGCATTAAATTTGTATGGAGATGGCGGGGCATGTAAATCTATTTGTGACGCCATAATAAATTTAAACAAATGAAAGAATTAAAATTTGCCGTTGTAGGCTTTGGACATATTGGAAAAAGACACGCAACCATTGCCAATGAATATCTTGGATGTAAAGTGGTGGCAGTAGTTGATATAAACCCTGAAGCAGTTAAACATGAGCTATTTCCTAAAGATGCAAAATATTTTGCAAGTATTGATGAATTTATGGATGCTAAAATGGAAGTTGATGTTGTAAATATTGCAACTCCAAATGGCTACCATTGCCCATATGCAATCAAAGCACTAGATGCTGGGTATCATGTGGTGATAGAAAAGCCAATGGGATTAAGCAAAGCAGAATGTGAGGCTGTAATTTCTAAGTCCCTTCAAATGAGCAAACAGGTATTTGTAGTGAAACAAAACAGATACAGTCCACCAAGTAAATGGATGAAGGAGATTGTAAGTAATAGAACTATTGGAGAGGTTTTAATGGTTCAGGTGAATTGCTATTGGAACAGGGATGACAGATATTATAAACTAGGAGGATGGAAGGGGACACTTAATTTAGATGGCGGCACCTTATTCACTCAATTTTCTCATTTTATCGATATCATGTATTGGGTTTTTGGAGACATTAAAAACGTAAAGGCAATTTTTGCGGATTTTAACCATTCAAACAATACTTATTTTGAGGATAGTGGTGTTGTCAATTTTGAGTTTGTTAATGGAGGATTAGGTTGCATTAATTTTAGTACCTCGGTTTGGGATACCAATATGGAAAGTAGTATTACTGTGGTTGGAACCAAAGGTAGTTTTAAAGTTGGTGGACAGTATATGAATGAGGTTGAATATTGCCATATTGAAAATTATTCAATGCCTGAACTACCACCAACAAATGCTCCAAATGATTATGGACCATTTAAAGGAAGTGCTGCAAATCATCATTATGTGATTGAAAATGTGGTAAATACCTTGGAAGGGAGAGATACCATTACTGCTAATGCCTTAGAAGGATTAAAAGTGGTAGATATAATAGAGCGTATTTACGAATCGAGAGATTTGAAGAAATTAAAAGGATAAATGAGTTCACGCAGATTTAGCTGATTTGAGCAGATTTATTAGATAAAAATCTTGTAATCCTCCACTCACTAGTGCAATCTGCGTGATAATAGAAACAAATATGAAAAACTATTATTCCCACGAAACAGCTGTTGTAGATGAAGGCTGCACTATAGGAGAAGGTGTTAAAATTTGGCATTTCTCTCACATAATGCTTAATTGTGTTATTGGAGATAAATGTAATATTGGCCAAAACGTGGTGATTTCTCCAGATGTGGTGCTAGGCAAGAATGTGAAAATTCAAAACAATGTGTCTATCTATACAGGTGTAATTTGTCAAGATGATGTGTTTTTGGGACCGAGTATGGTTTTCACCAATGTGATTAATCCGCGCAGTGCTGTAAATCGTAAAAATGAGTATGCCAAAACGATTGTAAAAAAAGGAGCGAGTATTGGAGCCAATGCCACCATAGTTTGTGGCAATAACATTGGAAGTTATGCGCTAATCGGTGCTGGAGCTGTTGTCACCAAGGATGTTCCAAATTACGCGCTTTTGGTGGGTAATCCGGCAAGGCAAATAGGTTGGGTAAGTGAGTATGGCCATCGTTTAGAGTTCAACGAAAAGGGAATAGCCACTTGTCCAGAATCCAAACAAGAGTATAAAATTACAAACGAATCGGTAGAAAGAATTAAATGAACAACAACATACAAATGGTTGACTTAAAAAGTCAATACCAAAACATTAAGAGTGAAATAAATGAAGCCATTTTAAAGGTAATTGAAAATGGACAGTTTATAAAGGGTCCAGATGTTAAGATATTTGAAGACAATCTGAAATCATATCTCAATGTCAAACATGTAATAGCCTGTGCCAATGGAACAGATGCTTTGCAAATTGCCATGATGGCATTGAAGTTAAGGCCGGGTGATGAGATAATAGTACCGGTATTCACATATATTGCTACGGCGGAGGTGATAGGGTTGTTGGGTTTAAAACCCGTAATGGTAGATGTTGAGCTCGACACCTTTTGCATCGATGTAGCAAAAATAGAAAATGTTATAACTACAAAAACCAAAGCCATCGTTCCCGTTCATTTGTTTGGTCAATGCGCCAATATGGATGAAATAATGGAATTAGCTCAAAAATATAATTTATTTGTTATCGAAGATACTGCCCAAGCTATTGGTTCAAAATATACATTTCAGAATGGAACTGTAGTGAGTGCCGGATGTATTGGTGATATTGGCACTACCAGTTTCTTTCCAAGTAAAAACTTGGGTTGTTACGGTGACGGGGGTGCTTTGTTTACCAATGATGATGCCTTGGCGCAAAAATTACGAATGATTTGCAACCATGGTCAGAAAGTGCAATATGTGCACGACATTATTGGCGTCAATAGTAGGTTGGACACCATTCAGGCGGCTATTTTGAATGTCAAATTGGGTCAACTGCGGAACTATGAAAATTCGAGAAATCAAGCGGCTCACTGGTATGATGAATTACTCGGTAAATTGGATTGGTTCGAAATTCCTAGAAGGAGTAATAGCTCCACCCATGTATTCCATCAGTATACCATTAAAATTAAAGAAGGAAGAGAAAAAAGAGATGCGTTGAAAGCTGAACTTAGTAAACGTGGAATACCCACTATGGTTTATTATCCCATTCCTTTGCATCAGCAGAAAGCGTTTGAAACCGAAAATTATCCATTGGGCTCTTTTCCAGTAAGTGAAGCACTTTGTGATGTCGTATTATCGCTGCCCATTCATACAGAAATGAATTATGAAATGGTACAAGAAATCGCTCAGAATCTAATTCAAGTATATCAAGAACTGAATTAATGGATCAATTTACAAATAGAATTTCCCAAAGCAGTTTTTTAATCACCGGTGGTGCTGGATTTATCGGTGCCAACTTGGTAGAGTTGTTATTGGGTTTGGGGGCCAAAAAGGTTCGGGTATTGGACAATCTGTCTAATGGGTATTATACCAATATTGAAGGGTTTGTGGGTCTTCCGAACTTTGAGTTTATGGAAGGCGATATCCGCAACATCGAAACCTGCAGAAAGGCCGTGGCGGGTATAGATTATATCAGCCATCAGGCGGCTTTGGGCTCGGTGCCAAGGTCGGTGGAAGATCCCGTAACCTCGAATGATGTGAATATAGGCGGTCATTTGAACATGCTGGTGGTGGCGAAAGAGTCGCCTACTTTAAAGCGGATGGTCTATGCGGCCAGTTCTTCGAGTTTTGGCGATAGCGAAGCGCTTCCCAAGGTAGAAGGAAACGAAGGCAAGCCACTTTCCCCATATGCTGTTACTAAATGGGTGAATGAACTGTATGGTGATGTTTTTAGTAGGGTTTATGGATTGCACACAGTGGGGTTGAGATATTTCAATATTTTCGGTCCAAAGCAAAATCCAAACAATCCGTATGCGGCGGTTATTCCCTTGTTTATGAAAGCGGCTACGGAAGGAACATCGCCGAAGATCAATGGTGATGGAACCAATTCACGTGATTTTACTTTTGTGCAAAATGCGTTGCAAGCGAATATCAAGGCCATGTTGGACACTGAAAGTTTGACCAAACATGAGGTAGTGAATATTGCAGTGGGTGATCGTACCAATTTGGTGCAGCTGTGGGATGCCATTGCAACAGCGGCAGGAACGGAAGTTCAACCCACCTTTGGACCTCCAAGGGCAGGGGATATCCCTCACAGCTTGGCATCGATAGAAAAAGCGAAGAAGTTGTTTGGATATGATCCGCAGTTTCGTTTACGCGATGGTATCAAGATAACCTTTGATTGGTTTAGTGAAGAATACAAAAAATAATTCATTCATAAATTAAATGCATAAAGAGCCCCGTATTTTTGCGGGGCTCTTTATGCATTTAGTAACTCTCATTCATGTATAGAAAAATAGGAAAACGCTTTTTTGATTTGTTGCTATCGACATGTTTGTTGATAGCGCTTTCTCCAATATTATTGATTACTTGTGTGGTATTGTTCTGGCAAAATAAGGGAAAGGTTTTCTTTTTCCAGGAGCGCCCTGGGAAGGATGCGCGTCCGTTTTTTATCATCAAGTTTAAATCCATGACGGATTCTAGGGATGCAGAAGGGGATTTGTTGCCAGATAATCTACGAATTACCTTGTTCGGTGGTTTGGTGAGAAAATTATCGATTGATGAATTGCCTCAGATAATCAATGTAATGAAAGGCGATTTGAGTTTGATTGGTCCCCGTCCGTTATTATTTAAATACATCCCTTTGTATTCTGAAACGCAGATGCGTAGACATGAAGTAAGGCCGGGTATCACAGGGTGGGCGCAGGTGAATGGACGAAATAGCATCAGCTGGACAGAGAAATTTGCCAAGGATGTTGAGTATGTGAATCGAGTAGGCTTCTTATTAGATTGTAAGATTGTCTATCTCACAATTTTGAAGATTGTCCAACGTGAGGGTGTAAATCAAACTGCGGATCGCCCTATGGAGCCGTTCAACGGATCGAATTGATTACTTGATTAGTGGTTTTTAATGTATAACTCAGCCATCTTGCCAAGTTGTTTCATTGTTTGGTCCAAAAGTTTGATACTACCCGTTTGTTGTGGTATTTTTGTAATTAAAGTTGCTTATGTCAAATTCAATCCTCAGAATTCTTTTTAAACCCACAGTCAATGTTGGCTGGTTAATCATTTTGGTGCTCATCGCCTCCTTCTCCACAGGGTGCTACAGCTACAAAGAACAGATTCTGTTCCAAGGATTGAAAGATACAGCCTGCGCAATTGCTGATACCCGAGAAAAGCCCATAATTCAATCGGGAGATCAACTGTCTATTTTGGTCTTTGGTCTCGACGAAAAAACCACTGCATATTTCAATACACCCATGGGGATTGGGCCCAATGGTAACAATCAAATGCTTGCGCAGACAAGTCAGCAAGGTGGAGGGATTTTTGGTTATGTGGTTGGAGAAGATGGGAACATTGCGTTCCCTAAATTGGGTTTAATACATGTGGTTGGCTATGATCAAAATCGTCTAAGAGATAGCTTACAGTCTTGGTTGTCTCCGTGGGTAAAAGATCCTGCGGTTATCGTGCGTTTGATGAACTTTCGTGTGACCTACATCACCTCAGACCGTGCGCAAACCATCAATCTACTCAATAATCAAAACGATATTTTGCAATTCTTGGGCATGGTCAATGGCATCACATGGACAGACCGCAAAGACAATGTATTGGTGATTCGGCAAGAGAATGGCGTGAGGCAAGTATATCATGTGGATCTTACATCCCAAGATGTTTTTACCAGTCCCGTCTTTTACCTCAAGCCCAACGATGTGATTTATGTAGAGCCCAACAAACGTAAATTTATAGATACCAATGCCCAATTAATTTCAATAGTTACCAGCATCACCAGTACCTTGAGCATTTTAGTTTTATTTGTCAATAGTTTGAGATAATTTCATGCGCAACAACCCAACCGAAATCGACGAACAGGCCAAGAAAGGTCAGAATATATTGCCTGTCATTTTACGTGACTACCTGCCCTATTGGCCGGTGATCCTGGCTGCTATCTTGCTGGGGTACTTTGCAAGCACTTTGTATTTGCGCTACACCAAGCCCACCTATGCCATTGCCTCCACCGTCATGATCAAAAATGACGATAAAAGTGCCGATAACCTCATCAAACAAGCCATGGGTGAAGGCAAAAGTTCCACTGATGATGAAGTAGAAATCATCAAAGGGCGCCGCGTGTTGGAAAAAGCCGTGGAATTGGCCAATTATTTTTACGAAATCCGGCTGTACGGCAAAGTAAACCATTCAGTTTTGTCTGTTGAACAAAGTCCCGTTCACCTGATATTCCTCAAGCCTGATTCCATCAAACCCTTTGAGGTTCAATTCAATATAACGGAGGATGGCAAGAACGTGGTGGTGAATGGCAAACAACGCTATCCCATCGGGGTATTGATCAACCTCAAGGGCAATCCCATGGTCATAAAACGCAATGTATCTGTGGGTGTCGAGTCCCTTACAGCCAATGGCACATTGGAATGTCGTTTGTTGGTCTTCTCAAAAGAACAACGTACCAATGCATTATCAAAGAATTTTACCGCTACCACGAGCAAGAAAAACTCACTGGTGGTCATGAATTTGAAATCAGATTGGGAAGAAGGGGGGGTGAAATTGCTTTCTGCGATCATTGATGCCTATACACTGGAATCTCAGGATGAGAAGCGACGCATGTCGGAGTTCACCATGGATTTCATCGACTCCCGTTTGGCCTATTTGGGCGATGATTTGGACAGCATTGAAAAGGAGTTGGAAGTATTCAAATCCAAAAACAGTTTGCAGGTTCTGAGTACAGAAACACAGCGAATTCTTAACAAAGTGCAATTGGGCGACCAAAAAGCCGTGGAATTGGATTTGCAACTGATGGTCTTGGAAGATTTGGAAAAGTATGTTTTGGGCAAAATCAAGAACCCAACCATGGCCCCCTATTCGGCGGGTTTGACCCAAGTGGATTTGAACGGCTATTTTTCTGATTTGATCAAAATCGAAAAAGAGTTCCAGGTGTTGAAGGAAACCAATGGTCCCAAGAGCGATGTGGTGTTGATTGCCAGAAGGCAAATTGAAACCACAAAGAATTTGTTGTTGGAGACGGTGCGGAATACCTATGAGAGTGTGAAATTGCTCAAACAACGCGCAGACCGTGATTTCAATAGATCTACATCTGCCTATGGCAATTTGATCAAAGTGATCCCAAGCAAAGAGCGTCAATTGATTAATATCACCCGTCAGCAAGAAATCAAGAGTGCCCTTTTTACCTATTTGTTGGAGCGCCGAGAAGAAGCGGCCATTTCGGCGGCGGGCAAACTCAGTGACTTGCGCATCATAGAGTTTCCAAGGTCGAAAGGGGTCATAAGCCCAAAGGCAGCAAGTGTTTACGGTATTTCAATCCTGGGCCTTGTTTCATTAGTCATCGGTATTCTTTTCGTCAAATCGGCCCTGAACAATAAGATTACCAGCAAAGTCGATATTGAAGAAAGAACCGGCCTGCCGGTCTTGGGTGAAATCATGCAAGCAGAAACAGACAGTCCGTTGGTGATGAAGGAAGGCAACCGGAGTTTGATTGCTGAACAATTCCGGGGATTGCGCACCAGCTTAGGCTACATGGGTGATGGCAGTGGCAAGAACAAGATTTTGGTAAGTTCAAGTATTCCCGGTGAGGGCAAGAGCTTTGTGTCTACCAACATCGCCATCAGTTATGCGTTAACGGGCCAGAAATCGGTGTTGATAGAAAGTGATTTGCGCAAACCCAACATTGCCAAACACTTTGATATTTCCAAGCGCATTGGATTGAGTACCTATTTGAATGGAAATGCTACATTGGAAGAAATTGTGATCCCCACCCACATCGATAATCTGTATGTGATTGCGGCTGGGCCCATTCCACCCAACCCAGTAGAATTGATGATGAATGGGAAATACCAGCATTTGATTGAACAATTGGGCGAATTGTATGATCACGTGGTGATTGACTGTCCCCCCATTGGCCTGGTGACCGATGCCGAAATTTTGGGCAAGTGGGTGGACGCCTGTGTGTTTATCGTGAGGCATCAGTACACCCCCAAACAGGCCATCAGCAACCTATTGGATCGTTTGTACAAGGGTGAAAAGTTTAACCGAATGGCGATTGTGATGAATGGTTTGAAGGGCGGTATCAGCGGTTATGGTTACGGATATGGATATGGTTATGGCTATGGGTACGGATATGGCTATGGAAATTATGGCGGATACGGTTATGGTTACTATGGCAATGAGCAAAAAACCAAGCGTGTATGGTGGAAAGAGGCCTACAAAGTGGTGGTAATTCCATTCTTCGCCTTTTTGGGCATCAAGTCAAAAGTCCGTTAAGGGGGTTCCTTGAAAATCTTCGTGAACAGCTCAAGTGAGTTGGTGGGAGATTTTGGCCTAGCGCGGCTGAATGTTAGTTTTGTGTTACTGTGAATCGGCTGAGAGCATTGAGAATCAATAATACCCGTTGGATCGTCTTACTGTTAGACACGGCCCTGTGCGTTGCATCGGTGGTTCTAACCTCTGCGTTGTTCTATTTTCATCAACCCATTGACCACATCCTTGCGCAATCGTGGCTGCATTTGCAGGTGACGGTTCCGTTGACTTTGGCGGTGCATTTGCTAATCAGACCCCATACAGGGATCATCCGTCAAACGGCCATGTATGATTTGGTTAAGGTTTTTGTATCGCGGGTGGTTGTGTTGTCGTTGGGATTGGTTTGGGTTTTTGAATTGCATCAACGGGGCAGTGTGGAAATCCTCTATGCCATCTTGGTGGTAGATTTCATGCTGAGTACATTGCTGTTGATCGCATTGCGTTTGTTAGTGAAGTGGTTGTTTGGGTTGATTGCATCGGAAGTTGCAGTAAAGCCTGCAGCCCTGATTTATGGCGTGGGTGATTCGGGCAATGTTACATACAATGCACTGAGAACAAAATTCAAAGTGCTTGCCTTTGTGGATGACGACAAAAGCAAACAGGGTAAGCGTTTTCATGGCAAGCGCATATTGTCTATGGAGCAGGCGGAGGCAGAATTCATGGCTTCGGGCAAACTGTCGGTACTGATTTTGGCAATACACGGTATTTCAGCCAACAGAAAGAGAGAGGTCGCAGCGCTATGCATGGCCAATGGCATCAAGTTGCAGCTGGTTCCCAAGCTTGAAGACATGCTATCGCAAGGGGTGTCTATGGGCAATCTTCGCACGTTGGATGTACAAGAATTGTTGGGAAGGGATCCCATTGTACTGGAACAGAAGAATGTGTCGAATGCGTTGTTTGGAAAGTGTATTTTGATTACCGGCGCGGCGGGCAGCATTGGTTCTGAGATTGGTAGACAGGTTTTGGGTTTTTGGCCTTCTAAGGTCATTTATTTGGACCAAGCTGAAACGCCATTGTTTCATTTGGAGCGCGAGCTTGGGGGTTTGGGTGCCTATATGGGAATCCCGAAAGTGTATGCAGTGGCAGATATATGTCAAACCTCGGTGATGCGTCAGCTTTTTGAGTCGCATCAAATTGATGTGGTATTTCACGCGGCGGCCTACAAGCATGTGCCTTTGATGGAGGAGAATCCTGTGCAAGCCCTATCGGTGAATACCTGGGGGTCGGCACAGTTGGCTGAGTTGGCCATGGAATTTGGTATTAGTAAATTCGTACAAGTCAGTACCGACAAGGCGGTGAATCCCACCAATGTGATGGGTGGCAGTAAACGGGCGGCTGAGCGTTACATACAATCGTTGAGTACCTTGGGAAGAACCCAATTCATTACCACGCGGTTTGGGAATGTGTTGGGCAGCAATGGCTCTGTGATACCCTTGTTCCAAGAACAATTGAATCAAGGGGGACCTTTGACGGTGACCCACCCAGATATAACAAGGTATTTTATGACCATTCCCGAGGCCTGTTCTTTGGTGTTGGAAGCGGGGGCCATGGGGAAAGGTGGGGAGATTTATGTGTTCGACATGGGTTCGCCAGTGAAAATTAGGGATTTGGCGGAAAACATGATCCGGTTGCGGGGATTGAAACCGTATTTGGATGTGAACATCGTGTATACGGGCTTAAGACCTGGAGAGAAGTTGTACGAAGAGTTGCTCAGTGATGCGGAGACAACAATGCCCACCAATCATCCCAAGATCATGGTGGCAAAAGTAACGGAAAATGACCCTTCATTTTTCCAAACAGAATGGCGTACTTTGCGTGAATTGATTGAAAGTGGGGAATCTGCGAAGGTTTTGGTTTCCTGGTTAAAAAAACTGGTGCCCGAATACATTTCAGAGAATTCACCCTATGAATCGATCGATCAAAGCAATTCTGTGAGTCAGCCCGTGTTAAATATGGTTCAACAGCCACTGATCGTATCTTCTTATGCGAAGAGCCACACCAAGCGTTGGTTTGATTTGGTGTTTACGCTCTGTGTATTGCCGGTGGCATGCCTCATATTGTTGCCTTTTTGCTTGGTGTATCCGTTCTTTGGTGGCTGGGATTTGATTTTTCGTCATCATCGGATTGGGCATGGCGGTCGCAATTTCTATTTATACAAAATTCGCAGCCTAAAGCGAAACCACAACAACCCACGTGCCGGCATGGTGAAAGGGGATGGTACAACCATTCCTGTTTTGGGAAAGTGTTTGCGCCAAACGCATTTGGATGAGCTTCCTCAGATTTGGAATATTTTGCGTGGCGACATGAGTTGGGTGGGGCCAAGGCCAGAACAAATTGCGTTCGTGGAAGCATTCAAAGAAAAATACCCTGCCTACGATGCACGTCACGCTGTGCGCCCTGGCATAACGGGTTTGGCCCAAATACACAACCCAGATGCCACGCTGGACGATCACCAAGAGAAATTGATCCATGATTTGGCTTACATACAAACGGCAAGTTTGTGGCTAGACATACAAATTCTTTGGAAGAGTTTGGTGGTGGTGTTGAAACATTAGTCTCGGTTCCGGGAATTGTCGTAATTTTGGTTCAGCATGTGTAAATATATTCGTTTTGTCATTTTGTTTTTTGGGTTGATATCCCAAGCGGCCTTGGCCCAAGGTTGGCTGGGTAAAGACCTCAGCAACATCAATGTAAAAGACCTCACAAACTCCCAGCGTGATGAGGTGTTGCGCGCGGCCAAGCGCCAGGGGTTCAATGAAGCCGATTTGGAAGCCATGGCCCGGGCGAGAGGCATGAACGTGGATGAAATCAAGCAAAGCCAGAGCAAGGTAGAAGATCCAAGTAAAAGCGCCGATTCATCGATGATGAAAAAAAATGGGGTCACCGAGAACGTGCTCCAGAGTACGGTGGCCATCTATGGACAAGAATTGTTCGAAAGCAATGCCATGGGCTTTGCCCCCAGTTTGAACTTGGCACCCACGGCTGGATATATTTTGGGTCCCAATGATCGCCTTTCTATCCGCATTTATGGCCTGCAAGAACAATCCATGAATGTAACGGTGGCCAACAACGGCACTGTGGTGGTGCCCTATGGCGGAAAGTTGACCTTGAGCGGCCTTACTTTGTCTGAAGCAGAGCGCGCTTTGGCCAACCAATTGAAAAAATACGGGTTTGCCTCTTTGGGCACTGGTGAGAGTCATCTGAAAATTCAGATCATGGAGTTTCGCACCATCCAAGTGATGGTTTGGGGCGCCAAACAATCGGGGGCCTATTACCTGCCCTCTTTGGGTACTGCGTTTCACGCGCTGTTTGCTTCGGGCGGACCGGGTTTGAACCGGAGTTACCGAAATATTCATGTGATCCGCAATGGCAAAACCATTCGGGTGATAGATTTGTATGAGTTTTTGTCGCGCGGTTCCCGTGTTTCAGACATTACGCTGCAAGACAACGACATCGTATTTATACCCTATTACGATCGCCGTGTAAGGTTGCGCGGGGAGGTAAAAACCCCTGCTGTGTATGAGTTGTTGCCTACGGAGCAGCTGCAAGATGCCTTGAGCTATGCGGGTGGGTTTACAGAAATTGCTTACCGCGATGTGGTGGAAGTATTGCGCTATGGTGGGGTAGAAAAGGAATTGTTTTCAGTTCGCGCGGCCGATTTGGGTGCGTTTCAGTTGAAAGGTTCTGAGATTGTGACGGTTTCGTCCATTGCGGATCGCTTCAAAAACCGCATCAGAGTGGATGGGGCGGTAGAGCGTCCAGGCTATTATTCCATGGCAGCGGGCATCGATTTAAAACAAGCCATTGAAAATGCCGGTGGGTTGAAACCCAATGCCGTAAGGTCGTATGTGCTTCTGTACAGAGATCCCCGAGATGGGCGGAGAGAATATTTGGGTTATGCATTGGTATCGGTGATGCAAGGCACTGTGAGCGTGGCATTGCAAGAGAACGACGTGATTTTGGTGGGGGATAGCTTGGAAATGAATGTAAAAGACCAAGTTTTTGTGTTTGGGGATGTGAATCGCCCCGGGGGAGTTGCCTTTGGTTCTGGGCTGTCGGTAGCGAAGGTGTTGTTTATGGCTGGTGGGTTTGAGCAAGAGGCATTGACCAGCAAGGTGATTGTGTCGCGGAAGGTGGAAGACGAGAGTCAGTTGGCCACAGTGAGTGTCTTAAGTGCGCGTCGTGATTTTTGGAATGATGCTGAATTGAATAATTACCTGCTTCAACCGGGGGATGTGGTAACCGTGAGTAGAAATCCCAATTACAGAGACCAGGTTTATGTGAGCTGTGAGGGCGAGTTCAAGGTGCCTGGGGTATATCCAATGTCGTCCAGAAAACAAACCTTGTTTGATATTTATACCCAGGCGGGTGGTAGTACCATTTATGGCAGTGTGGAGGGCAGTTTGGTCATCCGTCAGCGTAAGGCAGAATTGGCCACAAAAGTATCAGAACGCTTGAAGGCCAAGGTGTTGAACGAATTGTATATGGAAGATGCCGAGGGCCAACGGAAGTCGATGGAATTGCTGCAGGATAGTTTTTCCTTTGATACCATTGTGATTGGCGGGGGCAACCGGAAGTTTGAGGTTACTGCGAAGTCGTTTTACCTGCAACCAGGGGATCGCTTCATCATTCCCACCATTGAATCCACGGTGAGAATCTTGGGTGAGGTCTACAACCCCAATGTGATCATGTATGACAAGCAGTTGAGCATGAAAAGGTACATCGACATGGCGGGTGGTGCTACGGAATGGGCCAAACTGAACAATGTTTTTATTGTGTATCAGAACGGAAGGAGTGCAAAAACGCGACATCCATTGGGTTTGTTCAAATGGCAGCCGAAGATCAAGCCGGGCTGTCAGATCATTGTACCATCGAAACGTAGGGAGAATGAACGCCCTTCCTCCATGACAACCACCGAGCGGGTTACGATGTATTCCGTGATGGCATCTACGTTGTCGTCGATGGCGTTTGTAATTAGTCAGATTTTGAAGTAATTGCGGTTGGTTTTGAAACAAACCAGCGCAGTTTCTAGGTCGTTTACCTGGTCTCTTCTTGGGACTGGTCTGCCATTTTTATTGGGTTTTGTGACCATTCCACGGGTGGTTGCGGGCTTGGGGATGGAGCGGTTTGGGCTGCTGACGTTGGTGTGGACGGCCATAGGGTATTTTGGGTTGTTTGATTTTGGGTTGGGTAGGGCATTGACCCAGCAGGTGGCCGGAAGGTTGGCCAAAACGGGTCGGTTGGTGAGAGCGGATGTGCTGCCGGGCTTAAAGCTGGTTGGGGTGTTTGGGGTGTTGGGTGCGTTGGTGATGTGGGGGCTGTCGTGGTATTACATTCAGTTTGTATTGCATTTGCCACTGGGTATGGTGGAAGAGGCTTTGAGGGCTTCGGCTTGGGCTTCTTTTAGCATTCCGTTGGTGACGTTGGGCTCGGGATTGAGGGGGATATTGGAGGGCAAGGAAGAATTTGGAAAGGCCGGATGGCTGCGCGGATTGTTGGGGGGATTGAATTTTGGATTGCCTTGGCTGTTGGTGGTATTGGGATTGGGGCATTTGGTGCCCATGGTATTGAGTTTGGTGTTGGCCCGTTTGGTGGTGGTGGCATGGAATGCCTGGTGGTTGAGATCGCTGTGGAAGGCTGAAAGGCAAGAAGATGTGGTGGAGGAGCAAACGTCGAAATCCTTATTTCAGTTTGGGGCTTGGATGACATTATCCAATGTGGTGGGTCCGTTCATGGTGGCGGCCGACCGTTTTTTTGTGGCTTCGGCGGTGGGGGCGGGTTTGTTGGCGTATTACACGGTACCACAAGACGCGGTATTGAGGCTGTTGGTGATACCGGCGGCGTGGGCCACGGTGTGGTTTCCGCGCTTTTCGGGTTTGGCGACTACGGCATCGCCCAAGGAATTTCGGAAACAATTGTGGCAGGGATTGCGTTGGGTTGCGGTGGTGATGGGTGTGTTGTGTTTGGGATTGGGGGTGTTTGCAGGGCCATTGCTGTCGTTGTGGTTGGATACGGGGTTTGCCAAAAATGCTTCGGGGATCGCGCAAATCCTGTTGGTGGGCATATTTTTCAATGCGTTGGCGCACATTCCGTTGGCTGCTTTACAGGCCAGTGGCAGGGTGGCGCTCACGGCCAAATTGCACGTGTTGGAGTTGCTGTTGTTTGTGCCTGCGTTGTTGTGGGCGTTGGATGTGGCGGGTTTGTGGGGTGCGGCATGGGTATGGACGGCCAGAACCGTGTTTGATTGTGTATTTTTGTTGGGATTCAGTGTAAAAAACCATGACGGTTCAAAATTATAGCCTAAAGTCGGAGGCCTATTTCGGTCGGGCCCGAAAAGACATTTTGCCTTTGTTCCCTGATGTGGGTGTGGAGAGGGTATTGGAAGTGGGCTGTGGCAATGGCGCTACTTTGGCGTATTTGAAGCAAGAGGGGTTGGCGAAAGAGGTTCACGGCATGGAGTTGATGGCGTCGGTGGCTGCTGAGGCCGAGACGGTGGTGGATGCATTGTATGTGGGCAATGCGGTGGCATTGGTTGAGACGCTGCCGGATGCTTGTTATGATGTGGTGTTGTGTTTGGACGTGTTGGAGCATTTGGTGGATCCATGGTTGTTCGTTGAGCAATTGCAGCGGGTGTT
>Ga0315899_10000554_pt1 | contig 45017 bp, 46 predicted proteins | sample LakEriMetagenome_2_FD_203518 | JGI IMG/M metagenome (GOLD analysis project Ga0315899, IMG submission 203518) | Freshwater fungal communities from buoy surface, Lake Erie, Ohio, United States - Buoy 4 MA112 | ecosystem: Environmental > Aquatic > Freshwater > Lake | place: USA: Lake Erie, Ohio...
TCCCCATGATTCGGCTGACGACTTGTGCCCTTACTGAGTAAAGGCCTTAATCCGATTCTATGCCAACCAGGCTGCTTCACAATCCTTCGAACGCTGAATAGACGGGTCCGGTATCCCAGCCACCAACCCCCAGCGGTCAAGCTATCGCCCCCGCAGTCAAGACCATAACTGGGGCTCATCCTCGGGCAGGGCTGGGATTGCAGGGCTCGATCACGATGCTTCCTGATTTTATGCGGGTCCGATATCCACCTGTTCGCCAGGATACAAAAATCAAAGGAGGTCGGCGGGGCTGGCGATGCCGAGGGGGCCGCGATTGAGCACGTGGGTGTAGATCATCGTGGTCTTCAGGTCGCTGTGACCGAGCAGTTCCTGAATGGTGCGGATGTCCTGCCCCCGCTCCAGTAGATGGGTGGCGAAGGAGTGTCGCAGGCTGTGGCAGGTGGCTGGCTTGCTGATACCGGCTGCCAGCACCGCACGGCGAACGGCCTTCTGGATCAGGCTCGGATCCATGTGATGGCGGCCCTGCTCGCCGCTGCTCGGGTTGCGCCAGCGACTGACCTGGGGAAACACCCATTGCCAGCCCCATTCGATCGGAGCATTGGGATATTTCCGCGCCAATGCCTGTGGCAACAACACACGCCCCCAGCCATCTGCCAGATCCTGGCGGTGGATCTCACGCACCTGAGCCAGATGGCTGGCCAGTTGCCGGCCAAGCCCATCGGGCAGCACAGTGCGGCGATCCTTGCCGCCCTTGCCGTGACGAACGGTGAGCTCACGGCGACTGAACTCCAGATCCTGCACCCGCAGCCGCAGGGCCTCCATCAACCGCAGCCCACTGCCGTAGAGCAGGCCCGCCACCAGCGCGTCAGCGCCGTCGAGTCGCTGCAGCACCGCCCGCACCTCCTCCTGCGTCAGCACCACCGGCAGTCGGCGCCGCGTCCGTGCCCGCACCACCCCATCAAGCTCCAGATCCCGATCGAGCAGCTCCCGGTAGAGAAAGAGCAGAGCCGATAGCGCCTGGTTCTGGGTGGAGGGACTCACCTGGAGCTCCACCGCCAGATGGCTCAGAAATGCATTCACCTCATCACTGCCCATCTCACGGGGGTGGCGCAGGCTGTGAAAGCGCAGGAAGCGCCGCAGCCACTGCTCATAGGTCTTCACCGTGCGGCGGGCGTAGTGACGGGTCTGCAATTCCTCGCGGTAGCGCTGGATCAGCCCTGGCGTGCGCTTCGGCTCGGAGGTGGACATGGCAATGACACTGGGCCTCCTCTCAGGGTTCCCAGGCCAGCCGCACCGCCGCTCAGGGCCGCTCCGGCACCGCCGCCGCATCCAGCCGGCGCGGATCCGCCACACCGAGACTGCCGCTGGGCTGCAGGCCACCAGGCGGGTAGCGCACCTCCACCGAATTGGCGGAGCCCATCGCCGGCACCGGCACCAGGCGGTGGCCCATCGCCGCCAGCAGCCGCAGCGTGTCGGCGCTCAGGCCTTCCTCCAGGCTGATCTGATCGGGCCAGAGCTGGCTGTGCACCCGTGGCGCCGCCACCGCCGAGGCCAGGTTGAGGCCATGCACCAGCCGGTTCAGCAGCACCTGCAGCACCGTGGTGATGATGCGGCTGCCGCCGGGGCTGCCGGTGGCCAGCAGCGGCCGGCCATCGGGCAGGAACACCAGCGTGGGCGTCATCGAACTCAGGGGCCGGCGGCCGGGGGCGATCGCGTTCTGAGCGCCCTGGCGCAGGCCGTAGGCATTGGCGGCGCCGACGGCGGCGCTGAAGTCATCCATCTCGTTGTTGAGCAGGAAGCCGGCGCCCGGCACGCTGATGCCATTGCCATAGGCCGTGTTCAGCGTGGTGGTGGTGGCCACCAGGCCGCCATCGCGATCCACCACAGACAGATGAGTGGTGTTGCCGCCCCCCTCTGCCGGACTGCGCTGCGCCTCCAGCTCCGCCGCCGGCCGGTGCCGATCCAGCCGCAACTGGCGCCGCTGCCCATCGGCATAGCCGGCGCTGAGCAGCTGATCGAGCGGCATCGCGATCTGATCGGGATCCCCCAGCAGCCGGTTGCGGTCGCGGTAGGCCAGGTTCATCGCCTCCACCATCGGCTGCAGGCTGGCGGCGCTGTTCAGGCCTGTGGCCGCCAGATCCAACGGCGCCAGCACGTTCAGAAGTTGCAGCAGCGTGACGCCACCACCACTGGGGGGCGGCATCGTCAGCACCGCATGGCCGCGCAGGCTGCCCTGCAGCGGCCGCAGCCACTGGGCGCGATACCCCGCCAGATCAGCCGCCGTGATCAGGCCGCCCCGCTGACGCATCAGCGCCGTGAGCTGCCGGGCGATCCGGCCGCGGTAGAAGCAGTCCTCCCCCTCTCGGGCGATGCAGCGCAGGCTGGCGGCCAGCTCCGGCTGGCGCAGCAGTTCACCGGGGCGATAGGGACGCCAGCCGCTGCCATCAGCGTGCAGGAACTGCCGCCGTGAACTCGGATCGGCGGCCAGCAGCGGCGCCGCCTCCCGCAGCGATCCGGCCAGCTCCGCCCCCACCGGCAGGCCCCGCTCCGCCAGATCGATCGCCGGCTGCAGCACCGCCGCCAGCGGCAGGCAGCCATAGCGGCGCTGCACCAGCGTCAGCCCCGCCACCGTGCCAGGCACCGCCGTGCTCAGCAGGCTGCGGGTGGCCCGCTCGCGGTCCACGCTGCCATCGGGTCGCAGGAACAGATCGGCATGGGCAGCCGCCGGGGCGGTCTCGCGGAAGTTCACGGCCACCGCCTCGCCACGGCCGATCGGCACCGCCTGGGGCAAGACCGGCTGCCGCGCCGCCGCCGCGCAGGTGCGGATCGGGCCGGTCCGCGGCAGCCACAGCAGCAGAAAACCACCGCCGCCGAGATTGCCCGCCTGCGGCAGCGTCACCGCCAGGGCGAAGGAGCTGGCCACCGCCGCATCCACCGCATTGCCGCCACGGCGCAGGATCTCGGCCCCCACCGCTGCGGCCCGCTGCTCCTGCGCCGCCACCATGCCACCGCCCGATTCGATCGGATGGAAGCGCTGGCTGCGCTCCTGCAGCAGGTTGGTGGAGGGTTCCACCGCCCGCAGCGGCAGCGGCACCGCCGGGGACAGGGCAGAAGCCAGGACTGCCGCCAGGGGCAGCAACCGGGCACCGCGCCCGATCGATCGCAGGCACCGCCACGCCATCAGCCCTCTCCTGCCCCCGGCAGCCCATAGCCGCCACCGCCCGGGGTGGCGATCCGCACCCGCTCACCCGGCTGCAGCTCCAGGGCGATCGAGCCCGGCAGGGGGCGCTCGGCGCCATCAAGGCCGATCAGGGTGTTGACACCGCAGGCTCCAGGCTCACCACCAGCCAGGCCAGCCGGCGCCACGCGGCGCGCACCGCTCAGCAGCGACAGGGTGAGCGGCTCCAGCGCCCGCAGCTCGCGGATCACCCCATCACCGCCGCGCCAGCGTCCCGCGCCGCCACTGCCGCGGCGGATCGCGAAGCGCTCCAGCCGCACCGGCAACCGCTCCTCCAGCAGTTCCGGATCGGTAAGGCGCGAGTTGGTCATGTGGCTCTGCACTGCATCGGCACCGGCGAAGCCGCGGCCGGCGCCGGTGCCGCCGCAGATCGTTTCGTAGTACTGGCAGTCGCCATTGCCGAAGCTGAGGTTGTTCATCGTGCCCTGGGCCGCCGCCATCACCCCCAGCGCCTCGAACAGCGCATTGGCCACCGCCTGGGAGGTCTCCACATTGCCCGCCACCACGGCCGCCGGTGCTTCAGGGTGGAGCAGGCAGCCCCGGGGCACCACCAGCTCCAGCGGCTCAAAACAGCCGGCATTGAGCGGGATCGGCTCCTCCACCAGGCAGCGGAACACGTAGAGCACCACGGCCTTGGTGATCGCCAGCGGCGCATTGAGATTGCCGCTGCCCTGCGCGGCGGTGCCGCTGAAATCGATCCGGGCGCGGCGGGCGGCCCGATCCACCTGCACCGCCACCGCAATCCGCTCGCCGCCATCAAGCTCCACCTCCGCGCTGCCATCGGCCAGGCGATCGAGCACCCGCCGCACCGCCTCCGCCGCCTGCTGCTGCACCTGCGCCATCGCCGCCTGGATCCGCGGCAGCCCCTCGACACCGATCAGCGCCTGCAGCCGCTCCACCCCCAGCTGGTTGGCCGCCAGCTGGGCCCGCAGATCCGCCAGCAGCTGCTCCGGGTTGCGCACCGGCCAGGGGCCGGCCCTGAGCCGCTGGTTCCACGCCTGGGCATCGAGCACACCGCGCTGCAGCAGCGGCACGTTGTCGAGCAGCAGGCCCTCCTCGGCGATGCTGCGGCTGTGGGGCGGCATCGAGCCGGGCGTGATGCCGCCCACATCGGCGTGATGACCGCGACTGGCCGCGAACGCCACCAGCGCGCCGGCGGCGAACACCGGCGTGATCACCGTCAGATCCGGCAGGTGCGTGCCGCCGTTGTATGGGTTGTTCGACACCACCGCATCGCCGGGCTGCAGCGGCGGCCGCTCCCCCCGCGCCACCGCCGCCAGCAGCGCCGCCACGCTCTCGCCCATCGAACCCAGATGCACCGGGATGTGCGGTGCATTCACCACCAGGGCGCCCTGGCGATCGAACAGGGCACAGGAAAAATCAAGGCGCTCCTTGATGTTCACCGAGCTGCTGGTCTGCTGCAGGCGGGTGCCCATCTGCTCGGCGATGGCGGTGAAGCGATGGCTGAACAGCTCGAGCGTGAGTGAATCGAGCGGGCCTGCGGCGTGGGAGTCGCCGGCCGGCGCCAGGGCAGCCGCCGCCGAGCCGAGGACATCGGGCTCCTGCTCCAGCAGCAGGCTGCCATCGGCCAGCACCCGGGCGCTCCAGCCGCTCAGCAGCAGGGTGGAGCCGGTGGTTTCCACGATCAGGCCCGGCCCCTGCAGGCGGCAGCCGGCGCCGATGGCCTTGCGCTGCCACAGCGGCAGCGTGCGCCAGGCGCCCCGCAGGTACACCGCCGCCGACGCCGCCAACGGTGCGGCGGAGGGCGCCGCCGCCGCCAGGGCCTGCGTGCCCCCCAAGGGCGCCCCGGACCGGATCAGCTCGACGCTCAACCGCTCCAGCACCACCGCCCCCGGATCGAGCGCCGGCCCGTAGCCGAAGCGACGCCGGTGGGCCTCGGCAAACGCCTCCGCCAGGGCCTGGGCATCCCCCTGGCCGTCCCAGGCGATCGGCAGGCAGGTGTCCACCCCGGCGCTGCGCAGCTGCAGCGTGCAGCGCCGCTGGCCCCCCGGCGGTGCCGGCGGCAGGGCGGCGGCCAGCTCCTCCAGCAACGCTGCCGCCAGGGGCTGGCGAACGCTGCGCTCCCGCAGCTCCGCCTCATCCGCCAGGCCGATCCCGTAGGCCGAGAGCACCCCCGCCAGCGGGTGCAGCAGCACGCGCCGCATCGCCAGCGCCTCGGCCACGGCGCAGGCGTGCTGGCCACCGGCACCACCGAAGCTGCACAGCACCGCCCGGCGCACGTCGTGCCCCTGCTGGATCGTGATCCGGCGGATCGCCTCCGCCATCCGCTCCACGGCGATCGCCAGGGCCCCCTCGGCCGTCTGCTCGGCCCCATCGGCGCCGCTGCGGCCGAGGGCCTGCGCCAGCGCCGCGAAACCGGCCCGGGCCGGCCCTGGATCCAGGGGCTGATCGCCGCCGGGGCCGAACAGGGCCGGCACGTGGTCCGGCTGCAGACGGCCCAGCAGCAGGTTGGCGTCGGTGACGCTGAGGGGCCCGCCACGGCCGTAGCAGGCCGGACCGGGATCGGCGCCGGCCGAGGCAGGCCCCACCTGCAGCCGCAGGCCATCGAAGCGAATCAGCGAACCACCGCCGGCGGCCACGGTGTGGATGTCTAGCATCGCCGCCTGCAGCGGCAGCCCATCGAGCTCGGCCTGCTCACGCCGCTGCCAGGCCACACCGCCGCTGGCCCCCTCGCTCCAGCTCACGTCGGTGGAGGTGCCGCCCATATCGAAACCCACCAGCGGCAGGCAGCCGAGGGCCGCGCCGACGCGGCTGGCGCCCACCAGGCCACCGGCCGGCCCGGAGAGAATCGTGTCCTTGGCGCGCAGCTGCCCCGGCCCGATCAGGCCACCGCTCGATTGCATCACCCGCAGCGGCACATGGGGTCCGAGCGCTGCCTGCACCTGGGCCAGATAGGCCCGCAGCACCGGCGCCACGCTCGCCTCCAGCACCGTGGTGTGGAGGCGCGGCAACCAGCGCGGCAGCGCACTCACCTGATGGGACAGAGCGATGTGCTCGAAGCCGAACGGCTCCAGCCAGCGGCCGAGGGCCTGCTCATGGCGCGGGTGCCGGGCGGCATGCAGCAGCGCCACCGCCACGCAGGCGATGCCCTCGGCGCGGGCCTGGCGCAGCTGATCGGCCAGGGCCGGATCACAGCCCAGCGGCTCCAGTTCGCGGCCATCGGCCGCCAGGCGCCCCTTCACCTCCAGCACCCGCCGGGCCAGGGGCTGTGGCCGCTCGATCGCCAGGGCGAACAGATCGGGCCGGTGCTGATCCCCGATCGCCGGCAGATCGGCGAAGCCGCCGTTGATCAGCAGCAGCGTCGGCCGGCCACGCCGCTCCAGCACCGCATTGGTGGCCACGGTGGTGCCGAGCCGCACCTCGGCGATCAGGCCGACCGGAATCGGCTCGGCGCCTGCGGGATCCAGGCCGAGCAGGCTGCGGATGGCGCGCACCACCGGATCGCCCGGCACGCCGGGCTGCACCGAGAGCACCTTGCGCACCTGCAGCCGACCGGCTGGATCACAGGCCACCAGATCGGTGAAGGTGCCGCCCCGATCCACCCAGAAGCGCCAGCCGGCCTGCCCCATCCCGTCCGCCTGCGCACCGGCTGGATCCGACTCTAGAAAGGGTCGCCGCGACAGCCCCGAACGCGTGGTCGACCTCGACACCCTGGCCAGCCTCGATGGCCTGCTCTGGCTGCAGACCGGCGAGGAGGTGGCCCGCCGCTTTGAGCTGAGCCAGTCGAGCGTGTCGCGCAACGCCCGCCGCTGCATCGCCCTGTTCGAGCTCAGGCTGCAGAAGCTGGAGAGCGAATGGGACCTCAGCGCCGACGATCCGATCCTGGCGGCGGAGCGGCAGGTGCATCAGCTGGCCCGCTGGCAGCAGCGCCGGCCATTGCGGCTGGAGGCCGCCTACTGGTCGGGGCCGCTGCTGGCCACGCCGGCGCCGGACGGCTGGATGGCGGGGCGGAACAACATCGTCGGCATCAGCCGCAACCTGGAGCTGCTGCGCCAGCGCATCATCGACGCCTGGTTGACCGGCCTGCCGGATGTGCCCGACGCGGACGATCCGGACTTCATCAGCCTGCCCCTCTCGACGATGCCCGTGCATTGCGTCGTCCAGGCGGACCATCCGCTGCTGCGGCAGCCGCAGCTGGGCTTCGAGGATCTGGCCGCCTACCCCAGCCTGGCCCTGCCCCCCGGCGCCTACCCCAGGGTGGAGGCCGCCCTGCGCCGCCTGGGGCTGTGGACCAGCCCGGTGCGCATGCAGCGCTACGACCAGAGCCGCTGGGAGGGCAAGACCGAAGCCGAGCTCACGATCGGTTACGCCACCGCCCTGAGCCTGATGGTGGCGGGCCAGGGGATGCAACGCCTGCCACTGCAGCTGCCGATCAGCTCCGGCGATGCCCTGGTGGTACGGCGTGAGTTCGCGGGCAGCGACAGGCTGCGGCAGCTGCACCACACCCTGCTGGAGCGGCTGCGGCCGCTGGCGGCGCGGCACCCGGAGATCGAGGTGATCGAACCGGCCGCCGTCAGCGGTAGTTCTGGAACTGCAGCGGCACCTCCACATCCTGGGCCTTGAGCAGGGCGATCGCGGCCTGGAGGTCGTCCTTGTTCTTGCCGGTCACCCGCAGGGTGTCGCCCTGGATCGCCACCGTGACCTTCTTGAGCTCATCGCGCACGGTCTTGCTGAGGCTCTTGGCCAGCTCCTGGCTCAGGCCCTTGCGCAGCTTGACAAGCTGTTTGACGCGATTGCCGCCCACCGGCTCCGGCGTCTGGAAATCGAAGATCTTCAGCGAGAGATTGCGCTTGGTGGCCTTCTGCCGCAGCACATCCTCCACCGCCTGCAGGGTCATGTCGCTGGCGGTGGTGATCGTGAAGCTGGTCTCCTCCAGGTCGATCTCGGTGTTCGAATCCTTGAGGTCGTAGCGGGTCGACACGTCGCGCCGCACCTGATCGAGGGCGTTCACCAGCTCCTGGCGATCGAAATCGGAGACGACGTCGAAGGAATAGGTGTCGGCCATCGCGGAGGGTGAAGGGGTGAAGGGGATTCGGGCGGACGGGCGCGCAGGCGCGGTCGCTGCTGGGCGCAGCCTAGAAAAGAGCGCAGAACACGCCATCGGCCACCATGCCCATCCACCCCGCCTTCGCCTGGTCGTTGCTGCTGGCCGCCGGCGTGGTGCTGGCCAGCCTGGTGCCCCTGGGGGCCGCCCGGTCCCAGGCCGATTTCACCATCGCCGATCTGGCGGCGCCGCGGGCGATGTTCGAGCGGCTGCCGGAGTGGGGCAAGCGGGCCAACTGGGCCCATCAGAACAGCTTCGAGGCCTTCACCCTGTTCGCGCCTGCTGCCCTGCTCTGCCTGGTGGGCCATGTTTCGGCACCGGCCGCCATCGCCGCCGCCTGGATCCACCCGGCCCTGCGGCTCGGCTACATCGGCGCCTACGTGGCCAACCAGCCGCCGCTGCGCTCGCTCTGCTGGGCCGGCGCCATGATCTGCACCGGCATCCTCTACCTGGAGGGGCTGAGGGCAATCCTGGCGGCAGCGGGCTGAAGGCCTCGGCCGAGGCTGGTCAGTCGAAGAACATCAGGCTGACCACCTTGCCCATGTCCTCGGCACTGCGGCAGCTGGCCAGCAGGGTTTCGCTGTCGTGGAAGGCGTAGCAGATCAGCTGATCGCAGCGGCTGATGATCTCCTGGTTGCAGAGGCTGCTGGCCATCGGCAGCGGCAACTCATCGTGCTCGGGTTTCTCCACCAGGTGCAGCACCCGCTCCAGCTGGTCGCGGGATTCGCTCGGCTGACGATCCAGGCTCTGCGGAAGCAGCACCGTCAGGCGGGCGGGATCCACATCCAGCACGCTGCGGATCACCGCTGAGTTCACACCCTGGGCCCCGGAGGTGATCAGGGTGTGGCCCTCCTGAGCCAGGGAGCGAGCCACCAGCTCGACCAGATGCACCGATACGACCGGCACGTGACGACTGCCGAGGATGGCGATGCGGCGCTTGCTGCGGTCCTGCAGCATCGCCAGCTCCTGGGCCAGGGTATCGATCCGGTCGAGAGCCGGAAGATCAAGAGACCGGGTCAACGCTCGCCCATAGCGGACGCCCCGAAACTAGCAGTGTTTACGAGGGAACCGGCAGCTGCAGGCGCCGGAACAGCGCCTCGAAACTGCAGTGCTCCTCCACGAGGCGGAAGGCATAGGTGGCCTTGACGGACTCCTGCAGCCGCACGTGACCGAAGGTGCGCTCGATCACCTCAACCGTGGTGAGGGTGTCGTGCTCCACCTTCAGCAGCGGCACCTCGAGTTCCTCGGCACGGGAGATCAACTGCGGCAGCGGTTCACCAGCGCCCGTGAGAATCAGGCACTGGGTGGAGGCCTCCAGTGCTGCCAGCTGGATGTCGGTCCGGTCGGCACCGGTCACCACGGCCATGTTGCGGCGACGCCGGAAGAACTCCATCGCCGAATTCACGTTCATCGCCCCGATCGAGAGGGTCTCGACCAACAGATCGAGGCGGTCGCGGCAGCAGAGCACCTGCGCATCCAGGCGGCGGGAAAGCTCCTCCACCGTCACGCTGCGCAGCAGCGGCGAACGGGGCATCACCCCCAGCACCGACAGCCCGAGGCGCTCGAAGGCCGGCACCAGCGTGTCGCGCAGACTCTCGACCCGGTCCGGCTCCACGCCATTGAGCACCACACCGGCCAGCAGATCGCCGAGCTGCTCACGGGCCTGCAGCAGCGGCTCCACGCTGTCGCTGTCGTTCCAGGGATGCACCAGCACGACCGGCGCCTGAAGGCCGCGGGCCAGCTGGGGCAGGCTGAGGCCGTAGAGCAGTCCCTCGCACAGGCTGCCGGGGGCCTCCAGCAGGGTGAGGCCGCCCGGGGCCGCCTGCAGGCGCTGGCGCAGGGCCTCGAGGCCGGCACCGGCTGTGAGATCACCGCGCAGCAGGCGCTGCTCGGAATCGGCGGGGCCGTGCCGGTGCACGGCAGCGATCAGCTGGCTGTCCGGCAGGCCCAGGATCTGGCCCACGAAGCGCACGTCGTCATCGATCAGATCGTCGTCGCTCAGATCGTCGTGACCATCCGCAGCTGAGGCGGATGAGGCGGCGAGGGGCTTGCCGAAGCGCACGCTCACACCGTGCTGCAGCAGCTGGCGCGCCAGGCCGAGCACCAGGGCCGACTTCCCGCTGTAGGCCTCACAGGAGCCGATCAACAGGGTGCTCGCATCAGCGGCGGGGGGAACACCCGCCGGCTGACCGGGCTGAGAAGCTGCACTGACCTGGCCCATGCACCGGTCGCTGGTCGGGCGAATCTAGGCCGCAATGGCGGCGGGTTCATCGCCCACGATCAGCCAGTGCCAGAAGCTGTCCGGCAGGTCATCGAGCCCCTCGGCGGGGTCCGAGCTGCGGCGGCGATCCATCAGCCACTGCACCAGGCGATAGCTGGGGACGCTGAAGCTGTAGTCCACCGTCGGGGCATCGGGTCGCAGGTCGAACACCAGGGTGACGGCCGTATGGACCAGAGGCGAGGCCACCACCTGCCAGGCCATCTGGAACGGGCGGGAGCCACTGGGGCGCAGGCGGCGGGCCCCCCGCAGCCCGCCGGTGGCGAACAGATCCAGGGCGACCTCCAGCTCAGGGCGCCGCAGCAGGCCCTGGCAATGGGGTGCATACAGGAGCAGCTCAGACTCCACGTTCACCATCGACAGCTGCGGCCCTGAGGATGGCGCACAGCGCGACCCCCCGCCAGGACCAACCGGATGGCACACCTCCCCTACAGCGGACGCACCGTCGCCGTGACCGGCGCCAGTGGCAGCCTCGGCCAGGCGCTGCTGCGCGAACTGCACCGCCAGGGGGCCAAGCTCGTGGCCCTCACCAGCGGCTCCACCCCCCTCACACTCACCGATCCGCAGGGCCAGGCGATCCCACTGCGGCAGCACCGCTGGAGCTGCGGCCGGGAGGAGGAGCTGCGCGAGCTGCTGGTCGGGGTGGACATCCTCGTGCTGAACCACGGCGTGAACGTGCACGGCGACCGCAGCGCCGATGCGGTCCAGCGCTCGCTGGAGGTGAATGCCCTCAGCTGCTGGCGGCTGCTGGAGCTGTTCGCCAGCCTGACGGAGCCGGCCAGCGGCGGCCTGGAGCGACCGCGGGAACTGTGGATGAACACCTCCGAAGCGGAGATCCAGCCAGCCCTGAGCCCGCTCTATGAGATCAGCAAACGGCTGCAGGGGCAGCTGCTCAGCCTACGCAGCCTGGAGCTGTCAGGCCGGCAGCTGCGGATCCGGCGGCTGGTGCTGGGGCCGTTCCGCTCCGCCCTCAATCCAATCGGCGTGATGAGCCCGGATTTCGTGGCCCGGGCCGTGGTGCGGCAGGCCCTCTGGAACTGGGGGCTGGTGATCGTCAGCCCCAATCCGCTCACCTATCTGCTGATGCCGATGACGGCCCTGGCCCGCTGGGCCTATTTCCGCCTGTTCAGCCGGGCGACCACCTGAAGGCCAACCGCCGGAACGGGCACCTGCGCCTCAGAAGTCGCGGTCGGTGAGGATCTCGCAGCCATCGCTGGTGACGGCGATCGTGTGCTCCCACTGGGCCGAGAGGCTGCCGTCCACGGTCACCACGGTCCAGCGATCCTTGAGGGTGCGACAGGCCTTGCTGCCGGCATTGAGGATCGGCTCCACCGCCAGGGTCATGCCGGCCCGCAGCTTGAGATTCGGCAGCTCACGGGTGCGGTAGTTGAACACCGAGGGCTCCTCGTGGAGGTTGCGGCCCACGCCGTGGCCCGTGTAGTCCTCCACCACGGCGAAACCGTGGGCCTCGACGTGATCCTGCACGGCACCCGCCAGCTCGAACAGGGTGCTGCCGGCCCGGATCGTGGCCAGACCCTTCATCAGCGATTCCTGGGCCACCCGGGCCAGGTTGCGGGCCTGATCCGGCACGCCCTCGCCCACACAGAGGGTCACGCAGCTGTCGCCGTGATAGCCGTCGAAATAGGCGCCGGTGTCGATCTTGACCAGATCACCGGCCTTGATCACGCGCTTGCCGCTGGGGATGCCATGCACCACCTCGTTGTTGATCGAGGCGCAGATGCTCGCCGGGAAGCCGTGGTAGCCCTTGAAGCTGGGCACGGCACCCATCTCGCGGATCCGCTTCTCGGCATGGGCGTCAAGCTCGCCGGTGGTCATCCCCGGCGCCGCGATCTCCATGATCTCGCGCAGCACCGTGGCCACGATGCGGCTGGCCTGGCGCATCGTCTCGATCTCGCGGGCGCTCTTCACCTCCACGCCGCGGCGGCTCTTCTGAATGCGGGGGCCGGCCTGGATCAGCGCGTCGTCGGTGCGGTCAGCCGCCGCCGCAGCCGATGGGGCCGAGGATTTCTGGGTGGCCGCCAGCAGATCAGCGAACAGGTTCATGCGGGGAAAGGCGTTCTGGAAGGCGGTCCTGAACGGCGGTCTTGAGGAAGACGGCGGCGTGGTGCGACAGGCGTGGTGCGACAGGCGCTCCACGACGTGCCAGGCGTTCAGATTTCAAGTTAGAACCTGAGGCCGCGGTCCTGCTTGGCCGATGACACCGCTGCTGGTACGGATCCGCCGCCTGCATGGCGCCCTGGCTCCGTTCGTGCTCACACCGCTGCTGCTCACGGTCTGCAGTGGCATGGCCTACCGGCTGCTCAAGGACTGGGGCGGACTCGGCCGCGACCAGGTGCACTGGCTGATGGTGGTGCACGAGGGCGAATGGCTCGGGCCTCGCGCCGAACCGATCTACGTGCTGCTGAACGGCCTGGGGCTGACCTGGATGCTGGTCACTGGCGCTGCGATGCTGGCTCAGCAGTGGCTGAAGCGGCGCGCCAGGGGTGGCACGGAACCCTGAGCCGGTACACTCGCTGTTTGGCAAGGCGTTTTACGGAGCTGGGATGGCAGCGGATTCCAAGGACATCAATCAGGACGACACCCAGTCGACCAGCACCACGGCTGACGCCGCCGCTGAGACCGCCGGCGTCGCCGTGGCCGACAAGCCCGCTGCCGCCAAGGTGAGCACGGGCAAGCTCAGCGCCCGTGAACTGATCAGCGCCTTCGAGGCTGAGCAGATCGCCAAGCAGGCCAAGGAGCTGCCCGAGATCTACGTGGGCGACACCGTCCGCGTGGGTGTGCGCATCACCGAGGGCAACAAGGAGCGCATCCAGCCCTATGAGGGCGTCGTGATCGCCAAGCGCCATGGCGGCCTCAACGAGACCATCACGGTGCGCCGCATCTTCCAGGGAATCGGCGTAGAGCGGGTGTTCATGCTGCAGAGCCCCCAGGTGGCTTCCGTGAAGGTGGAGCGACGGGGTAAAGTACGTCGAGCGAAGCTCTTCTACCTGCGCGACCGAGTGGGCAAAGCCACCCGCGTCAAGCAGCGCTTCGATCGCTGAGGCCCTGCCTCATCAATCCATCAGGCCGTTACTCTGTGGCGGCCTGCCGAGAAGTTTCCGGACCAGATCCGGGCTCTTCTTGGATGAGGGGACATCGGCCCTGCGCCGTTAGTTCAGTTGGTAGAACGCAGGTCTCCAAAACCTGATGTCGGGGGTTCAAGTCCTCCACGGCGCGTTCGATGTCCCCTCCTTGCAGTCTCTTGGTTCCGGACATGGAGTTGGATCTACAGCCCGGTGATGTCGTCAAGGTTCTCGAGTCCGCCGCCCTCGGCTGGGTTCGTGCCCGGGTGATCCGCGTGAAGTCTGGTGGTCGTGTGGTGGTGCAGAGCGATCAGGGTCGCGAATTCACCGCCCGCGGGAATCAGGTGCGCCTGATCGAACCGGCCGGCTTCCGCCCCTGAGCGGTTCCGGTGTTGCATCGCCTCGGAGAAAGCCCGCCTCACGGCGGGCTTTTTTCATGGCCGGATCGGCCTGGGCAATGCAACCAGGATTCACACAGAGAACTCGAGCCCGGACCCGGTTGACGGAGGGACCCACGGCAATGGATACTTTTGAGGTCGCCGACGCGACACGGACACGGCCGGAAGGCCAGGTTCGGGAGTGCCTTCAGGGCCACTCATGGGACTGTAGTTCAATCGGTTAGAGCACCGCCCTGTCACGGCGGAAGTTGCGGGTTCGAGCCCCGTCAGTCCCGTTCAAAACTTCGAACCAGAGGAGAGAGGCCGGTGGCTGCTGCGGTGCGTGTGCGTCTCGCCCCCAGTCCCACCGGCACCCTCCACATCGGCACGGCCCGCACGGCAGTGTTCAACTGGCTGTTCGCACGGCGCCATGGCGGCCAGTTCCTGCTGCGCATCGAGGACACCGACAAGGAGCGCAGCAAACCCGAATACACCGCCAACATCCTGGAAGGCCTGCAGTGGCTGGGCCTGAACTGGGACGCCGAGCCGGTCATCCAGAGCGAGCGGATCGGTGAGCACCGCGCCGCCATCCAGCGTCTGCTTGAGAGCGGCAGGGCCTACCGCTGCTACGCCACGGAAGCCGAGCTCACCGAGATGCGCGAGCGGCAGGCCGCCGAGAACCGCGCACCCCGCTACGACAACCGCCACCGCGATCTCAGCCCTGAACAGGAGCAGGCCTTCATCGCCGAGGGCCGTGAGGCCACGATCCGCTTCCGGATCGACGACGACGCGGTGATCACCTGGACCGACCTGGTGCGCGGCGAGATGCGCTGGAGCGGGGCCGATCTCGGCGGCGACATGGTGATCGCCCGCCGCGCCCCGGCCGATCGGATCGGCGATCCCCTCTACAACCTGGTGGTGGTGGTGGACGACGCGGCCATGGCGATCAGCCACGTGATCCGCGGCGAGGACCACATCGCCAACACCGCCAAACAGCTGCTGCTCTACGAGGCCCTCGGTGCAGCGGCACCCGTGTTCGCCCACACGCCGCTGATCCTCAACAAGGAGGGCAGGAAGCTCTCCAAGCGTGATGGCGTCACCTCCGTGAACGACTTCCGCAGCATGGGCTACACCGCTGCCGCCCTGGCCAACTACATGACCCTGCTCGGCTGGTCGCCGCCGGAGGGGATGGGCGAGCGCTTCAGCCTGGCCGAGGCCGCCGAAGCCTTCAGCTTTGATCGCGTCAACAAGGCCGGCGCCCGCTTCGACTGGGACAAGCTCAACTGGCTCAACAGTCAGGTGCTGCACGAGCAGGGCCCGGCCCAGCTGCTGGCGGAGCTCCTGCCGCTCTGGAGCGGCGAGGGCTGGCCCGTGCAGACTGCCGCCGAGGGCTGGCTGCAGGAGCTCACGGCCCTGATCGGGCCCTCCCTGGTGACCCTGCAGGACGGCATCGAGCAGGCGCGACCTTTCTTCGAGCGGCCGGCCCTGAACGAGGCGGCCCTCCAGCAACTGGAGAGCGCTGGTGCTCGGGCGGCCCTGCAGGCCCTGCTGGAGCGTCTGCCGCAAGGCCCCCTCAGCGCCGAGGCCGCCCAGGCCCTGCTCGGCGACGCCGTGGCCGCAGCCGGCGTCAAGAAGGGCGTGTTGATGAAGAGCCTGCGGGCCGCCCTACTGGGCAGCCTTCAGGGCCCCGACCTGCTCACCACCTGGCTGCTGCTCCAGGCCAGCGGCGAGGCCCGCAGCCGCATCGAGCGCAGTCTCTGAAGGCAGCTCGGGCTCCAGCAGATCCAGCCTTGCCGCCAGCCAGGGGGCACTGAAGCCCTGCAGGCCCACGGTGATCAGGATCGTCAGGAACACCAGCCCCTTGAGGGCACCGCCGCCGGGCACGCCGGCCGCCTGCAGGTCGAGGGCGAACAGGCTGGCCACGGCTGCGGTGACGATGCCGCGGGGAGCCACCCAGCTCAGCATCAGCCGATCGCGCCAGGCGAGGTGCGGCAGTCCGACAGCGGCCACCTGCACCACCAGCCAGCGGAACAGCATCAGAACCAGCACGCACAGCACCCCACCCCAGCCGAGGGGGCTCAGCTCAGCCCAGGCCAGATCGGCCGCCAGCAGAGGAAACAGGACCGTGATCGCGAGCTGCGCCAGCTGGGCGATCGAGGCATCGAGCCGACCAGCCTGCTGATCCAGGCGCAGGCCCACCACCACGCCCACCATCACCGCTGCCGGGAAGCCCGCCTCCGGCAGCAGGGCCTGGCAACCGGCCACCACCAGGAACAGCACCCCGAGCGACACCTGCAACTGCAGGCCCTCCGCCTGCTCCGGCAGGCGTTCCAGCACCAGCACCAGCAGCCAGCCGGCCAGGGCGCCGATCAGGGTGCCCCCGCCCAGCCGCAGCACCAGAAGTCCGGCCAGCTCCTGCCAGCCGCTCAGATCGCCGAGGGCGAGCTGCAGCAGCAGCAGGGCCAGCACCGCCGCCGTAGGTTCAAGGATCAGCCCCTCGGCCTCCAGCACCTGGGCCAGGCGGCCCTGCAGACGCATCTGCCGCACCAACGGCGTGATCACGGTGGGGCCCGTGGCCAGAACGATCGCGCCGAACACCCAGGCCAGGGGCCAGCTCAGGCCAGCCAGGACATGGGCCAGGGTTGCACCGCCCACCAGGCCGAGCACCAGGCGCACCAGCACCAGCTGGATCACGGTGCGCTGCAACTGCCGGCCCGCCAGGCGCAGGTTGAGCCCGCCATCGAACAGCACCAGGCTCACCAGCAGACCCACGAGCGGCTCGAGGCCGCTGCCGAGGGCAGCCGGCTGCACCAGGCCGAAGCCCGCCTCCCCCACCAACAACCCGAGGGCCAGGAGCAGCACGACGGCGGGAAGACCGCTGCACTGAGCGATCCACTGAGCCAGAGCCCCCGAGAAGAAGGAGGTGCCCCAGACCAGTTCAGAGTTCATCATCCAGGGCACCGTAGATGGGCTCCACCCGGATGCCCTGCACGGCGCTGGGTCGCAGCACCAGGTATTCGCCCGGCAGATCGGTGATCGGCACGTTGATGAACGCATCCGCGGGGCCCGCGTTCAGCACCGAGCCATACCACTGCTGAAAGGCATCCAGGCTGGAAAACGACACCACCTGGCTATGGCCTCCGGCGAGCAGCAGATGAATGGCGTAGCGAAGGGGAGTACGGGCCATCAGTGGCAGACCGGGCGGCGACGCCCCCCCAGGATGCTCCAGTGACAGGGCTCTGCCAGGCTGGGCGCCACGTCCAGGGGCATCACGGGTGACAGGCGCAGCGGCAGGGGCTTCAGCGACCGAACGACCCATGCTGCTGCTGGTGGATGGCCACTCGCTGGCCTTCCGCAGCTTCTACGCCTTCAGCAAGGGCGGCGAAGGGGGCCTCAGCACCAAGGAGGGGGTGCCCACCTCGGTGACCTACGGCTTCCTCAAGGCCCTGCTCGACAACTGCAGGGGACTGGCACCGCAAGGGGTGGTGATCGCCTTCGACACGGCCGAGCCCACCTTCCGCCACGAAGCCGATGAGGCCTACAAAGCCCACCGCGATGAAGCGCCGGAGCACTTCTTCCAGGACCTGAACAACCTCCAGCGGATCCTGCAGGAGGCGCTCGACATCCCGCTCTGCATGGCACCGGGCTACGAAGCCGATGACGTGCTCGGCACCCTGGCCAACCGCGCCGCCAATGACGGCTGGCGCGTCCGGATCCTCTCGGGCGACCGGGACCTGTTCCAGCTGGTGGATGACCAGCGCGACATCGCCGTGCTCTACATGGGCGGCGGGCCCTACGCCAAGAACAGCGGCCCGGTGGAGATGCGGCGGGAGGGCGTGGTCAGCAAGCTCGGGGTCACCCCCGAGGAGGTGGTCGATCTCAAGGCGCTCACCGGCGACAGCAGCGACAACATTCCCGGCGTCAAGGGCGTCGGTCCCAAGACCGCCATCAACCTGCTCAAGGCGTACACCGATCTCGATGGGGTCTATGCCGCCCTGACGGAGCTGCAGGCCGCAGGCCCCAAGGGCAAGGATCCCAAGGGCGTGATCAAGGGTGCCCTGCTGGGCAAGCTCGCCGCCGACCGCGACAACGCCTACCGCTCGCGGATGCTGGCCGAGATCCTGGTGGACATCCCCCTGCCCAGCGAACCGCGACTGCAGCTGGGGGCGGTGAATGCGGAGGCACTGGCCGGGAGCCTCGAGGAGCTGGAACTGTTCAGCCTGCGGCGCCAGGTGCCGCAATTCACCCAGGTGTTCTCGGCCGCCGGCAACGAACTGACCGGTGATCTGACCGGCGATCTGGCGAAGAGCGACGACGAACGCGCCCCCGCCGGGCCGTCATCCGCTGCAGCCGCCACGGCAGCAACGCAGAGCACTCCAGAGCCCGCGGACTCCAGCGCCGACCGCACACCGACCCTGAAGCCGCAACTGATCAACGACCGCGAGGCCCTCGCGGCGCTGCTGGAGCGCCTGCAGGCCAGCACCGATCCGGCCTGCCCTGTCGCCCTCGACACCGAAACCACCAGCCTCAACCCCTTTCAGGCGGAACTGGTGGGCGTCGGTCTGGCCTGGGGCGAGGGGCCCGAGGAGCTGGCCTACATCCCGATCGGCCACCACAGCGCCGCCGGCGCCGATCTGCTCACGCCAGCGCCGCCGCAGCTGCCGCTGGATCAGGTGCTCACCGCCCTGGCCCCCTGGCTGGCCAGCCCGCAGCACCCGAAGACCCTGCAGAACGCCAAGTACGACCGGCTGATCCTGCTGCGCCACGGCCTGCCCCTGGCGGGGGTGGTGATGGACACGCTGCTGGCCGATTACCTGCGCGATGCCAACGCCAAGCACGGCCTGGAGCTGCTGGCCCAGCGCAACTTCGGCTTCCTGCCCACCAGCTACGGCGAACTGGTGCCCAAGGGGGCCACGTTCGCGGCGGTACCGATCGAGCAGGCCGCCCGCTACTGCGGCATGGATGTCCACGTGACCTGGCGGCTGACCCCGCTGCTGCGCACCCAGCTCCAGGAGCTGGGGCCGCAGCTGCCGCAACTGCTCGATCAGGTGGAGCTGCCTCTCGAGCCGGTGCTGGCCCAGATGGAGGCCACCGGCATCCGCATCGACACCGACTATCTGGCGGAGCTGAGCCGTGAGCTGCGGCAGACGCTGGAGCGGCTGGAAGCGGAGGCGAAAGCGGCGGCGGACACGGACTTCAACCTGGCCTCCCCCAAGCAACTGGGCGAACTGCTGTTCGACAGGCTCGGCCTCGATCGCAAGAAATCGCGCAAGACCAAGACCGGCTGGAGCACCGATGCCACCGTGCTCGAGAAGCTGGAGGACGCCCACCCGGTGGTGCCGCTGGTGCTGGAGCACCGCACGCTCAGCAAGCTCAAGAGCACCTACGTGGATGCCCTGCCGGCGCTGATGGAGCCGGAAACCGGCCGTGTGCACACCGATTTCAACCAGGCCGTCACCGCCACCGGGCGCCTGAGCAGCAGCAACCCCAACCTGCAGAACATCCCGGTGCGCACCGAGTTCTCACGGCGGATCCGCAAGGCCTTCCTGCCGGAAGCGGGCTGGACCCTGATCAGCGCCGACTACTCCCAGATCGAACTGCGCATCCTGGCCCACCTCTCCGGCGAGGACGTTCTCGTGGAGGCCTACAGGAACGGCGATGACGTCCACGCCCTCACGGCCCGCCTGCTGCTGGAGAAGGACGAGGTGAGCGCCGAGGAGCGCCGCCTGGGCAAGACGATCAACTTCGGCGTGATCTACGGCATGGGTGCCCAGCGCTTTGCCCGCGAGACCGGCGTCAGCCAGGCCGATGCCAAGGACTTCCTCAGCCGCTACAAGCAGCGCTATCCGAAGGTGTTCGCCTTCCTGGAGCTGCAGGAGCGGCTGGCCCTGAGTCGCGGTTACGTGGAGACGATCCTGGGGCGCCGCCGCCCCTTCGCCTTCGATCCGGGCGGCCTCGGTCGCCTGCTGGGCAAGGACCCGCTGGAGATTGACCTGGACGTGGCTCGCCGCGGCGGCATGGAGGCGCAGCAGCTGCGCGCCGCCGCCAACGCGCCGATCCAGGGCTCCAGCGCCGACATCATCAAGCTGGCGATGGTGCAGCTGCATCACCGCCTGAGCGCACAAGGCCTGCCGGCGCGACTGCTGTTGCAGGTGCACGACGAACTGGTGCTGGAGGCGGCACCGGAGGCGCTGGACGCGGTGCTGACGCTGACGCGGACGACCATGGAAGAGGCCTTCGCCCTGTCTGTGCCCCTGGTGGTGGAAACGGGTTGCGGCCCCAACTGGATGGAGGCCAAGTAAGGCTTGGCCTTGGCCGCAGGAGAAGCCTGGACATAAGGTGCTGTGAATGCCGTGTCCGCCCATGAGCAGCAGTGCCAGAACAGCTCTGATCACTGGCATCACCGGCCAGGATGGCTCCTACCTGGCTGAGTTGCTGCTGGAAAAGGGTTATGTGGTGCATGGAATCAAACGGCGTGCCAGCAGTTTCAACACCACACGCATTGATCACCTCTACCAGGATCCCCATGCACCGAATCCCCGCTTGGTGCTGCACTACGGCGACCTGACGGACAGCAGCAATCTGATCCGCATCATCCAGCAGGTGCAACCGGATGAGATCTACAACCTGGGCGCCCAGAGCCATGTGGCCGTGAGCTTTGAGAGTCCTGAGTACACCGCCAACAGCGATGCGCTCGGCACCCTGCGCATCCTCGAGGCCGTGCGCATGCTTGGCCTCACGGACCGGACGCGCATCTACCAGGCCTCCACATCCGAGCTCTACGGACTCGTGCAGGAAACGCCCCAGAAGGAGAGCACTCCCTTCTACCCCCGCAGCCCCTACGGTGTCGCCAAACTCTATGCGTACTGGATCACGGTGAACTACCGCGAGTCCTACGGCATGTATGCCTGCAACGGCATTCTCTTCAATCACGAATCACCACGCCGCGGCGAAACATTCGTGACCCGCAAAATCACCCGCGGCCTGGCCCGCATCGACGCGGGCCTCGACGACTGCCTCTACATGGGCAACATCGACTCCCTGCGCGACTGGGGCCATGCCCGCGACTATGTGGAGATGCAGTGGCGCATGCTCCAGCAGGACACCCCGGAAGACTTCGTGATCGCCACCGGCCGCCAGGAGAGCGTGCGGCGCTTCATCGAACTCACGGCCAGCGCCCTCGGCTGGGGGGCGATCCAGTGGCAGGGGGAAGGCGTGGAGGAAACCGGTCGCCGCAGCGACACCGGCGCCGTGGTGGTGCGCATCGATCCGCGCTATTTCCGCCCGGCCGAGGTGGAGACCCTGCTCGGTGATCCCGGCAAGGCCCACGCCAGGCTGGGCTGGACCCCGACGACCACCCTCGAGGAGCTGGTGGCGGAGATGGTTGCGCACGACCGCCAGGAGGCGGCCAAGGAAGCCACCCTGCGCCGGGAAGGATTCGCTGTGGTGGGGTCGCGCGAATGAACCTGATCAGCCCTGCCGATCGCATCTTCGTGGCGGGCCATCGCGGCATGGCCGGCGCCGCGATCCTGCGGGCTCTGCAACGGGCCGGCCATGGCGATCCGGCCGCCGGTGGTGCCCTGCTCACGGCCGATCGCACCAGCCTGGATCTGCGGGATGGTGGTGCGGTGGAGGCCTGGTTCGCGACCCACAAGCCCTCCGTGGTGGTGCTGGCGGCCGCGAAGGTGGGCGGGATCCATGCCAACGCCACCTATCCGGCCGATTTCCTGCTCGAGAACCTCCGGATCCAGACCAACGTGATCGAGACGGCCTGGCGCCATGGCGTACGCCGGCTGCTGTTCCTGGGCAGCAGCTGCATCTACCCGAAGTTCGCCGAACAGCCGATCCGCGAGGAGGCCCTGCTGGGCGGTCCACTGGAGCCCACCAACGCCTGGTATGCCTTGGCCAAGATCGCCGGCATCAAGCTCGGTGAGGCCCTGCGCCTGCAGCACGGCTTCGATGCGATCAGCCTGATGCCCACCAACCTCTACGGGCCCGGCGACAACTACCACCCCGAGAACAGCCACGTGCTGCCGGCCCTGATCCGGCGCTTCCACGAGGCGGCGGAGCGGGGCGATGCCAGCGTCACCTGCTGGGGCAGCGGCACGCCGCTGCGGGAGTTCCTGCATGCCGACGACCTCGGTGAAGCCTGCGTGTTCGCCCTGGAGCACTGGAACCCGGCCGCCGCCGCTGCCCCCCGCGACGATGCGGGCAACCCCCTGGCCTTCCTGAATGTGGGCACCGGGGTGGATCTCAGCATCCGCGAGCTGGCCGAATCCGTGGCGGAGGCCACCGGCTTTCAGGGCCGGCTGGAGTGGGACACCAGCAAGCCGGACGGCACACCCCGGAAGCAGCTGGATGTGAGCCGCATGGCCAGGCTGGGCTGGAGGGCCCGGATCCCCCTGGCCGAGGGTCTGCGCAGCACCGTGGCCCTGTTCCGCGAGCAGCTGGCCGCGCAGCAGCTGCGCCTCTGAGCACACGGGGCTGTGGCACGATCCAGCCAGGCCTGCTCCAGCCCGTGACCCTCAAGCTCACCAACACCCTCAGCCGCCACATCGAGGCCTTCGAACCGCTTGAGGCGGGCAAGGTGAGCATCTACTGCTGCGGTGTCACGGTCTACGACCTCTGCCACCTCGGCCACGCCCGCAGCTACATCGCCTGGGACGTGCTGCGCCGCTATCTGATCTGGAGCGGCTACGCAGTCACGTTCGTGCAGAACTACACCGACATCGACGACAAGATCCTCAATCGCGCCGCCGCCGAGGGCAGCTCGATGCAGGCGGTGAGCGAGCGCAACATCGAGGCCTTCGTGGCTGATATGGCGCGGCTGAACATCCTGCCGGCCGATCGCATGCCACGGGCCACCGGCAGCCTCGATGCGATCCGGGCCCTGATCACCGATCTCGAAGCGAAGGGCGCCGCCTATTCCGCCGATGGGGATGTCTATTTCGCGGTGATGAAGCACGCCGGCTACGGCAGGCTCTCCGGCCGCGACCTGAGCGAGCAGCAGGACAACGCCGCCGGCCGGGTGGCCACCGAGGAGGAGGCGCGCAAACAGCACCCCTTCGATTTCGCCCTCTGGAAAGGAGCCAAGGCCGGTGAACCCAGCTGGGAGTCTCCCTGGGGCGCGGGCCGGCCCGGCTGGCACATCGAATGCTCGGCGATGGTGCGCGAGGAGCTCGGCGACACGATCGACATCCACCTCGGCGGCGCCGATCTGATCTTTCCGCACCACGAGAACGAGATCGCCCAGTCGGAGGCGGCCAGCGGCAAGCAGCTCGCCCGCTACTGGCTGCACAACGGCATGGTGAACGTGGGCGGCCAGAAGATGAGCAAATCGCTCGGCAACTTCACCACGATCCGGGCCCTGCTCGATTCCGGTGTCTCACCGATGACGCTGCGGCTGTTCACCCTGCAGGCCCACTACCGCAAACCGCTCGATTTCACGGCCGAGGCCCTGGAGGCCGCCGCCACCGGCTGGAAGGGCCTCAACGCCGCCATGGGACTGGCCGCAGGCGCTGATGCCGCCACGGACGCCGCAGCGGCCGGGATCACCCCGGCCCGCACGCCCGGCGACGACGGCAGCCTCGCCGCCGAGCCCGAGCTGGCGGAGGCCCGCAACCGCTTCGCCGCCGCCATGGACGACGACCTCAACACCGCCGCCGCTCTGGCGGTGCTGTTCGAGCTGGCGCGCCCGCTGCGGGCCCTGGCCAACCGGATCGAGCGGGGCGATGACGACGCTGCAGTGGAGGTCCGCCAGCCCCGGCTCGCCGCCCAGGCAGCCCTGCTGGCGGAGCTGGCCGCCGTGCTGGGCCTGAAACCGGAGGCCACGGCCACCGGCAACCTGGACGACAGCGCGATCGAAGCCAAGATCGAGGCGCGCCGCCAGGCCAAGGCGGCCCGCGACTTCGCCGCAGCCGACCGCATCCGCAACGACCTGGCCGCCCAGGGCATCGAACTGATCGACAGGCCGAGCGGTATCACCGAGTGGCTGCGCCGCTGAGGGCAGCGGACCGCAACGCAACCAGACAGACCGGCACCGCCAGGGCCGCGCTGAGCACCAGCACCACCGCCAGGGCGGCCAGGGCCAGGGTCTCGCCGTTGGGCAGCAGCATCAGCCGCCCCATCACGATCGGCGCCAGGAAGCCGCCGATGTTGCCCACCGAATTGATCGTGGCAATGCCACCGGCTGCGGCTCTGCCGCCGAGGAACTGAAGGGGAATGCTCCAGGCCGGCCCGAGGCTGGCGAAGCCGGCGGCGGTGGCCAGGCTGATCAGGGCCAGTCGCGGCAGCCCGCCCAGGGGCAGGGCCAACAGCAGCGCCACTCCGGCCACGGCAAGGGGCAGGGCCACGGTCCAGCGGCGATCGGCATGACGATCGGCGGCGCGCCCCACCAGCAGCATCGCCAGCACCGCCAGGCCATAAGGAATGGCGCTGAGCAGATTCACCAGCATCGGCGTGGGCGCAGCAGGAGCCAGCGCATCGGCCACGAAGCGGGGAATCCAGAAGCTGAAGCCGTAGAGGCCGGTGCTCATGCCCATGTAGAGCAGACAGAGCAAGGCCATGCGCGGATCGCGCAGCATGCCGCCGATGCCATGGATCTGGCCACCGGCCTGCTGCCGCTGCAGCCGCTCGCGCTGCAGGGTCTGCTCCAGCGCCTCAGCCTGGGCGGAGGTCAACCACCGCGCCTCGGCGGGATGATTCGGCAACCAGCGCCACACCGCGAACGCCAGCAGGATCGCCGGCAGCCCCTCCAGCAGAAACAGCCAGCGCCACCCCTCCAGACCCAGCACCTGATGCAGCGAGAGCAGGGCCGCCGAGATCGGGCCGCCCAGCAGTCCGGCCACCGGCAGCGCCAGCAGGAAACCCGCCAGGGTGCGGACCCGCTGCGGCTCGGGCACCCACTGGCTCAGGAACAGGATGATGCCGGGGAAGAACCCGGCCTCGGCCACACCCAGCAGCAGGCGCAGCAGGTTGAACTGCGCGGCGCTGGTCATGAAGGCCATCAGCACGGCCACCACGCCCCAGCTCAGCAGGATGCGACCGATCCAGCGACGGGCCCCGAGCCGCTGCAGGATCAGGTTGCTCGGCACCTCGAACAGCACGTAGCCCACGAAGAAGATGCCGGCGGCCACCCCGTAGGAGGCGCTGTCGAGCCCGAGTGACCGGGAGACCCCGGCAGCAGCGAAGGACACATTGACCCGGTCGAGGTAGGCAACCAGGTAGAGCACAAACAGCAACGGCAACAGGTGGCGCCGCAGAGCGGCCATCGCCTGTTGTTCTGCGGTCACGGTGACGACTTCAGGGATCCTGGGCCGGCGGTGCCGGCCTGTCCCGCATCATGCGCTCGATCCTGCGGATGCGCACGGCCGTGGTGCTCCAGACATCCCGGCGGAAGCCGGGTTCGCACTGCTCCACCAGCTGCTCGATCGGCTCGCCGCGCTCGAAGGCATCCCACAGCTCACGCTCGAGCCGGGCTCGCTCGATGAAGTTGAAGCGCAGCAGCCAGGGGGGCAGCGGGGTCATGCCATCGGTTCCGATGCGGCCAGTTAAGCGGGCCCGATCGGTCGGGCGCTGCCCGACCGGTGGGAGACTGGCGGCCGCCCATTGCCGTTCCAGCCGTGAAAGCCCTCTCCGTGCTCGGCTCCACCGGCTCGATCGGCACCCAGACCCTGGAGATCGTCGAGGAGTTTCCCGAGCGCTTCCGGGTGGTGGCGCTCACCGCCGGCAACAACCTCGACCTGCTGATCGAGCAGATCCGCCGCCACGCGCCTGAGGCCGTCGCCCTGGCCGATGCCGATCGCATCCCGGAGCTGCGGGAGCGGCTGAATGCCCTGGATCCCGGCACCCGCCCGGCGCGCCTGCCCGAGCTGCTGGGCGGTCCCGATGGCCTCTGCGCCGCGGCGGCCTGGCCGAGCGCCGATCTGGTGGTGACCGGCATCGTCGGCTGCGCCGGCCTGCTGCCCACCCTGGCGGCGATCCGCGCTGGCAAGGATCTGGCCCTGGCCAACAAGGAGACCCTGATCGCCGCCGGCCCGGTGGTGCTGCCGGAGCTGGAGAGATCAGGCAGCCGCCTGCTACCGGCCGATTCCGAGCACTCCGCCATCTTCCAGTGCCTGCAGGGCACCCCCTGGGCCGACACGGCCCGCCTCTCCACCGGCCACCCCACCCCGGGGCTGCGCCGCATCCAGCTCACCGCCAGCGGTGGAGCCTTCCGCGACTGGGACGCCGCAGATCTGCACAAGGCCACCGTGGCCGATGCCACCAGTCACCCCAACTGGAGCATGGGCCGCAAGATCACGGTGGATTCGGCCTCGTTGATGAACAAGGGCCTGGAGGTGATCGAGGCCCACTACCTGTTCGGCCTGGATTACGACCACATCGAGATCGTGATCCACCCCCAATCGATCATCCACTCGATGGTGGAGCTGGCCGATTCCTCGGTGCTGGCGCAGCTGGGCTGGCCGGACATGAAGCTGCCGATCCTCTACTGCATGAGTTGGCCCGAGCGCCTGGACACCCCCTGGCGCCGGTTGGATCTCACCGAAGTGGGCGCCCTCACCTTCCGCAAGCCCGACCCCGCCAAGTACCCCTGCATGGAGCTGGCCTACGCGGCCGGCCGGGCCGGCGGCACGATGCCGGCGGTGATGAATGCCGCCAACGAGCAGGCCGTGGCCCTGTTCCTGGAGGAGCAGGTGCATTTTCTCGACATCCCGAAGCTGATCGACGCGGTGTGCGAGCGCCACAAGGCCGACCTGATGGCTGCCCCCTCCCTGTCCGACGTGCTGGCGGTGGACGCCTGGTCGCGGCAGGCGGTGCGTGAGGCGGCAACCCGGCTGCAGGCCAAGGCCCCGGCGGCACTGCCGGCGTGATCCGCGTCTCCCACCACCTGCTGCTCTGCGCCACCCCCGGGAAGGCCCTCTGCTGCCCGGATCCCAGCGTGGGGATCGCCAGCTGGGACACCCTCAAGCGCCTGGTGCGGGAGCTGGGGCTGGAGGATCCGCAGCGCCCCGAAGGCATCGTGCTGCGCTCCAAGGCCGACTGCCTGCGCATCTGCGCCGAGGGGCCGGTGCTGCTGATCTGGCCGGAGGGCTGCGTCTACGGCGGCGTCACGCCCGGGCGGATGGAGATGATCCTTCGCCAGCATGTGCTGGCCGGGCAGCCGGTGCAGGAGTGGCTGCTGCGCCGTTACGCGCTCAAGGGCTCACCACCGCTCCAGCCACCAGCCGATGCAACCAGCGGACGGTGAGACGGTCGCCCCAGCAACCCGGCAGACCGTCGCCGCCATCCCCGGCGGCATGGAAGCCGTTGTGCCCGCCCTGGTCCGTGATCAGCACCTGCAGGCGGGGGCCAGAAGCCTGCGAGGCCTGCCGTTGCAGCTCCAGGGTCTGCGCAACGGGCACCCACGGATCATCGGCGGCATGGAGCAGCAGCGTGGGGGGGAGGCTGGTCGCATCCGGCCGCTGCAGGCCCGCCAGGGGGCTGGCGGCGGCGTAGTACGCCTCAACCGAGTCGTAGCCCCAGCGGGGCGCGGTGATCGCCGCATCGAAGGCGCGGATGCTGCGCAGGGGGCCGAGCGGACCACGGCCCGCCAGGGCGCTCCGCTCGGCGTCGCTGATGCCGAAGGGATCGGCGAGGGTCTGCGCCACCAGGCGACGCAGGAGCCAGTGCTGATAAAAGCGGTTGCGGGGACGCTCGATCTGGCGCGAGCAGGCCTGCAGATCAAGCGGACTGCTGATGCACACCAGACCATCCAGCAGCGCAGCGGTGGCGGTGAAGCCCGCCGCAAGGCGCTCGCCGCTGCCGGCCAGCAGAGCGTTGAGCAGCTTGGTTCCCCCCAGCGACAGGCCGACGCCGAGCAGCGGCCGGCCGCCGGGGGCCAGCTGATCCGCCAGCTGGCGGGCCCGGCGGATCGCAGGCAGGAGATCACTGTTGCAACGGGCCGCGTAGGTGCCCCGCGCCAGGGCGCGGCCTGGCCCCGCACCGCGCATGTTGAGGCGCAGCACCGCAAAGCCGCCGTGCTGCAGGGTCAGGCCCATGCGCCGCAGGCCCTCGCGTTCACTCGATCCGCCCAGACCGTGCATCAGCAGGACCAGCCCATGCGGGCTGCCCTGGTGGCACGGATCCAGGCGGGCCACCAGCTGGTCACCAGCGCCGACGGCGACCTCGACGACCTCACCCTGATCGGGCGGCAGCCGCACCGGGCGCAGGCTGTCGCGCAGGGTCTGCAGATCGCCGTTCCACCAGGGTGGACGAGGGCGGAACGGAGGCAGACCCAGCTGCGTGATCAGATCCGTGGGGTGCACCGATGTCGGCAAACCATCAGGCTGCCACGGGCGCCCTGGTTCCCACACCCTGGCTGCGCAGTTCGCTGCAGAGCTGCTGCAGCACCGCCTTGGCGTCACCGAACACCATCGCCGTCTGCGGCAGCTCGAACAGGGCATTGGCGATACCGGCGTAGCCAGCCCCGAGGCTGCGCTTGACCACGAACACCTGGCGGGCCTGATCCACCTCCAGCACGGGCATGCCGTAGAGCGGGCTGGTGGGATCGGTCTTGGCGTCGGGGTTCACCACGTCGTTGGCGCCGAGCACGATCACCACGTCGGTGCGCGGGAACTCCGGGTTGATCGTGTCCATCTCCACCAGCTGCTCGTAGGGAACATCGGCTTCCGCCAGCAGCACGTTCATATGGCCGGGCATGCGACCCGCCACCGGGTGGATGGCATAGGTCACCTCGGCACCATTGGCCTCCAGCAGCTTGCTCAGCTCGCGCAGGGCGTGCTGCGCCTGGGCCACCGCCAGGCCATAGCCGGGCACGAACACCACCCGCTCGGCGCTCTCCAACGCCATGGCGCACTCCTCAGGGCTGCAGCTCACGATGCGGCTGTAGCCGGCCTCATCACCACCGCCGCCCACCGCGCCACCGGCCTTGGCGCCGAGGGCGCCGCCGAACAGCACGCTCACCAGCGAGCGGTTCATCGCCGTGCACATCACCTGGGTGAGGATCAGACCGGCGGCGCCCACCATCGCGCCCGCCACGATCAGCAGCTGGCTGCCCACCACGAAGCCGGCGGCGGCAGCAGCCACGCCGGAATAGGAGTTGAGCAGGGAGATGACCACCGGCATGTCGGCCCCGCCGATCGGCAGGGTCACGCCGATGCCCAGCAGCGTGCTGGCTAGCACCAGTCCCCAGAGAGGCCAGCCGGCCGGGTCGGAGGGCAGGGCCAGACCCGCGGCCAGGCAGGCGATGGCCAGGCTGATGTTGAGGCCATGGCGCATCGGGCTCTGGGTCCAGTCCGGGGTATCCAGCCAGCCCTGCAGCTTGGCCATCGCCACGATCGAGCCGCTGAAGGTGATCGCGCCCACGAACACCGAGACCACGATCGAGATCAGAGCCACCAGGTCGATGCCGTCCGACTGGAACAGGGCCACCCCGAGGGCCACCAGCAACGAGGCCATGCCGCCACAGCCGTTGAACAGGGCCACCGTTTCCGGCATCGCCGTCATCGGCACGCGCTGGGCGGTGATCAGGCCGGCGCTACCGCCGGCGGCGGCCCCGAGGGCGATCCACAGCCAGGCGGTGGGGCCGGGCTGCAGCTGCAGCAGCAGTCCGGCCACCGCCAGGCCCATGGCCAGGGCGGCCAGGCCGTTGGCGCTGCGGGCGGTGCGCACCTTGGCCAGGCCCTTGAGTCCGAGAGCCAGCAGCAGCACCGCCACCAGATCGATGGCGAAGGAGACAAAGTCCATGGGTCGTGAGCGCGGGCTCAGCGAAGGGTCGGGGCGTGGATCGAGAAGCAGCGCGGCCTACGGGCCGCTCAGCCGGATTTGCCGGGCTTGCGGCTGGCGAACATCGCCAGCATCCGATCGGTCACCAGAAAGCCACCGATCACGTTGAACAGGGCAAACCCCAGCGAGAGGCCGCCGAGCAGCAGCAGGGCACCGTTGCCGTCGGCCTGGGCGATCAGGGTCAGCGAGGCGAGCACGGTGATGCCGCTGATGGCGTTGGCGCCGCTCATCAACGGCGTGTGCAGGGTGGGCGGCACCTTGCCGATCAGTTCAAGGCCGAGCAGGCTGCCGAGCAGCAGCACCCACAGGGCCTGGGAGAGCTGGCTCATGCCGCACCTCCCACCGGCTGAGGCACGGTCGAGGGTGCCGCAAGGGCCCCCTCGGCGTGGCAGAACAGGCAGCCGCTCACGATCGGATCCTCCGGATCGAGCCTGAGGGATTCACCGGCGGGACTGGCGCTGAGCACGTGCTCGAGCAGGGCGGCCAGATTGCGGGCGTAGAGGGCGCTGGCATGGTGCGGCACGCTGCTGGGCAGCGCATCGGCACCGATCAGCTGCACCCCGTGGCGCTCCACCGTCTCGCCGGGGCGGCTGCCCTCGCAGTTGCCCCCCTGAGCGACGGCCAGGTCCACCACCACGGCGCCGGGGCGCATGCCGGCCAGCATGGCGTCATCGATCAGGCGCGGCGCCGGACGGCCGGGCACCTGGGCCGTGCAGATCACCATATCGGCGATGGCGAGCTGCTCGGCCAGCTGCTGGCGCTGAGCCGCCAGAAAGGTATCACTGGCCTGCTGGGCGTAGCCGCCCACCTCGGCGGGGGTCTGCTCAAGGGACGGAGGTTCCAGGAAGCGGCCACCCAGGGATTCCACCTGCTCCTTGGCGGCGGGGCGCACATCGCTCACCACCACCACCGCCCCGAGGCGGCGGGCGGTGGCCAGGGCCTGAAGACCGGCCACACCGGCACCGAGGACCAGGGCGCGGGCCGGCTGGATCGTGCCGGCGGCCGTCATCAGCATCGGCACGTAGCGATCGAGGGCCGCCGCCGCCAGCAGCACCGCCTTGTAGCCCGCCACGTTGGCCTGCGACGACAGCACGTCCATGGTCTGGGCGCGACTGATGCGGGGCAGCAGCTCCAGGGCAAGGGCCGAGAGCCGCTGACGCTGCAGGGCCTCCTGGAGAGCCGTGTTGCCGTGGGGCTCCAGGAGGCCGATCAGCAGGGCGCCGGGACGGAGCTGGGCCAGGCCAGGGTGCTCCTCCACCAGGGTCGCGCCCTGAACACTGAGCACCACATCGGCCTGCCGCCAGCGATCCAGGGCGTCAGCAGCGTGGGGATCGAGCAGGGCGGCGCCGGCGTCGCGGTAATCGGCATCGGCGAAGCCGGCCGCGAGTCCGGCGCCGCTCTCGACATGCAGGACACAGCCACGTCCGATCAGGCGCTTCACCGTCTCCGGTGTGGCAGCCACACGACGTTCCCCGGCTCTGCGCTCACGGGGCACGAGCACACAGGTCAAGCCAACCTCCAGGCGGGGTCATTGCCCCCAGTGTTCCGGCGCTGCAGCGGAACCGGCAACGCCCGGACCGCCCGTGTGGGGACTTCGCCACACAGCGGGGCGCTGAGGCGGCCCCTCAGAAGAGCGGCAGCAGCTCCTGCTCCAGGCAATGGGCCTGTGGCATCGCACCCTGCTGGCGCAGCTGGCGGGCGCGCAGGATCATCGGATCGAGGTCGCAGTCGAGATCGAGAGCCCGCTCGAAACGCAGGCGCAGATCGTCGGGGGTGAGGGCGTGGGCGGAGCGCTCATCCATGGGGCTGACGGGGCAGAACCCGGGAGCGGGTGATGGCCGGAAGTTAAGGACTCCAGCGCCGATGCGAATAGGTAGAAACGCTCAATTTTTTTGCGTCGGCCGACACAATGGCGCCATGGCCGCACCTTCCTTCGATCTGGGCCGGAGCCGCAAGGCCGGCGCCCCAGGCAAGTCCGCTCCGATTGACGCTGCCGGTGGCGTAGAACCAGCCGAGGCGAGCACGGCGAGCGCGGTGCAGCCACGCCAGTGGCAGAGCCAGTTGATCGCCCTGTTGCGCCGTCGTGTCGAGCTGGGTCATGCCGACACGACCGACGTGCTGATCCATGCAGGACCCGGCGCCGGCAAGACGCTCGGGGCCCTGCTGGGCTTCGAGCGGCTCAAGCGGGAAGGGCGGCTGCAGCGGCTTCTGGTGTTCTGCCATCGCAGCTCGATCGCCGAGCAATGGCTGGCGGCGGCACCCCGCCTGCAGCTGACGCTGCGGGAGTGGGAGCCGGGCTTCGATCCAGCGGATCTGGGCGACACCGACGGTCTGCTGATCACCTATCAGGCGGCCGGGCGCAACCGGCTGGAGCTGGAGCGGCAGCTGGAGGGGGCGGACTGGGGCGCCTGGCTGGCGATCGCCGATGAGGTGCACCACCTCGGCGTGGATCCCGAGGAGCCGGAGGCGAGCGCCTGGGGGCAGGCCTTCAGCCGCCTCAGCGCCGGCGCCCGGCTGCGACTCGGCCTCACCGGCACCCCGTTCCGGGCCGACAACCTGGCCTTCTGCGCAGCCCGACGCCAGCGAGTGCACGACGGCCAGGACTGGGTGGAGCAGATCGTGCCCGATCTGAGCGTGGAGCCTCGCCAGCTGATCGTGGCGGGCGACGTGCGGCCGCTGGAGTTCCGCTTTCAGGATGGCTGGGTGGACCACGGACGCCAGGCCGAGCGGACCGATGACGGCCGGCTCGTGACGATGGGTGAGGTGGAGCGCTCACCGCTCTCCCAGGAGCAGCGCGAGAGCTGGCGGGCCCGCAACCTGCGCCGGGCGATCCAGCTGGGCGACAGCAGCAGCATCGCCCTGCGGCTGCTGCTCAATGCCCGACGGCGCCTGGAGCGTGTCCGCGGCGAACACCCCGCTGCCGGTGGACTGGTGATCGCCCGCAACATCGCCCATGCCCGGCGCATCTGCGGATTTCTGGAGGAGGAGGGCGACCGCGTCCTGCTGGTGCACTCCCAGGACCCGGAGGCGGCGGAGCGGATGCAGGCCTTCAAGGAGGGAGAAGCCGACTGGCTGGTGAGCATCGACATGTGCGCCGAGGGCTTCGACGCGCCGCGGCTGCGCGTGGTGGCCTACCTGACCACCGTGGTGAGCCGCACCCGCTTCGTGCAGGCGATCACCCGGGCGGTGCGGATGGATGGCGAGCGGACCGCCCTGGAGGCGGTGCCGCGCCACCCCTCCTACGTGTTCGCCCCGGCGGATCCGCTGCTGATGCAGGTGGCGCGCACCTGGTCGCTGAGCGAGCCCTACGTGCTGCGCAGCAGGCCAGCGGCGGAGCCGGCCGAGGAGCTGGGCAGCGGGGGCCGGGGCGGCCCGCAGCCGATGCGGGCCATGGAGGACGGCGCCGGTGAGCTGATCCACATGCGCGGCCCCCAGCTGCCGCACTTCGTTGTGCAGCGGTAATTACATTTATCCGCAGCAAAAAATGCGACGTTCTGCAAACCAGCCACCCTGGCGGCACCTCAGCCCGTCAGCGTGGTCGCATCGGAGCAGGAGCCATGCACGGTTCGATCCAGCGACGGCTCACCGTCGCGATCAACTGGTCAGCAGCACGCATCGCCAGCCTGGACGCCCGCGAGCGCTACGAGGACAGCTACGCCTTGACCGAGGAATTCCGCGAATGGATCCTCTGCGTTGACGAACACCCGGAGCTGATGGCGGAGCAGGTGCTGATGGTGCCTGATTTCAGCCGGCTCCCCCGACCGGGCCTTGGGAACGACAACAGCGAAAGCGACGGGCTGCTGGAAATCTAAAGCAAATCTGCAGATTCGGGGGCACCCCTTCGGCCGGGTCGTGAGCCGTCGACATCCCATCCCGGCACCTGCAAGGATCCGCCTCCTAGAGTCAAAGCGAAGTGACTTCGCTTAAGCCATGGGAGCCAGTTACGCCGCAGCAGCCAACGGCGCCGCCAGCGCTCCCGCTTCCGGTGTCGAGAACCTGGTGATCGTGGGCTCCGGCCCGGCGGGTTACACCGCCGCCATCTACGCCGCCCGCGCCAACCTCGCCCCGGTGGTGATCACCGGCTTCCAGGACGGTGGCATCCCCGGTGGTCAGCTGATGACCACCACCCATGTGGAGAACTTCCCCGGCTTCCCCGACGGAATCCTGGGCCCCGATCTGATGGATCGCCTCAAGGCCCAGGCCGTGCGCTGGGGCACCCGGCTGGTGGAGGCGGATGCCGACGGCATCGACTTCAGCCAGCGCCCCTTCCGGATCCAGGCCGAGGGCCGCACGATCGAGGCCCAGGCCGTGATCCTGGCCACCGGGGCCAGCGCCAACCGGCTCGGCCTGCCCAGCGAGCAGCGCTTCTGGAACGCGGGTATCAGCGCCTGCGCCATCTGCGACGGCGCCACGCCCCAGTTCCGCAACGAAGAGCTCGCGGTGGTGGGCGGCGGCGACTCCGCCTGCGAGGAAGCGGTGTACCTCACCAAGTACGGCAGCCGCGTGCACCTGATCGTGCGCTCCGGTCAGCTGCGCGCCAGCAAGGCGATGGCCGATCGCGTGCTGGCCAACCCCGCGATCACCGTGCACTGGAACCGCCGCATCGCCGACTGCGGCGGCGGCGACTGGCTGGAGGCGATCGAGCTGATCGATGCCGAGGGGCAGCCAGCCGAGCGGGTGCCGGTGCGCGGCCTCTTCTACGCGATCGGGCATACCCCCAACACCCGCCTGGTACGCGGCCAGCTGGAGGTGGATGAGCATGGCTACCTGGTGACCCGCCCCGGCCGGCCCGAAACCAGCCTGGAAGGCGTGTTCGCCGCCGGTGATGTGGCCGATGCCGAGTGGCGCCAGGGCATCACCGCCGCCGGCAGCGGCTGCCAGGCGGCCCTGGCGGCGGAACGCTGGCTCAGTCACCACAACCTGGCGGTCACCGTCAGTCACGACCCGGTGGACCCCGCCGAGGTGGGCGAGGTGCAGCGCACCGCCGTGAGCGATGAGGCCAACTTCGAGCCGGATGCCCTCTGGCAGAAGGGCAGCTTCGCCCTGCGCAAGCTCTATCACGACAGCGACCGGCCGCTGCTGGTGGTCTACACCTCACCGACCTGCGGCCCCTGCCATGTGCTCAAGCCCCAGCTCAAGCGGGTGCTCGATGAACTCGGCGGGCGGGCCCAGGGCATCGAGATCGACATCGAGGCCGAACCGGAGATCGCCCAGCAGGCGGGGGTCACCGGCACGCCCACCGTGCAGCTGTTCTTCCGCAAGGAGCTGAAGCAGCAGTTCCGCGGCGTGAAACAGCGAAGCGAATTCCGCGCCGCGATCGAGTCGCTGCTCGGTTCGGCCGTGGCCTGAGGCTCGGCCGTCGTCCCACTGAACCGCAGAAGGGCCGCCTGATCGCCATCAGACGGCCCTTGGGCCAAATCGCGGGGCTGGTTTGTGTGGTCAGCGGCGACGCGGGCCGCCTGGACGGTTGCCGCCCGGACGGGGTCCGGTGGCGCCGGCATTGCGCTCGCGATAGGTGATGCGGCCGCGGGTGAGGTCGTAGGGGCTGATCTCCACCAGCACCTTGTCGCCAGCCAGAAGCTTGATGCGGAACTTGGTGAGCTTGCCGGCCGCCCGGCAGAGGCATTGGTGGCCTGCGGGCTGCTCGAGGGTAACCAGATAGAAGCCGTTGCCCTGTTCCTTCTCGATGACGCCGGAGGTCTCAATCATGCGCTGCTGCCAGGGAAGATCCGAACTGCTCCCGCCAGCTTAGTTGGCGCCGTGGACAGCACCGGCAGACATGAGCCGGTCGCCACGCTCGCTAAGGTCGCGCCCACTACCGGACCCTCCACGATGAACCTCCCACCCCTTTCGATGGACCTGGGCCTGCTGCTGATCTCGATCGGGGTGGTGAATCTCTGGCGCGCCCGCCAGGCATCCTGAAGGCAGCTTCGCCCGGGCCCCTGACGACGCTGCTGTTCCACAAGCCCTACGGGGTACTGAGCCAGTTCACCGCTGAAGCGGGCAGCCGCTGGGGTTGCCTTGCAGACCACATCAGCGTGCCGAATGTCTACGCCGCCGGTCGGCTCGATGCCGACAGTGAAGGGCTGCTGCTGCTCACAGACAACGGCCGGCTGCAGCAGCGCCTCACCGACCCGAGCTGGGGCCACTGGCGCCGCTACTGGGTGCAGGTGGAGGGCGTCGCCGCTGAAGGCGCCCTGCAGACCCTGCGCGACGGCGTGATGATCCAGGGACAGCGCACCCGGCCAGCCCGGGCGGGCGTGATCGCCGATCCGGGACTACCGGAGCGGGATCCACCGATCCGCTGGCGGGCCGCCATTCCCACCAGCTGGCTGGCGATCGAACTGCAGGAGGGGCGCAATCGCCAGGTGCGTCGCATGACCGCCGCCGTGGGCCTGCCCACCCTGCGGCTGGTGCGGGTAGCGATCGATCTGATGGACGGAGGTCCATGCCTGGACCTCAGCGGCCTGGCACAGGGACGGTGGCGTCCGGTGACCCCCCAGGAGGAACGGCGCCTCAGCGAGCTGCTGCGCGGCAGCGGCAAGAGACGTCAGGCGGGAGCCGGCGGACGGGCAGGCGGCGGGAAATCGGGCCGGAGCGGCGGCGGCGGATAGGGGGGCTTGGCACCCGTCACGGTCGCATTGCCTGGGGACTGCATCCGCCTCAGGCCAGAACGTCCTTCAGCTCGCGCACCACCTGCAACTGCCCGTAGTAGTAGTTGGCGCGGGCGCGGCGGTCGGCGTCCTCGAGGCTGTCGAAGGCATCGAAGCCGAGGTTCTGCCAGAGCTCATGGCCGCAGGCGCGGCTGAGCTCCTCGATCGCCTCCTGCTCGAGATTGCCGAGCCGGCGCTGCAGATTCTTGATCTGGGCGATGGACATCAGCGGAACTCAGACACGGAACCTCAATAGTACAACTGCACCAGCACACGCCCCGCGCTGCGTGGGCCGGCCTCAGAACGGCAGTTTCTTCTTGGCGTCTTTATCGAGATCGGCCTCCATCTCGCGCAGGCGCCGCAGGATCGTGTCGTAGTACTCGCGCAGGTACGACTCCAGGCTGGTCGTCTCCGCCGGGTCGAGGCCGAAGGCGGCATAGCTCTCCTCCATCGGCGCGGTGAGGGGCTGGCCGCCGCCGACCACCTTGTCGAAGGCGAGGCGCTCCGCCACATTCACGGCCGGCTCGAAGAACGAGGTGACCGACTGCATCAGCCGCAGCAGGAACGGCCGCACCCGGAACACCCGGGAGCTCTTGCCGCTGTAGTTCTCGCAGAGCTGGGTGATCTCTCCGGTGGACCAGGCGCGGGGGCCCACCACCGGCAGGGCCCGGCGGATGGTCTCGGGGCGATTCAGGGCCGCGACCGCAAAGCGGGCGATGTCCTGGGTGTTCATGTAGGCAATCGGGGTCGGCGTGCCGCTGACCCACACGGTCTGGCTCTCCAGCACCGGAATCGCGAACTGGCTGATCAGGCCCTGCATGAAGGCCACGCAGCGCAGGATCGTGTAGTCGAAATCGGACTCGATCAGCGCCTGCTCCGTGCAGTGCTTGATGTCCATCAGCGGCACATCGCGATGCTTCTCGGCATCGAGCAGCGACACGAACACGAACCGCTTCACGCCCGCACGCTCACAGGCATTGAGCAAATTGAGCTTGCCGGTCCAGTCGGTGTCGTAGACGCTGCCCCCCTCGGTGGCCCGGGTGGTGGCGGCATCGATCACCGCTTCCTGCCCCTCCAGGGCGTAATCGAGGCTGTCGGGCTGGAGCAGATCGCCACGGGTGAGCTCGCAACCCCACTCCTGAAGGAACGCAGCCTTGCGGGGCGAGCGCACCATGCAGCGCACCTGATGGCCGGCGTCGAGGGCTTGCCGAGCGATCTGGCGTCCCAGCGTTCCGGTTGCACCGATCACCAGCACCTGCATCAGGCTTCTTCAGCGAGGCACGAGCCTAAAGGCAGGCCAGGAAGTGCCGTGAAAGCACCGCTGGACCGATGGGTGGCCGCTCAGTTGTCGCCCTGGAGCTTGAGCAGCAGCGCGCCGCCAACGAGGCCGATGGGGATCAGAACCCAGAACAGCGCTGCAGTGCCGAAGATTTCCGAGGCCATGACCCAGTGCCGAAACGGCTACCTATTTAGCGCAGCCGCCAGCTCCAGAACGCGCGACCAGGGGGCATTGCAGCGGAACTGGCCTGCCATCACGCCGGAGCGCAGGGCCGTGTAGCCCTCCGCCCGCAGGGCCGCCAGCAGGGCCTCGGTGGCGGGCGGTCCGGCCGAGAGGCGGCGTCCGAGCTCGGCGGTGGGCCAACAGCGCACCGGCAGCCCGGGGTCGTCATGGAGGGCCTGCAGCAGCCGGCGGGAGGGCCGCGACACCCACTCCGGCGGCACGGCCTCAGCCCGCTGCAGCATCGCCGCCAGGGTCGGGGCGTGCTGCAGCGGGCCCAGCCAGAGCGGGCCTGAAATCGCCTCAGTGGAGGCGCCCTCGCGGCCGCCGCAGGCACAGGGGGGCCAGTGCCGCAGCCGCAGCAGGCTCTGGCTGGCCTGCTCGCCGCAGCGATGGCAATGGGCGAGCAGACCCAGCTGCTCCTCCTCGCGCGGCGCCGGCCGCCGGAGCAGCTGGATGGCGGTGCGGAAGGTGCGGCCCTCGCTGAAGCTGAACAGGGGCCGGATGCCGCGGCCAAGGGCCCAGGCCGCCCGGGCCACCACGGCGAGCTGCAGGCGCAGGGCCAGTTCCCAGCTGGCGGGATGGGCCCGGGCGGCGGCACCGAGCGAACGCACGGCGGCCGGGCGGTCATGGCCGGTGGGGGAGCGGCCATCGGTGCTGGCCAGGTAGAGCACCCCACCAAAGTGCAGGGCCTCGAGCGCCGGAGCCACCAGCGGGGTGGGGCAGCCGAAGGCATCGAGATCCACCAGCCCGAAGCGCCGCTCGGCGAGCAGACAACGCGCCAACAGCTTCTGGGCCGTGAGCGCGGTGCTCCGCACCCGGCAGTCGGTGGCCGCCAGGGGCTGAAGGTTGTGGCGCAGCCAGGGCAGCCGATCGGCATCGGCATCATTCGCCCAGACGCTCCGCGCTCCGGCCTCGAGCCCGTAGCGCAGGGCGCGGATACCGCAGCCCGCCATCAGATCGAGCACCGGCTGCGCCGCAGCCGGGGCCGGAGCCGACAGGCCAGGCAGCACCGCGGCCAGCAGCACCCCCAGATCGCGGGAGGGACGCGATTCCGGCCGGAAGAAGCCGGTGCCGGGAGCCAGCAGGGCGGCACCTTCGCGATAGTGAGCAGACGCCGGCCTGCCCCGGACTGCATCCGCGACGCCGTTGGTGACACCGTCTGAGTCGAGATCTGGGTCAGGTTCCGGGGTGAGCCCCGACGCGAGTCCACCTGAACGCACGGCCGCCCCATCGCCTCGCTCCAACGAGTCTGCGCCGTCTCCGGCAGGAGCCCACTGGGGCGAGCACGGCAGCTGGCACTGGCGGGAGCACCACTGCCACTGGCGGGTGCTGGGTGATCGACGCGATCCGGCGCTGGTGCTGATCCACGGCTTCGGGGCCGCCAGCGGCCACTGGCGTCACAACGCCGCCACCCTGGCCGCTGCGGGCTGGTGCGTCTATGCGATCGATCTGGTGGGCTTCGGCGCCTCCAGCCAGCCCGGGCACCGGCGGCGGCACCCGCTCGACAACCGTCTCTGGGCCAGGCAGCTGCAGGCCTTCCTGGAGGAGGTGGTGCAGGCGCGGGCCGTACTGGTGGGCAACTCGCTCGGCAGCCTGGTGGCCATCACCTGCGCCGTGTTCTTCCCCTCATGGGTGGAGGCCGTGGTGGCTGCGCCGCTGCCGGACCCCACCCTGCTGATGCCGATGCGGCGGCGGCGGCCCCGCTGGCGCCGGCGACTGCGGAGCCAGATGGTGGTGCTGCTCTGCACCCTGCTGCCCCTGGAGCTGGTGGTGCCCCTGATCGCGCGCACGCCGCTGCTGGCGCTGGGCCTGCGCAGCGCCTACAGCGACCCCGAGCCGGTGGACCTGGAACTCAGGCGGCTCGTGGCAGTGCCGGCGCGGCGACCCGGCGCCGCCCGGGCGCTGCGGGCGATGAGCATCGGCATGGCCCTCAGGCCCAGGGCCGCCACGGCGGCGCCCCTGCTGGAGCGCATGGCCCAGCCGCTGCTGGTGCTGTGGGGCAGCGACGATCGCCTGGTGCCGGTGCGGATCAGTGAACGGCTGAAGGCGCACAAGCCCGATCTGGAGCTGAGCCTGCTGCCGCGACTCGGCCACTGCCCCCATGACGAGCGGCCCACGCTGTTCAACGGGCGGGTGCTGCAGTGGCTGCGCGAGCGGAACCAAGCCCCAGGGGCCCCGGTCGATGCGTAGGTTGGGAACTCTGTGCCCCGAAAAGCCCCGGCGATGAAGCACACCCTGTCGGTGCTGGTGGAAGACGAATCCGGTGCCCTCAGCCGCATCTCCGGGCTGTTCGCCCGCCGCGGCTTCAACATCGAAAGCCTGGCGGTCGGCCCGGCCGAACGGGACGGCGCGTCCCGGCTGACGATGGTGGTGGAGGGCGACGACCGCACCCTCGAGCAGATGAGCAAGCAGCTCAACAAGCTCGTGAACGTGCTGGCCGTGAACGATCTCACCCGCATTCCGGCGGTGGAGCGTGAGCTGATGCTGCTCAAGGTTTCGGCTCCGCCCGAACAGCGCGCCGCGATCCTGGATCTGGTGCAGGTGTTCCGCGCCAAGGTGGTGGACGTGGCCGACCATGCCCTCACGATCGAGGTGGTGGGCGATCCGGGCAAGCTGGTGGCGATCGAGAACGTGCTGGCCGGCTTCGGCATTCTCGAGATCGCCCGCACGGGCCGCATCGCGCTGGAGCGGGCCTCCGGCGTCAACACGGCCTATCTGAAGGTGACCAGCCTCGACAAGCGGGTACCGGCCTGAGTTCAGGGCCGGTCCTGCACGAGGGTTCCGCCGGAGACGACCCGGGCGCTGAGCACCCGATCGCCCTGGCGGATGCGGTCCACCACATCCATGCCGCGGCTCACCTCGCCGAACACCGCATAACGGCCATCCAGCTCCGGCAGGGGCTGCAGGGCGATGTAGAACTGCGCGCTGGCTGAATCGGGGGCCTCGCTGCGGGCCATGGCCAGGGCCCCGCGCTTGTGGGACAGCTTCAGACGCGTCAGCTGGGATGGGCCAGCCGCCAGCTGGCTGTAACGGGGTGCGGCTTCACCCTCGAGGAAGATCTCCAGTGGGATCTGGCGTTGCTGACCGGTGGCGGGATCGACGTAATCGCCGGCCCCCAGACGATCGATCGGAATCGAGGGGTCGATGCTCTGCGGATCACCGCCCTGCACCACAAAGGGCGTGGGTTCGCGCACGACGCGGTGGAACACGGTGCCGTTGTAGACGCCGCGCCGCACCAGATCGACGAAGTTGCCGGCGGTGAGCGGTGCGGCATCGCCATTGAGCGTGAGCTGCACTTCACCCTTGCTGGTCTTCAGCTCGACCACCGCCGTGCCCTTCAGGCAGGGCACACCACTGCGGCCGCATCCCTGCTCAAGAGCCGGGGGCGTTGCCGCGCAGGCGACGGGTCCGAGCGGGCTGAGCAACAGCAACAGCGCCAGCAGCAGGGGTTGCAAGGGCAACCCGGGACGGAACGGCTTCACACGCCCTCCAGGGGAACCCCCAGGAAACGGGCCAGCTCGGCGCCGCCGCGCTCGAGATCGACCAGGGGCATCGGTTCGCCGACCCGGGTGAGCGGCAGATCACGGCGCCCCTGCACCCGCAGCGCCAGGCGACGGCGCGGGTTGAGGCCATCGCGCACCTCCACCTTGACGGCCTGAATGTCGCGCAGGGGCGTGGTCACGCTGATCAGCTGCCGAAAACCCCGACGGGTCACGGTCAGGATGCCGCTCTGCTTGTCGAAATGGTTGGCACCGGCACCCACATCGATGGCGATCACGGCCCAGAGGTAGGTGGCCAGCAGGGCAGCGGCGATGCCGTAGAGCCCCATCACCAGCCCCTGAGGCACCCAGGCCAGTTCGGCGGGGTGACCGATCGGCAGCAGATCGCGGCCCAGGCGGCTGGAGGCGCTGGTGAGCAGGAACCCGAGGCCGCCAGTGCTCACCACGGCCGCCATCAACACGTTCGACAGACGACGCGAACCCAGGACGGTCTGCTCCAGAACACTGGAGACGGCAGAGGCGGAACTGGGCGCGGCAGCCGGGGGGGAGGCCATGAAGCGGGGGTCGTGTGGCGGCCATCCTCGCCGGTCGCCATGGCCTGTGGGCGAATCGCCCCGGATCTGCCATCCTCGGAGCGGTGGCGGCATCACCATGGCGCTCTCCCCGTCCGGTCCGGCCTCGCCGGAGAGCCTGCAACGGGAGCAGAGCCTCGAGATCGAGCAGCTGCGGCACACCCTGGCGGCCCTGCGCCGGCAACTCGAGCTGCAGGAGCAGCAGGCCGCCCTGCGCCTGGCCGAGGCCCTGGCCGATGAACGGGAGGCCAACCGTCAGCTGCGCCTGACCATTGAGCAGCTGCGCCTGGCCCTCGAGGATCAGCACCGCCAGGCGGGTGAGCAGCTGAGCCAGCGCGACCGGGACCATCGCCTGGAGCGGGAGCAGCTGCAGGCCACGATCGCGGTGCTGCGGCAACGGTTGGAGGCAGGCCGATCCACGGCCGCGGACGGAGAGCCGGGATGAACCTGCGCGAGGCGCGACTGTTGCTGGAGGTGGCCAATGCCGTGGCCCTCGAACCCGACCTCGATGGCCAGCTGGCCCGGCTGATCGAGGCGGTCACCGCCGCCAGCGATGCCGATCGGGGCACGATCTTCCTGAACGACCCTGACACCCAGGAGCTCTACAGCCGGCAGAGCGTGGGCGGCCTGCACCGGGAGATCCGGTTGCTGAACAACCGCGGCGTGGCCGGCCATGTGTTTCAGAGCGGCACCGGCGTGCTGATCGAGGACGCCTACAGCGATCCCCGCTTCGATCGCAGCATCGACCATCAGACCGGCTATCGCACCCGGACGATCGCCGCCGCACCGCTGCGGACGATCCAGGGCAGCGTGATCGGTGTGGTGGAGGTGCTCAACCACCGTGGCCCGGCTGGCTTCAGCACCGGCCATCTCTCGCGGATCGAGGCGCTCTCCCGCCAGGCCAGCGTTTCGGTGCAGCGCAGCCTGCTGCTGGAGGAGGCGGAGCGCAAACGCCTGCGGGAGCAGGAGTTCCTGGCGATGGTGTCCGAGCTTTCCGGCGAGCTGAAGCTGGGCTGCCTGCTGGAGAAGGTGATCGCTGCGATCACGCGCATGCTCAACGCCGAACGATCAACGCTGTTCCTGCACGACGACAGGACCGGTGAGCTGTACACCGAGATCGGCGAAGGCCTCGGCGCCACCAAGATCCGCTTCCCCAGTCACCTCGGCATCGCCGGCACCGTCTACACCAGCGGCGAGACGGTGAACATTCCCTATGCCTATGCCGACCTGCGCTTCAACCCCGCCTTTGACCGTCAGACCGGCTTCTTCACGCGCTCGATTCTGTGCACGCCACTGGTGAACAAGGGCGGCCGGGTGATCGGCGCCACCCAGGTACTCAACAAGCGTGGCGGGGTGTTCAGCGAAGAAGATGCAACGCGGCTCAGGGCCTTCACCGCCCAGATGTCCGTGGCGCTGGAGAACGCCAAGCTGTTCGACGACGTGCAGGCGATGAAGACCTACACCGAATCGATGCTGGAGAGCATGGCCAGCGGCGTGATCACGTTCAACGATCAGGATGTGGCCCAGACGATCAACCGTGCCGGCTGTCGCATCTTCCGCTGCCGGAGCAGCGAGGTGATCAACCATCCCGCCAGCGCCCTGCTCAGCGGCAGCAGCGCCTGGCTGGCCGAGCGCCTCAGCCGGGTGCGCAGGGACGCCACAGCAGTGAGCCTGGAGGATGTGGAGCTGGAGATGGACGGGCATCCAACCGCCGCCAACATCAATCTGATGCCGCTGCGCGGCCTGGGCGGCGAGGCGATGGGATCGCTGCTGATGATCGAGGACATCAGCCAGGAGAAGCGACTGAAGGGCACGATGGCCCGCTACATGGATCCGCTGATCGCTGAGTCGCTGTTGCAGGAGGGGGCCAGTGCCCTCGGCGGCCGGGAAAGCGAGGTCACGATCCTGTTCTCCGATATCCGCGAGTTCACCAGCCTCAGCGAAGCGATCGGCGCCCACGGCACGGTCAGCATGCTCAATGGCTACTTCTCGCTGATGGTCGACTGCCTGCAGCGTGAGGGCGGCATTCTCGACAAGTTCATCGGCGATGCGGTGATGGCCGTGTTCGGCCTGCCCGAGGCGGCCGACGACGACGCCGACCGGGCCGTGCGCACCAGCCTGGCGATGCTCGAAGCCCTGCAGGGGTTGAACCGGACCCGGGCCAGCGAGGGCCTGCCACCGCTGCGGGTCGGGATCGGTCTGCACAGCGATGCGGTGGTGAGCGGCAACATCGGCTCACCCAGACGGATGAACTACACCGTGATCGGTGACGGCGTGAATCTGGCCTCACGGCTGGAGTCCGCCTGCAAGCAGTACGGGGCGCAGCTGCTGATCAGCGAGAACACCCGCCGCCGGCTGCGCGGCACCTACCGGATGCGGGAGGCCGATCGGGTCGTGGTGAAGGGCAAGGCCGAACCCGTGCTGATCCACGAACTGCTGGAGTTTCACGATGCGGCGTCCTTCCCCCACGTCGTGGAGCTGCTCGCTCACTACCGCGATGGGCTGGAGCTCTACCGGAGCAGGCGCTTCCGGGACGCCCGCGCCAGCTTCGGCAAGGCCCTGGAGCTCCACCCGGAGGACCGCCTCAGCCGGATCTACAGCGCGCGCTGCGAGCACTTCCTGGCCGCGCCACCGGCCGACGACTGGGACGGCGTCTGGATCCTCGGCCGGAAATAGCCGCAACGATGACGGCGGGAGTGGCGTCAAGGGGGGGGCAACGCCCCACAAAACCAATGGTGACGGGCCGTGTCAGCCCGCCGGCCGCCGTCTCGCAGGGCCGATCAACGTTGTTACCATCGCCCGGTAACCCACAGCACGCGGGTTTCCCGCACCGCTCATTTCCCACCCATGACGATCGCTGTAGGGCGCGCGCCGCAGCGGGGATGGTTCGACGTCCTCGATGACTGGCTCAAGCGCGACCGCTTCGTTTTTGTCGGGTGGTCGGGTCTGCTCCTGTTCCCCACC
>Ga0315899_10000555_pt1 | contig 44982 bp, 42 predicted proteins | sample LakEriMetagenome_2_FD_203518 | JGI IMG/M metagenome (GOLD analysis project Ga0315899, IMG submission 203518) | Freshwater fungal communities from buoy surface, Lake Erie, Ohio, United States - Buoy 4 MA112 | ecosystem: Environmental > Aquatic > Freshwater > Lake | place: USA: Lake Erie, Ohio...
GCGTCGAGCGGCTCGCGATGGTCTACGGCTGGTCGATGGGCGGCATGCAGGCCTACCAGTGGGCGTCGAGCTTCCCCGACGAGGTCGAGCGCGCGGCGATCGTCTGCGGCGCCGCGCGCTGCGCGCCGCACAACCAGGTGTTCCTCGAGGGCGTGAAGGCCGCGCTGTGCGCGGATCCGGCGTGGAACGGCAGCGCGTTCGACGCGAAGCCCGAGCGCGGGCTGCGCGCGATGGGTCGCGTCTACGCGGGCTGGGCGATGTCGCAGGACTTCTACCGCGACCGGCTGTGGACGCGGCTCGGCTACTCGTCGCTCGAGGACTGGCTGGTCGGCGCGTGGGAGGGCAACTTCCTGCGGCGCGACGCGCACGACCTGCTCGCGCACGTGCACACCTGGCAGCACTCGAGCATCGCCGACGACCCGGCGCACGGCGGCGACCTCGAGCGTGCGCTGCGCGCGATCACCGCGAAGGTGCTGCTGATGCCGTCGCGCACCGACCTGTACTTCCGCTGGCAGGACAACGCGGCCGAGCTGCCCCACGTCGCCGACGGACGGCTCGCGATCATCGAGTCGGCATGGGGGCACCGCGCGGGCAACCCGGTGCACCGCGGCGAGGACTGGGCGTTCGTCCGGGACGAGGTGAGGGCGCTGCTCGCGCGCTGAGCGCGCGGGCTAGAACGTGCGGCGCAGGCCGGCCTGCACGATCCGTGCGTCGAGGGGCGGCAGCCCCGGGCTGCCGGTGCCGCCCACCCGCCAGGCGGCGTCCTGCCGGTACCACTCCATGCGCAGTTCGGCGTGCCACCCGGCGGGCAGCGCCGCCTCGATCCGCACGCCGAGCGTCGCGGCGCCGAACGCGGACAGCCGCGTGTCCGAGCTGCGGAACGCGGCCGGCTGCTCGAGGAAGCCCGGCGGGAACGGCTCGCCGAGCACCGGGTCGTAGACCGGGTCGTAGTAGAAGCGCGCGGCGCTCTGGGTGTGGAACCGCGCGAGCGGCGTGACCGACCAGCCGCCCGGCAGCGGGCGCACCCACTCGAACGACGCGGTGTGCGCGCGCACGCCCCAGTCGTCGCGGTAGTGCCGGTACGACGTGCGGAACGTCGAGCCGTCGAGCGCGCCGCCGTCGACGTGGTGGTTCCAGCGCAGCTGCACGAAGCCCTGCGTCCGATCGTCGGGGCGCCGGTCGAGCGCCTTGTACGGATCCGACAGGTCGCCGGTGTACCGGGCCGCACCGAGCGCGAGCTGGACGATGTCGACCGGCGACGCGACGCGCGTGACCGAGGCGAGCACGTCTGCGGCGCGCCGGGTGCCCGCCCCCGGACGGCCCGCGACCGGCTCGAGCCGGTCGTTCGCGAAGCCGGTCGACAGCGACCAGGTGGTGTTCGCCGCCTCGTCGTCGACGCTGGCCTCGAAGGACAGCGCGCGCGACCGGTAGTCGCGCTCGTCCGAGTGCACGGCGCCGAGCGTCCAGCGCGAGCGGGCCGCGTGACGCGTCAGGCGCCAGTCGCCCGCGGTGCGCCGATCCGAGATGCGCGAGGCGCTGCTGATCGCGGCGTGCCAGGCCGGCGACGCGCCGGACACCGCGTCGACGCCCAGCGATCCCGCGGCGGACCAGGTGTCGCCGAGGGGCGTCACGAACCAGGCCGACGGCGAGTTCACGCGGATGCGGTCCAGTCCGGGCTGCGCGTCCCGGTAGTGCAGCCACCGGAAGCCGACCTGCCGCTCGGGCAGCGTGTCCGCGAGCGCGGTCGGGGCCACGCCGGGCAGCGCGAGCGCGGCCCCGAGCAGCATCGGCCGCACGGCCCGGGCGGCCGCCGGTGGCGGCGCCGTGCCGGCGGCGGCCGGACTCAGCGGCATCCGCAGCCGCCGGCCCCGGCCCGGTCGCCGCCCGAGGCGGCCTCGCGGTTCGAGTAGACGTGGCGCTCCAGGCCACCGTCGGTCGTCGAGCCGCCGATCCGCATCTCCGGCAGCGCCAGCGCCCGCTTCTCCCACGGCTGCACCGGGCGCGCGCCGCTGCAGCCGGCGAGCGCGCCCGCGAGCAGCAGCACGGCTGCGCGGGACGCGACGGCCGTCATCGCGGCGCGCCGCCGCCGGCCGGCGGCGCGGCACCCGGTGCGCCCGCTCCCGGCAGGACGAGGGCGGCCTCGATCAGCGACTCGAGCACGGCGCGGTCGGCGTCCCGGAAGCCTTCGTGGACGTACAGCACGCGACCGTCGCGTCCGATCAGCACCGACGTGGGCATCGCCTTCGTCCCGTACAGCTTCGGCACGCGCGCCTCGGGGTCGAGCGCGATCGTGAATCCCACCGGCGTCGACGCGAGGAAGCGGACCCGCTCCGCCTCGCGCGTGTCGACGTTCACGCCGACGACCTCCAGCCCCGCGGCCGCGTGGCGGCGGTGCATCGCGTCCATCCACGGCAGCGAGCGCCGGCACGGCGCGCACCACGACGCCCAGACGTCGAGGTACACGACCCGGCCGCGCAGCGCGTCGAGGTCGACCCGGCCGCCGTCCCGCGTGGGGAGCTCGAATCGCGGCGCGACCGCGCCGGGCATCGCCCCCTGCGCCTGCACGGACGCGACGGACATCGACAGACCGACCGCGACGCCCGCGAGCGCGCCGGCCCCGCGCTCGTTCACGCCCGCGTCGCCGGGCCGGCGCGGGCGCAGCAACGCGGCGAGCGCGAACGCGACCAGGGCGAGCAGCACGGTGTCGACCTGTCCGTCCGTGCCGCTCGAGCATCCGCCATAGCCCGCGTTGAACGGCGGTGCGATCGAGAGCGTGTCCTGGGTCGCCTGCGCCGTTTCGCCGGGGCCGGTCGCGGTGCCGCCGCCCGGGGTCGAGGGCGCGACGGGCGCCGCATCGACCGTGGCGACCGGGACGGTCCCGTTGACGACCGCACCGAGCCACGCGGCGATGTCCTCGACGTCGCGCGCGTCGACGTGGGTCGCGAGGAAGCCCATGCCGCCGCGGTTGCGCGCGATCGCGCTCTCGATGAGGGCGGCGTTGTCCGCGCCCCGGCGGATCCTGAGGAGGTTCTGCCGCGGGTCGGGTCCGTGGCAGGCGCCGTTCTCGCCGCAGGAGAGCGGGGCGGTGCCGGTCCGGACGTAGAGCTCGCCGCCGCGCGCGATGTCCGCCGCGGCGGCGGGCACGACGGCCGTGGCCGCGACGAGGGCGGCCGCAAGGAGCGCGGGCAGGAGGCGGGCGGGCGGGGACATGCCGGACGGACGCAGACCGAGTCGCCGGACCCTACTGTTCCCGCATGTCAGGTCGATGACCGTCCGGGTGGTCCGGCCCTCGAGGACCGGGCGCGGCGCGCCCGGGGCGGCGGTTCCTCGAGGCGCACCGCGCGGTGGCTCGCGCCTCGCCGCTACGGCGCGGCGAGCCCGAACGCCGCGATCAGCCTCGCCCACTCGGCCTGCTCGGCGACGATCGTCGCGCGCAGCTGCGCCGGCGTCGACGGCTCGACGAACACCGCGCGCCGCTCGAGGTCGGCCCGCAGCGCCGCATCGCGCAACGCGGCCTCGAGCGCCGCCGCGAGCTTCGCCACCACCTCGGGCGGCGTGCGCGCCGGCGCGAACAGCGCCTGCCAGGTGGGCACGTCGATCTGCGGGTAGCCCGCCTCGGCGATCGTCGGGACCTCGGGCAGCAGCGGGCTGCGCTGCGGCAGCAGCGTCGCGAGCACCCGAAGCCGGCCGTCCTTCGCCTGCGGCTGCGCGAGCGACACCGGGCCGACGTTGAGCTGCACGCGTCCCGCGACCAGGTCGGGCATCGCCTGCGCGCCGCCCTTGTACGGCACCCGGGTCATCTCGACGCCGGCGGCCCGCATGAACTGCGCGGCGCCCATCAGCTCGCTGTTCGTGCTGCTCGCGAAGGCGAGCCGGCCCGGATTCGCCTTCGTCCACGCGGCGAGCTCGCGCATCGAGGTCGCCGGCACGTCGGGGTGCACCATCACGCAGAACGCGACGCGGCCGATGCGGCCGACCGGCGCGAGCTCGCCGAGCCAGTCGAACGACGGCGGGCTCGACATCAGCGGCGTGGCGATCATCGAGCCGACCGCGTACAGCAGCACGTGCCCATCGGCCGGCGCGGCCGCGACCGCGCGCGCCGCGATCAGGCCGTCCGCGCCGGGCCGGTTCTCGACGACCACCGGCTGCCCGAGCGACGCCGACATCGCCTGCGCCGTCGCGCGGGCCAGGATGTCGCTCGGGCCGCCCGGCGGCAGCGGCACGACCATCCTGAGCGGCTTCGACGGGAACGTGTCCTGCGCCTCTGCGCGGGGCGCGTCGAAGGCGAGCAGGCCAAGGGCCAGGAGCACGGCGGACAGCATCGATCTCGGCGACATCGCGGGACCCTTCGCATCGATTGGAGACGTGCCCACTCTAGGGCCCGTGCGTTCGCCCGGAAACGCAGCGCACGGCACAATCGCCTTGAACCACAGGTTCAAGGCATCTCCCGCCGAGGCACGATGGACAAGCTGCGCGCGCTCCAGTACTTCGTCGCTGCCGCCGACGGCGGCAGCCTGTCGGGCGCCGCACGCGCGTTCGACGTCAGTGTGCCGGCGGTCGCGAAGCTCGTCGGCGCGCTCGAGCGCGAACTCGGCGTCGTGCTGTTCGACCGCACCACCCACGGCCTGACGCTGACCGCGCGAGGGGAGACGTACCTGGAGTCGTGCCGGCCGCTGCTCGAGCGGCTCGTCGAGGCCGACCGCGCGGTCGCCGAGGGCGGCGAGCGGCCGAGTGGCACGCTGGTGGTCGGTGCGCCGCCGCTGCTCGCGCGCATGGTGCTGGTGCCGGCGCTGACCGGGTTCCACGAGCGTTACCCCGAGCTGCGGATCGAGCTGCGTCCTTCGGACCGACTCAACGTCGGACCGGCGGAGGCGCAGGGCCACGACGCGATCGTCGCGCTCGGCTGGCCCGGCGACGTCGACCTGGTGCAGCGGCCGCTCGCGCAGAGCCGTCTGCTGGTGTGCGCGACGCCCGACTACTGGCGCCGCCACGGCGTGCCGACGCGACCCGCCGACATGCGCGCGCACCGCTGCCTGCTGGTGCGTGCGGCCGAGGGCACGCTGCTCGACCTGTGGCGCTACCGGCGCGGCGACGAAATCGAGGAGGTCACGCTGCGCGGCCGCTTCGTCAGCGAGAGCCGCGACCTGGTGCTGACCGGCGTGCTGCAGGGGCAGGGCGTCGCGCGGTTCGCGGACCTGTCGATCTGGCCGCACCTGGAGGACGGCTCGCTGCAGCCGGTGCTGCTCGACTGGGAGCCGACCGACGCGCCGCCGTTCAGCGTGCTCTACCGGCGCGAGGCGCGCATCGCGCCGCGCGTCGACGCGTTCGTCGGTTTCCTGGTCGAGCTGTTCGCGCGGATCGAGGCCGCGTGCATCTCGCGCTTCGGCGCGCGACCCGCGACGCAGCGGCCCGAGTGGTACGCGCAGCGCGGCGGCAAGGCGTCGGCGACGATGGGGCGCCGGCCGGGCCCGGCGCCGGGGCGCTGAACCCTCGCCCCGCGCGCCTCAGCGCACCCCGCCCAGGTCCAGGCAGCGCCGGTCCACCTCCTCGATCGAGGTCGCGCCCAGGTGCGCGAGCGTCACGTGCATGTCGTCGATCAGCAGCCGCAGGCAGCGCCGCACGCCCTCGGGGCCGCCGGCGGCCACGCCGTACAGGGTCGGGCGGCCGATCATCACCGCGGTCGCGCCGAGCGCGACGGCCTTGACGATGTCGCTGCCGCGGCGGAATCCGCTGTCGACGAGGATCGGCACGCGCGCGGCGGCGGCTTCGCCCCACAGTGCGAGCGCGCGGATCGACGAGCCGACGCCGTCGAGCTGGCGCCCGCCGTGGTTCGACACCACCACCGCGTCGACGCCCGCGTCGGCCGCGCGCAGCACGTCGTCGAGCGACAGCAGGCCCTTGACGAGGAGCGGCCCGCGCCAGCGCTCTCGCAGCCAGCGCAGGGCCTCCCAGGTCAGCGAGGGGTCGAGCTGGCCGTTCATCAGCGCCGCGTGCGACTGCGCGTCGCCGCCGCCGCGCGGACCGACGAAGTTGCCCATCCGCGGCATGCCGTGCCGCGCGACCCGCAGGCACCAGCCGGGGTGCATCGCGAAGTCGAGCATCGTGCGCGCGCCCAGCCGCAGCGGGATCGTGAAGCCGTTGCGCCGGTCGCGCTCGCGCACGCCGACGACCGGCACGTCGACGGTCAGCACCAGCGCCTCGTAGCCGGCCTGCGCCGCGCGCTCGATCATCGACTCGGTGATCGAGCGGTCCTTGAACACGTAGAGCTGGAACCAGCGCCGCCCCGGGCCGACCGCGGCGACCTGCTCGATCGTGTTGCCCGACGAGGTGCTGAGCACGAACGGGATGCCGGCGGCCGCGGCCTCGGTCGCGAGCGCGAGGTCCGCGTCGGGCCACACCATCGTCGCGAGCCCGGTCGGCGCGATCAGCAGCGGCGCGGCCGACGGCGCGCCGAGCACCGTCGTGTCGACGCGTGTCGCCGACACGTCGCGCAGGAAGCGGGGTACCAGCCGGACCGTGTCGATGTCCGCGGCGTTCGCGCGCAGCGTGCGCTCGTCGGCGGCCGCGCCGTCGATGAAGTCGAACACCGCGCGGGGCAGCCGCGCGCGGGCCATGCGCCGGAGGTCCTCGACCGAGAACGCGCGCGAGACGTCCATCCCCGGCGCTACTTCCTCGCCACGCCCATCAGCGCGTCGGGCAGCGCGGTGACCAGCGACGGGAACACGGTGATCAGCAGCAGCACGACGATCAACGGCACGAGGAACGGCGCGGTCGCCCGCACCACCTCGTCGAAGCTCAGGTCCGACAGGTGCTGCAGCACGAACAGGATCATCCCGAACGGCGGCGTCATCAGCCCGATCATCAGGTTCAGCACCATCACCACGCCGAAGTGGACCGGATCGATGCCGAGCTTGATCACGACCGGCAGCAGGATCGGCGTGAGGATCAGCAGCGCGACCGTCGAGTCGAGGAAGCAGCCGACGACCAGCAGCAGCACGTTGATGATCAGCAGCAGGCCGAGCGGATCCGTCGTGATCGACAGCAGCCACTCGCCGATCTGCAGCGTCAGGCCCGAGCGGATCAGCACCCAGCCGAACAGCGACGAGGTCGCGATGATGAAGCCGATCACCGCGGACTCGCGTGCGGTCTCGACGAACACCTGGACCAGCTCGCGGGGCCCGAGCTCGCGCATCGCGAAGATCCCGATCACCAGCGCGTAGGCGACGGCGACCGCGGCGGCTTCGGTCGGCGTGAAGATGCCGCTCCAGATGCCGCCCAGAAGGATCACCGGCGTCATCAGCGGCAGGAACGCGTCGACGAAGTGCTTCAGCGCCATCGCCCAGCCGGGGAACCGCTCGCGCGGATAGTCGCCGCGGCGCGCGTACCAGGCGACCATGACCATCAGCGCGACGGTCATCAGAAGCCCGGGCACGACGCCGCCGAGGAAGAGCCGCCCGACCGAGACGCCCGAGACGAACGAGAACACGATCATCGGCACGGACGGCGGGAAGATCGGCCCGATGATCGACGACGCGGCGGTGACCGCGATGCTGAAGCGCTCCGGGTAGCCCTTCTCGCGCATCGCCTTCATCTCGACCTGCCCGAGGCCCGACGCGTCGACGACCGCGGCGCCCGACATGCCCGAGAAGATCAGGCTCGCGACGACGTTGGCCTGCGCGAGGCCGCCGGGCATGAAGCCCACGAGCGTGTCGGCGAAGCGGAAGATCTTCTGCGTGATGCCCGCGGTGTTCATCAGCTTCGCGGCCAGGATGAACAGCGGGATGCCGAGCAGGATGAAGTTCTGCAGCCCGAACTGCGTGCGCATCGACAGGATCGTCGGCGTGAACGGCAGGCCCGAGACGAGCAGCGAGGCCGCAGCCGCCATGCCGAGCGCGAGCGCGACCGGCACGCCGACCAGCAGGAAGGCGAAGAGGCCGATGGTGAGGACGGCGACCATCATCGCGGCACGCCCTCCGTCGCAGCGGGCGCGCGCAGCAGCCGCAGCGCGCGGAGCACGAGCCAGACGGTCATCGCGATCGAGGACAGCGTCACGCACAGGTACATGTAGCCCACGTTCATCCACGGCACCGTCGACAGCTCGGTGCCCCAGTTGGCCTTCACGTTCAGCCACGCGCCCCACGCGAAGACGACCAGGAACGGCAGCGGCAGCACGCACTGCAGCAGCTTGCAGACGCGCCGGCCCGCGGGTCCGAGCCGGTCGACGAAGCTGGTGATCGAGATGTGGCCGTCGTCGGCGACGGCCGCGGCCGCGCCGATGAAGACCAGGAAGATGAACGCGTACTGTCCGAGCTCCTCCGACCAGGACGCGGACCAGCCGAGGACGGTGCGGAACACGATCGCCGCCGCCGTCACGCCGAACAGCGCGAGCAGCACGAGGGCGTTCAGCTTCTCGAGCAGGGCTTTCACGGATGGCTCCGAAGGCGCGGGACGCCCCGCCGCGGCGCGGCGGGGCCGGGGCTCAGCGCAGCGTCGCGCGCACCTTCTCGTAGAAGCCCGGGTCGAAGTCCGACTTCGCCATCGCCTCGACCGCGGGCCGGACCGCGTCGCGGAACGCGTTCTTGTCGACCGGCACCAGCGTCATGCCGAGCTCCTGCAGCTTCTTGACGATCGGCGCGTCGCCGTCGCGGGTCATGCCGTTGGCGAGCTCGACCGACTCCTCGATCGCCTTCGTCAGAAGCGCCTGGTCGTCCTTCGACAGCGTCGCCCACCACCTGCCCGACGACAGCAGCCGCGACGCGCCGTGCACGTGCTCGGTCTGCATCAGGAACTTCTGCGCCTCGAAGAACTTGTAGGCGAGGATCGTCTCGGGCGGGTTCTCCTGCGCGGCGACGACGCCGGTCTTCAGCGCCATGTAGGTCTCGCCGAACGCGATCGTCGCCGGCAGCGCGCCGAGGCTCTCCCAGACCTTGTGCCAGGCCTTGACCGGCGGCAGCCGCATCTTCAGGCCCTTGACGTCCGCGACCGACCTCACCGCCGTGCTCGAGGTCAGGTAGCGCGCGCCGCGGTACATCACGCCGTCGGTGCGCACCGCGCGCTCCTTCTCGATCATCGCCGACAGCTCGCGGCCCGGGCCGCGCCAGAACTTCCAGAAGTCGTCCTGGCTCGAGAACATGTACGGGATCTCGGACAGGAAGTAGCGCGGGAAGAACGCCGAGATGTCGCCGACGCCGACCGCCCCCATCTCGACCGAGCCCTGCGACAGCATCTCGAAGGTCTGGCGCTCGTCGCCCATCGTGCCGGACTTCTGGATCGAGACCTCGATCCGGCCGTTCGAGCGCTGCGCGGCGAGCTCCTTGAGCTTCGAGAGCGCGACGTCCGTCGGCGAGTCGGGCGGGTACACCGACGCGACGTTGACCGTCAGCTTGCGCCCCTGCGCGAACGCAGGCGCGTGCAGCACGGCCGTGCCGGCCGCGACCGAGCCCCCGATCAGACGGGTGGCCTGTCTCCTGTCCATGCTGTCTCCCCCTCGTGCAGGTGGCGTTCCGCGACCGCTGCCGCTGCACTCCGGCGGGCCGCGCTGCTGCGGTACGATGTCGGGCATCATACAACCCACGGCCACGGCCCGCCATGATCGACGCCCGCTCCGCCGCCCCGAACGCGTTCCAGTTCTCGGCGGTCCCGCCCCGCCAGTCGCTGGTGGACTCGGTCGTCGGACAGCTCGTCGCACAGATCGAGTCGGGCGCCGCCTCGCCGGGCTCGCGCCTGCCGGCCGAGAACGACCTGTGCCGGCAGTTCGGCGTCAGCCGCACCGTCGTGCGCGAGGCGGTCGCGCGGCTGAAGGCCGACCAGCTGGTCGAGACGCAGCCCGGACTGGGCCTGTTCGTCGTGCGTCGCATGCCCGGACAGGGCGTGCTGCGGCTGCGCGGCACGGAGGGCAGCACCGTCGAGCGTGCGCGCGAGATGCTCGAGTTTCGGGCCGGGCTCGAGACCGAGGCGGCGCGGCTCGCCGCGCTGCGCCGAACCGAGCGCGACGTCGCCACGATCCGCGCGGCCTGCGAGCGCATCGAGGAGGTCGAGCGGGCCGGCGGCAACGCCGCCGCCGAGGACCTCGCGCTGCACATGGCGATCGCGCGGACCTCGCGCAACGGCTACATCGTCCAGGTGCTGCAGTTCCTCGCCACGCCGCTGGTCGACGCGATCTCGGCGAGCCGCACGCTGAGCGTGCGCCCGGTCGAGGACATCGAGCGCGCGCGCGAGGAGCACCGCCGCGTCGTCGACGCCATCGCGGCCGGCGACCCCGAGATCGCGACGCTGCAGATGCGCCGCCACCTTTCGAACGGCGAGCATCGCCTGCTGCAGGTCGAGCGCGGCGGGCCGCCGAGCTGAGTCGCCCGGCGTTCAGCTACAGAGATCCGACGAACCCACCCGAGGAGACACCCATGAAGGTCACCGCGATCGAGACCGTGCGGCTCGATGCGTTTCCCAACATCCTGTGGACGCAGGTGCGCACCGACGAGGGCGTGACCGGCCTGGGCGAGACCTTCTACGGCTCGCACGCGGCCGAGGCGCACGTCCACCAGACGATCGCGCCTTACCTGATCGGCAAGGACCCGCGCAACATCGAGCGCCACCAGCTGCACCTGACCGGCTACGTCGGCTTCACCGGCGCCAGCGCCGAGTCGCGCGGGCGCTCGGCGATCGACATCGCGCTGTGGGACCTGCTGGCCAAGTCGGTGAACCTGCCGCTCGCCGACCTGCTCGGCGGACGCGTGCGCGACTCGATCCGGGTCTACAACACCTGCGCCGGCTACAGCTACGTGCAGACCCGACCGACCCAGGGCACCGACAACTTCGGCCTGAACGCGAAGAAGGGGCAGTACGAGGACCTGCAGGGCTTCCTCGAGCGGGCCGACGAGGTCGCGCTGTCGCTGCTCGACATGGGCATCGACGCGATGAAGATCTGGCCGTTCGACTACGCGGCCGAGGCCTCGCAGGGCCAGTGGCTGTCGAGCGCCGACATGAAGCGCGCGCTCGAGCCGTTCGAGAAGATCCGCCGCGCGGTGGGCGATCGCATCGACGTGATGTGCGAGCTGCACGGCCTGTGGAACCGGCCGCAGGCGGTGAAGATCGCACGCGCGCTCGAGCCCTTCGAGCCGATGTGGGTCGAGGACCCGGTGATGATGGACCACATGGACGCGATCGGCGAGGTCGCGCGCGCCACGCGCGCGCCGATCGCGGTCGGCGAGACGCGCGGGATGGCAGCGGACTTCAAGTACCTGCTCGACCTGAACGCGCTGAGCCTGGTGATCATGGACGTCGCGTGGTGCGGCGGGGTCTCCGAGGCGCGCAAGATCGCGGCGACCGCGCAGACGTACAAGGTGCCGGTCGCGTTCCACGACTGCACCGGGCCGGTCGCGCTCGCGACCTCGACGCACCTCGCGCTGCACGTGCCCAACTGCCCGATCCAGGAAATGGTGCGGGCCTTCTACTACGGCTGGTACGGGGACATGACGATGGGCCTGCCGCCGGTGAAGGACGGCCGCATCTCGATCAACGAGACGCCGGGCCACGGCGTGTCGCTGCATCCGGACCTGGACACGCGTGGCGGCGTGCACCGCCGCACCACGACCGCGAAGGACCTCTGATGGCCGCGCCGCTCAGGATCGTGCTGCTCGGCGACACGGTCGTCTCCAACCGCCACCGGCTCGACGCGAAGGCCGACTTCCCGGTCGAGGTGGTGCACGTCGGCGGCGCGACGCCCGCCGCCGAGCGCGACGCCGCGGTGAACGCGGCCGACGCGGCGGTCGTCAGCGCGTTCTCGGTGCCCGCCACCGGCTCGGTCTCGCTGCGCCTCGTGCAAGTCCAGGGCGCAGGCTGGGAGCGGGTCGACCTCGCCTGCCTGCCCGCGCGCACGACGGTGTGCAACGCGTTCGGCCACGTGCGCGCCGCGGCCGAGTACGCGCTGATGACGATGCTGATGTGGACCCACCGATGGAAGGAGGTCGAGGACAGCTTCCGCGGCGGCTCGTGGGCGTGGAGCGGCTCGGTGGGCGGACCGTTCCGGCACGAACTGAACAGCCAGGTCGTCGGCGTCGTCGGCCTCGGGCACATGGGGCGCGAACTCTGCGACCGGATCTCGGCGATGGGCGTTCGGGTGCTCGGCTGCGGCCGCACGCGGCCTTCGGACCTGCGCTCGATCGACGCGTACTACCCGCTGGACCGGCTCGACGCGTTCCTCGCCGAGTGCGACTTCGTGATCCTGTCGATCGCGCTGACGCCCGAGACCGCCGGCCTGATCGACGCGCGCCGGCTCGCGCTGATGCGCCGCGACGCGGTGCTCGTCAACCTCGCGCGCGGCCCGGTGGTCGACGAGCGCGCGCTCTACGAGGCGCTGACCGGCGGCACGATCGCCGGTGCGGTGATCGACGTCTGGTGGCGCTACCCGGACGCCGCGGACCCGAACCCGCGGCCCTCGGCGTATCCGTTCCACGCGCTGCCGAACGTGATGATGACGCCGCACTCCTCGCAGTGGACCGAGCAGATGATGGACCGCCGCTGGGACATGATCGTCGCGAACCTGCGGCGGCTGCACCGGGGCGAGCCGCTGCGCGACGTGGTGCGGGCGGGGCTGGGCTGAGCGCGACCCCTCGGTCGGGCGAGCCGTCGCCCGGCCGGCGATCGCGCCGGTCGGGCAGTGCGCCGGCGTCTTCGCCTGCGGCGCAGCCCGGCGCCGTACGGCGAGAATCTCCCGCCGCCGGGGCACGACGTCACGCACGGAACGCGCGGGGGCGGCTATCTTTGCGGCGCTCCGTCCCGCCGCCTCCTCCGGACGACCCCCGTGACCACCGCACACCTGCACGACCCCGCCGACAGCCTGTCCGCCACCTTCGAGCGCACGGCCGCCGAGATCCGCGACCACACCGTCACCGTCCGCGGCCTGATGGGGCTGGTCGGCGAGCAGGGGCTGCTGATCGTCTGCGTGTTCCTGTCGATCCCGTTCCTGTTCCCGGTGGCCATCCCCGGCACGAGCACCGTCTTCGGCCTGCTGATCGGCCTGATCGGGTTCGGCGTGATGGCGAACCGCCTGCCCTGGCTGCCCGCGCGGCTGCTCGACCATCCGCTGCAGGCGAAGCACGTGACGCCGGTGCTGGTGAAGGGCGCGCAGTGGGCGCGCCGTTTCGAGCGGCTGATCCGACCGCGCTGGCTGGTGCTGACCCACGGACCGACGGTCAACCGCCTCAACGGGTTGATGCTCGTCGTCGCGGCCGCGTCGCTGCTCGCGCCGCTGCCGATGGTCCCGTTCAGCAACACCATCCCCGCGCTCGGCATCGCGCTGCTCGCGCTCGGCATGGTCGAGCGCGACGGCGGCGTGGTGGTGCTCGGCCACCTCGCGAGCCTTGCGGGCGCGGCGTACGTCGGCGCGATCCTCTGGGCGGCCTGGCACGCGGGCAGCGGGCTCGCGTCGCTGTTCGGCTGAGCGTCGCCGTCGGCCGCCGTCAGCCGCGGTCCGTCGCGTCCGCGATCCGGCCGACCGGCGCGGCCGACAGCGCCTCGCCGTCGTCCTTGAGCCCGACCCCGGTCGCGCCGAGCGCGCGCGCGCCGTCCAGCAGGCGCGCGAGCGTCGCCGCCGCCTCGTCGTACGACAGCCCCTCGGGCCGCACGTTCGAGATGCAGTTGCGCTCGGCGTCGCTGCGCCCGACGCGCGGCGCCCAGGTCAGGTAGATCCCGAGCGAGTCGGGCGAGGACAGCCCCGGCCGCTCGCCGACCAGCAGCGCGACCGCGCGCGCGCCGAGCGCCTCGCCGGCCTCGTCGCCGAGCGCGACGCGCGCCTGCAGTGCGATCGTCACCGGGCCGATCCGCCAGCCGGGCAGGCGCTCGCGCGCGGCGCGGAGCATCGGCGCGGCGTGGCGGGCGACCGCGACCGCGGACAGGCCGTCGGCGACGACGAACGCGACGTCCGGCGGTGCGGGTGGGGCGGCCGCGCGCAGCGCCGCGAGGCTCGCCTCGTCGAGCCGTCGACCGAGATCGGGGCGGCGCAGGTAGGTCGGCCGGTCGGCCGCGCGGCTGCGCGCGCGCAGCACGTCGAAGCCGTCGGCGCGCAGCGCCGCCTCGAGCGCGTCGACGTCGAGCGCGGCGTGGACCGCGTCGCGCGCCTTCGCGTGCGCGAGGCCGAAGGCGAGCTGCGCCGAGGTCGGCTGGCTCGCGCCGGTGCGACCGAGCGCGATCCGCGCGGGGGTGAAGGCGCGCAGCGCGGTCCAGGCGTCGGGCTCGACGGACTGTTCGGCGCGGAGCGCACCGGCTCGTCGTGCTCCGGTCGCCGGCTCGTCGGGGGGTGTCATCATGATGCGCTGATGCTATGATGCGACACGACGGGATCTGCCGGAGGCCGCATGCGAACGACGCTCGACATCGACGACGACGTGCTCGCCGCCGCGAAGGAACTCGCCCGGTCGCAGGGGGTCTCGGCCGGTGCGGTGGTGTCCGGCCTGCTGCGCCAGGCGCTCTCCGGGTCCGGCGCACCCGCCGGTCGCTCGAAGGGCGTCGCGGGATTCCGCCCCTTCCCGTCGCAGGGACGCGTCGTCACGGGGCAGCAGGTCGACACGCTGCGGGACACCGAAGGCGCCTGACGGTGCGGGCGCTGCTCGACGTCAACGTGCTGATCGCGCTGCTCGACGCCGCGCACGTGCATCACCGGCTCGCGTCCGACTGGCTGGGTCGCCACGTCGAACAGGGCTGGGCGTCCTGCCCGATCACCCAGCACGGTTGCATCCGCATCATGTCCCAGCCTGCGTATCCCGGCGCACGCCCTGCGGCCGAGGTCGCTGCCCGCCTGTCCGAGGCCGCGGCCACGCCGCATCACGCCTTCTGGGCCGACGATCTCGACCTGCTGCGGCCGAACGCGCTCGACTGGCGGCGCGTGCTGGGGCCGAGGCAGGTGACCGACGCCTACCTGCTCGCGACCGCGGTACGCCACCGAGGTCGTTTCGTGACCTTCGATGCACGCATTCCGCTCGAGGCCGTGCCCCGCGCGAAGCCCGAGCATCTGGTGCAGATCCGCTGACACGGCCATCGCCAGGCTCATCGCGCCGCCTGCGGCGCATCCGCCATCGCGAGCAGCGGATGCGACCGGCCGCGTCCGGGCAGCAGCCGTCCGTCCCGGTCCGCGAGCCCGGCGCGCTCCAGCCACGCCTCGAACTCCGGCGCGCGCCGCAGCCCGAGCGCCTCGCGCAGGTACAGCGCGTCGTGGAACGAGGTGCTCTGGTAGTTGAGCATCACGTCGTCGGCGCCGGGCACGCCCATCACGAAGTTGACGCCGGCCACGCCGAGCATCGTCAGCAGCGTGTCCATGTCGTCCTGGTCGGCCTCGGCGTGGTTGGTGTAGCAGACGTCGCAGCCCATCGGCACGCCGAGCAGCTTGCCGCAGAAGTGGTCCTCGAGCCCGGCGCGGACGATCTGCTTGCCGTCGTACAGGTACTCGGGCCCGATGAAGCCGACGACGGTGTTCACCAGCAGCGGCCGGTAGCGGCGCGCGACCGCGTAGACGCGGGCCTCGATCGTCTGCTGGTCGACGCCGTGGTGGGCGTTGGCCGACAGCGCGCTGCCCTGGCCGGTCTCGAAGTACATCGCGTTGTCGCCGACGGTGCCGCGCGCGAGCGACGCGACCGCGGCGGCCGCCTCGTCGAGCAGCGCGAGCGACACGCCGAAGCTCTCGTTGGTCTTCTGCGTGCCGCCGATCGACTGGAACACCAGATCGACCGGCGCGCCGCGCTCGATCGCGCGGATCGACTGCGTGACGTGGGTCAGCACGCAGGTCTGCGTCGGGATGTCGTGGCGCTGACGGATCGCGTCGAGCACCTCGAGCAGCCGCACGATGTTCGGCAGGTTGTCGCCGGCCGGGTTGATCCCGATCACCGCGTCGCCGCAGCCGTACATCAGGCCGTCGATCGTCGAGGCGACGATGCCGCGCGCGTCGTCGGTGCCGTGGTTCGGCTGCAGGCGCACCGCGAGCCGGCCGGGCAGGCCGATCGTCGTGCGGAACGCGGTGACCACGCGGCGCTTGCGCGCGGCGAGCACCAGGTCCTGGTTGCGCATCAGCTTCGAGACCGCGGCGACCATCTCGGGCGTCAGGCCGAAGGTGACGCGCTCGAGCGCGTCCGCGTCCGCGGCGTCCGACAGCAGCCAGTCGCGCAGGCCGCCCACCGTCAGGTGCGCGATCGGCGCGAACGCGGTCGCGTCGTGCTGCTCGAGGATCAGGCGGCTGACCTCGTCGTGCTCGGGCGGGATCACCGGCTCGTCGAGCAGCGTGCGCAGCGGCAGGTCGGCCAGCGTCATCCGCGCGGCGACGCGCTCCTCCTCGTCGGCGGCCGCGACGTCGGCGAGCAGGTCGCCGGAGCGCGCCGGGCTCGCCTTCGCGAGCAGCGCGCGCACGTCGTCGAAGCGGTGGCGGCGGACGCCGATCGTCTGGTGGAAGGCCATCGGCGCGGCTCCGTCGCGGCTCGACCGCCGGCGGGTCGGTCGGATGCCGGCGCGTCGATTCTATGCGGGCCCTGTGCGCGCACGTCCGACGACCCCGACGCGCGTGCGCCCGTCGACGGCGCGCCGCGGCGCCCCTAGACTCGAGCGCATGACGACCGACGCCGCACCCGCCTCGCTGATCCTGCACGGCGGAACCGTGCGCACCCTCGACGCACGCGACCGCGTCGCGACCGCGATCGCGGTCCGCGGCGAGCGGATCGCCGCGGTGGGCGACGACGCGTCGGCGCTCGCGCTGCGCGGCCCCGGCACGCAGGTGGTCGACCTCGCCGGCCGCTGCGTCGTGCCGGGCTTCTTCGACGCGCACCCGCACCTGGACCGGCTGGGCCTGCGGGCGCGCGCGGGCGTGCCGATCGCGCACTGCACGTCGGTCGCGCAGATCGTGGATGCGGTCCGCGAGGCCGCCGCGCGCACGCCGCCCGGCGAGTGGATCGTGACGCTGCCGATGGGCGCGCCGCCCGACGGCTACTTCACCGAGCCCTCGCAGCTCGCCGAGGGGCGCTTTCCCGACCGGCACGACCTCGACCGCGCCGCGCCCGAGCACCCGGTCTTCATCCGCTCGCCGTGGGGCTGGTGGTCTCGGCTGCCGCTGCCGGCGGTCGCGAACTCGCGCGCGATGGCGCTCGCCGGCGTCGGCCGCGACACGCCCGATCCGTACCGGATCGAGATCGTCCGGGACGCGAGCGGCGAGCCCACCGGCGTGTTCCTCGAGCGCAACCGTGCACCGACGCTCGAGTACGTGCTGTTCGGCTGCGTGCCGCGCTTCTCGTGGGAAGACCGGCTCGAGGGCCTGCGCGTCGGCGCGCGGCTCACCGTCGCGGCGGGCACGACGGCGGCGTACGAAGGCCACGGCCTCACGCCGGCGCTGATCGACGCGTACCGCCAGCTCGCCGCCGACGACGCGCTGCCGCTGCGGATGCACGCGCTGCTGAGCGTGCCGAGCGCCACGTTCGCCGACGCCGCGATCGCCTCGCAGCTCGACGCCTGGGCGCCGCGGCTCGCCGGGCGCGGTCGCGCGACCGGGCTGCTGCGCGAGGAGGGCGTGTGCCTCGACGTCGCCGATCCGCAGGTCGCCGCGATCCTCGCGCGCGGCTGGCCCTACGAGCACTGGGCCGGCCACTTCTACCAGGCGCTGCCGCAGGACCGGCTGGTCGCGCTCGGCATCGAGGCCGCGCGGCGCGGGCTGCGGGTGTCGGTGCTCGTCTGCTACGAGCTCGAGCGCGTGCTGCAGGCGTTCGAGGCGATCGACGCGCGCGTGCCGATCCGCGAGCTGCGCTGGGTCGCGGTCCACGTGACCGCGGCGACGCCGCGGCAGATCGAGCGCATCCGCGCGCTCGGCCTCGTCGCGACGGTGACCCCGGGCTTCATGTACCGCGCGCCCGACCGTTTCGGGCTGCGCGCGCTCGGCGCGGCCGGCACGCCGATCCGCGCGCTGCTCGACGGCGGCGTGCCGGTCGCGCTGTCGACCGACGGCGTGCCGCACTCGATGCTGTTCGCGACCTGGGAGGCGCTCGCGCGCTGGGACGAGGACTCGGGCGAGGCGCTCGGCGACAGCGGCCTCTCGCGCACCGAGGCGCTGCGGCTCGCGACCGTCGCGGGCCACGTGCTGACGTGGGACGAGGCGCGGCGCGGTGCGCTCGCGCCGGGCCTGGACGCGGACCTCGTGGTGCTCGACGACGATCCGGTCGAGTGTCCGCTCGAGCGGCTGCCCGGCCTCGGCGTCGAGCGGACGGTGGTGGCCGGGCGCGTCGTCCACGAACGCGGCCGCGACGTCGTGCCGCCGCTGCCCTGATGCGCGACGCCGCCCGCTGCCGGGGCCGCCCCTGCGGCGAAATCGCCCCGCGCGGTTAACCGTTTCGTTACCATGTTCTCGATGGACGCCAAGGTCGCCCCCCGTCGCCGCGCGAAGCCGGCGGTTCCGCAGACGCGGGACCCGGACGCCACGCGCGCCGCGATCCTGAAGGCCGCCACCGACGAGTTCGCGCAGCACGGCCTCGGCGGGGCGCGCGTCGACCGGATCGCCGAGAAGGCCGGCATCAACAAGCGGATGCTGTACTACTACTTCGGCGACAAGGCGGGCCTGTTCCTCGCGGTGCTCGAGCAGGCGTACCGCGACATCCGCGACGCCGAGCAGGCGCTGAACCTGTCGGCGGTCGACCCGGTCGAGGGCATCCGCCGGCTGGTCGCCTTCACCTGGAACTACTACCTCGAGAACCCGGAGTTCCTGCGGCTGCTCAACAGCGAGAACCTGCACCGTGCCGAGCACCTCAAGCGCAGCAAGGAGGTCCGCGCGATGCATTCGCCGTTCGTCGCCATGATCGACGACCTGCTCGAGCGCGGCCGCCGCTCGGGCGTGTTCCGCGCCGGCGTCGATCCGGTGCAGCTCTACATCTCGATCGCGTCGCTGTCGTACTTCTACCTGTCGAACCGGCACACGCTGTCGACGATCTTCGGCCGCGAGCTGCTCGCGCCGCGCGAGCGCGCCGAGCGGCTCGGGCACATGACCGACCTGGTCCTCGGCTACCTGATCCGCAACTGAGCGCCGGCGCGCCCCGGCGCAGGGTTGCCCGGGCGACGCGGCGACGCATACAATTAACCAACGAGTTACCACAACCGGACGCCCGACCGAGGCGTCGTCGAGGAGACAGCACCATGGATCCGATCCGCAGGGCGGCGCTCGCCGTACCGCTGGCCGCCGCGCTCGCCTTCGCCTCGCCGGCGGTCCACGCGCAGTGGAAGCCGATCAAGCCGATCACGATCATCGTGCCCTGGGCCGCCGGCGGCGCGACCGACCAGATCACCCGCCTCGCGGCCGCCGAGCTCGAGCCCGCGCTCGGCCAGAAGATCGTCGTCGTGAACCAGCCGGGCGGCGCCGGCTCGATCGGCACGAAGAGCGCGATGGAGGCGCCCAAGGACGGCTACACCTGGACCGCGGGCGCGGCCAAGCAGCTCGGCACCTATCCGCTTCTCGGCATGCTGAACAGCAAGGTCGACGACTTCCACCTGTTCCTGTCGGTGACCAACGTGTCGATCGTCGCGGTGAACCCGTCGACGCCGTACCAGACGCTGCCGCAGCTGATCGACGCGATGAAGGCGAAGCCCGTCTCGGTCGCCACCGCGGGCAACAGCTCGTCGGGGCACTTCGCGATGGAGACGATCGCGAAGGCCACCGGCGCGAAGTACCGCCACGTCACCTACGACGGCGGCAATCCGGCGGTGGTCGCGACGGTGGCCGGCGAGGCCGAGGTGACCACGCAGCTCGCGGTCGAGATGGCCGAGATGCTGAAGGGCAAGCGGCTGCGCCCGCTCGCGGTGGTCGCCGACACGCCGCTGACGATCGACGGCTTCGGCACGATCCCGCCGATCACCGACTTCGTGAAGGACTTCCCGAAGGTCACCTCCGGCTTCGGCATCTTCATCCCGAAGGGCGTGCCGGCCGAGGTGGTCGCGACGGTCGAGAAGCTGTGGGCCGAGAAGATCGCGACCTCCGAGAAGATCAGGGCCTACGCGACCCAGCGCGGCGCGCTGTTCACGCCGCTCTCCGGCAAGGCCGCCTACGACGCGGTCTGGCCGACCGTCGTGTCCGACGCGTTCCTGCTGCAGGACGCGGGCATGGCGAAGGTCACGCCCGAGTCGATCGGCATCCGTCGCTGACTCGCCGCGGGCGATCGCGATGCGCGTCGCGCTCGGCTGGGTCGTGCTCGGGCTCGCGGTCGCGGTCGGCGGCTGGCGGATGGACCGCCTCGAGAAGATGAACATCGAGCCGTGGTCGGCGCCCGGACTGGTGCCGGGCGTGCTCGGCGTGCTGATGGCGGTGTTCGGCGCGGTGCTCGCGTGGCGCGAGCGGGGCGCGGCCGCGGCGACGCCCGCGCCCGCCGGCGATGCCGAGGCCGGGGCGCCGGGCGAGCTGCGGCGCGTGCTGCCGATCCTCGCGCTCGCGGTCGTGTGGGTCGTCGGCACGCTCGGCCGCGGGCTGCCGTTCGTCGCGACCTCGGCTGCGCTGGTGCTCGCCTGGATCGCGCTGCTGCGCTGGCGCGACTGGCGCGCGTCCGGCTCGGTCGCGCGCGGGCTCGGCACCGCGGTCGCGATCGCCGTCGTCGCCTGCACCGTGATCGCGGTGCTGTTCGAGGACGTCTTCCTCGTGCGCCTGCCCTGAGCGATGGAAGGCCTCGCGCTGCTGGGCACCTCGCTCGCGCACCTCGCGGGCCCGATGCAGATCGCCTACGCGCTCGGCGCGACGCTGGTCGGCATCGTGATCGGGCTCCTGCCCGGGCTGTCGGCGACGCTCGGCATCGCGCTCTTCACCACGCTGACGGTGAAGATGCAGCCGTCCGACGCGATCCTGATCCTGGTCTGCGTCTACGTCGGCGCGATCTACGGCGGCAGCCGCACCTCGATCCTGCTGAACATCCCCGGCACCGCGGCGAACGCGGCCGCCTGCCTCGACGGCCACATGCTCGCGAGGAAGGGCCAGGCCGGCCGCGCGATGGGCATCGCGACCGCGGGCTCGGTCGCGGGCTCCCTGTTCGGCGTCGCCTGCCTCGCGGCGTTCACGCCGATGCTCGCCGAGGTGGCGCTCAAGTTCGGCGCGTTCGAGTTCTTCTGGCTCGGGCTGCTCGGCGTGCTGATGTCCGGCAGCCTGACCGGCGACGAGGCGATCAAGGGCTGGCTGATGGGGCTGCTCGGCCTCTTCGTCGCGACGATCGGCCTCGACCCGGTGCACGCCTACGAGCGCTTCACCTTCGGCTGGAACGAGCTGTCGGGCGGCATCAACCTGATCCCGGCGCTGGTCGGCGCGTTCGGGTTCGCCGAGATCCTCGTCGTGATGTCCGAGCCCCGCGCGCGGCCGATCGTCGACGCGGTCGACTCGGTGCTGCCGCGGATCGCCGACGCGCTGCGCTACTGGCGCACCGTGCTGCGCTCGGGCGTGATCGGCGTGTTCGTCGGCATCCTGCCGGGCGTCGGCGAGGACATGGCGGCCTGGAGCTCGTACGCGGCGGCCAAGCGCGCGAGCAAGGAGCGCGACCAGTTCGGCAAGGGCTCGGTCGAGGGCCTGATGGCCGCCGAGACCGGCGACAACGCATCGATCCCGGGCGCGATCATCCCGGCGCTCGCGCTCGGCATCCCCGGCTCCGCGCCGGCCGCCGTGCTGATGGCGGCGATGATCATCCACGGCGTGCAGCCGGGCCCGATGCTGATGACCGCGCAGCCCCAGTTCGTCTACGACGTGGTCGCGATCACGCTGGTCGCGACGCTCGCGATCCTGGTGTTCGGCCTGGTGATGGTGCGGCCGATCGTCCAGATCCTGCGGGTGCCGCGCGAGATCGTGATGCCGATCGTCTTCGTGCTGTGCGTGCTCGGTGCGTACTCGATCGGCCAGCGCCTGTTCGACGTGTACGTGATGCTCGCGGTCGGCGTCGTCTGCTTCCTGTTGCGCAGGCAGGGTTTTCCGGTGGCGCCGTTCGTGCTCGGCCTGGTGCTGGGCGACATCGTCGACAAGTCGCTGCGTCGCGGCCTGGTGCTGTCCGACGGCAGCGTGCTGCCCTTCTTCACGCGCCCGATCAGCGCGGTGCTCGCGGCGGTCGTGCTCGCGATGCTGCTCGCTCAGGTGCCGGCGGTGCGGCGGCTGTTCGCGCGCCGCGGCGCGCCGGCGGCGGCCTGAGGACGCCACGCGTGGACGCGCCCGCCGTGCCTCCCCGCCCCGGCCTCGCCGCGCGCCTCGCGCTGTGCAACGAGGTGCTCGCGCCGATGGACTTCGCCGCGCAGTGCGCGCTCGCCGCGTCGCTCGGCTACCGCGCGCTCGAGGTCGCGCCGTTCACGCTCGCCGACGATCCGCTCGCGATCGACGACGCGCGCGCCGCGGTCCTGCGGCGCGTCGCCGCCGACCACGGCCTCGCGATCTGCGGGCTGCACTGGCTGCTGGTCGCGCCGAAGGGGCTGTCGATCACGACGCCCGACGACGCGCTGCGCGTGCGCACCGTCGAGGCGATGCGCCGGCTGGTCGCGCTGTGCGCGGCGCTCGGCGGCGAATACCTGGTGCACGGCTCGCCCGCGCAGCGCGCGATCGCGCCCGGCCAGTCGCACGCCGACGCGCTCGCGCGCGCGGCCGACTGCTGGAGGCGCGCCGGCGAGGCGGCGGGCGAGGCCGGCGTCGTCTACTGCATCGAGCCGCTGTCCGGCGACCAGACGCCGATCGTCAACACCGTCGCCGAGGCTGCGGCGATCGTCCGCGCGGCCGGGTTGCCGGCGCTGCGCACGATGCTCGACACCTCCTCGGCGGGGCTCGCCGAGGCCGAGTCGCCGGCTGCGCTGATCGAACGCTGGTGGCCGACCGGCCTGCTCGCGCACGTGCAGCTCAACGACCGCAACCGGCGCGCGCCGGGGCAGGGCGACGACGCGTTCGCGCCGGTGCTCGCCGCGCTCGCGCGCCACGGCCACCGCGGCTGGATCGCGGTCGAGCCCTTCGACTACCGGCCCGACGGGCCGGGCTGCGCGGCCTTCGCCGCGGGCTACCTGCGCGGGCTGATCGAGGCCGCCGGGCTCTGACCGGCGCTCGGCGCGGCGGGCGTGACCGGCGCCGGCCCGGACGGCGCATCGGGCGCGCGGCACGCGCGGGGCGGGTCCTCGGCCGAGGCCCAGGCCATCCAGTCGCGCGCCGAGGCGTCGCCCGGCCGGTGCGGCGCGTCGATCGGACCGCGCGGCGGCGGGTCGCGCGGCCGGCGGTCGACCATCGCGCCGGCGATCCGGTCGGCGACGCCGAGCGCGATCGCGAGCACGCTCGCGCTCGAGGCGCCGCTCACCACCACCACCTGCCCGTCGAGCGGCTTCACTCGCATCGTCATCGTCGCGCCGTCCGTCCCGGTCGCATCGCGCGGCGGAGGTGCCGCGTCGCCCTGTCTCGGCACGGCGCGTGCCCGGTCCGGCTCGCCGGCGCCTCGCCCCGGCGTCGCTATACTCCGGGGCCCGCGACGGCGCCCGCCGCGGCACGTCGACGATGCACGCCCCCGCCGCTCCGCCCCCCTCCGCCCGCACCCTGCGCGCCGCGCGTCGCGTCGTGACCCGGGGGCTCGCGCTCGCGCTGCTCGCGGCCGGCGTGCCCTCGCAGGTCGCGCACGCTCAGTCGGCACGGGCGGCGACCGCGCCGCCGTCGCCGCCCGATACCCTCGATGCACGGCTGCTCGCGTGCACCGGCTGCCACGGGCCGCAGGGCCGCTCGACGCCCGACGGCTACTACCCGCGGATCGCGGGCAAGCCGGCGGGCTACCTGTACAACCAGCTGCTGAACTTCCGCGACGGCCGGCGCGCGGTGCCGTCGATGACCTGGATGGTCGACGGCCTGCCCGACGCGTACCTGCGCGACATCGCCGCCCACTTCGCCGGGCGGCACCCGCCGCATCCGCCGTCGCCGCCGCCCGCGGCCCCGCCCGCGACGCTCGAGCGCGGCCGCCGGCTCGTGCTCGAGGGCGACCGCGCGCGCGAGCTGCCCGCCTGCGTCGCCTGCCACGGCGACGCGCTGCTCGGCGCGCAGCCCGCGGTGCCCGGCCTGCTCGGGCTGCCGCGCGACTACCTGAACGCGCAGTTCGGCGCGTGGCGCGAGGGCACGCGCCGCGCGATGGCGCCCGACTGCATGGCGACGATCGCGCGGCGCCTCGCGCCCGACGACGTCGCCGCGATCACCGCCTGGCTCGCCGCGCAGCCGGTGCCGGCGGACGCGCGCGCCCGCGAGACGCTGCCGGCGACGCTGCCGCTCGAGTGCGGCGGGCTCGGGCGATGAGGTCGATCCGCGAGGCCCGCGTGCGCCGCGCGGGGTGGAGCGTCCGGTGAGCCCGCGCGCACGTCGCGTCGCCGGCCTCGTCGCGCTGGCGCTCGCCGGCCTCGGGCTCGCGTCCTGGCTCGACGGCCGCGCGCCCGGCGATGCGTCCGGGATCGTCACGACCGTGACGACCCCGACGGACGGGACCGGACCCGGCGTGCCGGCGCGCGTCGGCACGGGCGACGCGCCCGAAGCCGCGCCGCTCGCGCCCGACCCCGCGTCGCCGGACCCGGTCGCGCGCGGCGCCTACCTCGCGCTCGCCGGGCACTGCGCCGGCTGCCACACCGCGCGCGGCGGCGCGCCGTACGCGGGCGGCCGCCCGATCGCGACGCCGTTCGGCACGATCCACGCGTCGAACCTGACGCCCGACGCCGCGACCGGGATCGGCACCTGGACCGCCGACGACTTCGCGCGCGCGATGCACGAGGGCCGCTCGAAGGACGGCCGAGCGCTGTATCCCGCGTTCCCGTACACCGACTACACCCGGCTCACCCGCGCGGACACCGACGCGCTGTTCGCGTACCTCAGGCGTCTGCCGCCCGCGAACGCGCCGAACCGCCCGCACGCGCTGCGCTTCCCGTGGAGCCTGCCGTGGCTGCTCGACGGTTGGCGGCTCGTCTACTTCCGGCCGGACCGCTTCGAGCCCGACGCGTCGAAGGACGCCGCGTGGAACCGCGGTGCCTACCTGGTCGGGGCGCTCGGCCACTGCGGCGCGTGCCACACCGCGCGCGACGCGCTCGGCGGCCCGAGCGGCCCGGCGCTCGGCGGCGGTACGCTCGACGCGCTCGGCTGGCACGCGCCCTCGCTGCTCGACGACGCCGAGGGCGGCGTCGGCGGCTGGAGCGTCGAGGAGACCGCCGCGTGGCTCGCGACCGGCCTCGGCCCGCGCGCGGTGGCGACCGGCCCGATGGCGCGCGTGGTCTCGGGCAGCCTGCAGCATCTCGTGCCCGACGACCTGCGCGCGATGGCGGTGTACCTGAAGGCGCTGCCCGGCGCGGGCACGCCCGCGCCGAAGCCGTCACGCGCGCGCGAGCCCGCGGGCGGCGCGACCCTCGATCTCGGCGAGCGCCTGTATCGCGAACGCTGCGAGGAGTGCCACGGCGCGAGCGGCGAGGGCGGCCCGCCGCACTGGCCCGCGCTCGCGGGCAACCGCACGCTCGCGCAGGCCTCGCCGGTCAACGCGATCCGCGCGGTGCTGCACGGCGGCTTCGCGCCGGCCACCGCGGGCAATCCGCGGCCCTACGGCATGCCGCCGTTCGGCCCCGAACTCGACGACCGCGAAGCGGCCGCGCTGGTGAGCTGGCTGCGTGCGACCTGGGGCCGGGGCGCGTCGCCGGTCGACGCGCGCGAGGTCAACGCGCTGCGGCCGATCCCGGTCGAGTGACGCGTCGGCCCCGCCGCGGCGCGCGCGACAGCCAGCGCAGCAGGTGCTCGGTCACCTCGGGGCGGTCGAGCAGGCCCCAGTGGTTCGAGGCGTGGATCACGCGGCGGTGCGCATCGGGGATCGGCAGCGCGCGCGCCGGATCGGCGTGCCGGCCGAGCGCGCTGTCCACCGGCACGAGCCCGTCGCTCGCAGGCCTGCCGTGCGCACCGGGGGCGCTGCGCGAGGCCGCGATCGCGTAGGCCGCGACGCCGCGGGGCAGCCCCGCGTCGATCGGTGCGTGCGACGCCGTGCCGGCCTTCGCGGACCGCGCGTCTCGCACCGCGCCGTGCCGCAGGTCGACGATGCCGGCGCTGCGGGCCCGGCCGAGCCGCGCGAACGGCGCGGCATACGGGCTCAGGCCGAGTGCGCGCTCGAGCGCGTGGCCGCCGCGCTCGAGCGGCGCGCCGAGGTGCGGCGTGCCGAGGAACACCATCGCCGAGAGTCGCGCGGGCCACGCGTGGCCGGCCTCGTGCGCCGCGATGCACGCGGCGCGTGCGACCAGCCCGCCCATGCTGTGCCCGAGGATCGCGATCTCGTCGACCGCCACCGGCCAGCGCGCGAGCAGGGACTCGAGCGTCGCCGACAGCTCGCGACCGTTGTCCGCGACGTGCCGGCCGCTGTCGTAGTGCAGCCGCAGCGGCGTCCACCCCGCGCGCTCCGCCAGCGCGGCGCCGTGGTCGTGGCCGGCGCGGGCCCACTGCAGGTCGTTCATGCACAGCCCGTGCACCATCACCAGCAGCCGGCGGCCGTCGCCGAGCCCGGGTGGCGGGCCCGCGGCGGCGTCGATCGGCACGCCGTCGACCCGAAGCCGCATCGGAATCGCGAGCGGGTTGCCGCTCGCCGCGAGGTGATCGCCCCAGATCCCGTTGACCACCGCGACCAACGCCTCCCGCCGAGGCGAAGGCGGCGCGCCCTCGGCCGACGCCGGCTCGCGCGCGAGGGCGCCGAGCGCGAGTTCGAGCCCGCCGCCGACCGCGCGCGCGGTGCCGCGCACGGTGCGGTAGACGAAGCCGGTCAGGCCGCGCGTGCGCCCGGCCCGCGCGCGCCCGAGCGGCGGCGACAGCCGCACGATCGTCGCGTGCAACGCCTCGACGGCGTCGGTGATGCCGACGACCGCGTCGGCCCCGAGCCGCGCCCAGCCGCGCAGGTCGGCGGGGCGGGGGGCGGTCGCCGGGACGGCGGGGACGGGTGCTGCGCGCAACGGTGGTGTCTTCGGGTCGAGGGAGGTCCCAGACCCTGCGCCGCGACGGCGCGCCGCGCAAGCGGCCGTGTGGAGGATGGCCTCCAATTCCGGCGTCGCGCCGCGCGCGGGGGTCGGCGGGGGTCGGACTAGGCGGACCAGCCGTCGGACATCGTCCGCATCGCGCCCCAGTCGGGCATCGCGCCGCTCGCGTAGCCGGGCGCGTCGAGCGAGCCGATGCCCAGGCGCCCGTCGCGCAGCCGCACGCGCACCGCGCCGTGGCTGCGCTCGTAGAGGTCGGGGTGCGCGTCGAGGAACGCCTGCTGCTCGGCCGCCGGCAGCGCCGCCATGCCGTCGACGTAGTGGTGGCCGTTGCGCTCGACGTGCGTGATCCCCAGCAGCGACACCAGTGCGAGGTCCTGCTGCAGCGCGAGCCCGGCCTGGATCGTCAGGTCCTCGGCGGACATGAAGAAGCGGTCCGCGCCGGCGTCGCGGTTCCAGCGCGCGCAGCGCGCCGCGTTCAGCATCGACTTGTACAGGCCCTTGCAGGTCTTCGAGGACACCCCGGCGTAGCCCAGCGCGCGCGCCCGCGGGAACGCGTCGAGCGAGTCGTCCGACTCGTCGACGATCACCGGCCGCTCGTGCGCGAGCGCGCCCATGTCGCGCGACAGCGCGGCCGCGCGGCGGATCGGCTGCTCGACGAAGGCCACCGCGTCGACGAGGCGGCGCAGCCGGGCATCGGCGCACATCGCGCGCCACAGCGCGACGACGCCGTCGACGTCGTCGTACTGCTCGTTGCCGTCGAGCGAGACGCGGTACGGATGCGGCAGCCGGTCGAGCACCGACGCGATCGACGCGAGCCGCTCGACGTCGGCCGCGACGTCGCCGCCGACCTTGAGCTTGAACCAGCGGTGGCCGTAGCGCGCGACCACCTCCTCGAGCGTCTCGGGCAGCCCGTCGCCGACCGGCTCGCCCGGGTCCGACGCGACGATCCGGTCGACGAGCCCGACGGTGTGCCGCGCCTCGATCGACGCGGCGGGCACGAGCGACGCGAGCCAGCCGCCGATGTCGAAGCCGTCGAGTTCGGGCGCGAGCGCCCCCGCGTGCGCGGCGAGGCCGATGCGGTCGGTGCGCACCGCTTCGGCGAACGGCACGCCGAGTGCGCGGCACAGCGCGTCGAGCACCGCGCGGTCGACGAGCGCCGGGCCGAAGCCCGCGACCAGGCCGTTCAGGCGCTGCGCGGCGCAGGCCGCGCGGTGCGGTGCGTGGTGCGCGGCGAAGTGGCCGACCGCGGTGCGCGCCACGCCATCGAGGTACGCCGCGCGCGCGAGGTGCACCGCACGGCGCAGCTGCTCGAAGTTGTCCTCGTTCGACAGCGCCGGGTCCTTGTCGAACCACTTCGGCGCGAGCAGCTCGGCCGCGGCGCCGGTCGCGGTGCGGCCGTCCGCGAGGCGCACCGTCGCGCGCGCGAACGCCTGCGGCGCAGCGGTCAGCGTGACGACGCCGAAGCGGAACGGCATCCGCAGCCGCACGTCGCGCTCGAAGAGGTCGACCGACTCGATCGTGAAGGCCGTCATTCCATCCCCAGCAGCCTGTAGATCCGGCGCGTGTACACCCCGAAGGCCTCGTGCGTCTTCATGTCGAGCGTGCGCGGATACGGCAGCTCGATCTCGAAGTTGTCGGCCATGCGCGCCGGCCCCGCGGTCAGCACGACCACGCGCGTGCCGAGGAACACCGCCTCGGAGATGCCGTGCGTGACGAACACGATCGTCTTGCCCGACTCCCTCCAGATGCGCAGCAGCTCGAGGTTCATCTTCTCGCGCGTGAGCGCGTCGAGCGCGCCGAACGGCTCGTCCATCAGCACCAGCTTCGGGTCGTGGACCAGCGCGCGCGCGATCGCCGCGCGCTGCTGCATGCCGCCCGACAGCTCGTACGGGAACTTGTCCTCGTTGCCGGCGAGCCCCACCAGCGCGAGCAGGTCGCGGGCCCGTTCGCGCGCCGCGGCCATCGGCAGCCCGAGGATCTCGGCGGGCAGCAGCACGTTGTCGAGGATCCGGCGCCACTTCAGCAGCAGCGGCTGCTGGAAGACCATGCCGATGTCCTTCGCCGGGTCGAACGCGTGCGTCGTCGAGCCGATCCGCACCTCGCCGCCGTCGTGCGGGTGCAGCCCCGACAGGATCTTCAGCAGCGTCGACTTGCCGCAGCCCGACGGGCCGACCAGCGACACCAGCTCGCCGGGCAGCACGTCGAAGCTCGCGTCCGAGATCGCGAGGTGCTCCTTGCTGCCGGTGCGGTAGACCTTGCGCACGCCACGCAGGTGGATGAATGGCTCGACCGCCGCGGTCACGACACCCTCGCGTCGCGCACGACCAGCAGGCGTTCCAGCCCCAGCACCAGCCCGTAGAGCGCCATGCCGATCAGCGTGATCAGGATCACCGCCATGAACATCGCCGGGGTGTCGAGCGTGACCTGCACCTGCAGCATCAGGTAGCCCAGGCCCTTGTCGGAGCCGAGGAACTCGCCGACGACCGCGCCTGCGACCGCGAGGATCGACGCGACCTTCATGCCCGAGAAGATGTAGGGCAGCGCGCCCGGCAGCTGGATCTTGGTGAACACCTGCCAGCGCGAGCCGCGCAGCGAGCGGACCAGGTCGAGCAGCTCGGGCTCGATCTCGCGCAGCCCGCGCGCGGTGGTCAGCAGGATCGGGAACACCGCGATCGAGAACGCCATCAGCGTGTTGGGGAAGATGCCGTACTTGAACCAGACGATGATCAGCGGCCCGAGCGCGACCTTCGGGATCATGTTCAGCGTGACCAGCAGCGGCAGGAACAGCGCCTCGAGCGTGCGCGACCAGGTGAACACCAGCGCGAGCAGCACGCCGACGACCAGCGCGAGGAAATAGCCGCCGAAGATCTCGGTGGCGGTGACCGCGGCGTTGGTCCCCCACGCGTAGTCGGCGTTGGTCAGCGCCGCGAGCGTCGCCTGCGGCGACGGCATCACGAACTTCGGGACCTTGCCGAGCTCGACGAACAGGTACCACGCGAGCACCAGCAGCAGGTGCGCGAGGATCGCGAAGGTCCAGCGGGCGACGGGCGAGTCGAGCCGGTTCATCGTGGGCGCCTGCGCGTCAGTCGGCGAGCCAGCGCGCGAGGTTCGCACGCACGAAGTCGTCGTCCGACAGGTCGGCGTGCAGCCGGCTCACGCGGTCGATCTCGGCGGACTGCCCCGGCGACAGCGTCTCGGCCGGATCGAGGCACCCGATGCCCTCGAGCAGTCCCTGCCGGCGCAGCACCTCGTGGCAGCCGGGAATGCAGCCGGCGAACGCGTTCGCGACGTCGAAGAACGCCGCGTTGCAGTCGGTCACGCGCGCATCGAGCGCGAGCAGGTCGTCGTCGAGGCGGTCCTCCTCGATCGCGCGGCCGATCCGCTCGAACAGCCGCACCGCGCCCTGCGTCCAGACGCTCCAGTGCCCGAGCAGGCCGCCGCGGATCCGCACGCGGACCTCCTCGACGCCGTCGGGGGTCTCCCGCCGCACCGCGAGCGGCGCGAGCAGGTCGAGCACGATGTGGTCGTCGTTGCCGGTGTAGAGCGTCACGCGTTCGTCGGCGCCGGCGGCGACCACGCCGCGCGCGACGTCGAGCGTCGCGTAGCGGTCGAACGGCGCGATCTTGATCGCGACGACATTGTCGATCGCGGCGAAGCGCTCCCAGAACGCCGCGGGCAGCGGGATGCCTCCGACCGCGGTCTGCAGGTAGAAGCCCACCAGCGGGATCTCGGCCGCGACCGCCGCGCAGTGCGCGACCAGCGCGTCGATCGGCTCGCCCTTCATCGGCGCGAGCGAGAGCATCCCGCAGTGGTAGCCGAGCGCGACCGCGGTTCGCGCCTCGGCGACCGCCTGCGCGGTCCGGCCCGACAGGCCGGCGATCATCACCAGCGGCCGACGGGTCCACGCGCGCGCGGTCTCGATCGCGAGCCGCAGCACCGGCTCGTAGAGCCCGACCTCTCGGATCGCGAACTGGGTCGCGTGCACGCCGACCGCGAGGCCGCCGGCGCCGGCGTCGACGTAGTAGCGCGTCAGCGCGCGCTGGCGTCGCGCGTCGAGCCTGCGCGCGGCGTCGAGGGCGAGCGGGTGGGCGGGAATCACCGTGCCCCGGCGCAGCAGCGCGAGCACGTCCGAGGGCAGCTCCGAGCGGTGCAGCGCCATCGGTGCCGTGCTATCGTGCAGCGCATGTAACCATCCGGTTAACTTAATCGAAGGGTCCGGGAGCGTCAACGGCCGGGCAGCGTTGACACCCTCGGAAACCGGTCGATACCATCGACCGGACCCCGCGCGACGCTGCCCGCGGCACGGTTCCACGACACAGGGAGATGGACGGAGATGGCACGGAGCAACCGATTCACGGGCGCGGCGGCGACGCTCGCGCTGGCCTGCGCGGCCGCGCTCGCACCGATCGCGGCGAGCGCGCAGACGAAGGTCGACTTCATCCTCAACTGGGTGCCGGGCGGCGACCACGCGCCGTACTACTTCGCGAGGAAGCAGGGCTGGTACGCGAAGGAAGGCATCGACCTGAACCTCGAGCCTGGCCGCGGCTCGGCGCTCGCGACGCAGAAGGTCGGCGCCGGCGCGAACCCGATCGGCCTGGCCGACATGGGCGGCGTGCTGGTCGCCAAGGGCAAGGGCGCGGACCTGGTCGCGGTCTACAACGTCTACGCGAACTCGCCGCAGGGCCTGTACTGGCTGAAGAGCTCGGGCATCAGGTCGGTCAAGGACCTCGTCGGCAAGAAGATCGGCAACCCCGCGGCCGACGGCGCGCGCACGATGTGGCCGGCGCTCGCGAAGGCCAACGGCATCGATCCGAAGTCGGTGACCTGGGTCAACATCGACGCGAACGCGAAGCTCTCGGCGCTCAAGGCCAAGTCGATCGACGCGACCACGTCGTTCTACAACATCCACCACATCTTCCAGGCCGAGCTCGGCGAGGACATGGGCTTCCTCGCGTGGCGCGACGCGGGCCTGAACCCGTACGGCAACTCGATCGTCGTCAACGCCGACTTCCTCGCGAAGAACCGGCCGCTGGTGGACCGGTTCGTCAAGGTCACGCAGCGAGCGTTCGCGGCCTGCGTCGCGCAGCCGAACCCGTGCGTGCAGGCGCTGGTCGAGGCGAACGGCGCGCTCAAGTTCGACAACGAGCTCACCAACTGGAAGCTGGTCGAGGTGCTGATGAGCGACAAGTTCTCCCGCGAGGTCGCGCTCGGCATCCATGACGACGCCCGGATGGCCGCCGACTACGAGCTGGTGCGCGAGTACATCGGGCTCGACAAGACATTCGACGTGAAGTCCACGTACACGAACGAGTTCCTCGACCGCTCGGTGAAGATGGCCCGATGAGCGCCGCACCGGTCGCCCTCGACATCCAGGTCCGCCGAGGCGACCTGCGCGATGCGCGCGTCGTCGAGACGCCGGTGCCCGGCGCGAACGGCCTCGAGCCGGGGCGCGCGGTGCTGCGCGTCGAGCGCTTCGCGCTGACCGCGAACAACGTCACCTACGGTGCCTGCGGCGAGCTGCCCGGGCTCGAGTACTGGCGCTTCTTCCCGGCGCCCGAGGGCTGGGGCTGCGTGCCGGTGTGGGGCTTCGCGACCGCGGTCGCGTCCTCGCACCCGGACGTCGCGGTCGGCGATCGCTTCTACGGCTTCCTGCCGATGTCCACGCACCTCGTCGTCGAGCCCGCCGCGGCCGGCCCGCAGGGCTTCGTCGACGGCGCCGCGCACCGACAGGGGCTCTCGCCGGTCTACAACACCTACGTTCGCGTGCGCGAGCAGCCGGGCCGGGATCCGGCGGCGCGCGCCGCGTCCGAGGCCGAGGCGATGCTGCTGCGGCCGCTCTTCACCACCGCGTTCCTGATCGACGACTTCCTCGCCGACGAGGGCTTCTTCGGCGCGCGTCGCATCGTGCTCGCGAGCGCGTCGAGCAAGACCGCCTACGCGACCGCGTTCCTGCTCGCGCGCCGGCGCGGCACGCCGCAGGCCGTCGAGGTCGTCGGCCTCACCTCGCCGGCCAACGTCGGGTTCGTCGAGCGGCTGGGCTGCTACGACCGCGTGCTCGCGTACGCGGACGCCGAGCGGCTCGAGGCCGACGTGCCGACCGTCTACGTCGACATGTCGGGCGACGCGGGGCTGCGCGAACGCGTGCACCGCCGGCTCGGCGACGCGCTGCGCCACGACTGCGCGGTGGGGCTCACGCGCTGGGAGGAGGGCGTCGGCCGACGCCGCGCCGACGGCGCCGCGCCCGCGCCGCTGCCGGGCCCGAAGCCCGCGATGTTCTTCGCGCCCGCGCGCTGGAAGAAGCGCGAGGCCGACTGGGGCGCCGCCGGCTTCATGGCGCGCCAGTCCGAGGCGCGCGACGCGTTCTCGGCGAAGCTGCGCGGCGACGGCGGCTGGATGACGGTCGTCGAGGGCCGCGGCCCGGCCGACGTCGTCCGCGTCTGGCGCGAGCTCGTCGACGGTCGCGGCCGCCCCGAGCAGGGGCACGTGCTGGCGCCCGACCCGGCTTGAAGCCGCCACGCGCGTCGCCGCTCGGGCGGCTCGCGATCGCGCTGCTTCGGCCGCTGCTGCGGCGCTGGGTGGACGTGCAGGTGGTCGGTGCCGACGCGCTCGCGGCGACGCTCGATCGCGGCACGCCGGTCTGCTGGGCGCTGCAGTTCCGCTCGCTGACCTCGCTGGTGGTGCTCGACGAGCAGGCGCGCCGGCTCGGGCTGCCGCTGCCGCTCGCGCCGCTCGCCGCGGCCGGCGCCGACGGCACGCAGGTCGCGGCCGAGTCGCACTCGTTCTTCTACCTGACCCGCGACGGCCAGCCGTCGCCGCTCGCGGCGCGGCCGTATGCCTATGCGCCGCGCCTGGAGCGGCTCGCCGCCGCGGTCCGTGCCGACCCGGCCGCGGACGTCACGATCGTGCCCGTCCACGTCTTCTGGGGCCGTGCACCGCGCAACCAGGACTCGGTGCTGAAGGCGCTGCTCTCCGAGGGCTGGGCGATCCCCGGCGCGCTGCGCCAGGTCGCGCGCGTGCTGGTGCACGGGCGGCAGTCGATGATCGAGTTCGGCGAGCCGATGTCGCTGCGCGCGATGGTCGACGGCGCCGAGGACGACGTGCACGCGGTGCGCCGCGCCGCGCGCCTGCTGCGCGCGCAGTACCGGCGGGTGCGCGAGCGCGTCGTCGGGCCGGACCTGTCGCACCGGCACGTGCTGATCAACGCGGTGATCGCCGGCGAGCCGGTGCAGGCCGCGATCGACGAGGAGGCGCGCACGCGCGGCGCGGGCCGCGACCGTGCCGAGGCGACCGCGCGGCGCGCCGCGTGGGAGATCGCGTCCAACTACTCGTACCCGTTCATCCGCGCGTTCGACCTCGGCCTGCAGCTGCTCTGGAACCGGCTCTACGACGGCATCTCGGCGACGCGGCTCGACGAGCTGCGCCGGATCGCGTCGGACGCGACCGTGGTCTACGTGCCGTGCCACCGCAGCCACATCGACTACCTGCTGCTGTCCTTCCTCATCTACTACCAGGGACTGCCGCCGCCGCACGTGGCTGCGGGCGCGAACCTGAACCTGCCGGTGGTCGGTGGCCTGCTGCGCCGGGGCGGCGCGTTCTTCCTGCGCCGCAGCTTCCGCGGCGACGCGCTGTACGCCGCGGTGTTCGCCGAGTACCTGCACGCGATGATCGCGCGCGGGTTCCCGATCGAGTACTTCGTCGAGGGCGGCCGCAGCCGCACCGGCCGCACGCTGACGCCGAAGGCCGGACTGCTCGCGATGACCGTCGAGAGCTGGCTGCGCTCGCCGCACCGGCCGCTGGTGTTCGTGCCGGTCTACATCGGCTACGAGCGGCTGCTCGAGGGCGACACCTACGTCGCCGAGCTGTCGGGGCGGCCGAAGCAGAAGGAGTCGCTGCTCGGCCTCGTGCGCTCGCTGCGCAAGCTGCGCGAGCACTTCGGGCGCGTACACGTGAACGTCGGCGATCCGATCGAGCTCGGGCCGTTCATGGCGGCGCACGGCGCGGCGCCCGCGACCGACGGCGCCCCGGCATCACCACCGAGCATGTCGCCGACCACGCCCGCGCGCGCCGCGGCCGCGCTCGCGAAGGCCGACGCGACGCGACGCGAGGCGATCGACGCGCTCGCGCTCGAGATCGTCACGCGGATCAACGACGCGGTCGTCGTCAACCCGGTCAACCTCGTGTCGGTCGCGATGCTCGGTTCGCCGCGCCACGCGATGGACGCCGCGCAGCTGGTCCGTCACCTCGACCTGCTGCGCGAGCTGCTGGCGCGCGCGCCCTACTCGTCGCGGCTGGTCGTCGTGCCGATGTCGGGCGCGGAGATCGTCGCGCAGGCCGAGCGCACCGGGCTGCTGTGGCGGATCGAGCATCCGCTGGGCGACGTGCTGCAGGTCCATGGCACCCAGGTCGCGCTGCTCGCCTACTTCCGCAACAACGTGCTGCACGCGTGGGCGCTGCCGGCGCTGCTCGCGACGCTGCTGTCGCGCCACCCGGGCATCGGGCGCGAGCGGCTGCTCGCGGTGTCGTCGCGCGTGTTCCCCTTCCTGCGCGCGGAGCTCTTCCTGTCCTGGGACGTGCACGCGCTGCCGGCCAAGGTCGATGCCTGTATCGACGCGTTCGACGCGCTCGGGCTCGTCGGCGCGCCCGGTGCGCCGCGCGACTCGACCGCGCTGCACGTGCTCGCGCAGCTGATGCGCCAGCCGCTCGAACGGTGGTTCATCGTGCTGTCGGTGCTGACCGGGCAGGGCTCGGGCGCGCTGTCGGCGAAGGCGCTCGAGGACCTGTGCTTCCTGCTCGCGCAGCGGATGGCGTTCCTGCACGAGCCGGGCTCGCCGGAGTTCTTCGACCGCGGGTCGTTCCGCTCGATCATCGCGACGCTCGGCACGCTCGGCTGGGTGCGCACCGTCGACGGCCGGCTCGCGTTCGGCGGCGCGCTGGTCGACGCGGCGGACGACGCGCCGTGGCTGCTGTCGGACGAGGTGCGCCTCGCGATCGCGCAGGTCACGCGGCTGTCGGAAGAGGACGTGCAGCGGGCCGAGACGCTGTTCGCATCGGCGAAGCCGCGCGGCCGCGGCGAGGCGCGCTGAACGCCGTGCGCCGGCTCAGCGGTCGACGGTCACGCGGTTGCGGCCGGACTGCTTGGACACGTAGAGCGCGCGGTCGGCGCGCGCGACCACCGACATCGGGTCCTCGCCGCGCACGTACTGCGCGACGCCGGCCGAGACCGTGATGTTGCCGACCGGCTCGCCGCCGTTGCCGCGCTTGATGTGGCCGCGCGCGATCGCCGATCGCAGCCGCTCGGCGACGTCGTGCGCGCCGTTCGCAGCGGTCTCGGGCAGCAGCAGCGCGAACTCCTCGCCGCCGTAGCGCGCGGCGACGTCCTTGCGCTGCGTCAGCTGCGACAGCATCTGGCCGACCGTGCGGATCACCTGGTCGCCGAACGGATGGCCGTAGGTGTCGTTGACCCGCTTGAAGTGGTCGATGTCGATCATCACGACGCTGAACGGCGAGCCGTGCTGCGCGGCCGCCGCGCAGATCCTGCGGATCTCCGCGTCGAAGCCGCGCCGGTTCAGGATGCCCGACAGCGGGTCGAGCGAGGCCTCGTCGCGCGCGCGCTTGAGCTCGCTCTGCAGCCGCGAGACCTCGCGGTGGCTCGCCTCGAGCCGGTCGTTGAGCGTCGACAGCGATCGGTTCATCCGGTCGACGTCGCCGCGCATCGTGTCGACGTGCTGGCGCATGTCCTCGGCCGAGCCGGCCGATGCGATGCCCTCGCCGAACGCGGCGAGCTGGGCGTCGAACTCGGTCGCGCCCGAGCTCGCGGCCTCGACCGAGCTGCGCACTGTGTGCATCAGCTCGAGCAGGCCGGCGCCGGCCTTGCGGGTGGTCTCTTCGCTGCGGTCGGCGAGGTGCTTCTGGTGCAGCTCGAAGGTCACCTGGTGCGACAGCCGCTCGCAGGTGTTGACCAGCGCGTCGAGGTCCGCGCGCAGCTGGGGGTTGCCGCCGCGGACGTACTCGTACCAGAGCTCGTACGAGTCGGGCGCGTAGCCGGCCGCGTGCCGGGACATCAGCGGCAGCGTGCGGCGCAGCAGCTCGGCGGTGCCGTCGATCGCGCCGGGCGGGCCCGGACGCGGCCGCTCCTTGGCGGGGCGGGCGCCCGCGGTCGCAGGCGCGGAGGACGGGCTGCGCGCGGGCTGCGCGGCGGGCGGGGAAGGGGGCGCGGAAGAGGGTGCGGGCATCGGTCGGATCGAGAGCGAGGTTGCGTTGTCGGAAAACGCCTACGTTCCCGGGACGATGCGACCCGTGCCGCTGGCGCGGTCGTCGGAACAGCGGGACCGCGGCCACGCTTCTCGATCGGCGGCCGGGCCGGGGGGGCGGGCGGTCGGACGGCCGGGTCCGGCACGCCGATCGCGGAACGGGCCGTCGCGGCCGCGCCGCACCGTGCTGGGGCACGGGTCGCGACACACGGGTCGCGACACACGGGTCGGGATCGCCCGGGTCGACGCGTCCTGCCCGCGCCTCAGCCGAGCTCGGGCCCGGCGACGAGCCTCACGATCGACGCGTCGCCCGGCGCGTCGGGGGCCGCGGCGCGGCGGCCCGGGTGCACCAGCCGCACGAACGGTCGCTGGAACGAGAAGCCGCGCGCCGCGAGCGCCTCGCGCATCGCCGGCTGCGCGTCGGGCACGTCGACGAAGACCGGTCCGGTCACCGCATCGAGCGCGGCGTCGAGCAGCGCGACGGCGGTCGCGGCGTCGGTGGCCACCAGCGGCCCGAGTTGCGTGGCGACACGGCCCGGACGGCCCAGCGCGAAGCCGACCACCGCATCGCCGCGCAGCGCGACGCGCGCGGCCGCGGGCAGCCGCGCCGCGAGCGCGCCGAGCAGCGCGCCGCGGTCGCCGCCGAACGCGCGCGCGTCGAGCGCGAGCAGCGCGCCCCGGTGCGCGTCGAGCAGGGGCTCGATGCGCACGTCCGCCGGGGCGGTCGCGTGCGGCGCATCGGTCGCCACGCCGGCCGCACGTGCGTGTCGAGCGAAGCCCCAGGTGTCGACGAAGCCCTCGCGCCGGTAGACCGGATGCCCGTCGGGCGTCGCATCGAGCACCGGCAGCAGGTGCTCGCCGTCCAGCCATGCGAGCGCCTCGCGCAGCAGCCGCGACGCGAAGCCGCGCCGGCGGTGCGCCGGCAGCACGAGCACCATGCTGATCCAGGCGAACGGCGTCGCCGCCGAGCGGTACGGCAGCGCGACCGTCGACGCGAGCAGCGTGCCGTCCGGCGCCGACAGGCCCCAGCCTCGGCCCGCCGACAGCATGTGCCGCCAGTCGTCGGCGTCCTGGTTCCAGTTCGCCGAGCGCGACAGCGCCAGCAGCCCCTCGAGGTAGGCGGTGCCGAGCGGATGCGCGACGGGCCCGGGCCCGTCGGCCTCAGTACTTCCCATCGCGCGTCTCGAAGTGGGTCGGCTTGCCGAGGCTCGCGCCGCCGCGCGCGACCCAGTCGGCGACCCAGTCGATCATCGCGTCGATCGGCACGCGCGGCGGGCCGAACAGCCGCTGCGATTCGGTCGTGTCGATCAGCCAGGCGGTCGGCGCCTCGGTGCCGGCCAGTACCGGCGCGCGGCCGAAGCGGCGGGCGAACTCGCCGGCGAGCCAGCGGATCGAGGTGTGCGACGGCCCGGTGACGTTGATCGGCGAGGCCGGCGTCGTGCAGTGCGCGAGCAGCCGCAGCGCCTGCTCGTTCGCGTCGCCCTGCCAGATCACGTCGGCAAAGCCCATCGCGAGGTCGAGCGGGCGGCCGTGGAACACCGCGTCGGCGACGTCGCGCAGCACGCCGTAGCGCATGTCGATCGCGTAGGAGAGCCGAACCATCCGCCCCGGTGTGCCCCAGGTCCGCGAGCCGTGCTCGAAGGCCCGCTCGCGGCCGACGCACGACCACGCGTAGTCGCCAGGCGGCGGCACCGCCTCCGTCGACTCGGGCGCGCCCGGGCCGTCGACCGGCACGAACGGATACACGCAGGCGGTCGAGAACGACACGATGCGCCGGTCGCGGAAGGCCTCGGCGACCATCGCCGGCACGCCGACGTTCATCGCCCAGGTGAACGACGCGTTGCCCGACGCGCCGAACTTGTGGCCGGCCATGAAGACCACGTTGGTCGCGCTCGCCGTCGCGTCGCGCAGCCGCTCGAGCGCCGCGCGGTCGAGCAGGTCGCAGGCCATCGGCTCGATGCCGTGCGCGCGCAGCGCGTCCGGCAGCGCCTTGTCCGAGAAGCGCGCGACCGCGATCACGCGCCGGTCGGGCACCGCGCGCTTCGCCATCCGCGCGAGCGTCGGGCCCATCTTGCCCCCGACGCCGAGCACGAGGATGTCCCCCGGTGCGCGCGCGAGGTCGGCGGCGAGCGCCGGCGACGGCGCCGTCATGAAGTCCTCGAGCGCGGCCTCTCCGGCGAAGCGCGCGGGCAGTCCGCTCACCCGCCCGCCCGCTCGTACAGGTCCCGCCCCATCGGCATCGCCCGGATCTTCGCGTCCGCGATCGGTCGCTTCAGCATCCAGAAGCCGCAGTCCGGGTGCACGTACTTCACGCGACCCGCGCCGAGCGTCTTCTCGGCGCGTTCGATCGCGCGGGCGATCTGCTCGGGCGACTCGACCTCGTTCGCCTTGATGTCGACGACGCCGAGGCCGAAGCCGATCTCGGGCTTGAGCTCGCGGAACGCCGCCAGCTCCTCGGGCGGACGGTGCGCGACCTCCATCACGACATGGTCCGCGTGCAGCGCGTTCAGGTAGCGCATCAGCCGGTCCCAGGTGCCCTTCTGCACCGACTGCCCGCCGTAGTTGCCGAAGCACAGGTGCACCGAGGCCTTGCCCGGCACCGCGTCGAGCACGCGGTTGATCGCCGCGGCCGCCCACTCCCACTCGTCGGGATGGCCCGGCAGGTTCGCCTCGTCGAGCTGCACGACTTCGGCCTCGCAGTGCCGGACCTGCTCGGCGAGCGCGTCGGCGATCGCGTTCGCGAGGTCGGGCAGGGTCCCGTAGTGCCGGTCGATCAGCGTCTTGGCGAGCATGTGCGGGCCGGTCACGGTGAACTTGAACGGCTTCGAGGCGAGCGCGCGTGCCCGCGCGCAGGCGAGCGGCAGGTCGAGCGCGCCCGAGCCGATCGGGCCCACGACCGTGCCGGGCGGGCGGGTGCGGAACTTCATGCCGCTGCTCGAGCGGTACGCGATCAGCTCGTCGAACGAGAAGCGCTGCGTGATCCCGTCCATCGGCCGCACGAAGTACTCGATCATCCCGTTGGTCTCGGGATGGTTGACGTCGAAGCGGTAGAGCTCGCCGTCGCAGACCAGGTCGATGCCGGCCTGCTCCTGGATGCCGATGACGACGCGCGTCGCGTCGGCGAGCGCCTGCTCGGACGGCAGCGCGGCGAGCCAGTCGGGCACGGGGTACGAGCCGACGACGGTGGTCTGGATGCGGGGCATGCGATGTCTCCCTGGATGCTGCGGCCGAGTTAACCAACCGGTGAGAAGTCGATGCTATCGCCGGCTCCGGTGCCCGACAAGGGTTGACCGGGGGGCCTCCGGACCGGAAAATAATTAACCAACAGGTTACAACAACGCAGGGAGGCGCTGCCCTGCGACCACGCGCCGAAGCTGCGCGTCAGCCGACCTTCCCTATCCGGAGAGATCCCCGCATGAGCACCCGTCGACTCGGCATCGTGATGCACGGCGTCACCGGCCGCATGGGCCTGAACCAGCACCTGATCCGCTCGGTGAAGGCGATCCGCGAGCAGGGCGGCGTGCGCCTGTCCGACGGCACCCGCGTGATGCCCGACCCGATCCTCGTCGGCCGCGGCGCCGAGCGGATGCAGGCGCTCGCCGCGCAGCACGGCGGGCTGCGCTGGAGCACCGACCTCGACGCGGCGCTCGCCGACCCGAAGGACGAGGTGTTCTTCGACGCGGCCACCACGCAGATGCGGCCCTCGCTCGTGCACGAGGCGATCGCCGCCGGCAAGCACGTCTACTGCGAGAAGCCGTCGGCGACCAACCTCGAGGAGGCGCTCGGCATCTGGCGCGCCGCCGAGAAGAAGGGCGTGAAGCACGGCGTCGTGCAGGACAAGCTGTGGCTGCCCGGCCTGCTGAAGCTGAAGATGCTGATCGACTCGGGCTACTTCGGGAAGATCCTGTCGGTGCGCGGCGAGTTCGGCTACTGGGTGTTCGAGGGCGACCTGCAGCCCGCGCAGCGCCCGAGCTGGAACTACCGCAAGGAGGACGGCGGCGGGATCATCCTCGACATGCTGTGCCACTGGCGCTACGTGATCGACAACCTGTTCGGCGAGGTGAAGGCGGTCTCGTGCCTCGGCGCCACCCACATCCCGAAGCGGATCGACGAGCAGGGCCGCGCCTACGAGGCGACCGCCGACGACGCGGCCTATGCGACCTTCGAGCTCGCGACCGGCGTCGTCGCGCACTTCAACAGCTCGTGGGTCACGCGCGTTCGGCGCGACGACCTGCTGACGCTGCATGTCGACGGCACCCACGGCTCGGCCGTCGCGGGCCTGCGCAACGTCAAGGTGCAGCCGCGCGTCGCGACGCCCAAGCCGGTGTGGAACCCCGACCTGCCGCAGCCGATCGACTTCCTCGCCGGCTGGCAGGACGTGCCCGAGTACACGGTGTTCGACAACGCCTTCAAGGCCGAGTGGGAGCTCTTCATCCGCCACGTCTGCGAGGGCACGCCGTTCCCGTGGAACCTGCGCGAGGGCGCCAAGGGCGTGCAGCTGGTCGAGGCCGGCCTGCGCTCGTGGAAGGAGCGCCGCTGGGTCGACGTCGGCGCGCTGCCCGCCTGAGTCCCGTCCGACCCGACACCGAGCCCGCCATGCCCACGATCACGCTGCCCGGCCCCGACGGCCGCCTCGCGCCCTTCACCACGTCCGCGCCGCGCGGCTATCCGGACGTCGCGCAGGGTCCGTTCAACCGCATCGCGTTCTCGGCGGTGCACGTCGTCGCAGACCCGATGTCGAGCGTCGACCCGTGGGTCGGCTGCGCGGTCGACTGGGACGCGACGATCGCCTACCGCAGCCGCCTGTGGGACCTCGGCCTCGGCGTCGCCGAGGCGATGGACACCGCGCAGCGCGGCATGGGCCTCGACTGGCCGACCTCGCTCGAGCTGATCCGCCGCTCGATCGACGCGTCGCGCGCGCACCCGGGCGCGCGCGTCTTCTCCGGCTGCGGCACCGACCACCTGGTGCCCGACGCGCGCACCACCGTCGCCGACGTGCTCGGCGCCTACGAGGCGCAGGCCGAGGCGATCGAAGGCCTCGGCGGCCGGCTGATCGTGATGGCGAGCCGCGCGCTCGCCGCGTGCGCGCGCTCGCCCGACCAGTACGGCCTGGTCTACGACCGGCTGCTCTCGCAGGTCCGCGAGCCGGTGATCGTGCACTGGCTCGGCGACATGTTCGACCCGGCGCTCGCCGGCTACTGGGGCGCCGAGGACCTCGACGCGGCGACCGACGTCGCGCTCGACGTGATCAACCGCAACGCGCACAAGATCGACGGCGTCAAGGTCTCGCTGCTCGACAAGGACCGCGAGATCGCGATGCGCCGCCGGCTCGCGCCCGGCGTGCGGATGTACACCGGCGACGACTTCAACTTCGCCGAGCTGATCGCCGGGGACGCGCACGGCCACTCCGACGCGCTGCTCGGCATCTTCGACGCGATCGCGCCGGCCGCGTCGGCGGCGCTGACCGCGCTCGGTCGCGGCGACGTCGCGCGCTTCCACGACATCCTCGGGCCCACGGTGCCGCTGTCGCGGCACATCTTCCGGGCGCCCACGCGCTTCTACAAGACCGGCGTCGTCTTCATGGCCTGGCTCAACGGGTTGCAGTCGCACTTCACGATGGTCGGCGGCCAGCAGTCGGCGCGCCACGTGCTGCACCTCGCGGAACTGTTCCGCCTCGCCGACGCGGCCGGCCTGCTGCGCGATCCCGACCTCGCCTGCGCGCGGATGCGCGCGCTGCTCGCGGTCAACGGGATCGAGTCGTGAGCGTGACGCCGGCCGATCCGCGCGCGCTGTCGCTGAACACCGCGACCGTGAAGGTCCGCTGGGACCTCGCGCGGATGATCGACGGCTGCGCGCGGCACGGCATCCGCGGCATCTCGCCGTGGCGCGACAAGCTCGCCGAGCTCGGCGTCGGCGAGGCCGCGCGCCGGATCCGCGCTGCGGGCCTGACGGTCACCGGCCTGTGCCGCGGCGGCATGTTCCCGGCCGCCGACGAGGCCGGACGACGCGCCGCGATCGACGACAACCGCCGCGCGATCGACGACGCCGCCGAGCTCGGCGCGCAGTGCCTCGTGCTGGTGGTGGGCGGCATGCCGGCGGGCTCGAAGGATCTCGCCGGCGCGCGCGCGCAGGTGCGCGACGGCATCGCCGCGGTGCTGCCGCATGCGCGCGCGGCCGGCGTGCCGCTCGCGATCGAGCCGCTGCACCCGATGTACGCGGCCGACCGCGCGTGCGTGAACACGCTCGGCCAGGCGCTGGACCTGTGCGACGCGCTCGACCCGGGTGGCGCGGGGGTGCACGCGCGCGCCGCGGCCGACGGCGGCGCGTGGGCGCCGGCCGCGGTGCTCGGCGTCGCGCTCGACGTCTACCACGTCTGGTGGGATCCGGACCTCGACGCGCAGGTCGCGCGCGCGGGCGCGGCGCGGCTGCACGCGTTCCACGTGTGCGACTGGCTCGTGCCGACGCGCGACCTGCTCGAGGACCGCGGCATGATGGGCGACGGCGTGATCGACCTGCGCCGGCTGCGCGGGCTGGTGGAGGCCGCCGGCTACCGCGGCCTGCACGAGTGCGAGATCTTCTCCTCGCGCGACTGGTGGCAGCGCGACCCGGACGAGGTGCTCGCGACGATGAAGGCGAGGCACGCGGCGCACTGCTGAGGCGCGCGGTGCGGCCGAGTCGTCGCAGCGCACGGGCGCATGCCCGGCGCGGCCCGCGATCGCGACCAGCACGGTGGCGACCCGCGAGTGCAGCCGCAGCGCGACGAGGAGGAGTGCGAGGGCGACGAAGGACATGGGCCGGGGCGCGTTGGGAACGAACGTGTCAAAGGGTGACGACCGGGCGCGACAGTGACGCGGTCGCATCCGACGCAGGCATCCTGCACGTACCGTGAGTCGTCCAGTTGTCACCGCTTCGACCACCGAACGAAAACCAGCGTCACGTGAACGCCCATCCCCCTGCCGTCGTCCAGCGCGTCCTGCAGCGCAGCGCCTGGTTCAGCGCCCCCCGACCCCTCTTCAGGACGTCGTGGCGCGTCGATCGACGATCCGCACCTTCCGGCGCGGCGATTCGATCCAGCGCGAGGGAGAGTGGCCGCGCGAGATGGGCTTCGTCCTGTCGGGCCGGGTCCGCTGCCTCATCCGATGCGGCACGGAACGCGAGACGGTCGCCCACGTCGGCGGACCCGGGTTCTGGTTCGGCCCGGCCGCGACGTTCCCGAGCGCGGCCGCCTTCATGTCGGTGGTCGCCGACGCGCCGACGCAGACGATGCTGCTGCCGCGCTCGGAGTTCGAGCGGATCATCGACGAGGACCCGCGTCGCTTCCGGCCGTTCTCGACGCTCGCCTTCGAGCTGCTCGCGCAACTGATCCGCTACCTCGGAGAGCTGCCCGGCCTGACGCTCGACGGCGTGCTGCGCGTGCGGATCGCCGACATGGCCGAGCGCGCGCGCAGGCAGGGCGGCCTCGACGGGCCGGTCGAGCTGGTGCTGTCGCAGGCGGACCTCGCGTCGATGGTCGGGATGTCGCGCCAGCGGCTGGCCCAGCGGCTGCGCGCGCTGCAGCAGGAAGGGCTGGTCGAACCGGGCTTCCGCCGGATCGTCGAGCCCGACCCGGCGCGGCTGCGGGGCTCGGCCGGCGTCGACGCCCACGCGCACGCCCATCTCGCCGTCGCCTCGCGCGCGGCGGTGGTGCCGCTGCGGCGCCAGGCCGAGCGGTAACATCGGGACGGCGACGCGCGCCCCGCGCGTCGCCCCGTCCCCCGGAGGTCACATGGGCTGGTTC
>Ga0315899_10000557_pt1 | contig 44789 bp, 39 predicted proteins | sample LakEriMetagenome_2_FD_203518 | JGI IMG/M metagenome (GOLD analysis project Ga0315899, IMG submission 203518) | Freshwater fungal communities from buoy surface, Lake Erie, Ohio, United States - Buoy 4 MA112 | ecosystem: Environmental > Aquatic > Freshwater > Lake | place: USA: Lake Erie, Ohio...
CACCGACTGTTGGATAGTCACCCTTTTCGCACAATCCAATCACAAAGTCCGCTTCGGCATTGTGTTGCTCAGGGGTTACATCAACCTCCATGTAAACGGCTTTAACCACATTGCTGCTCTTAGTCGACTCTAAGTAGTCACTAATCAAATAATCCCGAGCCAAGACCGAGGTCGTATCCTTGGGAACCCACGGCAGAGTAAACTGTTTCAAGTCCCATAAGTGCTGATGCGTATCAACAATCGGCATCACCGAAGTGGATTCAGATCCTTCATTAGATGTTTCGGTAAATGGTGAAGTGGCTCCAAGCAAATCGCCTGTGGACCTAGGCAAGACCTCCGCCATAAGTACTGCTGCTGACGCATTGGTTAGAAACGCTCGCCTTTTCATGATCAATTCTCCGCCACAACTTTAAGATTTGGACTAGGCTCATTAAGCCAAACCCCCATTGTACCGCAACTAATAGGAGATAGATGCGGTGGGTTTGGTAGAAAGCCTCTCGATCAGTATCGTCGATTAGTTGGCGGCCCAGTTCGCCATGCAGCCAGTATAATCCCCCCTGCAGAGCTAGTAGTATCGCTCCGAGGGCTAACAATTCCTTGGCCTTTGCCATGGATTGTGCCCCCTCTAATCGGAGCAAAATCCAGCAAATTGCCCCCACGGCGAGTAGACCGAGCATATTCAGATAACGAGTCACCTGCTGAGTAATGAGCCCTTGAAGTTCCGTGCTCTCCAAGACCTCGGTCCCGACAGGAACCACGATGGCAGCATAAAATGTTAGCCCTCCCCACCAAAGGGCCATAACGACCAGAATGGCGGAGCGTTCGAACAAGTTCATGCGCTGAGGGACTCAAAAAATCGATTGGCAGCCGCAATGGTGACGTCGATGTCTTCGTCTGTGTGACAGTCGCTCACGAACAATGCCTCGAATTGACTGCACGGCATGTAGACACCATCGTTGATCAGTGACCAGAAGTACTTGGCAAAGAGTTTGCGATCCGAACGATCTGCTGTTGGCCAGTCTACTACCGGAGCTGCATTAAAGAATAGGGTCAGCATGCTGCCTACGCGTTGCATTTGTGCTGCATGACCATGAGACAGTGCTGCGTTGAGCAGACCATCGCCCAACCGTTTGCAAACCGCCTCAAGTCGATCATAAGGTGGATTCTTTGACAGCAGTTCTAGAGTCTTGGTGCCAGCTGCGGTGGCGAGCGGATTGCCTGCCAGCGTTCCAGCTTGGTAGACTTTGCCGGCTGGCATGACGTTATCCATGATGTCAGCTCGGCCACCATAAGCGGCCAAAGGCATCCCGCCTCCAACAATCTTTCCGAGCGTGGTCATATCGGGTTTGATGCCGAACCGTTCTTGTGCTCCACCGAGCGCAACTCGGAAGCCGGTCATCACTTCGTCGAAGATAAGGACGGTGCCGTATTGGGTTGTTAAAGATCGGAGCGCATTGAGAAAATCAGGGGTTGGAATCACCGTCCCCATGTTGCCAACAACAGGCTCAAGAATGACTGCCGCGATAGAAGTCGGAAGCTCTTCAAAGACCCGTTGCAAAGAAGTGCAATCGTTGTAATTCAAAACGATCGTGTCTTGGGAGGTGCCGCGAGTGACACCGGGTGAGTCAGGTACTCCGAGCGTGGCGGCTGCAGAGCCAGCTGATACTAATAGCGAGTCAACGTGTCCGTGATAGCAGCCGGAAAACTTGATCACTTTTTCGCGACCCGTTGCGCCGCGAGCGACGCGAATGGCGCTCATTACCGCTTCGGTTCCGCTGCTAACGAGACGTACACGTTCCATGCTAGGCATGATCTGTTGGATCAAGGCAGCGAGACCCGATTCGCGTTCGGTGGGGGCGCCAAACGAGGTACCTCGCGAGGCAGCTTGTTGAATGGCATCGAGAACTTCCGGGTGCGCGTGACCCAAGATCATGGGTCCCCACGAGCCGATGTAATCGATGTAGCGATTGCCATCGATATCGTAGAGGTATTGGCGGCTAGCTCGATCCATAAAGATCGGTTCACCACCTACAGCGCCGAAGGCACGAGCTGGAGAATTAACTCCGCCTGGAATGAGTTTCTTGGCGGTAGCAAAGGCCGATATGCTTTTATCGCGAACAATCATTACGAGTCCTTTCTACCAGCCCATAACCATATTGGATTCGATGATTCGACGGGCCTTCTCGAGATCGGCGCCGGTTTCTGACATGTAGAGACGGATGGCGTGGAGTTTATCACCTGACGATTTAGCCAAACAGTCTCTGGCAATCCCGCAGATGTTGACCGGGCTGCTCATGGTGCCCAGTGCCGATTTGGAAATGACCCATGAATTTCGCGGTCGTTTGGTCATCCGCACGATGGTATCGGTGGGATAGGCGTCGATCAAAGCGTCTCTGGCTGCAGCTTCGTCGTCGGCCCACGTGATAAAGATGTGGGAATTGGTTTCGATTTCGTAGAGCGGCATAATTTTTGTAATTGGTATCGGGTGCAGTTGGTATCGGGTAGACATTCCAAGCAGATTTCCAATGGCATGGTAACTGACATACCGCCGTTTTCGAACCTCATTTTTCCTGGGTTCCCCTCGATTTTCTCATTCCCCGGCAAATTGTCCCAACCGTAACGAATTTCGCAGCCCCCAAAGTAGCACAATTGTCCCAATTGTCAGGGAAAACAGAGTAGCACAATTGTCCCAATTGTCAGGGAACTAATGCAGAAAACTCGATGCGGCTGGGGTGGTCAGGGCTATGGTACAGGCGATGATTGGCTTTGATAAAGTCAGCCTCTTTCGCATCGAAGATATTCTCAACGAATTTCTGAGGGTTGCGGTCGATAAAGGGAAACCATGTGCTCTGAATCTGGATCATCAAACGATGCCCAGCCGGAAATGTATGCAGGATATCATCCAGTTTGATTTGGACGCGAGTGGGTTGGTTGGGGGCAAATGGCTTCGGAGTAGACAGGTCTTCACGAAACCGGCCTCGCATAACCCCTGCTCGCAACAACTGCTGGCGGCCGCTGGGGTAGGCTTCTGACGCGGGGTCATTGGGTTTGAGTCCAGTAAGTGGCTCGCCGGGAAACTCATCAATCACTTTTACGATCCAGTCCGCGTCACCGGCCGAAGTGCTGACCCACAGGTCTGCGGTGATCGAACCAGCGATAGTTAAGTCTTCGCGTAGTGTCTCCCCGCGATAAACGAGGACATCAGGACGCCATGCCGCGAATCGTTGATCTTCTGTCATGTAATCCTTGGCCCACGCCGAAGTGATCTCCATTGTGTAGGGAACAGGTTTCGACGGATCGCTAACGAATTCATCAAATACCTCCTCTTCTTTCATGGGTGCAGGTGGTTGTTCGGAAAGCAGGCCTCCAGAAGCAAAATGAACCTTGCGTGGTTTACCTTCTTTGGGTGGCCATGCATCGAATTCTCGCCAACGATTGGATCCCGTTTCGAAAACGGTGGCTTCTGCGAGTCCAAGCGTTCCCTGATCCTTTAGATGATATTCGAAGAACGGAAACTGAACTTGATCTCGAAACCACTTGGCTGTGGGAAACCCAAAGCTGGCAGAGCCTAACTTGGCGCCGTCGCTGCTATTCCACCCGCCATGGGACCATGGTCCCATGACGATGCGGTTCTGCGCCTTTGGGTTCATCTTTTCAATAGCTGCATAGGTTTGAAGAGGCCCGTAAAGATCCTCGGTATCGTACCAGCCACCCACCGTAAGAACACTTGCGCTGATGTTCTTCAGATGAGGCAACAAATTTCGCGATTGCCAGAATTCGTCATAGTTGGGATGCGCAGCGATTTCATTCCAAAATGCAATTCGTCCATTGAAGTACTTTTTGTTGACGTTCTGCAATGGTCCTAGTTCCAAGAAGAATTGATAACCATCCTTGGTCCTATGATTGAATCGTTCCGCACCTAATGGAGTAGGGCCAGGTCGAGAGACTCCGAACGACGAGAAGAAATTAAAACCCATCGGCAGCACAAAGGCGCCATTGCGATGGAAATCGTCGAAGAACCAATCGGCGATCGGTGCCTGTGGCGAAACTGCTTTCAAAGCGGGATGCGAATCGATAGCACCGGCAGAAGCATAAAAGCCTGGATAGGAAATGCCCCACTGACCCACTCGACCATTGTTATGTTTGATGTTTGCGATCAACCATTCGATCGTATCAAAGGTGTCGCTACTCTCATCGAATTGCGTCCCCCGCTTGTTTTCGATCTGAGGTCGCATGTTTACGAATTCACCTTCCGACATGTAACGACCGCGAACATCTTGAAAGGCAAAGATATAGCCGCTCTTTTCAAACTCCACAGACGGCCCGAGCGTTCCTTTGTACAGGTCAATCCCATAGGGGCCGACCGAATAAGGTGTTCGCAACAAAAGAATCGGATAGCTTCGATCCGATTTGGCATCGTTAGGAACATAGACCGACGTGAACAGTTTTTTACCATCACGCATCGGGATCTTTAGTTCATGCTTTGTATATTGCATGCGAATGTAGTCGGATCGTTCGTCTGCCTGTGCCAACTCTGTAAAGAGTTGTAACGTTAACGCAATCGCTAAAATCAGATAACTAAGCACGGTGTTGATACGAAGGGGGAACGGTGAAGGCATTGAAAGCTCAGCTCAAGTTTACGGTCAAGTGTGTCGGTGAAAATGAGAGTTGATTCCACAGTACCATAAGCTTAAACCAACTTGTACAGGTCGACCAAAGTTTGTCGCTCTTTCTACGAAAATGTTTAAACAGTCGGCGATAACGAGGAGTGAGATGCCCGCTTAGGCCACCGCATTTCTTTGAACAAACCGTACGGCCACCACTCGCTTTTCGGTGGCTATCACACACATGAGTTGGATACTATCAAAGACGACGACGCCGCTGTGGGTATTTCTTGTTTCGTATCGAGCGTCCTCAATGCTACTCGTCAGCCTAAATCGGACCGTGCAATGAGGCTTTCCAGGGCGTCTGATATCAAAACATCGTTGCGTTTGCGTTCTAGAAAAAAACTAACTCGGTCATAGCCACACTCCGTTAGGATTTGGAGGGCATGTTCATAGCCATCACTCACTCGATTCGGCTCGTGAGCATCAGCACCGAGCGTCACAGGAATATTTCGTTGACGCATTTCTTTCAACATCTGGGGAAACGGATTCATCTCGGAGATCGTTTTGTTCAGCCCGGAAGTGTTTAATTCCATTGCAACACCTGTGACTGCAATGCGATCTAGTGAGGCTCGAATGTCGTCCATGATCTCGGTGGGACGCCAAAAGTCGGACGTATGGTTCTTTACTAAGTCGGGATGTGCCAGAGAATCAAACAAACCTGTCTCGGCCGACTGGGCAAGCAAACGAAAGTAAGTTCGTTGCACCTCGACTTCATCGGCTTGCCAATACTTCGCGCGAAACTCTTGAATCTGAGGATGAACAGAACCAAGAACGAAGTGAAAATTTGCCGCCGATAGTTGTTTTTCCAGATACGACTCGTAGCCTTCGAAATAGTCTGCTTCGAGCCCAAGTCGCACGTCAACACGTCCATTCCATTCGTCAGTCGTTCGCTGTACCAATTCAACATACTCATCGAATTGATCTTCTCGCATACGCACGTGATGCGAAAACCGGTTAGGCATTGGATTGTGGCAAGTGACTATTAGCCCTTTCAGTCCACGATTGTATGCAACCGCGGCATATTCTGTTGGCTCGCCATACGCATGGTTGCAAAGAGGTGTGTGGGAATGTGACTCGTAAAGGATTCGCTGAGACACTCGCGGAATTCTCCGTGTAGCGTGGAAATAGTCGGTTGTAATGTGATACTACAGTAGACCTAACAGGGGAGTTTGGCGAGCCTGAATCGTAAGCATCGACCGAAACTTAATTGCCTAAGCTTTTGATTCGCGCGGCCATCCTGGACATGGATCTATCAGCTCGGCCCGTTTAGCATGCGGGCAAACGATTTTGGGAAAGGACCTTTAGTTTGACAACTGAGTAGTTGCCGACGAAAATGTCGGAAAAAGGGGAATTACAATGTCCACTTCCGAAAGGATTTTAACATCACGCTTTACCGCGATTCCTGCGACCTAGAACCTCGCAGACTTGTAGCGGTCATTGGGTGATATTCCCGCCTACAGAGTTCGTGTTCATCCGCCGCTAGGTTGGGCGACCAAGGAGGATGTTGTGCGACTTGAGGCACAGGAGGGAATTCTCTGCGAGTTGGAATACGGAGTTTTGGTGGAGAAGCCAATGGGTTGGTACAAATCGCTATTGGCTGCCTTGATCATCGGTAAGTTGTTGAACTACATCGAAAAAAACGACTTGGGGCAAGTTTTAGGTGAGAGTGGATCTCTCGAGATTTTGCCCGGTGTGGTCAAGATACCAGACGTTTCTTTTATCAGTTGGGCGAGATTCCCGGATCAATCGCTACCCCGCCGGCCAATCCCTTCCCTAGTTCCTGATCTAGCTGTTGAAATTCTCTCTGAAACCAATACCAAACGAGAAATGGATGCGAAGCTTAAGAGGTATTTCGAGAGTGGCGTAAGGATGGTTTGGTATATCGATCCATCGACCCGCTCGGCAGTGAACTACTTGGACGCTGATAGTCAGAAACCAAAAGTACTTTAGTCAAACGATATTACGTTCTTAGTTCCTAGTGTCTCGCAATTTCAATGCGGGACCAGAGTTTTTTGTGATGCTACGGAGATGTGCTTGGATTAGGCACGGCGGTCGATTGGAGAGTGGATGGAATCGTTGCTCCACGTTTCAACACAATTGAGGACAATTGTGCTACTTCTTTTTAGTCAACGCTTTGCAGAACTCTTGGACGACTGGTCTTTCGGCAAGCTTGGAGTTGGTGTGTGGGCGGCAGTCGAGCAAATGACGCTGGGCTTGTTCTAAAGTCATACCTCGATACTTGACTAACCAGCATATGACAACCGTCGCACTTCGCGCTCGACCTGCCTTGCAGTGCACGTAAACTTTTCCGCCTCGCAAGGCATGCGATTGCAAAAACTCGACGCCGCGTGATACGTCCTCTAAGCTCGGTGGCTGAAAGTCTGTGGTCGGTAACCACAACTGCTCAATGCCGACCTTTCGATACAACTCATCATGCCCACGGAACTCTTCGCACATGTTGACCACACCGCTCACATGCAATTCATTCTTCATGAGCGGCACATCTCTCTTTAGCGGTCGTGCGCCGAGAATGACATGCTCGTCGACACTATCCCACCAGTGTCGAACTCGTAGAAACCTGCCCAGCAATAAGTTCCAAAGATAGGTCGGCCAGAATATCAGCTTTGCAAACCACGATGGCACTGTACTAGGCTCCCAAGTCAATCGCGAGCCAAGCTGATTCGGATTTTATGATGAGTGTACGCCCCTCATAAGCCGGTATCGCACGGTAAACTCCCTTGGGCAAATCAAGCTTCCAAAGCTCTTGATACTCCTTGGGGTTAGGTCGGAAAGCCTTGAGTGTGCCATCCACTCCCGTCACGAGTATCTTGTCACCAATCACAATGCTGTGGCTAATGGAGATGTCTTTCTCTTCCCAAGCAACTTTCCAATCCTTGGTAGAAATGCATTTATAGCTGCCGTTGTTAAAATCTTCTCGGCCATCGCAGCCGTATAGATAATCACCGAACTGCACCGGAGTTGCATACTGACTACTAAGAATCTCACCTCGATCAATGATAGTGGCCTTGGTCTCGTTCGCGTCCAATACAACATTACCTACATCGTATGCGGCGGTTAAGAAGTATCGATTGCCGGTCAATCGAAGCGGTGTCGCAGCAACCACGGATTGAGATTTTTTACCAAACGGAAGCTTCCAAATCTCTTTGCCATCCGCCACGGCAAGACCGAGGATGGAGGTTCGTGTCGGTACCATAGCGACATTACCTTGCGTGTCAGATAGCAGTATAGGTGACGCGTAGCTGGCCTCCTCTTTCGTCACGCTCCAAAGGGTCTTGCCGTCAGATATCCCCAGGCAAACAACTCCACCCTTTCGACCTCCGACCACGATGATAACGCGGTCTTCGATAACCAGAGGTGTGGAGCCCACGCCAAAGAATCCTTCTTCGGCTTGATATTCTTCGAGAAGCTTGCGACTCCAGCGAATTTTTCCGGTTGCTCGTTCGAGGTAGTGAGCTTCTCCACCAGAATCGTAGAGCATAATGCCATCGTTAGCGATGGTTGGAACGCATCGCGGCCCCTTGTCGGCGTCCATTCCTCCGAAGAAAGTTGTCGGCAGCGTTTGGCTCCAGATCTCTTTGCCTGTTTGCAGTTCAACCAGTCGGGCTCGATTCTCTCGGCCCTTGCGATCGAACAAGCAGACTTGGTCGCCGGCGATGCTCGCTCCAGCGTAACCTTGGCCTGCGGGTAACTCCCATGCAAGTTTTGGCTTCCCCGAAATCTTATCACTCAACGACGATTGCTCGGATGCTTTGCCATCTCGATTTACCCCTAGTAAACCTGGCCAATCGCAGAGCGCGGTGCTAGAGAAAGCGAGCGACGCTGCCATGCAAACAAAAAGTTGCGTCGAAAGTCGAGTGGCTGTTTTTGGTATTCGATATTTCATGGAGTTCTCAGTTCGAAAGGCCGTACAGAACCATATTGATGGCGATCTTAAAGGCATCGTCACGCACGTAGCCTTTGCATTGCATCGAGTGTTTCGATTCCATCGCGCAGCTTAAATCGTTGGGGGAGAACAATGCAACAATTCGGCCGTTCCACTCCAAACCTTCGATCTCGGGGATGCCTTGGCGCTTCGCCCGCTTCAAGTCATTGGCTCCACCTGATGGATCGACAATGGTTACATTGGTGATATCGAAACCCTCAAAGGCGTCGGGATCGTTCTTGGTCATAAACGGGTGGCTGACGTCGAGCACAACCCATTTTGCGTCTGGCATGGCTTTCTTGAATTCGTCTCGAACCGATTTGGAAAACTCGCTTGCGGCACATACCGAATCTCCTAGAACGAAGCCGCCAGTCTCGAAATGCCTTCGCAGGCCTGTTCGCTCTGCTTCACTTAGCACAAAGGAGCTTCTTCCGTGAATGTAGAGCAATGGAAATTTTTCAAGTTCTTTATCGGCCAGGGAGATGAGTGGCGTTTCTAAATCGACAAGCGAACGAGTCTTCTCGCGATATACACTTAGCATGGTGACAACCGCCCTAGACGCATCGTCCGCTCCACCCGAGTGCAATATCTTGGCGATCTTTAGTGTCCCTCTGTTGAGCGACTGGATATTGGTAGGAACCTCAACTATCTCCAAAGCATCAAGCTTTTCTTTTAGCTCGCGACCCGTTGCATAAGCGACAACATTGACCCCTATTTTGACTGCGTTATCGATGTCTTTTTTCACGCGACCAGCAATCGATTTGGAAGACCCCCATGGACGAGCGAGCTCCCAGCGACAAGATAAACTGATCGGAGAGTAGATGACACTGGTCTTGCAACATGCGTCCAGGCCGTAAAGCCAAAACCCTTCGGGCATGGCGGTGGGGTCAATGGTTGCTTCTGCATTCCAAACGGCATGGGTTGGTGGCAGTTTCGTCAGTGGTCGATCGAAGATCTTTTCCATCTCGGCGCGAAACGATTTGTCGAAAGCCTCGCCATCGCATCCGTCTCCATTGCACGCTTCTGCAAAGATCACGTTTCCTTGTTCGACGTAGCTCTTCAGCAATTTTCGTTGGGGCTCTGTCAGTTGGAAGGCTTTGGAACCACTGATGAAAAGTACAGGGGTTTCGGCCAAGGTCTGCAAATTGGCTTTCTCAATCTTGATCGACTGCCATGCAAGCTCCCGCTTCCAAACCTTTTCGATCTGTCCAGTCAAATTCTGAACAGACCTGCGATGAAGTTGCCAATCATTACCGTTGCCATGTTCCAGGTGGCCAATAACGACTTGGCGTTTTCCTTTCGCAAGAAAGAGTAATGCCATGGCGGATGCAATGTGCTCGATTTCCGTATGGGAACCTCGCATCTTACCACTTTCGTCTTGAATCTTAAGTAGATGCTCCGCCCCTGCTCGGTACCAGTCGACATCACCGATGAATCGCTGTCCCGTAAGACGCCCGACTCTCTCTAGGGCGTACAAGTAATACATGGCCCAAGCTCCTTCGCCACCAGGATTAGATGAGATAGAGAATGATCGAGCGAGCCATTGCATCCCCAGTTCAACTGGATCTACCCCTCTCGTTTGGTTGCCACAGCATTGCAATTGATCTCCAACTACACGAGCGTCTACTCCATCAGCTGCATCGCGAAGGATCAGCATCGAAGCAATACCAGCGCAAGTCATTGAACCAGAAACACCACGGGCCGACCCGTATCCCCAGCCATTACCCAAGTGTCTGGTTCGCCAATAGAGCAAGCCTTTTTCGATGCAATCGTCCGGGATTGCGATGCCCAATTTGCTGGCTTCCCAGAGTGCCAAGACAGCGAATTGCGAGTTGGATTCATCGGGCGAAGTACGACTAAGATCATATCCCCAGCCCCCGTCAGGGTTCTGTATATCAATCAGTAGTTTGACATCGTTCTCGATGATACCCATGTCCTTGCCTGGCTCAGCTAAGCAAAAAACCATGCAGTGAACAGCGATCTCGTAAGTTTGAGTTGGTGTCGTTCTTCTGAGTAGTCGAAGAGATTTTTGAATTCTGGGGTCAGATGGTTTCTCGCCAGCATTTAATAGTGCTAGTGTGATCATCGCCGTGGTGCCTGCCCCATAGTTTTCGTGACCAGACCACGTCCCATTGGCTCGTTGTTCGCGATACAGATAGGCAACACACTTTCTGATGGCGTTCTCTACCCGAGCTGGGGTGGGGCCATCGGCACCTTGGGCGTTGAGTCGGCATGGCGTCCACATAGCGGAGGCCATGTTCGCCAGCAAGGCGATGATCAACAAGCGTGATGCCAACATTGCATTTTCCTTAAACAAATTCAGCTATTTCACCATTTGGCGAACGAGCTCTTCAGTAACCGGTGCAATGATCCCTCGTTCGGTAACAATCGCGGTTATCAATTCCGCGGGTGTCACGTCAAATGCAGGATTGTAAACGTCGATTCCTGTCGGAGCTGTTTGACGACCAAAGGCATTGGTAATTTCATCGCTATTTCGTTGTTCGATCGGAATCTCCGAGCCCTCGACAATAGTTAAATCAAAAGTGCTGGTAGGAGCGGCTACATAAAACGGTATCCCGTGATGTTTGGCCAATATGGCTACACCATATGTTCCGATTTTATTGGCTGTATCACCACGAGCTGTGATGCGATCTGCTCCCACGATAACCGCTTGAACGCGTCCCTCTCGCATGACCTGGGCTGCCATAGAGTCGCAGATTAGAGTGCACGGAATGTGCCTTTGTTGAAGCTCCCACGCGGTCAGCCGTGCTCCCTGCAATAGAGGTCGGGTCTCATCGGCATACACTTGCAAAGTTTGGCCGCGGTCTTGGGCGGTAAAGATTGCGGACAGTGCTGTTCCGTACTCGGAGGTTGCGAGACCACCCGTGTTGCAATGAGTTAGAACGCCTGTTAAGCCGTCCAGAAGATCCGCACCATATTCACCGATGGTATGGCACATACGACGATCCTCGTCGTGGATTACCAATGCTTCCCTGAGCAGCGCTCGCACTATCTCATCAGCGTTAGCAACATTGGGACTGCGTTTCAAAACGGCTCGCATTCGATCCAAGGCCCAAAACAGATTGACGGCAGTTGGTCGACTGGTAGCCAAAATCTCGCAATCGTTCGTAATCTGCTTGATTGCATCAGCGACCGATAGACGCCTAGCTTTCTGAGCGCTAATCACAGCGCCGTAGGCCGCAGCGATACCGATTGCCGGAGCTCCGCGTACTCGCAAAGACACAATTGCTTCGAAAAGCTGATCTATCGAACGAATGGGGAGTAACGTAACGTCGAGGGGCAATTTCGTCTGATCGAGCAGTTCTAAATGCCCGTCCATATCTCCGACCCAGCGAATCGATTGCACAGGAACCAAACTCATTGAGCAGACTCACTGTTGGGTTGTTCAGGATCGGGGAACGGTGTGTTTAACAACGCCTTAGCACTCGCAACCAATTTATCCATGGCAAACGGTTTGTGGATATAGTCGTCGGCCCCGAGCATTCGTGCATACGCTTGGTGTCGTTCACCCTCGTTGCCCGTTACCATGATCACTCGGATCCCGACCCGTTTGGTTCGGCGAAGGTGTTCGAGCACTAAAAATCCGCTACGACCTGGCATCATCATATCCAGGACCATCAAATCGGGGTTTAGTCGATCGACTGCTTCCACGCCGCGATCACCATCGGGAACATGGGTGACTTCGAATCCGAGCCCTTCCAAAGCGTACTTCACAGGGTCAGCAACTTCATAATCGTCATCGACGATCAAAACGCGGGGGACACGGTTCTCAGATTGCCAGGCTGGTTCAATTGGCATGTTTGCAGTCGCGATGGAGCAATATCGGTGGGTAAACGAAACGACACGACATGGGAAATGCGTGCATTCCTACAATGCTGTTATACCAGGGTGGCCAGAAGTTCGAAACCTTTGATCCTTGGGTGAACCGTTCTTGCAAGAAAATTCAAGATTTGCTATCGATCCCAAGCAGCGTATTCAACGCAAAACATCCTCAGAGATGTTCCGAAGCGAAATCTTACTATACCTCCATTCCGGTTCGGCGCCGTAACCCGGGAACCTCGTGAACCCCAAGCGAATTCGCAAGAAACGATTTCTTCACGAATCGACGCAACGACGGTTGTGCCGAGCCGCTGTCGTTTTGCTAGGAGTATTGCCACTTTTTTTGACGCTAGCGTTTTTGTTTGTTTCCAAAACGCAATGGTATCAACTGGAGCGAGCGGCTGCGTTTCGGGAGCGAATCCGCAACAATCTTGGACTCGACGTGGTTTTCACCTCCGTTGAATCCCTTTCTCCTCAACGATTCATAATTCGTGAACTCGTTTGCTTCCATCCGGAAACGCGGTCTCGAATACTCCAAGCGGCTAGTGTCGAAGGCCTTATGACTTCGTCGGGCTGGGCTCTGACCTTGCATGGAGCGGAGGTCGAGCAAAGCCAGGCCGACTTGGCGGTTCGCATTATTCATGACTCTTTTCTCTGTCGCCCCCACAACGCGGTCAAGCTGCTAAAGATTTCTGCCACGGATCTCGTTTTGCAGAATACGGTACCATTTTCAGGGTCGATAGCAGTTGCTTCCCAACCAAGATTGTTGCCAAATCACTTGTACCGAGTCGAAGCCGAATACAGCCCTACGCTGCAAACCTCGGATCTCAAAGTTCGATTCTCCCTGTCGCCTACACCTGACGCGGAGCCGATCGCTATTCACATACGGCGTCAACATAGCGATCAGCATCCAGTTACCGATTGGGCGATTAACACGGGAAAGAATCCCTTCCCCTGTTCGATCCTTTATCCCTTTTTGCCATCCCTCGAGTGCGTGGGTGAGCTAGCGAGCTATACTGGCAAAGCGAGTTATTCATCAACCGGGTCGCAATGGGATTTTTCCGGTGTTTTTGACAACATCGATTGGGAGCGTTTCGGCAGAGATATCGGATCGCCGCTGCTGGGTAACGGCACGCTGCAAGTTTTTAGCGCCAAGATTAAAAATGATCGACTCGAATTCTTTGACGGGCAGATTCGAGGTGGAAGCCAAATCAACTCCAGTTGTCTCTTTGGTTTACCTATCAATCTAAACTCTCCTCACGAATTTTCGAAAGACCAGCGAACGCATTTACCGGTCAACGACTTCAGTCTTCTCGTACGGATCGACTCGCTCGGTGTGCACTGCCAAGGTGGTCTGCAAGAGGAGCAAGACGGGTATCGGTTAAGTGGAGTTATCGACCAACGAGAAATCTACATGCAGCCGCAATCAATTCGTTATGACAGCCTCTTTAAGTGGATGGCGAGTAATCGAGTGAATTATGAATCGGGCGAGTTGGCAGCAGCCATGAAGGAACGATTACAATCCAGTTTAGCAGGGCATCTCCCGCTCCCCCATCAGCCACTTCTAAGTGGCCCTAGCAATCGAGTAGCAGCCCCCATGATGGAACAGCCGATTCAACGCTAGAAAATTGTTGAAGGCTCTTGTCCGGGTATCTTCTTGATCTCAATGCTGAGTCACAAGATTCGACCGTTCCTGCTTGTTAACCTCGATTAACATTTCTGAATTCGCTGACACGTATCATGGGGCTTAGTACAATGGGCGTTCTCGAATACGCCAAAGTGACAATTGCCAATGACCTCAAAAAAGGAACGACTGAAAATGATTAAGCCTCTCAAGTCATCGACTACGATGTTGAGCACTTTTGTATTGGGAATTCTTTGCCAAGGTGCCGCATGGGGACAGAGTACATCCGAATCGAAGAGCAAGCCGGACTCCAAGTCGGAACCCAAGACCGAGCAGACCATGGAGGGCAAAACGAAAAAGGTGATCGATGGTGATAGCCTCATTGTCGTTGACGAAGAAGGTAAAGAAAGCGAGATTCAATTGGATGGGATCGATGCACCCGAATTCAAGCAAGCGTTTGGAAAAGACGCAACAAAAGTCCTTGAGAAACTTGTTGCCAACAAAAAGGTTACCGTCAAATGGACCGCTAAGGACAACTACGACCGAATCTTGGGCAAGGTCTACGTGGAAGAAACGTTCGTGAATTTAGAAATGCTAAAAACGGGAGCCGCATGGCATTTCAAGAGATACAACAAAGACGAGACCTTGGCCAAGGCCGAAGAAGAAGCCAAGTCTGAGAAGGTTGGTCTTTGGAAAGACGATGCACCGGAGTCGCCATGGGACTACCGCAAGAACAATCGTTCTAAAAACTAGTTCGGTATAACAGGGTTGGTGAATCCGTTTTAAGAACATTTCGTTTTGAAGTTATGTTCATCGAGCGCACTGTAAGATCACTGCGTTCGATAAAAAGAATGATCTCGTAGCACGTGATGATCTTCTTCTTTCGCAACTGATTTGCATCTTGTTGTGATCCCCGCCATCGGGTGGATTTCAGGCATTTGTTCGTCGTCGTTCATCTTTATGAGCTAATGCTGAGTGAATTTACAACCCGCAACGATCCCATCTTTTTTTCTTTGAAACCGAATTTCGTCTGGATTAAGCTTGAGTTAAGGTCCGAAGATTTGTTATGAGATGACCTGCGGAGTGCTTGTAGCCTGCAGTCAAAGACTGCTAGCAGGGTGTCCCACAATTTTTTCTTTGGTGGCTCGTTAGTAGTGAGGTGATCGAATTGCTTGATCGTCTGATGATGTGACACGGGACTTCTCTCTCCGGCCCCAAGTGGTTCTAGGCCTACTCTCACACACATAGCCTGGAACATTTCCGCGTCACGATTCGCGGTTTGGTTGATCGCTCTCCACGCCTAGCGCGGCGTTATCTCGCAATGGCCTTAGCATGAGAGGTTGCGGTCATGGTTTCTAGTGTATTGATTTTGTTGGCCTTTGTCGGTTCCAACAATCGTCTACATGACATGGGTCGTGTATCAGAGTCGGTCGATATGATCGAACTCAATCATTTCTTCGATCGACAGGGACGGCATGTCTACGATCAAGTTATCTTTTATGAGCGTCTAGCCAGCAATGGCCAGTATCGAGTGCGAGCGTGGTGTCTCGTGGAGGATCGCGAGTCTTTGAACAGGCGACCTGAGTGGAATGCGACGACCGACAATTATCATGTCGATTGGCTCGATTCCGATCAAGGAATTGTGCGATCCATTCGTAGCCCGCTTTATCGCGAAACCTGGACGCAAGTGGACCCGGAACGTCTCGACAAGAAGCATCTTGAGGAACGGTACCGTTTAGCCCTCGTAAAACCCTCAAAGGAGCGACGTTCCGCGAAGAGTGAGCAGCAAGCAGTTAGGCTTGCGGAGCTGAATTTCGATAAGAATGCACCCGCTGAATTGAGTGGCAGCAAAGAGCAAGCACTCGCAAAACGGTAGTCTTAGCTGCTACCTGAAGAGGGCTTGGAATCAATGCACCTTATAAGATGGGTGCAAATTCTGACGTTTGTTAGGTCAGAAATTTAGCCAGATCGTCCTAAAATCCTCTGGCTGCGAGAGGAAACTGCGCTCGCCAAACGCTATAGTGGAGTGGTTCGGTGTAGTTGATGCGCCGAAGTGGATTTTTAGTTGCTCTCCTTGAGGAGTGGACATGGCTCAATGGAAAAACCGATTCCTCCCAATGGTGCTGGGCTGTTTATGCTCGATGCCGAGCTCCAGTGGTCTTTTCGCGAATGATATTTCGCTTAAAAGGCAATCGACCTGGGATTGGCCAGAGAGCCAGTCAGTGATTTCTAAGTTTGAAGACTTTCTGGGTACTATGCCCGATCGTTCCAATGCGCCAGCGATCAAGAATCGTTTGGCAGACCTTTCGTCGTTGCGAGGGGTGACGATGCTCGAGAGTGTCGTGGCTATCGCGTCGGAATGTGACCCCAGTATCGCCAAGCTACGTGAGCTTTTGTCGGGTGATGTTTCTTCTCGTACCGTACCCGATATCGATGCTGCCCTTAGCTCGATGATGGCCAATGGCGGTATTCCGAACTGGATCAAATCGGATGTGCAGTTGTTGGCGTGTCGCGTGCTGGTTCAGAACTCACTTTATGACGAAGCTCTGCAGCGGCTCAAATTGATCGCGGTCGACCAAGTGTCTGACCCATCGACCTATTTGTTTTACAGTGCCATTTGCCAACATCACTTGCTAAGTCGCGACGAGTGTCTCGAAAGTCTTTCTAGGTTGTTGGAGAGGGAAATGGAGTTGCCGACTCGTTATGCCATCACGGCCCGTCTTATGGAGGCGGATATACAACCGTTGAAAGTAGACTCATTGGATGAGATATCGCGATTGATGAATGACGTCGAACGACGCCTGACACTCGGCCGCACTGGAAAGCTAGTCCGCGACAAGCAGCAAACCATCGTCGACAAGTTGGACAAGAGTATCGAGCAGCTTGAACAACAAATCCAACAACAGCAACAGCAGAAAAAGCAGCAGCAACAACAGCAACAAAAGAAGCCATCGGATGGATCACCTAACCCCATGGACGAATCGCAGATCGCAGACGTCAAGGGCCCAGGCGAAGTAGATAACAAAGACATCGGCAAGTCGAGCGGCTGGGGAAATCTCCCTCCTGCACAACGTAAAGAAGCTATTCAGGACATGACCAAGGACTTGCCTAGCCACTATAGAGACGTTGTTGAAGCGTATTTCAAAAAGCTCTCCAAGGTGCCTGCAGACCGATAAGACGTTCGCCGAATCCGTGTCTAGGTGTGATTGGCGTTTTTTACTAGTGCTGTGAATTCTATTAACCATTTCCTTGTCTACGCTCCGGAGATCGAAAGATTTTCGACCACTCTGGAGCACTTTGCAGACCAAGTGTCAGGCTGGCCAGGGCTCTATTTCGAGATGGATGGATCCTTTGTTTGGGCTGTGCGCGAAGGTGACGAGAGTGTCGGGCAAATCGACGGCATGATTTACGACAGAGATGATGCCATTGAGTATCTAGATCTCAAAGGAAATGCACCCAACATCGCGTGGGAAAAGCTGCTTGGGGTGCTTTTGGAAGCTGACTCCGAGCAGGGGCTCGATGTTTTAAGAATTTTTGAAGTTTCCACCGGGGCCTATCTGAAATGGTCCCAAATCGCAGGTCGAGAAAAAAGCTAGGACAAGTCTCCGCGGACCGAACGGGTTGCGCATTGTCAATTTGGCTCTTGTTTGGTAGGTTGAATCGATGGATGGACGGAGGTCCGATTGATTTCCTGAACTGTAATAATGGAACTAAGAAAATGCGTTTGCTTTCTCTCACTTTTTTGATTGCGATGGTGTTTATGGGTAATGTGATGGCCGAATCCCCGAGCAAGGGTAAGGTAACGACCAAGGTTTACTTTGATGTTGAAATCGATGGCAAAGATGCTGGTCGGATCGTCATGGGATTGTTTGGAGACGATGTGCCAAAGACAGCGGAAAATTTCCGTTGCTTGTGCACCGGCGAAAAGGGTGAAGGCAAGAGTGGCAAGCCGCTTCACTTCAAGGGCTCGATTTTCCACCGAGTGATTCCTAAGTTCATGCTCCAAGGTGGTGACTTTACCAATGGTAACGGAACCGGCGGAGAGAGCATTTACGGCTCCAAGTTCGCGGACGAGAACTTCAAGTTCGTTCACGATGCCGAAGGATTGCTAAGCATGGCTAACGCTGGTCCCAACACCAACGGCTCACAGTTCTTCATTACGACCATTAAGACCGAATGGCTAGATGGTAAGCACGTTGTTTTCGGTCGGGTTGTTGAAGGTATGGATGTTGTTAAGAACATCGAATCCTTTGGAAGCAACTCGGGACGAACCAGCAAGAAGATCGTAATCAAAGACTGCGGCGAACTCAAAGAGTAGTTCTTGTACGTTGAGAACGGTTTAATTCGGGCTGGTAATACCAGCCCGAAATCGCAAGTTTCGAAGTTGCGCTATTTTGGCTTTATGGGAAACGCCCAGTTCGTTTACCTAGATAGGCCTGTAGGGCCTGGACCGCTTTAATGGCGTTTTGAAAAACAAGCATTAGCCGCAGATCGCTAGCCCACGGTTAACGGCGGACAACCGGACGCTAGCGCGCCCACGGCCAATTAAAGCAACAAGCCTTCGCGCATCGGGCTGGTATGGATCACGCATCCGTGGGCCAGACCATTCTTTCTTGCAACTAAACGACTCGTACCATTGGGCTTACACCAGAAAACGATGAAACACTCGTGGGTATCACAATCGCTTTAGGTGCTTCGCTTCGTGGGTGACTCGCAATAAAGGTTCCGCACCAGTCCAAAATGACATTCTGAATCTGCTCCCGATCCTGTTGCATTGTTGCCAAGTGATCGACGTTGGGGTGATAACGAACCGATAACAACGGATTCGGTCGCACCAACGGGAACATTTCAAAAAACTGATTCGCATAGCTGTAGTAGTCGATCGATCCACCCGTATAAATCCATTGCATTCGAGTTCCTCGACTCAGCAATGCTTGAACTTGCTTTTGACAAGTCTCTCGGTCTGCAAACTCTCGAACGTCTTGGCCCATTGGCATGGTCCGATAAGCTTGCGAACCTCCACCGAATCGGTTGATCAACAACTCTTGCCACTTTTTGAGACTTAGGAGTTTCGGAACGTATTTTCGGCTGAAATGATTGAGATAAAACCGATTGGTCCTAAAGCCACAACCATCCATTAACGATAACCCAACGATTCGTTCCTCCTGAAGAGAAGCTGCGAGCGCATCGTCGGCACCAGAACACAAACCGAATAGAGCAAACTTTTGCCATCCGTACTCGTTTTCGAGCCAATCTAGAGCTTGGCGAATTTCCGTAGCCGCTCTTTCTAGCGAACAACCTGACGCACCGGATGGAAGGCTTTCGCCGATTCCGGACAGATCGAAGCGAAAGGAAGCCATTCCCATTCGTTCAAGCCCTCGCGCTAACTGAACATGCAGTCGCATAGGACCGACATGGGAAAGCATGCCGGGGGTAAGCATGACCACTGCCACATCCGACTTGAGCTTGGCCGCGGGATCGCTATACCAACCGACCAAGCTGTTTTGGTCGCCAAAAACGTTCATTGTGTCCATGTCTTAACCCTCGCCGCTTAGCAATTGAATAATTGTTCGGGATGTGGCTGGTGAAGCGAACGCGCTGTTCGCATACATGAGGCAGCCCCAATAGATCTCGTCATTGTTCGTTCGTACATTCCAGTCAGCCCCATGTTGAATATGAGACATCGCTGAACGCTCGGAATCCGTGACAATCCAAGATTTAAGCTTGGCATCAACGGTGTACTTAGGAGGCCAAACCATGGCTGTGGCGTCACATTCCAGCGTGTAAGGCCATGGGTATCCGAGCATTTCTTCTCGGCCCAAGTCTCTGACTCGTAGATAACGATTTAATCCGGACGTTTCCTCCGCATGCATACTCTTTAATCCGTCGACATAGGAGGCTCCATCCAAAACGGGATCCCATGCAACGAAGTGTTCGACATGTGGTATGTTGGCCGAAGCACTCAAGTTGGCTCCCAGTCGAACACCTAGCAACGAAACTTTCTCGACATTTGGTAGTAGCCGACTCGCGTCGACCACGGAACGAACATCACTGGTCCATTGGCGAAACGACAATCTTTCAACGCCTCCGTCGGAGTCTCCCGTTCCTGCATAATCAAAGCGAACGACGTCAAAGCCGGCTTGCGCGAGTTGGACTGCGAGTTGTTGAATATTGCGGAATGCCCGAGTTGATTCGTGACCATAAGAGGTGGCGATCACCACCGCATGTTTCTTAGCCGCGAGAGATTGGTTTACCGGCGGATAGTAAACGTTGGCGATGCGAGCTCCCAGGCTACAAACATCCAGCGAACGAATTTGTGGCAATTTAGCCCTCAAGGCAGAGCCACCGCCTGGTGTCGACGAGTCTTTGCGCCCCTCGATGTTACCTCGGAGATGTTCCAACTGACGCGACATCGAGTAAATCGTCGGATTGGCGAAGAAGTCTCGAACGGGAATCACCATATTGAGTTGGCCAGACATTTGAGCGATCACGCGTGTGACCAGCAACGAACTGCCGCCAAGATGGAAAAAGTCATCGTGAATTCCAACTCTGGGGAGCTGGAGAACGTGCTTCCATACATCAACGAGTTGTTGTTCAAGTTCCGTTGTTGGTTGTGAATCATCTTGTACGCTTCCCAGCACGGTCAGATCCGAACCTTTGGGAAGTGAGGCGCGATCGATTTTACCGTTGATCGTTTTCGGCAACGAAGCCAGAACAGCACCACGAGTTGGCACCATGTACTGAGGTAAACGATTACGTACGAAGCCAATGAAAGCGGTTTGATCGAATGCCTTTACATCTTGTGGCACAAGATAAGCGACTAAGTATTTCTGGCCGTTGGTTTCTTCGCAAACCACGAGTGACTCTCGAAGCTCAGGATAGAGATTCATCACCGACTCGATTTCACCTGGCTCAATTCGATAGGTACCGATCTTCATTTGATGATCGACTCGGCCTGAGAATTCGATATCACCAGAGGGAAGCCAGCGAGCTAGATCGCCGGTGCGGTAGATTCGCTGTGGTGTTGAGACACCTGGTAGTTCAACTTGTAGAAATGCTTTTTCGGTTAAATCGGGGCGATCTAAATAGCCTCTGGCAACGGCTGGGCCACCGATAAACAAATGCCCCGTCTCTCCATCGCCGACCGGTCTTAACGATTCATCCAAAACATAGGCATCATAACCTGGTAACGGTCGACCGATGGGCATCTGTGTTCCATCCCAGTCATTGTCCGGGATGAAAGCAGTACACGTTACCGTCGTTTCCGTCGGTCCGTAGGCATTGCACCATAGCAGCTCATGGTCACAAAGACTTAGCCAACGTCTATAGTGTTCGACGGAGATCTTTTCACCCGTCACAATAACGAGCCGCAAGCTTTTAGGGACCCGCTGCCCTGACGCAGCCATCAAATCGACCCATTCGTTCCAATAGGCGGTGGCGATATGCAACGCCGTGACCTGATTCGTTTCGACTAGATGAGATAGCTCGATACTGGCAGCCGCCCGTTCACGTGGCCTAACCACGACGGTGCTGCCAACCAGTAGTGGCGGATAGATCTCTTCAATCGCCACGTCAAAGTTAAGTGTGGAGAATTGCAGAGTCCGATCGGAGGCTTCAAGCTTGTATAGCTCGACGTCCGCTAAGCAATAAGTGACCAAGCTACCATGTTCGATTTGAACACCCTTGGGCTTACCAGTCGAACCAGAGGTGTACATCACGTAAGCGAGCAGACTGCAGGGTAGATCGCAGTCCGGATTCCCATCCCGGGTCTCATTATCGAAATGCTCTGGCTTTACGATTCTCACGGAATCAGGATCTAGGCCTGAGTAAAGCGAAACATAACGATCATCGCAAATGATCAGGGGAATGCCTGCGTGAGCGACAATGTACTCCAAGCGATCGGCGGGAAATTCAGGATCAAGCGGCACAAAGGCCAAGCCTGCTTTGAGTATCCCGATCATGCTCTGAATGGCTTCAATCGATCGATCCAGGCAGATTCCAATTCTAGTCTCTGCAGGCAGTGATAGTTCAATCAGCCCGTGAGCAATTCGATTCGCGGATTGGTTTAGCTCGCGATAGGTGATCTTTCGTCCTTCGAACTCCACTGCAATCGATTCAGGCGTAAATTGAGCCTGGGATTCGAATTGTTTTGGAAACGAAGCGTATGCCGCATGGTTAACGCAGCCATTGGGTAAATCCAAAATGGAATTGGTCATTGGTTTGGCTTGTTATGCGAACTAGTAGACTTGTACAGGTGTGAAGGTTTGACACGGCATCGAGGGAACCGAAACGGACATAATCGATTGGCGATTGGTGATAACGCTTTCAATCGATCGTTCCAGAATATCTAAGCCTATACAAAGGTCTTCGTTAGATATGGTTAGCGGTGGCAACAGCTTGATGACTTGATCGTTCGCTCCTGAGGTCTCAATCATAAGCCCGTTTTCGAATGCCTTTTTGCAAACATCTGATGCCCATGGTGTATCGCCAGTGTCAATTCCCCAGACCATTCCTTTACCGCGAATCGAAACGGGATCGCTAGTTAACTTGTCGCTGATTTGCTGCAGTCGGCTTACAATGGTCTTTGCGTTCTCCGCCATGTGATTGATGAGAACGTCGTCTCGCCAGTATTCGAGAACGGCTCGCGATGCCACAAAGGCCAAATTGTTACCTCGGAACGTTCCTGTGTGCTGGCCAGGCTGCCAAATGTCAATGTCCGGATTGATCAACACGAGAGACATCGGAAAGCCACCACCAATTGCTTTGGATAGGCAGACTAAGTCTGGCTTAATGCCCGATGGCTCAAATGAGAAGAACGTCCCCGTTCGTCCATTGCCAACTTGTATATCATCGACGATTAAAAGGATGTCGTGTTGTTTGCAGATATTGGCGATCCGTTGAAGCCAGCCGCTTGAAGCGACACGAATACCACCTTCACCTTGTACCGTTTCTAGAATCACGGCAGCAGGAGTTGGCAAACCACTGCTCGTATCATTCAGCATGCGTTCAAGAATGAGACTTGTATCAAAATCGCCTAGATAACCATCGAAGGGTAGGTGCGTAACATTATTATGTGAGCCATAGCTGAGGTCGTGGTAATACTGATTGCCTGTTAGAGCGAGGGAACCCATCGAATGGCCATGATAGGCGTTCGTGAACGCTACAATGTGGGAGCGTTGCTTGCATTTGCGAGCCAGCTTTATGGCTGCTTCTACGGCGTTGGTACCTGTTGGACCCGTGAACTGGACGCGATAGTTCAAGCCTCGAGGTCTGAAAAGCACTTCCTCAATGGCTTCGAGCAATTCTGTTTTGGCCCGGGTAGCGGTATCCAGTCCATGCATCACGCCGTCCCGCTCGATGTATTTCAGGATCGCATTTTTGACGCGAGGGTTGTTGTGGCCGTAGTTCAGCGTTCCTGCGCCTGCGAAGAAATCTAAGTATCGGCGTCCGTTTACATCTGTCTGCCAAGCTCCTTGGGCAGTGTCAAAAACGGTGGGAAACGAGCGGACGTAGCCTCGGATATTAGATTCCAAGCGTTGGACAGTGTTTAAACTCATAGCAATCGATAGTTCTCATGGGGACAAGAAGAAACCATCGAAAGCTAGGTCAGATAGAATGAGTTGCAGAAAGGTGAGACTGCACTAAGGGAAGAAAAGATCCTTGTAGAAACATGAGTTTGTTGATTGTGACGATTATAGCGACCTGACGGTCTATCGCGCTTCTGCTCTCGCTTGGTCGCTCTCTTTCCATTCTTGAAGAGTGTTTTCGTTTGTTTCCCACCATTGGTCTGCTTCATCTTGATGCCAAGGCATATTGCGAGCGAGAAGCGAAAGTGTGGTGCTTACAGCATTCATGGTTGTAGGGCGTTTTTCAGGATCAGAATGGCAACACAATAGGAGAACGTTAATTAGCTCGTGCAAGACGTCGACGATATTGCCTGTCTCGGATCTAGCTACTGAAGTACCTCTAGCATGTCCTCGAGTGCCAGAATATCGCTGTCGTTCGAGGCTGATAATTGTAGTTCCTCGTCAAATGCGACTCGAACTAGATTTCCGCCACGTTTGACTCGTCGCCGGGATCGCGCGTGATCGACAAGAATCCGCCTAATCATAGTGGCGGCAATCGCCAGAAAGTGCCCTCGGCTCTGGTATCGACCAGAGAATTGTTTCGAAAGCTTCAGATAAGCTTCGTGAACCAAAACGGTCGGAGATAGGGTTACTGTAGTTGGCTCCATCTGAAGATAGCTCGACGCTAACTTCTTCATTTCTTCGTAGGTTTCATCTATCAAATGATCTGCCGAGTGGTCCTGACTCATAGGCAGACAGTGTAATCGTTCAGCTCTATGCTTGCACCCTTATCAAAAGTCTCGACGCTGATTTTTCTCCTTCTTTGGCTCACTATTCTCGGAACCTTTGGGTTGTGCTGATTTCGGCTTGTCTCCCTGGAAAAATTGGAAAGGGATTTGAAACAAATCGACGTTCATTTTTGGTAACTCTGGTGACTTCTGCGATTTATCTTCGCTCACGGGTGAAGCAGCAACTTTCTCCATCGATATTCGACCTACCAACACCAATCGTTCGGGCAGTTGCATCAGGTTTAGTTCACAGCCACGAAACCATGTTAACCAAGGTGCTCGATAACTGGGGTTAGGCAGCGCTATGTCGGGATCGAATCCTAACATGCCCGGTGGCGGATTCACTGACGCTGCCCAGGCCGTGCTGCTCCATAATCTTCCTTTAGGCTCCAATTGATAGCTTCCCCCAAGCGAACACTGCAGTTTGGCGTCAAGTAAGTTCTCTGCCCCCTTGAGGGCCTCTTCAGGCTCAATGTGTAACTGCTGCTGCATCGAATCAAGTAGTAAGAGATTCCCCCTGGTTGCCTGACCTGCTCGTCTATAGGAGAGCACATTGAAGAAGGAAGACACTTGACTGTTCTTTAAATCACCAATCTTGAGCCGTCCTTGGGCAAAGTTCGGAGTCGGCGCTGGCTGCAAAGTCCTAATGCAATCCTCTAGTATCGAGCGGTCAAAGGAAATGACGCTAAAGCCCGAAGACTGCCATCGCCACAACCCTATGATCGTCCGTGAGAATCCGTATGCGTCTGGATTTCCTCCCCCTAGCCCAAACGGTAAGCGATCGAGATAACCAGGACTCGGCCACGTTCCCACATACCCTGGAATCGATTTGAGGACTCGTAGGGTCGCCAACAACCCCTTGGTCTCACCAGGCACAGGTGGCATTAAGTCCTTTATTCCCATAAACAGAACGTGATCCTGCGGAGATGGTGAGAGAATGTTGGTCCCGGACAAATGCGTCTGAAGTTGCACCATGTCATCAATGGGCAAAACAATCTCGGTTTGAACGGGCGCCCCTAGAAACGACGATAACCATCCATACTTTTCTCTTCCTAGGGGTGCGATATAACCCTCGAGAACCAATTGCTCAACCTCAGGTTGCTGTTCATCTACGTAGCGCCTCACCCCAATCATTAAGGGATCGGTCTGTTGCCATTTGGATGCATAAAAGCTTGCTTGATTCCGATACGCTTCATGTTCTGCTGCCGAACAGTCAGCGATCTTGACATCCGGTATGGGCAGAAACGAGCCTCTCGCTCCTCGCAATGAATCAAACCAAGCTCCCTGGAATCGGAGTGTCTGAGAACCATCGAATCGATTCTGAAATGAGGGAGGTAAATACCCAGATGCGATCAAGTTCTCCATCGAATTCTGAATGTTGCTGCCGTTCAATTCGCGCTCCTCCAAAGCAACTCGCGAGGCCATTTCGGCAATCTCAAGCGATGCAATAGCTTTCAACCTGCGTCTCAATTCAATTTGGTATTGTGGTGATACGAGATTTCGAAAAAACTCTGAGGACAAGTAGGCAAACAAACTGTAGTCGTTGCTGATAGGCATCGTTAATCGAGCAAAACGAAATGCAGGGGACTCCGCGAGCGATCCACCTTTGTTTGCCACTTCTAAAAATCGCTCGGCAATACGCCGACTCGTCGTGATAAGCAAGTATTTGTCATGCTCAACCATGAAAGAACGGATTCGATTGTCGGGTGAACTCAAAAGCGAGGCTTTTCCACCTGCAATCTCCACGGTCTCCAACTTCACACCCGCCTCCGCACCTTGTTTCAATGCGGCCCTGCGATCATTGTCCATTGAAGACTTTAGTAACGCCAAATTCTTGGCCTCGAAAAGTACTCCTAAGGCCGGCCCTTCCTGCAAATAAAGATCTGTCCCGATAAGTGCCATGTCCGAGATGATCGCATCTCCAAATAAACGGCCCACGACCGTTGTCTTAGTATTGAGCATTCGCTCCATGCGCTCGTTGGTTTGATAGTTGATACCACGTAGTACTGCTAACTGAACCAAGTCGCCTCCCCGAGCTTCTCCAAATTGTTTAAACCACATGAAGTTCGCAAAGCTTCCAAACCTAATGTAAAAACACTCTGCAGGTACATGGGTCGCAATCGATTCGATGGGCAGATCCTTTGGTGTATCGGGTGGAGCAAGCGTTTGCCAATTCGGAGGTTCAGGAACCGGAAACCGAGGTTCCTCTGTCGATAGTGGCTGTTGCAACGTTTCGCGATGTAGCTCTGCTCGTAACTTCTCAACCCCTGCTACTAATTCAATCGTCTGCAACGGATCGATCTGCTCCTCCTCGGTTTTTTTTGGTGTCTTGGTCAATGTGGGGGCAGGTAACCCAAATCGATTGCCTAGCATGTGAATGAGATAGTTCTCGATAATGGCTGGATAGTCACTGCGCTGAACTTGCCGCTGCGCCTGGGCAATGTAACCCTCCCACCACGATTCTTGTAGCTCCAGAAAGTTTTGATCGACTTGGTTTCCCCCAAGCGGCCGTGTGGGAACGACGTTTACCTTGAGCTGAATATCACCGTCCAAATAAACATCAAAGGGAGTGTCCCCTGTAAACAAAAATTGAACCCGTACTAACTCCGGCGGATTGATCTGATCCTTGGCATTGGCAACGGCATTTCGAATTCTCTGCACCAACGCCCCAATCCTAGGCCGATTTGCCCTGTCTCTCGCAGGCTCCGGCGGTGGCGGCTCCTGATGGGGGGCTTCTTTAACATCGATCGCCGGAAAAAAAATCCGATCCTCTTCGTTGCTAACGACGACTCGTAACGAAGTGGACTCGGAAATCTGACCAGCGGGAACTACGAATCGTGCGAATCCATACGGTTTCCCTGATATCGCCTGTGCCTCCTGGGCAAATACCTCATGGTCCCAACTTTGTGACCAAATCAAAACGATGAAGAGGCTAACCTGTCGATAAATTGTAAGTGACAAAACCAATCTCGCTTTCCCAAAATGTATAAGCACAATGGTAGTACCTTTCCATCTTCCACCAATAATACATTTCGATTATCACGTATCATGAGCTCGCGGACAATTCACAATTACCACCATGCCGGCTTGCGATTCTCTGCGATCTTAACATTCGGATACTGGTGCGTGTTATGCCAATTGCTGGCTGCCTCCGATTGGTTCGGTATCCAAATCGTTGACCAAGATACAAAACGTGGTATCCCGCTCGCGAAGCTAAAAACCACCGACAACACTGAGTACTGGACGGATAATCAAGGTTGGATCGCTTTCTTGGAGCCGGGCATGATGGGAAAGGACATTTACTTTTCTATCGAGTCTCCTGGCTATGAATACCCAAAAGATGGTTTTGAATTTCAAGGTTTCAAACTGAGGACTCATCCGGGGGCGCGCGTACAAGTTGCCATGAACCGAGCCAACAAAGCAGAACGCCTTCATCGCGTCACTGGCAACGGGCTCTATCGTGACAGTGAATTGCTCGGCATTCCTACTCCAGACAATCGCAGCTCTTGGAACGCGGGCGTTATGGGATCCGATTCGGTCCAAATGCTCCCCTATCGCGGCAAGCTCTTCTGGATCTGGGGTGATACAAATCTAGCCCACTACCCGCTCGGGAACTTCCATGTCACAGCTGCGACTAGCCCGATGCCAAAATCAGATAAAACGAAAATCCGTCAAGAATTGATCGACAATGCTCCTTATCTCACCTACTTTGTCGATCAAGAATCGGGAAGTCCCAAGAAAATTCTTCCCGATGACGCACCGGGCGCCGTTTGGCTTTTTGGGGCTTTCACAATTTATGATGAACACCAAAACGAAATGTTGATTGCTCACTATTCCCGCCATCTCTCGCTAGGGACCATGGTGGAGCACGGAATTGCCATTTGGAACGACGAAAAAGAAATCTTCGAAAAGAAGGTGACATTTGATGTTTTGAACAATTGGCAGCACCCGAGAGGGCAGGCTGTCCAAGTCAAACAGTCGGAGGGGGATTTCATCTACTTCGTGGAGTCGTTTGCAAATACGCGTGTTCCTGCGAACTTGAATGCGATACTAGACCCTAACCAATATCAATCGCTTGCATGGGATGCAAAATCCAAAACCTACCAATGGCAATCAACACTCCCGCCTACAACACAAAAAGAAGAACAAGCAAAGTTGCTAGCTAACGAAATGCGATCTTCCGATGCTAGGTATAATTTGCAGTCCAATGAGGAATCTATTTCCATGCATCGCAGTTCCATCGAATGGAACAGCTTTCGCAAACGCTGGATCTTGATCGGCAATGAGATTAATCTGAAGAGTGCGCCCTCCCACTTGGGAGAGGTTTGGTTCGCGGAATCAGATTCGATCGATGGACCTTGGATGAACGCGACCAAGATCGCGACTCATCCAAAACAGTCCTTCTACAATCCCCGACAACATCCCGTCTTTTCATCAGACGACGGTCGCATTATCTACTTCGAAGGTACCTACACACAATCGTTCTCCGGCAACCCCATAGCAACACCGCGTTACGAATACAACCAGCTTATGTATCGATTGGACTTAAGCCAATTTGCTAATCTGTCAGACTGATTTCTGAGAAGAAATGAATCTGTGCACCGTTGTAACCAGGATTGAGTGGTTTATTAGAGGCTCTCACACTCGCCACAACTTCCATTCCGACAGTTGTGGCCGCAATTAACTCCTCAGCAACATCGGACACGAACAGAATTGATTGTGGCTTAGCACCGATAGAATCGGCGATTCGCTGATAACTTGCCGGCTCTTGTTTCTTGCCAACGTTAGTGTCGAAGTATCCAGACAGCAAGCCACTCAAATCCCCTTCTGTAGTAAAGCGAAAGAATAACTGCTGTGCGAGAACACTGCCTGATGAGTAGATAAAAAGGCGTTTCCGGTTTGTGACCCACTCCCTGAGCGCAGGCAACACATCGGGGAATAGTTCGGCTCGTAATTGGCCCGACTCGAATCCCGACTTCCACACCAAACCCTGTAGCGCCTTGAGTCCGGTTGCCTTGCTGTCAGTTGACATTAACTCTTGAAGATGTGCGTTAAGTCTCTCGACATCGATTTCGTTCTGTCTAGGATCCAAGAACCAGTGGTTTACGTCGAGATTCGCATCTCTTGCAACTTGCTCAATCGCAGTCCGAACTTCCATTATTCCGCTTTGCGATTCTAAGAACGACTTCATGCTCTGTTTGGCAAACGGGAACATGACATCGTAAACGAAACGAACATCCGAAACCGTTCCTTCGATATCCAAGAGGACGACTTCAATTTTCGAATATGGGACCATACACTTGCGCGGTTGAGAATAGAAACAGGAGATGTTGGTACAGCGAACGTCAGGCTAAATCATAGCCGGAATTGCTAGAGCAATCTGCCCCAATGAGCCGTCAGGATGCAGACCACAATTAACGAAAAGCAATCTGACGCAGGATGGGCACTCTTGCACAATTTAAAATGTGCCGCTTGTTCGCTCCTAACCGTCCATGGTTCGCGGGTCGGCCAAGAGTGGCCAACCACAACTTAATCAACAAGCCCGATAACCGTGGGCTACCCGCTACAGCTGATCCAGCTTATTCCTATTGTGCAGGCATCGTGCCCATGTCATCTTGCTTTACAAAGTCAGGTCTAGCCCTTGTGTTGAGTGCTTCCCACGGCTTGGGATAATAATACAACGGAACACATCGACCTACATGGTTGTGATAGTGCCCTGCATTTACGCTTGACTTCCAGGCCATCGCTTCCTGACTAGTTGGCTCAATAACATGAGCAATGTGGCCGCTTACGTAACGAGGTCGATTGTAGGTGTATCGATACTCGGGCCACGCTTTGATGATCGGGTAAGGAAGAATGTCTTCTCGTTGCTTAGCTGGATCTAGATAGGTTCCTGAGAGAAAACCATCGCCGCTTGCTGTGCCAGTAAATACCGAACATACAGCCCCGGTTACCAACATCAATGCCATGATATGTTTCATAGAATCCCTTCTCCTTTGCAAAAAGCTCTGGAGTAAGTATCGCCAAATCCCTAGCGTTTCACCTCGTTTTGTAAGGGATTTCGGCAGCCGCGGATTTGCTATCTTTCGGCATATGCCGATTAAACCGGTGATACCGTTCCCCGTTCTATTGCCGCAACAAGCCCCGCAGCTTTAGTCCACGTTTCTTCTTCTTCGCTGGCCGGCTCGCTATCTGCGACGATTCCTCCTCCCACTTGAAACTGCCACCAACCTCGCGAAGCTGTCAACGTACGAATGAGAATGTTCCAGTCCATGCTGCCATCTGCTCCGCAATACCCTAGCGAACCACAATAAGGGCCTCGAACGGTCGGCTCTAATTCTGCAATGATCTCCATCGCACGAACCTTAGGAGCACCCGTTATGCTTCCTCCCGGAAACACGGCCGCCATTACATCAGACCACTGGACATCATCCCGTAACCGAGCACCGATCACACTAACGAGATGAAGTACAAACGGATACTCTTCGACTTTGCAGAGCTGTTCCACTCGCATGCTATTCGGATCGCATACACGTGATAGATCGTTCCTAAGCAAATCAACAATCATGACATTTTCCGAGCGATCCTTTTCGCTTGACAGGAGCTCTTCTGCTGTTGCTCGATCCCGCTCGGCATCGCCTGTTCTTCGCCGTGTCCCTTTGATCGGACGGGTTTCCATCCATCTATCTCTCACATGAAAAAACCTCTCCGGAGATGCGCTGATGATCTGTCCACTACCAAAGTTAAAATATCCGGCAAACGGGGCTGCGTTCACTAGCCTTAAGTGCTCATATAGCTCATCCGATTTGCAGCGAGCAGGACACAACAATCGCTGCGAAAGGTTTACTTGAAATATGTCTCCCGCATAGATGTAGTCGCGAGCCTTTTGGACAGCAGCCTGATACCCTTCGCTGTCGAAGTTACCTAACCAGCCTCCACCCAACCGGGTTTCAAATTGTTCTGCGGTTAGGCCATGAGCCATGGCATGGTAATTGGGTTGCCGGTACGAAGGGGCAGACCCGTCGCCGTTCTTGATCCAGGCCATGAATTGATTCAAGCGGGAAGAAGCTCTCTTCTCGCGACCTTCGTCTGATTCTTTGGTAGAGAAGCCATGAGAAAAAATCCAACCTTGGTCCAGCTCATGGTCCCACGCAAAGACTACGTCGTAAAGACCGAGCACCGCTAATGGAGTCGAAAATTCATCGTGTCTGGCTGCCGGGATCCGCTCGAGGCATCGCCCAAATTCGTAGCCGAGATACCCTGCAACTCCGCCTTGAAAGGGTGGCAGGTCGCTAACGGTAGCTGCCTGGCATCGATCCAACCAACCCTGGACCCTCGAAAGCGGATCCGCAACTGGCTGGGTTAGTTCCCAGCTTTCAACTGGGTCGGCACACAAAAAGGAGTAACGCCCCCGTTGGCCACCCTTTAGGGCTGAATCCAGCCAGCAAACGTAGGGTTTTTGTTTCAACGCACGAAAAACCAATTCGGGAGTGATCGCAGGGTCTAACTCTTGGACCAATGGTTTGGGAGGTGAATTTGTCATGATGCCATTGTAAGTCCCCTAGAAACCCTTCCAAGATCCACAAGTTATGAATCCCCAGCCCTTCTCGGTTAAGTCGTATCGTTACGGTAAGACCTAACTCCTTATCGCAGCAGCTTCCTTCCAAGAGCCGGCAGATCGCCCATTTCCTAATAACACCAAGCAAAATCATGGTGACAACAATCTTAAATCCGTGTAGCCTAATCGCATCTGTTCCCACTGGCTGGGGCGAGCCCAGAGACTGCGACACGCTAGAATCCACGACACGAGAAGCCGAGAAAGGTGCAAAAAGACCGTTGTCATCGTCGAACCAATTCGTTCGTGTTGGGGCAGTTTCCTATCTCAACTCTAAACCACTAATCCACGGCTTGGCCGATGACTTGGCTGGAATAGGGCAATTGTCCACCGATCTTCCCAGTCGATTAGCAGACCAAATCAAAGCAGGGGTCATCGATGTGGGACTTATCCCCGCATTTGAGTATTTGAAAACCCCTGGACTGCGACTCGTGTCGAATTCCGCGATCGTCTCGCGAGGTCCCGTATGGTCTGTTCGCCTTTTTTTCCGTACCGAACCATCGTTGGTGAAACGAGTAGCTCTCGATGAAGGTTCCCGGACCAGCGCCGCTCTTTCAAAGCTTTTGATGCACGAAACGCTCGGTATCCGTCCTGAAACCCAAATGCTTCACATAACGGACGACCCCGAGAATGTCGATGCGGACGCCGTGCTGCTTATCGGCGATCGTGCCATGCACCCGGAAAACTACGAGAGATCGTTCCAACTCTCCTGGGACCTGGGAGAGAAGTGGTTCCAATGGACGGGCTTGCCCTTCGTCTTCGCGGGTTGGGTAACGCGCGAATCGAGTATCGATGAAACCCGCTTGGGACAGATGCTTGACGAAGCCAAAGAGCGAGGCCGCCGTGATGTTCAGAAGATTTGCGAGGACTGCTGTGACAGTTATGGATTGACTGTCGATAAATGCTTAGACTATCTCACCAATTATATTTTCTTCGATCTAAACCCCGACGCCGTTCGTGGACTAGAAGAATTTCGGCGTCGTTGCCAACGTGCAGGCTTGATCGAAAACAATGCGAATATCACCAACGCGTCGCACCAAAACACTTGAACCAATTTTTGCATAAAGCTGCTGGCACCAAATCGTCAGCAAAGAGGAAATCATGATCTCGAGTCAACATGTTGATACTGTCCTGGAGCGGGTCCTGGGTGGCGAGCGTCTCTCTGACGAAGATGCACTCCACCTTCTCGAGAGCAATCAATTGGCCAAGATCGGTCTCGCAGCTGACACGGTCTGCAAAACCAAACATCCCGAAGGCTACCGAACGTACAACATCGATCGGAACATTAACTACACCAACATCTGTACCGCCGTATGCGATTTCTGCGCTTTTTATCGAACCCCCAAAAGCGAAGAGGGCTACGTGCTACCCCGAGCGGAACTACTCGACAAAGTACGCGAGACAGTCGAGCTGGGTGGTAATCAAATCTTGATGCAAGGTGGTTTGCATCCCAAGTTCACACTCGATTGGTACGAAGAGCTTCTTCAAGACATCAAAAAGAGTTTTCCTGATGTCAACATTCACGGCTTCAGTCCACCTGAGCTCCATCACTTTACCAAGGTCAACAAGCTGTCCATTGAGACAGTTCTTGAGCGACTCAAAACAGCTGGTCTAGGCAGCATCCCAGGTGGTGGCGCAGAAATACTCGTCGACCGCGTTCGTTCGGCCATTACACGTGGCAAAGTCATGTCAGATGATTGGCTCAACGTAATGCGAGTCTGGCATAAGCTAGGAGGCAATAGTACCGCGACCATGATGTTTGGGCACGTGGAGACCCTCGCGGAACGAATCGAGCACTTGCGTCGTGTTCGCGAGCTTCAGGATGAAACGTGTGGCTTTACTGCCTTTATCTGCTGGACGTTCCAACCTGACAATACCGCCATGTCCGACATCGCACCCACCGGTGCACACGAGTATCTCAAGACCCAAGCGGTTGCGAGACTTTATTTGGACAATGTTCCTAACATTCAAAGCTCTTGGGTCACCCAAGGCCTAAAGATTGGTCAATTGGCATTAAGCTACGGTGCCAACGATATGGGTTCGCTGATGTTGGAAGAGAATGTTGTTGCGGAAGCGGGGACGGTTCACTTCCTCACGTTAGATCAAATGCGTGGAGCAATTGAGGAGTACGGATTCGAAGCACGTCAACGAGATGTGTTCTACAGGCTTGTCGATTCTGAGCTTCAAGAAAAGGCGATTCATGCCAACCGCAAAAAAGATCAGGCATTGCCAGTCTTAGCGTAGCTGAATTTATTTGTTCGCGCAGCGAGGACTGTGCTTCAATACAAGCCCGAAAGCGCAAGGTGAGGGGTTGCCCTTTTCTAACTCAAGCCTAACCAGCGCGAACCAGCGACTCGATCCTTCGCATGCGATTGGCACCTAGGGGGCTTGGCGTTCAGATTGCTAACACTTCGATAACGTCAACCGGCCATCGACCCCTCTGCTCGCGCAACGGGCTGGTATAAAGGTCTCTTCAACGCGTACCACTGCTCTTAAACACTGAATCGCACCGTTGCTTTTGCTTCGCTACCCACTAACACGCTTGACATCGTCTCCCAGGTCCCATCATCTAACCTTTGCAATGTCTCTCCCGCTTGCTCCAGTCCCTTCTCAATGCGATGGACTAGATGTGTTCGCATCAACCCCATGGAATCGAACAAATCAGGATGCAACATGCCCAACGCCGCTTCGCTGATTTGCTGATTGATGCGAGGCGAAATCGGCTCGTGCTCGACATGTTTGTTGAGCCAAGCTCGGCAGCTCGCGATCAATAGCGACCATATGATCTTCGATTGATCACCTAAATGTCGCTCGCCATACTCGCTGGCAAAGTCCTCGACTCGTTTCGGTGAATGGGCATATTGGTGTGATTCGCTCGTCTTCACAAAGTAGCCTAAAAGCATATCGGTCCAGTGCTCCAAATAGCTCCGCAACGAATTGAGCTCCTCCGCTTCTTGACTACCTCGCTCTAAACCATCTGCAATGATTCGCAAACAACGATTGCGGACTTCTTGATGACTCATGTAAACACTATGCAATATCGCTCGTGCGTCATTATCGATTTGACGAGCCTCCAAACGCGCGGCCACGGCCACAGTAATGCGAGCTAGCGGTTCCGCCAAAAGTGCTTCTTCAATAACACGCTTGGTCTTGCGCCACGCCTGCGCCCGGTGAGCCATACTGACCGAGCGGATTCGCTTGGACTGAAAGGTCAACATCGAGTTCCAACCGTTGAATCGAACTCGATTCTTGAGCCAGTACTCATGTACTGCTTCTAATGGGAACACGCAGTCTTCCTCAACGCGAGTCGAAGCGTGAAAGGCCCAAATGCTTGCCATTTCAACGAGCCAACTGGAATGCATGGTTTCGATTGTTCCAAACGAGAATTCTGAAGACGGGTCCGACACCTCCAGCGAAGAGGCGAACTCCCAGAATCCTAGCCAACCATGTAAAGTTCAAGATATCTCTGACCGGGTTTTCGAGTTCTCTAAATCAACCCCTGATCTCAATGGTACAAGCGTTACAGCTGGACTAACGAGGCGGAATCTGTGGTACAACCGGAATCGGAGCCGACATCGTGGGCGGAGGCGAAACCGCAATTCCCTGTCCAGCTTGCAGCCGTAATTGTTCGCCGCTCGCAATCAATGCGTCGTTCGGAACAGCTGGCTCCGGCGACATTTGAACATCGATAATCCGCTCATCCCGGGTTTCATACGGCCAAAGGGTCTCCGTCACGAAATCCAAAGGTGGAATGGCATACCAGGGTGGATTGAACTTGCGAAGAAACTTCTCCGTTCTGTATCCGTCTCGGACAATTTCGAAGTTTCTAGTGCCGTAATAGGTGTAGTTGGTGGAAACCGGACTCAGTCCTATGTACTGTCGATCAACGTATACCATTGCCCCCGGCGGGCTGGTTCTCACCGTCATCCGCTTGCGCAAACACCCCGTCGAACCAATGATCACCAACACGCAGAAAATCAACGGCAATGCTCGTATTGATTTTGGTGTTTCCATGTTGCGATGGTGAGATAACACGACCGTTTCCTGTTTTGGTGGACTGATTCTCCTGCGGGTCCGAAGTTTAGAAATTCCGCCAATTTTTCCGCAAGTGAATGTAGGTAATCTGGGCGATGTGAGGGTCATTAAACACGACTTATCTGCATTAGATTACAATAAGAGTCCTACCTTACTCTCCTGATTTCCTAGTGGAGCCTGCCGAGTTCCATATTCAAAAAGGTCATAATCCATGGAAAGACGTAACTTTCTGCAATCGAGCAGCCTTGGCCTATCCGCAGCGTTCATTGCATCATCCTCCGCTCAAGCACTCAATACCTCTGAGCGAGCCCAAGAACGAAAAATTGTTCTTGGCATCATGGGTTGCTCGCGTGGTATAGGACTTTTTGAAGACTTGATCAAGGTCCAAAATGTAGAGATCAAATACCTCTGCGATTGCGATAAATCTCGACTTAGCTCGGCGATGAAGGTCGCAGAGAAGAGTGATCAAAAACCCTTGGCGGTCTCCGACTTTAGACGCATTCTCGATGACAAATCGGTAGACGCTTTGGTATGCGCTGCCCCCAATCATTGGCATGGCCCTGCAACCATCATGGCATGCAAAGCTGGCAAACATGTCTATGTCGAAAAGCCGACTTCGCACAATCCTCAGGAAGGTGTATGGATGATCGAGGCCGCCGAGAAGTCTGGTAAATGTGTCCAAGTCGGTACGCAGCGTCGAAGCTCTCCAGGCTACCTTGCTGCCATCCAAAAACTACACAGCGGGGCCATCGGGACCGTGTCCCAAGCTCGCTGCTTTTTCAATCGAATGCGAGGATCCATCGGAACGACTCAACCGACCGAACCACCGACTGATCTGGACTATGCTCTTTGGCAAGGACCCGCGCCGAAGCGTCCGTTCAAGTCAAACGTGGTTCACTACAATTGGCACTGGTTTTGGCATTGGGGGAACGGCGAGCTTGGTAATAACGGTATCCATGGGCTCGATATCTGTCGCTGGGGCTTGCAAGTAGGCTTCCCAATCCGAACAGTTTCCAGTGGCGGCCGATACGGTTTTTCTGATGACCAGGAAACTCCTGATACTCATTCGGTTTGCTGGGAATTCGGAGACAACAAACAAATCACCTATCAAGGTATCTCGACCTCGCAGCATCCACCCGGACCATTCGTCTCCTTTTACGGTAGCGAAGGGTACCTGGAGATTGATACCGAGGGGGTCTACATTCATTACGACCGAGCTGGAAAAGTGGTGGAGAAATCAGCACCCTCTTCGTCTGGCCAACTCGAACACTTGTCCAACTTTATTCAATCGGTCGTCGCCGAGGATCCCGGGCTACTCGCCCAACCAATTCGCAGCGGACATCTTAGCACCCATCTTTGCCATCTAGGAAATGTAGCTCACCGAGTTGGAACTGTGATAAAAACCAGCCGCGACGATGGAAGATGGACTGATCCAACCATTTCCACAGAATTCTGGAAACGAGAATACGCACCCGAGTGGGAAACCGCGATTATCCCATGATCGATGAGATCCTGGCCAACTGGCCGCTACAACAATGGAATAACTCGCGAGTAATCATCGCGGTCAGCGGAGGGGCTGACAGCATGGCCCTGCTCGATTCGCTATGGAAGCTGAGTTCAAAGAAAGAGAATCTTTTTGTCTTTCATTGCGATCATCGCCAGCGAGGCGAAGAAAGTGATGCCGATGCATCGTTCGTTCAGGAGCAGTCGAATCTGCGCGAACTGAATTGTTGTGTTGCTCAGCTTACCGATGAAGAATGTCTCCATCATAGCGAAGATGAATTAAGAAAGATTCGCTATCATTACCTAAGAGAATTTGCCTGTCGGATAAATGCTTCGTGGATCGCCTTGGGGCACAACGCTGACGATAACATCGAAACCTATTTGCATAGGTTGATTCGCGGTAGCGGAACTCGTGGCTTGCGAGGTATTCCGATCACGAGAAACTTTATTCGATCGACAACACACGATGTAATGCTGATACGGCCTCTTCTAACGGTCTACCGATCGAGCATTTTGTCATGGTTGCAATCCCACGACATTCCCTACAGAAACGATTCGAGCAACCGCGATTCCAAATACACCCGCAACAAAATTCGTAATGAACTCATCCCCGTTTTGGATTTTCTCGCAGGCCCAGATTGGAAAGAGCGTATCGTACGTTTGATCGATTCGAATACCTTAGAACACGAACGGATCAACTCTCGAGCGGAGAAACTCTTGGCTAGTGCGATATGGAACAAGCAACCTGATGGGAGCGTCGAGATGATTGTTTCAGATTTGACCGCAGTGGATTGGCCTGCTTTGCGTGAGTTTTTTGTAGGTGTATGGCATCTCCAGAATTGGCCACTGCGTGAAATGTCAAAGAGACATTGGCGTCATATTGAAGAGATGCTGAATCGGACATCTTCGAATCCACATCCGATGCGTGTGGATCTGCCTGGTCACCTGCGACTTGAGATTCGCCGCGGTAAGCTTCGCATCGTACCGTCGTCCTTGCGACAGTCCACATCCTGATTGCTATCAAAACCAGGTTTTGATATTGCGATTGGACGACCGAAAATGGTATCCGCAAAGGATGCGCAGATCGGAACCGTCTGAAACTATCAAAACCCCGAAATCCCATGTCACCGGTGCAGGTGAACTGACTGGGGTGGGCGGTGTCGCGCGCAGTGCGAACAAAATGCTCGAAAACTGGGAGGCGACGTTTGGCACCGGAACAATCGATAGTTTGAGCGATCGACGCAATCCTGTCGCACTTGATTCCCCGTTTGTTCAGCAAACCAAAGACAAGATCCGAGAACTGGTTGCCGAGATAGCTCGCTTCTCTCAAAAGCCAGTCCAGCCTGCCGAGTTCTTTCAGTTCGCCTTTCCACGAATCCTTACCGCAATGGGGGCGGATGGAATCGCCATCTGGGCCTGGAGAGAGAACAATGGCTGGAATCTGGTTCAAGCGAGAGGCTTGGCCACGGAATTGACTCGATCAACAGGTGCACTATCTGGTTCGGGTGAGTCTGATTCGTCACCCGCCACTTTGTTCGATGATATTGACCAAATCGAGCAGCAACTCACACAAGCAAGCGAGTCGTCCGGGGAATCTTTTACCAGAGCGAACGCGATCCTGCCGTCTAGCTCGCACGATCGACTGCTGACCGAGGCACGCAGCGAACGTCAACCAGTGCTGATTCCCCCGCGTGATGCAACCATAAACACTCAGCGCGCAGCAAATCCCACGTCGCAGATTGTGATGCTTGTACCCATCGCGGTCCCTATGAACGATGGTGAACTGTGGCTCGAGATTTTTCAGCATCCAAGTGGCGGACCGGCGAGCCAAAGAGGCTATCTGCGATTTGCGGCCCAAATGGCGGACATGATCGCGGAGTTTCTCAAAACATTCCGTATGAAGATCTTGGAACATGACCAAGAGTTCTTGCTCAATGCCCAGCGTCTGATCGATCGAAGTCTACCGTCGCAAAGCAATAGTGCCCCCATGGCAGCTGTGTTAGCTTGTGTTCGTGACAACGTCGACGCAAATCATGTCTTCTGGCTCCGAAGAAAATCACGACACCGTCCGTGGCGTATTCTGAGCATCGCTGGACTCGAAAAAATCGATCGTCGCGTAACTGGCATCGATATCATCGAACAATTCGCGAACAGTGTGTCGAGTCTTTCTGTTCGAAATGGAGAATACCAGTTCTCGAATGAAGATTCGTCCTCGCTGCATCCGGAATCGAAATCCGATATCGTGGCCACTGAGGAACAACGTCGATTTAGCGATGCCTTTGGTCTGAGGCATGGACTGTGGTTAGATCCTCATGCCATTCTTCCAGAGCGACCTCTTCGAACACAAACATTGATCGAAGAATTGGTTCCTGACGTTGGAGATGATTCGTCGGACTCACCATTCGATCGATCTGAACATTCCTCTAACGATGCTTTGATTATTGTTTGGTCGAATGATCAAACGCCGCCGGCTGGATGTTTGACTCAGTCTTCTTTGCTCTTTCGACTTGGTCGTAATATTGTTGAACCGGGGGCTGTGAGGGGAACCGGACTTAGTTCGCTTGTTAGGACAGGCGTAAAGACGTTCGTAAACAAATGGGGACTGTTTCTCGCATTTGTAACAGTCTTGGCAGGTATCATGGCGATTCCCGTTCCCTTGATGATCGAGTCGTCGGCTGTGATGGTGCCCCTCGATATCGAGGAACTCTACGCCCCTGCCGATGGAGTTGTGGAGCGAGTTCTCGTAGAGCATGGGCAGCTCGTCACCCCGGGTACGCCCCTTATTCAAATGCAGTCCAATGCACTCGGTGCGGAACGAGAAAAAACGCACGCTACGATTATCCAGCATGAGCAACGTGCTGCTGAGCTTGATAACAGAATTTTGCGGGACCGCAATTTGACTCCCATTGATCGCGATGCGCTCGAGAGCGAACGCGAGACAATTCGCATTGCACTTGAGTATGAGCAAAAGGCACTGACGCTCATCGAAGAGCAATGGGAACAACTTACTATCCGATCCAAATCTCATGCAATCGTTGAAACATGGCAAGTAGAAGAAAGCCTTTCTGGTCGCCCTGTACGTATGGGCCAATGGCTCTTCTCGTTGAGATCTCCAACCACGAAATGGGAATTAGAAGCCAAGATTCCAGAACGTAATCTTGATGAACTTACTCGAGGACACAGCAATCCTCGGACAGAAGCGTATGCCCGCCTCATCGCCTCGCCCAAAACAAAGTGGAATATCACAACCAAATCGTCTGAAACATGGCGTAGTGCTCAACAACACTCGTCTGACGCAATGCCAATGTACCTCGTTCGATTTCAACTTAATGATGAACTGCCGAGCGATTTAGCTATGGCGGGCGCAACCGCTCGTATCTCCGTAAGCTCAGGCAAAGCACCACTGATTTGGGCTCTTAGCAAAGATTTCGTCGAAACATTCCTTATGCGAGCCAGGATGTGGTTCCCATGAAACGTACCCCTTTGACATTTTGGTCAGCACTCGGTCTCGGTGTTGTAGGTCTAATAAGCTATCTGCCACTAACGGCTCAAGATCCCACACGTACGAAGATTGCACCAATGAGTGGCAATCCTGCAGTTCGTATTGCGGATCGTCAATCGACAACTCCTCCCATCGTTCAATCCGGTTGGATCCGTTTCGAGAAATGCCTAGTCTTCGCGCCCGACTCGGTCGAGATCTCTGCACAAGATACCGGTGTTCTCTCGTCGCTGGCTTTACGCGAGGGTATGGTTGTCCAATCAGGAGACCGCATTGGTACGATGGACACGGAAAGTGCGGAGTTGGAAAAACAACTGGCGGGTCTGCAGTTACAAGTTGCCAATTCCGAAGCGACCGACCAGAGCGATCTCCGACTCGCCGAAATGCTGGTCGAAGAGACTCAATTGCAACTTGATAACACCATCGAACTTAACAACAAAAGCGGTGCGAGCGACGTCGAAGTTCGACAGAAACGCATAAGCCTCGAACAGGCCAAAGCCCGCGTCATTCAAGCGAAAACGATCAAGACTCAAAAAGAAGTTAAAGCCAAAATCGCTCAAGCGAGTTACCTCGTAAGCGAAAAGCGACTTAACAAACTCAGTCTAACTGCTCCGGTCTCTGGCATGGTCTCAAGAGTTGATCATTTCCCAGGCGAGTGGGTCACCGCAGGTACACCGTTGCTGAAAATTGTTAGGATGGATGAGATGCAAGTCGATTTCTTTGTCGACATCGCTTCTTATGATCCCGCAACGCTCGTGAATCGGAGAGCCTTAGTGCGTTGGCAAGGTAAAGATAAGGTCACCGAGTTTGTCGGTAAAATCTCCGGCTTCGCTCCGGATATAAGTCAGTCCGGCATGATTCGTATGCACGCTACGGTCCAAAATCAGAAGATTGGCAACTTCTGGACACTCCTCCCTGGGATGACCGTCGAAGTTCTCGTCTCTAGCGAAACACCATGATTGAGCGATCCGCATCGGCCCCTCAAGAACAGAGGATTTCGACCGAACGAATTGGTCTATCGTGCCGGCGTGATATCAAGTGGACTCGGTCGATCGAAAGGGGCGAAACTCGGTTTGTCGCTTCCAATCCATTAAAGTCAGACTACTTCTCCTGCTCTGAAGCAGATTACCAAATATTACAATGGGTTGCACCTGAGAAGACCTATCAACAAGTATGCGATCAATTTGATAAGCAGTACCGACCAGCATCACTCCAGCCTAGCGAGCTCAAGCGATTGCTTACGAATTGCGTACAGTCTGGTGTGCTCCAACCTGAACGAGGCAGCAAACAGACCTTAGTCCCGCCCAGCATCGCGAACGCTTCTGCTCGAAGAAGCCCAATCGTTCGCTTTGCGAGTTCTGTGGTCAACATCGTTCAGTATCAATTGTCCTTCGGATCCCCAGGTAAGCTGTTAGATGTTGTAACTAAGCCGCTATCCATATCATTTTCACCGGCCATTGTTCCCTTTGCTATTCTGCTGTTTGTATTGGCCGGATTGGCAGTTGCTTATCGGTGGGATGAGTTTTGGATATCTTTACCGACCTGGGACGAATTACGATCTCCATCAGCGCTGATAGGGTACGGATTGATATTCTTCGCAACTCGTGCCATTCATGAATTAGGACATGCCACAGCGTGCAGACGATTCAATCTAGAATGCCGGGATATTGGGTTGCTCATGAGCTTTGGAATGATCTGCCCTTATGTCGATATCTCCGAAGGTTGGAAGTCCAAGAATCGATTCCATCGCTTAACAACAGCCTTTGGTGGTATCTACTTCGAGTTGATTATCGCATCTATCGCTGCATTAGTCTGGTGTTTCACCACGTCGAGTCTTACCAATGCTTTGTGCTATCAAACGCTAATCGTCTGTTCCTTAACGACCTTGCTGTTCAACGCTAACCCGCTTATGAAGTACGATGGGTACTACATCTTGAGCGATGCACTCGGCATGAACAATTTGCGTGATAAATCCTGGCAAGCTTTCGATCGACTAGCTGGGGGTAAACTCGACTCATCGGTTGGTAAACAACTCGGTTTGAGTTTGTACTATATCGGATCACTTTTGAATCGAGTTATGCTTCTCGCAACACTAGGTTGGTTTGTGTATCGAATTGCAGGCGATTGGCAACTGACTGGATTCGCGATCACTGGCATTTTTGTTTACGGATTATGCGCCTTAATTCTGTGGGTCGCATCGTGGACGCAGCAGTCGAAAGCGAATGGAAATCGCATCTCGCTTCGAGCTCAAATCGTGGGATGGTTCGGCACAGCATGCGTTGCTGTATGGGCCATGACCTTGCCTCTGCCAAAGCGATCTTGGGAAATAGGTACTTTTAAGACTGGAGATACCGTTAGCTTGTACACAGCCGAATCGGGAGTCGTTGATCAGTTGTTGAGCGCAGACGGAGAGTGGGTCGTAGCAGGGGATTCCATTATGGTTCTCCGCAATCCAGATCATTTGAAAGAAAAACTCAAGTTGCAGTCAGCCTTAGAGCAAGCGACCGCTCAGCTAAAATCGTTGGACGGTGCAGCGTATCACGATTCTAAAGTCTTAGATCAGAAGAAGATTGCCGAATCACGGCTTCGAGCTATCCAGATTCAAGTTAAAGAAATTGACCGTAGGCTTGAGTCTCTAAATCTTAAGGCCTCAGAGGCAGGTTACTTTAAAGTAAATCCATCGACACAGGATAGACAGGATGGGTTGCTCGTTCAAGCTAGCTATCAATCGAGCAGGCAACAAACTCGGTCGACGTTATTAACCCCCGGTGTCCTTATGCCTAAGAACGCGCTCGTTGGATGTATTGCCACCAACGACGATCCTCATATTGAATGTGAGATCCACAAAGATCAAACAGACATTATTAGTATTGGCACTCCGGTTGTTTTTCGATTGAGTACGCATCCAGACAGGATACTAAAAGGTTTCGTAAGCAAAGTTTCGTCGGCGATCGTTGCAGATGTTGCGTCCAATGCCTCAGTTAACAATGGTTCCAACGCGACTGATTCAGAAAAAGCGATTGGCAAAGTATTACTCCGCATCGATTGTGAAGAGTTGCGAACTCTCGATCATGCCTACGGACATGCGGAGCTAATGTTCCATCACTTCGATCAATCGATGTGGGACTATGTCGTAGACTCCGTCCTCCGAAACACCCGCTGGCGCTAACACCTCTTCAAATTGCTGATCGCAGATCGACAACTCCCGTAGCCGATCTCGCCAGAGATTGGCCGATTCAAGTAGCCGATCTCGCCAGAGATTGGACTGCCTCTCAATCTGCATCAGCCGTTCAAAACACGTAAGTTGGGCACCTCGGCTCGCCGACGCTGTACGCGAGTCGGCTGAGAATGGCTAACCTACTATTAGAACAACAGCCTGGCAATTCAACACTTTCCTTGCTGGGTTTTAAACCAATCGTAAATCGCCAATCACTAATCTTAAATCCCTTCATTGCTATCATTTTATCTGTAAAGCCTTAACGTCTACGCAATCAGTCATGCAATCGATTGCAACTATTACAACAAAAGCACATACGACGAATGAAGTGCTTGTAATTCTCTGCCGAAGAATGCATCTAAGTCGGCCACCAATAGTTACTATTGGAACCCCTACGGCCGGCTTTTTTTGATTCACATAGGATAGGGTGAAACGATGAGTCAGCGTTTAGCAGGGAGAATACGCCAGACTGGTGCCATAGTAGCGGCATTC